>Ga0255338_1000146_pt1 | contig 312256 bp, 278 predicted proteins | sample MeOH1_35cm_T4_19_FD_203715 | JGI IMG/M metagenome (GOLD analysis project Ga0255338, IMG submission 203715) | Sandy soil microbial communities from University of British Columbia, Vancouver, Canada - MeOH1_35cm_T4_195 | ecosystem: Engineered > Artificial ecosystem > Sand microcosm >...
CGACTCCGAGAACAGGATGCCGTTGTTGGCGATGATGCCGACCGGGTAGCCCCACAGGTGGGCGAAGCCGCACACCAGCGTGGTGCCGTACAGCTGCTTGAATTCCTGCAACTCCGAGCCGTCCACCAGGCGGGCGATGACCTCGCGCACGTCGAACGGCTGGCGGGCGTCGGCCGGCACCAGGCCGTACAGGTCGTGGGCGTCGTAACGCGGCGCCACCGGTTCGCGCAGCGGCAGGTCGATGCGCTTGCTGCGGTTGAGCGTCGCCACGATGTCGCGGGCGATGCCCAGCGCGTGCAGGTCGTTCCTGGCCAGGTAATCGGTGACGCCCGAGGTGCGGCTGTGCACGTCGCCGCCGCCCAGTTCCTCCGCCGTTACCACCTCGCCGGTGGCCGCCTTCACCAGCGGCGGGCCGCCCAGAAAAATCGTGCCCTGGTTCCTGACGATGACCGTCTCGTCGCACAGCGCCGGCACGTAGGCGCCGCCGGCCGTGCAGGAGCCCATGACGATGGCGATCTGCGGGATGCCGGCCGCCGACATCACCGACTGGTTGTAGAAGATGCGCCCAAAGTGGTGCTGGTCCGGAAACACGTCGTCCTGCAGCGGCAGGAAGCCACCGCCCGAATCGACCAGGTAAATGCACGGCAGGCGGTTTTCGAGCGCGATCTGCTGCGCGCGCAGGTGCTTCTTGACGGTCAGCGGGTAGTAGGTGCCGCCCTTGACGGTGGCGTCGTTGGCGACGATGACGACTTCCTGCCCGCACACCCGGCCTATGCCGGTGACGATGCCGGCCGACGGTGCCTCGTCGTCGTACAGGCCGAACGCCGCCAGCGGCGAGAATTCCAGAAACGGCGTGCCCGGATCGAGCAGCGCCTCCACGCGCTGCCGCGGCAGCAGCTTGCCGCGGGCGCTGTGCTTGGCCTTGGCGTGTTCGGGGCCGCCGGTGGCGTACTGCGCCAGCTTGGCCTTCAGATCCGCCACCAGCGCGCGGTTGTGCGCGGCGTCGGCCTGGAACTGCGGCGTGGCGGGATTCAGCTTGCTGTCCAGTACCGGCACGCGGGCCTCCTCGGTTCGGGGTGCGGTTTGGTCTACGCCGGATCGTCCGGAGCCACCCGCAGCAGGATTTTGCCCCGCGTGTGGTGACTTTCGCTCATCTCGTGCGCGCGGACCGCCTGTTCGAGCGGCAGCACCGGGCCGATCTGTGGCCGCAGCCGGCCCTGCGCGGCCAGCTCTGCAATCCTGGCCAGCTGCGGACCGTCGGCGCGGGCAATCAGCAACTGCGAGGTCACTGGCCCGATGTGCATGTCCTGTTCGGTGGCGACGGGGCTCAGCAGCACGATGCGCGTGCCGGCGTGCACCAGCGGCGCGCAGCCCTGCAGCGACACGCCGGCAAAGGCGGCGAAGATCACGTCCACGCCGGCCGGGAACTGCGCCGCGACGGTGGCCGCGAAATCCGGGGCCTGGTAGTCCACCACCAGCGCGGCGCCCAGGCTGCGCACGAAGGCGTGATTGGCCGGGCTGGCGCTGGCAATTACCGTGGCCCCGGCGTCGCAGGCCAGCTGCACCGCCAGACTGCCGACGCCGCCTGCCGCGCCGGTGATCAGCACCACTTCGCCGGGCTTCAGCTGCGCGACTTCGAACAGGCCCTGCCAGGCCGTGTGGCCGGCCACCGGCAGCGCCGCCGCCTGCTCGAAGCTCAGATTGGCGGGTTTGTGCGCCAGCTTGGCGGCCTCGACCGGCACGAATTGCGCATACCCGCCCCAGTGCATCAACCGCTGCTGCAGGAAGCCCAGCACGGCATCGCCGACGGCGAAGTCCTGTACCGCGGCGCCGACCCTGGCCACCACGCCCGACACCTCGCGGCCCATGATGGCCGGGAATTCGTAGGCCACGAAGTCCTTCAACTGACCCTTGCGGATGCGCCAGTCGATGGGATTGACGGCGGCGACGTGGACCGCCACCAGCACCTGGTCGTCGGTGATCGGCGGCATGGGCCGCTCCACCAGCTGAAGCTGCTCCGGGCCGCCGAAGTCGTTGATGGCGATTGCTTTCATGCGCAGGGGCGCTCGGTTGGGGGCGCCCAAATGCGACAAGGCATTGAGCCAGGATTGGCGTTCATCTTATGTAGGAGCGGCCCATGGCCGCGACCGCCGTGCCCACGAAAGCCGCGGGGTTACGGTAACGGAAGGGCTTCGCTTGGGCTGCCCGTTCAGGTCGCGGGCATGGCCCGCTCCTACGGAACACGTGTCGGTCGGTGCGCGGAGTGGGTTCAGGGCCGGGCGCTTAGAGCAGCTCCACCGCCAGCGCTGTGGCCTCGCCGCCGGCCAGACAAATCGCCGCCACGCCGTATTTGCCGCCGCGTCGGCGCAGGGCGTTCAGCAGCGTGACCACGATGCGCGCGCCGGACGCGCCGACCGGATGCCCCAGCGCGCAGGCGCCGCCCAGCACGTTCATCTTCTCGTGCGGAATGCGCAGTTCCTGCATCACGGTCATCGGCACCACGGCGAAAGCTTCGTTGACCTCGTACAGGTCAGGCTTGTCCGGCGTCCAGCCGAGCTTGCGCAGCAGCACCTCGATGGCACCGACCGGCGCGGTGGTGAACCAGGCCGGGTCCTGCGCGTGCGTGGCGTGCCCCAGCACCCGTGCCAGGGGCTTCAGGCCGCGGCGGGCGGCTTCGTCCTCGGACATCAGCACCAGCGCCGCGGCGCCGTCGGAGATGGACGACGAGTTGGCGGCGGTGACCGTGCCGTCCGCCTTGAAGGCGGGCTTGAGCGTCGGAATCTTGTCGATCCTGGCGGTCAGCGGCTGCTCGTCCTTGTCGTGGCTGACGTCGCCCGCCTTGGTCTTGACCGTCACCGCCACGATCTCGGTGGCCGAATCGCCTTCGTTGGTGGCGCGCTGCGCGCGGCGCAGCGACTCCATGGCAAAGGCGTCCTGCTGCTCGCGGCCGAAGCCCTGCTTGTCCGCGCAGCGCTCGGCAAAGGCGCCCATCAGCAGGCCCTCGCGCACGTCCTGCAGGCCGTCGCAGAACATGTGATCGAGCACCTGGCTGTGGCCCATGCGCAGGCCCTGGCGCACCTTGGGCAGGATGTACGGCGCGTTGGTCATGGATTCCATGCCGCCGGCCAGCGCGACCTTCACGTCGCCGCTGCGAATCTGGTCGAAGGCGTACATGGTCGCCTTCATGGCCGAGCCGCACATCTTGTTGATGGTGGTCACCGGCACGCCCAGCGACAGGCCGGCCTTGAGCACCGCCTGGCGGCCGGGCGCCTGGCCCTGGCCGGCCGGCAGCACGCAGCCGATGTGCGCGTCCTCGATCTGCGCGCCGTCCACGCCGGCATCGGCCACCACCGCGGCGATGGCGGCGGCGCCCAGATCACTGGCCGACAGGCTGGCGAACTGGCCCTGAAAACTGCCCAGGGCGGTGCGCCGGGCGGCAACGATGACGACGTTGGTTGTCATGGCCATATGCTCCTGATGCAATGAAACGCTTGAATGACACAATCGCTCATGGCGGTGTGCTCCTTAATGGATGCGTGTGATCGAACGACGCGACTGTCAGGCGGTTTCGTCGAACAGCTCGCGGCCGATCAGCATGCGCCGGATTTCGTTGGTGCCGGCGCCGATGTCGTACAGCTTGGCGTCGCGCAGCAGCCGACCGGTGGGGTAATCGTTGATGTAGCCGTTGCCGCCCAGGCACTGGATGGCCTCCAGCGCCACCCGCACGGCGCTCTCGGAGGCATACAACAGGCAGGCCGCCGCATCCTTGCGCGACGGCCGGCCGGCGTCCACGGCTTCGGCCACGCGGTAGGCAAACGCCCGCGCCGACTGCAGGGCCACGTACATGTCGGCGAGCTTGCCCTGCATCAGCTGGAAGGTGCCGATGGCCTGCCCGAACTGCCGGCGCTCGTGCACGTAGGGCAGCGCCACGTCCATGGCCGCCTGCATGATGCCAAGCGGTCCGCCGCACAGGGTCACGCGCTCGGAATCCAGGCCCCGCATCAGCACCTTGACGCCCTGGTTGACGGCGCCCAGCACGTTGGCGGCCGGAATCTCACAGTCGCGGAACACCAGCTCGCAGGTGTTGCTGCCGCGCATGCCCAGCTTGTCGAGCTTCTGCGCGGTGCTGAAGCCGGGCATGCCCTTCTCGATGATGAAGGCGGTGATGGTGCGCGAGCCCTTGGCGGCATCGTCGGTGCGCATGTAGACCACCAGCACGTCGGCGTCCGGGCCGTTGGTGATCCACATCTTGCTGCCGTTGGCGACCCACACGTCGCCCCGCTGTACGGCCGTGCAGCGCATGGAGCCGACCACGTCCGATCCGGCGCCCGGCTCCGACATGGCCAGCGAGCCGATGTGCTCGCCGGAACACAGTTTTGGCAGGAACTTGCGCCGCTGTTCATCGGTGCCGTTCAGATACAGATTGTTCACGCACAGATTGGAATGCGCGCCGTAGGACATGCCCACCGACGCGCTGGCGCGCGACAGTTCCTCGATCGCCACCAGGTGCGCCCGGTAGCTCATGCCGCTGCCGCCGAATTCCTCCGGCACCGTCATGCCCAGCAGGCCCAGCTCGCCCATGCGCTGCCACAGGTGCATGGGGAACTCGTTGCTGCGGTCGATCTGGTCCGCCAGGGGCGCTACTTCGTCCCGGGCAAAGCGCGCCACGGTGTCGCGCAGCAGGTCGAGTTCTTCATCCAGATGCACGTCGAATGCCACGGTCAGCGTCCCGCCGGTGATGGTTTGAACGAACGGTAATGACCGGCATCTTAGCATCCGGCACCCACCCAAAGGCCGCCGGAAAGCGCGCCAGATGGCTGTGCTAGAGTCCGGCGCGACTGTCAATCCAAACCCCGCGCGAGGAGTGTCCGCCCGATGAAACGCAACACCGCCGTGTCCTGCACCGCCGCCGTTCTGTTCGCCGTTACCGCCGCAGCCCATGGCGCAGGCAAGCCCACCCCGGCGCAGCGCGCCGTCGACTATCGGCAGGGCGTCTACCACGCCATCGGCTGGAACTTCGGCCCCATGGCCGGCATGGTCAAGGGCGAAATCCCCTTCGACGCCAAGGCCTTTGCCCTGCGCGCCCAGCGCGTGGCCTTTCTGAGCACGCTGCCGCTGGAAGGCTTCATCCCGGACAGCCGGGTCGGCAAGACCGACGCCAAGCAGGAAATCTGGGACAACATGGACGACTTCAAGTCGAAGATGGAAACCTTCCAGACCGAAGCCGACAAGCTGGCCGAGGCCGCCAAGACCGCCTCGGCCGTCGATGCGCTCAAGCCGCAGTTCGGCAAGGTCGGTCAGGCGTGCAAGGACTGTCACGACAAGTACAAGAACGACTGACCATCCGCCGCCGTTCCTTCGGCAGCACGAGGTCTACACGGGCTGAGTCCATCAGGGCGGCCTGGTCCGGACGCCAATAAAAAAAGCCGGCCACTGCATCCGCAGCGGCCGGCTTTTTGAGAAAACGGTCGGCGATTATGGCTTCGGCGCTGCCGGCGCCTGGCAGCTTTCGCTCACGGTGATGCTGGCGCGGTTGGCCTCGATGGTCTTGGCGCCAATGCCCTTGACGCTGGCCAGATCGTCCGCGGCCTTGAACGGACCGTGCTCGGTCCGATACGCGACGATGGCCTGGGCCTTGGCGTCGCCGATACCGTTCAGGCCGGCGGCCAGCGCCGGGGCGTCGGCGCAGTTGATGTCGACCGCTTCCGCAGCGGCGGTTCCCGCCGCGAGTGTCACAAACAAGGCAACGCAAGTATTCAGGATCTTCGACATGGTCCGTACTCCCGTTTGATGCTCTGGTTGAGGTGAGGTGCCTTTCAGGACAGTGTGATCAAGAACAGGCGGTAACAGCGTACATGCTAAAAAAAACCTTTGAAAGACCTTCTGCGGGCGCGTAACAATCCGGACGGCCAGGCGTCCAAGCAGTCACGAAGCGTGAATTGACCGAAGGTTCCGCCGCGTGTGGACTGCCATTGGCTGCGAGGGATGCTATGAAACGCTTCAAATCGGCTGTTCCGGGCACATCGGCGATCACGCCGCGGCCGGTGTACGAGGCGCGCCGTCAGTTGCTGCTGGCCGGCGCGGCTGGCGGGCTGGCGCTGGCCTGGCCTCGCTTCGGCAGGGCGGTGCCGGCGGGCGGGCCGCTCTCGGCCGTGCAGCGGGGACCATTCGGAACCGACGAGGCGCCGACGCCGCGCGAGTTCGTGACCGGCTACAACAACTTCTACGAGTTCGGCACCGACAAGGCAGACCCGGCCGCGAATGCCCACACGCTGCGCCCGCGGCCCTGGCAGGTGCGGATTGACGGCGCGGTGAGCCGCCCGCTCACCCTGGACGTGGCCGAGCTGCTGCAGCCGCAGAACCTGCAGGAGCGCATTTACCGCCTGCGCTGCGTGGAGGGCTGGTCGATGGTGATCCCGTGGATCGGCTTGCCGCTGGCGGACGTGCTGCGCCGGGTCCAGCCGCTGGGTTCGGCCAGATACGTCGAATTCACCACCCTGCACGATCCCGAGCAGATGCCCGGCCAGAAACGCGACGTGCTGCCCTGGCCGTATGTGGAGGGACTGCGCCTGGACGAGGCCATGCATCCGCTGGCCTTCCTGGCGGTGGGCCTGTACGGCGACGTGCTGCCCAACCAGAACGGCGCCCCGCTGCGGCTGGTGGTGCCCTGGAAGTACGGCTTCAAGAGCGTGAAGTCGATCGTGCGCATCCGCTTTGCCGAGCAGCAGCCGCACACGGCCTGGAACGTGGTGGCGCCGCAGGAATACGGCTTCTACGCCAACGTGAATCCCGAGGTCGATCACCCGCGCTGGTCGCAGGCGCGCGAACGGCGCCTGGGCGAGGGCCTGTTTGCGTCGCGTCGGCCGACGCTGCCGTTCAACGGTTATGCCGAGCAGGTGGCCGGCCTGTACGCCGGCATGGACCTGCGCCGGGATTTCTGAGGCGTGCGTCGCGGCGCAATGCAAGCCCGCCTGTGGGCTGCCGGCCTGTGGGTGCTGGCCCTGGCCCCGGCCCTGGTGCTGCTGGCGCGCGCCCTGGGCAATCGCCTGGGCGCCAATCCGGTCGAGGAACTGACGCTCGAACTGGGCCAGTGGGCGCTGCGTTTTCTGCTGCTGACGCTGGCCGCCACGCCGGTGCGCCGCCTGACTGGCTGGACGGTGCTGCTGCGCCATCGGCGCCTGCTGGGCCTGACGGCCGCCAGTTACGCGCTGATTCACCTGCTGGTTTACGCGGTGCTCGATCAGGGCCTGCTGTGGTCGCAAATCCTGGGCGACATCGTCAAGCGCCCCTTCATTACCGCCGGCATGGCGGCCTTCATCCTGCTGCTGCCGCTGGCGGCGACTTCGTTCGATGCCGCCATCCGGCGGCTGGGCGCCCGTCGCTGGCAGGCCCTGCACCGGCTGGTATACGTTGCGACCGGTCTTGCGCTGCTGCATTTCTGGTGGAAGGTGAAGGCCGACACGGCCGAGCCGGCCGTGTACCTCACGGTGTTTGCACTACTATTGGCCGCCCGTTTCGTGGCCCCACGCCACCGTTCGCCGCGCCGACCGACCGCCGGTCGCCAGCCCGCCTGACCCGGATACCGTGGATTCCTTACGCACGCTGCGCGATTTTCTGCGCTGGGGCGCCAGCCGCTTTGCCGGCGCTGGTCTTTTTTATGGCCACGGCACGGACGGCGCCGCCGACGAGGCGGCCGTGCTGATCGCGCACGTGCTGCACCTGGATTTGCCGCTGGCGCCGGAATTTCTGGACGCCGCGCTGACGGTCGAGGAGCGCGTGGCGGTGACCGCACTGCTGCATCGGCGCATCAACGAGCGCCTGCCGGCGCCTTACCTGACCGGCGAGGCCTGGTTCGCCGGGCTGCGCTTTGCGGTCGATCCGCGGGTGCTGATTCCGCGCTCGCCGATCGCCGAGATGATCGAGAACGGCTTCTCGCCGTGGCTGGACGACACAGACCCGACACGCATTCTGGACATCGGCACCGGCAGCGGCTGCATTGCGATTGCCTGCGCGCTGGCGTTTCCGCAGGCGCGGGTTGACGCGCTCGACATCAGCCCGGACGCGCTCGCCGTGGCCGCCGCGAATGTGGCCCGCTACGGCCTGCAGGAGCGGGTGCGTTTGCTGCAGTCCGATCTGTACGGTGCCCTGGCCGGGGAGCGCTACGACCTGATCGTCAGCAACCCGCCCTACGTGCCGGACGACGAGTACGCCAGCCTGCCGGACGAGTACCGGCATGAGCCGCAAGGCGCGCTGCTGTCGCCCGATGCCGGCCTGGAGCACCCGCTGCGCATCCTGCACGGCGCGGCGGATCACCTGAACGAGGGTGGCCTGCTGGTGCTGGAGGTCGGCGCCACCTGGCCGGCGCTGGTCGAACGCCTGCCGCAGCTGCCCTTCACCTGGGTGGAGTTCGCGCGCGGCGGGCAGGGCGTGGCAGCAATCAGCCGTGAGGAGTTGGTTGCCGCACTCGGTTGAGCGCTGGCGTCAGCCCGCCAGCTGGCGGTGGCGCACCAGAACCCGCCCCTGCTGGCCGGCGTCTTGTCGTGCCCTGAAATACTCGCCAAGGCGATGGGCCATGTACACCGACCGGTGCCGGCCGCCGGTGCAGCCGATCCCCACCGTCACCTGGCTGCGGTCGCTGGCCGCAAACCGCGGCAACCAGGCCTCCAGAAATGCCTGGATGTCGGCGAACAACTGCTGCGCGTCCGGCTGGCGCTCCAGGAACTCCCGCACCGGCGCATCCAGGCCGGTGAACTCGCGCAGTGCCGGATCCCAGTGCGGATTGGGCAGGCAGCGCAGGTCGAACACCATGTCGGCGTCCAGCGGCGTGCCGAACTTGTAACCGAACGACTGGAATATCAGCGTGGGCGCCTGCGGACCGTGGCTGAGCAGGTCCCGCACGGTGGTACGCAGCTGGTAGATGTTCAGGCTGGAGCTGTCGATGCTCAGGTCCGCCAGTTCCGCAATCGGCGCCAGGCGCAGCTGCTCGGCGTCGATGGCTTCGCTGATCGAGCCGCCATGACCGGCCAGCGGGTGCTGGCGACGGGTTTCGTTGTAGCGGTTGATCAGGGTTTGCCGATCGGCGGTGAAGAACAGCACCTGGCAGTCGGCGCCGCTGTCCCGGAGGGCCTTCAGGATGCCCGGGAACGCCGCCAGGTCCGAGAAATTGCGGGCATCGATGCCGACCGCCGCCGGCGTGCTGGGGCCGCTGCGCGTCAGTTCCTCGCCCAGCGCCGGCAGCAGGGCAATTGGCAGGTTGTCTACGCAGTAAAACGCCAAGTCCTCCAGCGCGCGCAGGGCCGTGGATTTGCCCGCCCCGGACAGGCCACTGACGATGATCAGGCGCTGTTGCAAGGGGATTGCTCAGGTCTTGCGGCGCGCCGCCTTGCGCCGCTCGGTGGTGGAGGCGATGCCCATGCCCTCGCGGTACTTGGCCACCGTGCGGCGGGCCACGTTGATGCCCGCCTGCTGCAGCTGTTCGGCCAGGTCGTTGTCGCTGAGCGGGCTGCCGGGTGGTTCGGCGGCGATCAGGTCGCGGATGCGGGCGCGGATGGCGGTGGCCGAGGCCGAGCCGCCGTCGCTGGTCGACACGTGGCTGGAGAAGAAGAACTTCAGCTCGTAGATGGCGCGCGGGGCGTGCATGTACTTGCGGTTGGTGGCGCGCGAGATGGTCGACTGGTGCAGGCCCAGTTCGTCGGCGATGTCCTGCAGCACCAGCGGCACCATGGCGTGCGGGCCTTGCTCGAAGAACCCGATCTGGCGCTGCACAATGGCGCGTGCCACCCGCAGCAGGGTGTCGTTGCGGCTTTTGAGGCTGTTGATGAACCAGCGGGCTTCCTGCAGGCGGTTTTTCAGGTACTCGTTGTCGGGGCCGGTGTCGCGGCGGCGGATCATGCTGGCGTAGGTCTGGTTCACGCGCAGCCTGGGTGCGATGGCGGGGTTCAGTTCCACCTGCCACACGCCGCTGATCTTGCGCACCAACACGTCCGGCACGATGTATTCGGGCTCGTCCGTGTCAAGGCTGGTGCCCGGGCGCGGATTGAGGGCCTGGATCAGGTGCACGGCCTGGTCGACGACCTCGGCCGGCAGGCCGGTCGCCCGCTGCAGGGCCTTGTAGTCGTGCTCGGCCAGCAGCGCGATGTATTCCAGCACCGACAGCGCAGCCTCGCGGTGCTCGGCATCCAGGCCCTCGAACTGTTCGACCTGCAGGCGCAGGCACTCGGCCAGGTCGCGCGCGCCCACGCCAGCCGGGTCGAAGTGCTGGATGCGTCGCAGCACCGACAGCATTTGCGTTGGGTCGATCGGCTCGTCGCGGCCCTCGCTGGCGGTGGCGCACAGCTCCTCGATCGGCTGGCCGAGGTAGCCATCCGGTCGGATGGCGTCGATGATCAGGTCGGCCAGTACCCGGTCGTCCGGGCTGAACGGCGTCAGGTCGAGCTGCCACAGCAGGTGGTCGTGCAGCGTCTCGGGCTTGCTCGACACGGACGTGAAGTCGTTGCCGTCGTCCTCGTCGCGGCTGCTGGCGCCGCTGCCGGCGCCCAGATCCATGAAGGTGTCTTCCCAGTTGCCGTCGACCGACAGTTCCTGGGTGGTTTCGTGGTCGCCGTCGAACTCCAGCGCGCGCTCGGGCTGTTCCGGGATGGCCGGCAGCGACGGCTCCTCGATCAGGCTGTCGGCTGCCTCGTCTTCGGCTTCCAGCAGCGGGTTGGCGTCCAGCGCCTCACGGATTTCGAGCTGCAGGTCCAGTGTCGACAGTTGCAACAGGCGGATTGCCTGCTGCAACTGGGGCGTCAGTGCGAGGTGTTGCGAGACGCCAAGTTCGAGACCTTGCTTCATGCGGCTGCCGGAAGGAGCTTCTGGTTAGCAAGAAGCGTACCGTACGCGGCGCCTGGCGCAAAGCTGACCTAGAGCTGGAAGGCGTCTCCCAGGTAAACGGCACGCACGCGCTCGTCGGCGAGCAGGGTTTCCGGTGGTCCGGCCGCCAGCACCTCGCCCTCGTTGACGATGTAGGCGCGATGGCAGATGCCCAGCGTTTCGCGCACGTTGTGATCGGTGATCAACACGCCGATGCCGCGGGCGGCCAGCTCCCGGATGATGCGCTGGATGTCGATCACGGTGATCGGATCCACGCCGGCAAACGGTTCGTCGAGCAGCATGAAGCGCGGCTCGATGACCAGCGCGCGGGCAATCTCGACCCGGCGCCGCTCGCCGCCGGACAGCGCGGCGCCCGGGCTGGTGCGGATATGGCCGATGTGCAGGTCACCCAGCAGTTGCTCCAGGCGCGCCTGGCGGGCATCTGCAGAAAGATCGGCGCGGGTTTCCAGGATCGCCCGCAGGTTGTCCTGCACGGACAGCTTGCGAAAGACCGAGGCCTCCTGGGGCAGGTAGCCAAGTCCCATGCGCGCCCGCTGTGGCATGCCCGCCTGCGTGATGTCGGCGCCGTCGATGGCCACGCTGCCGCTGTCGGGCATCACCAGACCGACGATCATGTAAAAGCAGGTGGTCTTGCCGGCGCCGTTGGGACCCAGCAGGCCCACGATCTCGCCTGGCGACACGTCCAGCGAAACGCCGGCCACCGCCGGCCGGCCGCGGTAGCTTTTGCGCAGGTCGCGCGCGGTGAGCTGGCTCATGGCGCGGCTTTCTCGGCGCCGCGCTGGGGTTGAATGATCATGCGAATGCGCCCGCCCTCGCCGCCGCTGCCGGTGACCAGGTCGCGCACCGTGTCGTACACCAGCTGATCGCCCTGGAATACGTCGCCCTGGCGGGTGATGTGGGCGTCCCCGCGCAGATAGAGCTTTTTCTCGCCGATCACGTATTCCATTTGCCGGCTGGTGGCCACCACGTCCCCTTCGTCGGGTTTGGGTTGCTGCTTGTAGCGGGCCGGCTTGCCGTTGGCCACGTAGCGGATGGGTTTGCGGTTTTCGGTGTGGATGACCAGCGTGTCGGAGTTGATCTGCATGGTGCCCTGCACCACCACGACGGCGCCGGTGTAGGTGTTAAGCCCCTTCGCCTCGTCCATTTCGACCCGGTCGGCATCAATATAGATCGGCTGCTGGCGATCCGAGTCCAGGGCCATGGCAGAACCTGCGAGACAGAGCAGCGCTGCGCCGCACAGGCGGCGAGTGTGGAAAAAACGCATGGGTATTTCTTTAAGGATATTGAGCGGACCGTGGCGCCGCTGGGGGCGAGTTTAGCAGCCCGCCAATCGCTGCCAGGCGCGCCGGTTACGTCGGGCGGGTTGGATTCTTGAAGTCGAGTCGGCAGCCGCGTCGGGTAATAACGTTGCGTCAAACCCTGATTCGCAGGAGCGGCCCATGGCCGCGACCGCCAATCCCGCACATGAAAAACACACTGCACCGGCACGCCAGCCCGTGGCCTGGCGGTCGCGGGCATGGACCGCCCTTACGCGGATGCGTGTGCACATTGGCGGGTGTCGATGATCAGGTCGCACAGTTCACGCGCCGCCCCGCGCCCGCCCGCCAGCGTGGTGATCCAGCGTGCCGCGGACCGCACCGCCGGATGCGCGTCGGCCACCGCCACCGGCAAGCCGGCCAGGCGCATGGCCGGCAGGTCGATGACGTCGTCGCCCAGATAGGCCGCGGCTTTCGCGTCGACACCGAAGTGTTGCAGCAACTCGCCGAAGTCCCGGTCCTTGTGCTCGCAGCCCTGGCGATGCATGTCGACCTGCAGCTCCTCCATGCGCCGCGTGACGGCCGACGAACGCCGCCCGCTGAGCGCCGCCACCCTGATCCCGGCCTCGCGCAGCAGCTTGAAACCGTGCCCGTCGCGCACGTGAAAGGCCTTGAACTCGGTGCCGTCATCGCCCAGGTACAGGCGCCCGTCGGTCAGCACGCCGTCCACGTCGAACACCACCAGTTCGATGCGTGCGGCCAGCGCGCGCAGTTCGGCATCCGGCCCGGCGCGATTCTTATCGTCTTCAGTCATGACGATTTGTCCATGTGTGTGGGAGCGCAGCCGTGCTGCGCGACAGCTTCAATTTCAACCCGTCGCCCGCGATGGTTCGGCTCCTGCGCGGCAAAACGCCAGCACCTGGAAGTACCGACGAAGGTGGCGCCGCAAGCGCGAACGACGCGCTTGCGGCGCGGTTCAGATCACGCCCGCATCGAGCAGCGTGTGCATGTTGAGCGCGCCGACCAGGCGCCCGTCGGCGTTCTCCACCAGCAGCGCATTGATCCGCCGCCGCTCCATCAGCTGCGCCGCCTCGGCCGCCAGCAGGTCGGGGCGAATGCGCACCCCGCCGCGCGTCATTACATCGGCAATGCCCACCGTGCGCACGTTGTCGACCTTTTCCAGCACCCGGCGCAGGTCGCCGTCGGTGAAGATGCCCACGGCGCGGCCGTCGACATCCACCACAGCGGTCATCCCCAGGCCCTTGCGGGTGATTTCGAGCAGTGCCTCGGTCAGGCTCGCGCCCTCACTGACCGCCGGCAGGCGTTCGTTCTTGACCATCACGTCGGCCACGTGCAGCAACAGGCGTCGGCCCAGCTTGCCGCCCGGATGGCTGCGCGAAAAATCCTCGCGCGAGAAGCCGCGCGTGTGCAGCAGCGCCACCGCCAGCGCATCGCCCAGGGCCAGGCAGGCGGTGGTGCTGGCGGTGGGCGCCAGGCCCAGCGGGCAGGCCTCGCGCTCCACGCTGGCGTCCAGATGCACGTCCGCTTCGCGCGCCAGCGTGGACTTCGGATCGCCGGTAATGGCAATCAGGCTGACGCCCAGCCGCCGGATCATCGGCAGGATCAGCAATATCTCCGCTGTTTCGCCGGAATTGGACAAGGCCAGCACCACATCGGGCGCCGTGATCATCCCCAGGTCGCCGTGCCCGGCCTCGCCCGGATGCACGAAGAAGGCCGGCGTGCCCGTGCTGGCGAGGGTGGCCGCAATCTTGCCGCCGACGTGGCCGGACTTGCCCATGCCCAGCACCACCACCCGTCCCCGGCAGGCCAGCAACAGGCGGCAGGCGTGCACGAACGGCTCGCCCAGCCGCGGCGCCAGCTGGCGCACCGCGTCGGCTTCGGTGTCGAGCACGTCACGCGCCAGCTGCAACAACGTGGGCGCATCCAGGGCGACGCCGTCAGGCGAGTCAGCGGGCAGGGTCATGCGATGGGTTTCCGGACAGGCGGGCCACGAATTATCGCACCACAGCCCGATCAGTCCGCCCGCTTGCGCAGCCCCACCCGCAAGCGACACATGTTTCAGCGTGTTGACAGGCCGTTTTAACGGATGTTAGGGTCCGCGCCGCAAAGTGCTGGTAGCCGCCTGGAAGGCAGCGCGTCGGCACGGTCAGGGGTGAAGAGGGGGTCTGGCTTCGGGAAGGGGTGCCCGGGGTCCGACGAACAAAGGACCAGCGCTGCGCAGAGGCCCCCGGGTTTTTGCGACAGTTGCCTGAATGGCCGTTCGTGTCTGGCACGGCGGACCAACCCTCCTCATCCGAACGTGTGTGTTGGCGCGCAGGGCGGCCAGCCACGACCATGAGTGGATGTAACCGGGAGGGGATTATGAAATCACGCAAGAACGTCACGCGGCGGGCCCGAATGGGCCGCCATTGGCTGGCCGCGGCGGCACTCGCCGCCTCCGGCGGGGCGCAGGCCATCAGCTTTCAGATGTTCGATGGCTCCGTCGAGGGCCAGTTCGACACCACGCTGGGCTACGGCATGCAGCTGCGTACCGAAAAGTACGACCCCAATTTGTCGCGGCCCTGGCCCTACACCGGCACGGACCTCAACAATATCCAGTATGGCAACCGTCGCCTGTTCGACAACAAATGGGATGTCTTCTCGAATCTGGTCAAGGCTTCGCATGACCTGCAGCTGAACGGTAGCGGCTGGAGTTTTTTCATGCAGGGCAATTACTTCTACGACTTCAAGATGGCGCAGAAGAAAGGCCAGCTGCCGGATGACTCGGAAAACCGTGCCATCCAGCATGGCGACATCACGGCTGCCTATTTCCTGACCCGCCTGGGCAATGCCGACCAGTTCACGCTGCGCGTGGGCAAGCAGGTCATCTCCTGGGGTGAGAACACCTTCATCGGCGGTTCGCTCAACGACATCAACACGGTCGACATCAGCAAACTGCGCCAGCCGGGCGTGGAGCTCAAGGACGCGCTGGTCGGCACGCAGGCCATCGATCTGAGCTGGCAGTTGAACAGTGCCCTCACCGCCGAGGCCTTCGTCCTGCTGGGCTTTGACGAACTGAAGGCCGACCCCTACGGCGGTTTCTTTGGTACCAACGATGCCATCGTGGACGGCGGCGGTTTTGCGAACGGCGGCACGGCGGCATTTCCCCGCTGCATTGCGCCGGACCTGGGCAGCTGCGGCCTGGCGGGCGTGACCCGGTCCCGGGACCACATTCCCGGAGGCGTCGGACAGTACGGCGTGTCGCTGCGCTATTACGCGCCAAACTTGGGCAACGGTTTCGACTTTGGCCTTTATTACGAGAACCTGCATGACCACAATCCGGTGCTATCCGCCATTGCGGGTAACGCAGTCTTCGCAGGTCCGCCGTCGCCTGCGACTTTGGTAAGTGGCCAGGTCGGCACCTTCTTCCTGGATACGGCCAAGAACGTCGATCGTTACGGCGCCAGCTTCAACACCACGCTTGGGCCGTGGGCGCTGGGCGGCGAATACAGTTACCGGCGTAATGCGCCGATCCAGGGCAGCCAGTTCGTGAACGTGGCCCTGACCGGCAAGACGGCCGGTCCGTTCTCGCGAACGTTTGCGCCAGGTTCGGTATTCGAGGGCTTCGAGCGCTACAACCGGCACCAGATCCAGCTCACCACGCAGCGCCTGTGGGGCCCAATGCCCATGCTGCTGGGGGCCGATCAGTGGAACACCATCGGTGAAGTGGCCTACGGCTGGGTGGGCGATCTGCCCGGCCGCGACATCAACGGCCACAAGAAGCACGTCGATCCGACCACCTACGAGGGGGGCTCGGACTTCGTTCGTTTCGATGATGTCACCAACAACTTCTGGGGCTTCGTCGCCCGCTCCACCCTTACCTACAACAACATCCTGTTCAACCGCATCAACATGGACTTCAACACGTCGCTGCGCTGGGACGTGGATGGCGTGTCGCCGGAACTGGGCGGGGCTGAGCTGTTCGTCGCCGGTCGCAAGCAGGCGTCGGTCGGCGTGGTGTTCGACTACGCCCTGCGCTGGAAGGTCGGTCTCACTCAGACCTTCATTTTTGGCGGCGAGAACCAGTACCGGACCGGCCCGGGCCGCGGCGCGAACGTCAACAACACTGACCGCGACTTCCTGTCGCTGGACGTGAGCTACACGTTCTGACGCTAAGCGCATGCGCGTCGGGGAAACACTGACAGTCTTGGTGTTTCCCCGACACTTTTTTCAAAGCAAGGGGCTGATGATGAACTTCACGAAGATCGCCGCGGGCCTCGTGCTCGCCGCGGGGGTTGGTGCCCTGCCGACCCTGGCCGTCGCAAAGGTGTCGCCCGACGAAGCGGCCAAGCTTGGACTCGAGGGCACCGAACTGACGCCGATCGGTGCCATCCGCGCCGGTAATGCGGATGGCAGCATCCCGGCGTGGACCGGCGGCATCAAGACGCCGCCGGCCGGCTATGTGGATGGCAAGTTCTATGTCGATCCCTACAAGGACGACAAGATTCTGTTCACGATCACCGCGCAGAACTACCAGCAGTACCAGGACAAGCTGTCCGCGGGCACGATCGCGATGCTCAAGAAGTACCCGGACACGTTCAAGCTGAACGTGTACCCGAGTCACCGCAGCGCCTCGTATCCGCAGTGGCTGTATGACGGATCCATCTGGAACGCCAGCAACACGGAGTTCTGCAACCCGCCGCCGGGCGGCCCAAACACCGCGCAGCGCTGCGTGAAGCAGAGCGTCTATCACCCAGGCGTTCCCTTCCCCATCCCCAAGGATGGCGGGGAGCTGATGTACAACCACACGTTCTATTTTTTCGGCAAGTGGTTCACGTCCGTCGCCTACGGTTTCAATGCCTTCCCGGATGGCACCTATGCCGAGCACGTCAAGCGCGAGCGCTGGCTGGTCCCGATGTATCTGGAGGGCGCCGACAAGCCCAAGGGCGAGATGTTCGAACGCAACGGCGGTGCCGCCTGGTGCTTCTCGCAGGAAGACCTGGCCCCGCCACGCAGCGCCGGCACCATGTTCAGCGGGTGTAACTACTTCGGGAGTGTCGATTTCGATGCCTACCTGTACGTGCCCGGCCAGCGCCGTGTGCGCAAGGCGCCGGAAATCGGCTTCTACGACAGCCCCGGCACTGGCTCTGACGGCCTGCGCACCGCCGATGCCCGCAACCTGTTCGCCCAGACCGGCGGCGAGGAGTGGTACGACTGGTCGCCGCCCGTGCGCAAGGAGATGTACATCCCCTACAACAGCTACAAGCTGGGCGATACGCAGTACGACTTCAAGGACATCGTGCGCAAGGGGCACATCAACAGCGACCTCAAGCGCTACGAACTGCACCGTGTCTGGGTGATCGAGGGCAAGCTGAAACCCGGCTTCCGTCACCTGGGGCCGCACCGTCTCGTGTACGTGGACGAAGACAGCTGGGCGGCCGCACTGGCTGACCTGTATGACGCGCAGGGCAACCTGTGGCGCGTGTCGGAAGCCTATCTGATCAACTACTACAATGTGCCGATGGTGCACTGGTGGGGTGACGACCATTCGGACCTTATCTCCGGTCGCCACGCGGGCGTCAACGGCTACTTCAACCATGGCGCCAAGCTGGGCACGTTCCCGCCGGATTACTCACCGTCGGGTCGGCCGGACGCGGAGCTCATGACGCCGGCCGGACTGCGCAAGTATGGCGTGCGTTAGGCTGCCGGGCCGAGCGTGAAATCCTTGCGCCGAACCGCGGAGTTCGGCGCAAGTCATGGCAGGACCGGACCGTCGCCGATTGCGGTCCGGCCGCGCCATCGGCCGGCTCAACGCTGGTCCAATAAAAAAACTCATTGACCGCCTCCGCAAAGGAGGCGCTTGTTTTCTGCTCAAGGCATCGCGGGGGATTTGTGTTGCGATCTATCACCACAGACTGGCCAACCCGGCTTTTCTGCATGATTCTGTCGGCGTGTTTGCTCTGTGCGGCGCCGCCCCTCGCGGCCACCCAGGCGGACGACATACAGCCGGCCGCGACCGGCCGCAATGTCGCCAAGGCGCTGTTGCTGGATGCCACCCGGGTCGGTGAGCGCATCGTCGCGGTCGGTGAACGCGGCATCGTGCTTTATTCCGACGACGATGGCGCAAGCTGGAAGCAGGCGGCCGTCCCGGTTGACGCCACGTTGACGGCAGTTGCTTTCGCTGATGCCCAACACGGATGGATCACCGGCCACGATGCCACCATCCTGGGCACGGTCGACGGCGGGCTTACCTGGAACATTCAACACCGCGAACCGGAACTCGACGTGCCGTTGCTGGCGCTTTATTTCTCCGACATCAATACCGGCATTGCCGTTGGTGGGCGTGGCAACATGTTCCGCACTACCGACGGCGGCAAGACATGGGCCAAGGACGTGCTCCTGACCCGGGACGAATTCGATGGGCATCTGTTTGGTATCGGCAGGGCAGACTCGGGCAGCCTGTTCATCGCCTCGGAACAGGGCGTTCTTTTTCGCTCCGATGACGCTGGCGCCACCTGGCAGCAATTGCTGAGTCCTTATAACGGCTCTTTTTTCGGTCTGGCCTTTCCCGGCAAAGGACGGGTAGTCGCCTTTGCAATGATCGGAAATGCCGCGGTCAGTGACGACAATGGTGCTTCCTGGCGCATGGTACATACCGGCACCGATAAATCCCTGATGTCCGGGACTGTCATGTCGGACGGCACGCTGGTCATTGCCGGGCTGGATGGCGCGGTTCTGGTCAGCCATGATGCCGGTGAGACCTATTTGTCCAAGCCGCAGCCGGACCGCCGCCGAGTCGCGCGTCTGCTGCCCACGCGAGATGGTGCCTGGCTGGCGTTTGGCGACGGCGGCGTGCGCCGCATCACGCTGGACCTCAATTGACCGTCTGCACCAACCCGGGTTTCGGAGGATAAATGTTTACCACCAATTACGCGTCCGGCATGGCGCGCGTATCGGCATGGCTGGCGGATTGGCTGATTCGCCGCCGCGTGCCGATGCTGGTCATACTCAGTCTGATCACGGTGTTTCTGGGCTACCACGCATCCTTCCTGAGAATGGATCCGGGTTTTACCAAGTCCATTCCGCTTGGCCACCCGTATATGAAGACGTATGAGAAATATACGGATCAATTTGGCGGCGCGAATGTGGTCATCGTCGCCTTGATGCAAAAGGAAGGCGACATCTTCAATGTGGATTTCTTCAAGATGTTGGAGAAGGCCACGTCGGATGTCCTGTTCATCAAGGGCGTCGATCGTTCGTCCGTCACCTCGCTTTTTACGCCCAACGTCGACTACGTCCTGGTCAACGAGGAGGGGTTCGTCGGCCACCGCGTCGTGGAGCCCGACTTCAAGCCGAGCCCCGAAGCCATCGAACAGGTTCGGCGCAATCTGCTTGTGTCGCAGCACGTTGGGCGGTTGGTGTCGCATGATTTCAAGGGTGCGTTGATTCGCGCCGAGCTGGTGGACAAGGATCCTGCGACCGGCAAGCCGCTGGACTATAGCGAGGTCGCCGCCGCGCTGGAGCAGATTCGTGCGCGCTACACGACCGACAACGTGGATGTTCGCGTCATCGGATTTTCCAAGTTCATCGATGACGTAATCCACGGCGCGCTGGGTGTCATCCTGTTTTTTGGGGTCGCAGTGCTGATCACCGCGGTCATGCTGTATTTCTATTCCAACTCGTTCCAGATCACGGCCCTCGCGATTCTGGTGGCCGTCACGGCGGTCATTTGGCAATTGGGTCTGGTACAGCTTCTGGGCTACGGCATCGACCCCTTGTCCATACTGGTGCCGTTCCTGATTCTCGCCATTGGTGTCAGTCACGCCATCCAGATGACCAACACCTGGAAACTTGAAATTCTCGGTGGCGCCAACTCCCGTACCGCCGCACGCGAGGCTTTCAACAAACTGTTCATTCCCGGCACCACCGCGCTGCTGGCAAATGCGGTTGGCTTCGCCGTGATCATGATCATCGATATCGACATCATTCAGGAACTGGGCATTACTGCCAGCATTGGTGTGGCGGTGATGGTGGCCACCAACAAGTTCATGCTGCCGGTGCTGCTGTCCTATGCCAGCATGCCGCCGCGAACGGTCGAGCGAATTCGTACGCGCATCCTGGTGCAGGACAAGCCATTCTTCCGATTTTTGTCAGGTTTCGCCGATCGAAAAAGAGGTACGGTTGTCATAGCGATCTCGCTGGTGCTGCTCGGCTTCGGCTGGTGGAAATGGCAGTCGCTGGTCATTGGCGACAGCGAGGCCGGTGCGCCGGAGTTCTGGCCCAATGCCCGTTACAACCAGGATATCAAGGCAATCATCACCAACTTTCGGGTTGGAATTGATGAGCTGACGGTGATCGCGGAAATGCCGCGGGACGGCTGCACGAACTATGCGGCGATGAAAACCATCGATCGCTTCGTCTGGCAAGTTGGCAATGTCGAAGGTGTACAGGCAATCACTACGCTGTCGTCGGTCATGAAGGACCGCAATGTCGGCAACAACGAGGGACATCTGAAGTTCTATGAGCTGCCGCGCTCCGAGGCAGGTCTTGGATCAGGAATGCGTAACATCGAGCTCAATCAGAAGTTGTTCAACGACACGTGTGAGGCGGTGCCGGTCAGGATATTCCTGCTGGATCACGAAGCGGGGACTCTGGCGCGCGTCGTCAAGTCGGTCGACGACTTCGAGAGGCGCGCCGAGGCGGCAGGCTCGCTGGTGAAATTCCGCCTGGCGTCGGGCCCCGCCGGCGTAATGGCGGCGACCAATGAAGCGGTCGGCAGGGCGGAGATGACCATGATGCTTGCGCTGTTCGTGGCGGTTGGCATCCTGTGCTATCTCACGTTCCTGTCGTGGCGGGCATCGCTGTGCATTTTGTTGCCGCTTGCCCTCGTGTCCATTCTGGCCAACGCGGTGATGGTGATGCTCAACATCGGGCTCAAGGTGTCGACCTTGCCCGTGGTTGCGCTTGGGGTCGGCGTGGGTGTTGACTACGGCATCTATCTGTTCGCGCGCACGCAGGCACACATCCGGGCCGGGCTGTCGCTCAAGGACGCGTACTACGAGGGCCTCAAGCAGGCCGGCACGGCGGTCATATTCACCGCCAGCACCATGAGCATAGGCGTTGCGACCTGGTACCTGTCGGACCTTAAGTTCCAGTCCGACATGGGCGTGTTGCTGGCCTATATGTTCTTCGTGAACATGGTCGGGGCGGTGGTGTTGCTGCCGGCGCTTGCGGCGTGGCTGATCGACGTGGACAAGGAGCGGGTGTCGACGCGCGGTTTGTCGCACTGATCGAGTAAGGTGTGCCGGCAAGCTGGCGGCACGGACACTGCAAAATTGATGACTGATGACCTGGCGCGGCGGTTTTTTGCGGTGGGCATCGCCGTGCTCACCGTCAGCGACAGTCGTGGTCTGGAGCAGGACAGCTCCGGCCGCGTGCTGGTCGAACGGCTGACGGCGGCCGGCCATCGCCTGGCTGGCCGTGCCATCCTGCCGGACGATGTTTATCGTATCCGCGCGCAGGTGTCGGCCTGGATTGCCGATCCGGTGGTGCAGGTGGTGCTGAGCACCGGCGGTACCGGCCTTACCGGCCGGGACGGCACACCGGAGGCCGTGGCGCCGCTGCTGGACAAGACCATCGACGGCTTTGGCGAGGTATTTCGGGCCCTTTCGTTCGCGGAAATCGGTGCGTCGACCATTCAGTCGCGGGCCGTGGCGGGTGTCGCCAACGGAACTTATGTCTTCTGTCTGCCAGGATCGTCGGGCGCCTGTCGCACTGGCTGGGATAAGCTGATCGCCCCGCAGCTCGATTACCGCACCCGGCCCTGCAACCTGGTGGAATTGATGCCGCGGCTGCTCGAGCGCTGAGCCGCTCGTCCCGATCGCCAAGGAGCCCGCCTGATGAATGGATTGCCCGCTGCACAAGTCGAACACCTGCGAAAGCGTCTGCGGGACGAGCACGCCGCGCTGCGCAGCGAAGTGGCGGGCGAGCTGGCGCGCAGTGAGCAAGGCCGGCATCTGGATCTGGCCGGCCGTGTCCACGACCGCGGCGACGAGGCGGTGGCCGATCTGCTCGAAGACCTCGAGATCGTCGCCCTCGACCGGCATGTGCATCGTGTCCGCTTGATCGAGACCGCCCTGACGGCTATCGACCAGGGGCGTTATGGCCTGTGCCGGGCGTGTGGCATGCAGATCGGCAGCGCCCGCCTGGAAGCCGAGCCGGCTGCCGAGCGCTGCATCGCCTGCCAGGCAGCCGTTGAAAGCGGACAGCACAGCCCAACGCTCTGAGGCGCCCCCGAGGCCGCAGCTGGCGGTCGGGGTGTTCGTGTTCGACGCCACCGGTCGGGTGCTGCTGATCCAGCGTGGCCGCCCGCCGGGGCAGGGTTTGTGGTCCGTGCCCGGTGGCAAGGTGGAGTGGGGCGAGGCGGTGGTCGATGCCTGCCGGCGCGAGGTGCGCGAGGAAACCGGTATCGACGTGACCATCGGCCCCCTGGTGACCTGGATCGAGCGCATGGACGCGTCCTACCACTACGTGATTCTGGACTTTGTCGGCGCGCCGCTGACGAACGGCGCCTTGCTGCAGGCTGGCGACGATGCCGCGAACGCGCGCTGGCTGACCGACGACGAATTGCTGGACCTGCCGCTGACCGCCGGCCTGTTGCCCGTGCTGGCCCAGGCGCGCAGCCTGATCAGGCGATGACGGTCTTGCCGCTTGCGCCTGGAACCTCCCGCACCAGGCGCGGCACCAGATAGCCCGGCAGGCGCGCGCGCAGGGCGTCGATCAGGGACTGGCCGGTGGCGTGCGGTACGTCGAAATGCGCCGCCCCCTGCACGCGGTCCAGCAGGTGCAGGTAGTACGGCAGCACGCTGACCTGGTGCAGACGCTCGCTGAGCGCCGCCAGCGTGTCGGCGTCGTCGTTCACGCCGCGCAGCAGGACGGCCTGATTCAGCAACGTGACGCCGGCAGCGGCGAGCGCCGCCAGGGCGGCGTCGACATCGGCATCCAGCTCCGCCGGGTGGTTGCTGTGCAGCACCAGCACCTTGCGCAGCGGCAGCCGGCGCAGCCAGGCGAGCAGATCGGCATTCACCCGCTGTGGCAGCACGACCGGCAGGCGGCTGTGGATGCGCAGCGTACGGACGTGCGGGATGGCGGCGATTCGTGCCGCCAGCTCGGCCAGGCGTGGGTCGCTCAGGGTCAGCGGATCGCCGCCGCTCAGGATCACCTCGCCGATGTTCGGATCGGCCGCGATTGCCGTCAGCGCCGGCTCCAGGCGCGAGCCGCCGGTGTGCGCGTCGGCGTACGGAAAATGGCGCCTGAAGCAGTAGCGGCAGTGCACGGCGCACGCCCCGGTGGCGATCAAAAGCGCCCGGCCGTGGTATTTTTTGAGCAATCCCGGCGCCGGCTGGGCGGCCGATTCGTCGAGCGGATCGGCGCTGTAGCCGGGCCGGGTTTCGCATTCAAGGTCCAGCGGCAGCACCTGACGCAGCAGTGGATCGGCGGCATCGCCCGGCCGAATCCGGTGCAGATACGGCGCCGGCACGCGCAGCGGAAACAGCGCCGCGGCGCGCCGGGCGGCCGGCAGCAGGCTGTCCGGCAAGCCAAGGACGCGCAGCAGCTCGGCCGGGTCGACGATGGCCTCGGCCAGCAGTCGCTGCCACGGTGCGGTCACGCGGGTCACCGCGGCAGGATCAGGCATGTACTCACTCTCGATGACGTTCCGATAAAGAGGAAATTATGGCGTCTTACAGCACCAACGAATTTCGCGGCGGGCTCAAGGTGATGCTCGACGGCGACCCCTGCGACATCATCGAAAACGAGTTCGTGAAGCCGGGCAAGGGCCAGGCCTTCAACCGCGTGCGCCTGCGCAACCTGCGTACCAACCGGGTCTGGGAGCGCACCTTCAAGTCCGGCGAGACCATCGAGGCCGCCGACGTGGTCGATACGGAGATGCAGTACCTCTACAACGACGGCGAGTCCTGGTGCTTCATGAACCCGAGCAGCTTCGAGCAGGTGCACGCCGGTGCCTCCGCCATCGGCGACAAGGCGCACTGGCTCAAGGAGCAGGACAACTGCACGGTCACGCTGTGGAACGGCGAGCCGATCGCCGTGGCGCCGCCCAACCACGTGGTGATGCGGGTGACCTACACGGAGCCGGCCGTGCGTGGCGACACCAGCAGCGGCGCCACCAAACTGGCGACGCTCGAAACCGGTGCCACGGTGAAGGTGCCGCTGTTCGTGGAAATCGACGATTTGCTGCGCGTGGATACCCGTACCGGCGAGTACGTCTCGCGCGTCAAGGAATAAGTGACGGACGCTCGCCCCGCGGCGCCGGACTGGCGCCCCGGCGCCAGTCCGGACACGCTGCGCCTGCGGGCGCAGTTGCTGGAAAAAATCCGTGCGTTCTTTACCGCCCGCGGCGTGCTCGAAGTGGACACGCCGCTGCTCGGCCCGGCGCCCAGCAGCGACCCGCAGCAGCACTGCCTGCACGTTGAACTGCCGGGCGGCGGCCGGCGCTACCTGCAGCCGTCGCCGGAATTTGCCATGAAGCGCCTGCTGGCCGCCGGCAGCGGCAGCATCTACCAGGTCTGCAAGGCGTTTCGGGCCGGCGAACACGGCCCGCGTCACCGGGTCGAATTCACCCTGCTGGAGTGGTACCGGACCGGTTTCGACTACCGGGCCCTGATGGTCGAGGTGCAGGCGCTGGTCTGTGGCCTGCTGGGCCGGCCTGCGGCGCTGGCCTTCGGCTACAGCGAGCTGTTCGAGCGCCACGCCGGGGTCGATGCGTTCGCGACTGATGAGGCGGCACTGTGGCAGCGCGTGGCGGCGGCCGGCATCGAGCCGTCGGCGGCGCTGCAGGCGGCCGGTCGCGATGCCGCGCTCGACATTCTGCTGACACGGCTGATCGAGCCGGCCATTGCGCCGTTGGGCGTGGTCTTCATCTGCGACTATCCGGCCAGCCAGGCCGCGCTGGCGCGCCTGCGGCCCGGCCAGCCGCAGCTTGCCGAACGCTTCGAGCTGTACGTGGACGGCATGGAACTGGCCAACGGCTGGTCCGAGCTGACCGATGCCGCCGAGCAGCGCCGCCGATTCGAGAACGACAACCGCATCCGGCAGGCGACCGGCCTGCCGCAGATGCCGCTGGATGAGTATCTGCTGGCGGCGCTGGCACACGGCCTGCCGGACTGCGCCGGCGTGGCGCTGGGTTTCGATCGATTGCTGATGCTGGCCGCCGGGGCTGCCCATATCGGGGCGGCACAGGCGTTTGCCGGTTAAGGAAACGCGGAAGAATTCAGTGCTTTCCTAGCACGCGTAGTCGAACGCCACCACGCAGCTGTCGAAGTCACCGTCCAGCAGCGGGCCGATGTCCTGGGCGATGGCGACGTGTTCCGGCGACGGCAGGTAGCGGTCGCGGGCGGTGGCGTCCCGAAAATCCATCGAGAAGCCGTAGTTGTAGCCGCGGTTGATGCCCTCCGGGCTCGAATAGGCACCGCCGCTGAAGCTCAGCAGCCCGTCGAAGCTGCCGACCATGGCGCCGAAGCGGTCGAACAGGGACTGCGCTTCCTGGCTGGTGCCGGGCTTGAGCTTGACCATCACCATGTGCCGAATCATTGCGTTTCTCCGTTTGGGGGTTTGGGCCAGCGTGTAGAATGCCGGCACTTTTCACGCCGGCCGTGCACGCGGCCGGGCGAGTTTGCCACAGCGCCCCGGGTCAACACCGGGGGTTCGCCGCGCGGTTCACGCAACGACAAGAAGCATTCCATGACGGTGTTGGTGGGAGTGCCGCGCGAGCGCGCGGCAGGCGAGTTCCGTGTCGCGGCGACGCCCGAGTCGGTCAAGAAACTGCTGGTGCTGGGTGCGCAGGTGTGCGTCGAGGCGGGCGCCGGTGAGGCCGCCCGGTATCCGGATGCTGCCTATGCGCAGGTCGGCGCCCGCGTGGTGACAGCGGCGCAGGTCCTGGCGGCCGATGTGCTGCTCACGGTGCGCCGGCCGGCTGCCGAGCAGATCGCCGCCATGCGGCCCGGCACGCTGCTGGCCGGTTTTGCGGATCCTCACGCCGGTGGGCTCGACGCGCTGGCGCAGGCGGGCCTGAGCGTGCTGGCGGTCGAGCTGATTCCGCGCATCTCGCGCGCGCAGGGCATGGATGCGCTGTCCTCGCAGGCCAACATCGCCGGCTACCGGGCGGTGCTGGAGGCGACGGCGCATTACCGGCGCTTCCTGCCGCTGATGATGACCTCCGCCGGCACCGCCAAGCCCAGTCGCGTGGTGATTCTGGGGGTGGGCGTTGCCGGCCTGCAGGCCATTGCCACCGCGCGGCGCCTGGGCGCGCAGGTGGAGGCCTTCGACGTGCGCCCCGAGACGCGCGAGCAGGTGCTGTCGCTGGGCGCCAAGTTCATCGACATCGATCTTGGCGAGAGCGGCGCCGGTGCCGGCGGTTACGCGCGCGAACTGTCGGCGCAGGCCCAGCAGCGCCAGCAGGAACTGCTCGGCGAGCGCCTGAAGGCGGCCGACATCATCGTCACCACCGCGCTCATTCCCGGCCGGCCAGCGCCGGTGCTGGTGCCCGAGGCGGTGGTGCAGGGCATGCGGCCGGGCTCGGTGATCGTCGATCTGGCGGCCGCCAGTGGCGGCAACTGCCCGCTGACCGAGGTCGACCGGGTGGTGGAAAAACACGGCGTGACGCTGGTCGGCATCACCGACTACCCGTCGCGCCTGGCCACCGACGCCAGCGCGTTCTATGCCCGCAACCTGCTGAACCTGCTCGAACTGGTGCTGCGCAAGGACGAGGCCGGCACGCGGATCGAGCTGGACATGCAGGACGAAATCATCGCCGCCGCGCTGGCCGTGCAGGCCGGCACGGTGCGTTTTGCGCCACGTTAAGGCAACGCAATCATGACCGCCATCGTCGTTTCGCTGTACATCTTCGTGCTGGCCTGCTTCATCGGTTATCAGGTGATCTGGGGCGTGACGCCAGCCCTGCACACGCCGCTGATGTCGCTGACCAACGCCATCTCGGGGATCATCATCGTGGGCGCCATGCTGGTGACCGGCTTTCACGAGGCTGACGGCCTGACCCGCGGCATCGGCTTTGCGGCCGTGGTGCTGGCCTCGATCAACATCTTTGGCGGCTTCCTGGTCACCCAGCGCATGCTCGCCATGTTCAAGAAGAAGCAATAAACATGGCCGCCAGCACGCTGGCCGTGGCGTATCTGTTCGCCGCGGTGTTGTTCATTCTGGGTCTGAAGGGCCTGGCCTCGCCGCGCACGGCGCGCGCCGGCAACCTGTATGCCATGGCCGGCATGACGCTGGCGGCGCTGGCCACGCTGGCCTCGCCGCAGGTCGGCGACTACGGCTGGATCGTGGCCGGCGTCGTCATCGGCGGCGGCATCGGCGCCGTGCTGGCGCGGCGGGTCAAGATGACCGACATGCCGCAGCTGGTGGCCATCCTGCACAGCTTCGTGGGCCTGGCCGCGGTGCTGGTGGCGCTGGGCACCTACTTCACGCACCGCGATGCGGGCGCGCTGGATCCGCTGCTGCTGGCCGAGCTGGGCATCGGCAGCTTCATCGGTGCCATCACGTTCACCGGTTCGGTGATTGCGTTCGGCAAGCTGCAGGGCCTGATCGGCTCGGCGCCGCTGCGTTTTGCCGGTCAGCATTGGCTGAACCTGGCGCTGGCGCTGGCCATGCTGGGCCTTGCCGGGCAGTTCGTGCTCGGCGGCGGCCTGCCGGCCTTTGCCGCCATGACCGCGCTGGCGCTGCTGCTGGGCGTGCTGCTGATCCTGCCGATCGGCGGCGCCGACATGCCGGTGGTGGTGTCGATGCTCAATTCCTATTCCGGCTGGGCGGCGGCGGCGACCGGTTTCACGCTGCACAACGAACTGCTGATCATCACCGGCGCGCTGGTGGGCGCGTCCGGCGCCATCCTGTCCTACATCATGTGCCGGGCCATGAACCGCTCGATCCTGAGTGTGATCTTCGGCGGCTTTGGCACCGGCGAGGAGGTGGCTGCCGCCACCGGCGGCGCCGAGGGCAGGGCGGTGAAGTCGGCCGCGGTGGAAGACGCCGCGTTCATGATCGAGAACGCCGGCAAGGTCATCATTGTGCCCGGCTATGGCCTGGCGGTGGCGCAGGCCCAGCACGCCACGGCCGAGCTGGTCGATGCGCTCGAAAAGAAGGGCGTGGAGGTCAAGTTCGCCATCCACCCGGTGGCCGGGCGCATGCCCGGGCACATGAACGTGCTGCTGGCCGAGGCCGACATCGCCTACGACAAGGTGTTCGAGATGGACGAGATCAACCCCGATTTCGCCACCTGCGACGTGGCCCTGGTGCTGGGCGCCAACGACGTGACCAACCCGGCGGCCAAGACCGACCGCACCAGCCCCATCTACGGCATGCCGATTCTGGACGTGTACCGGGCGCGGCAGATTTTCTTCGTCAAGCGCAGCATGAAGCCCGGCTATGCCGGCGTCGACAATGGGCTGTTCTACCAGGACAACTGCGCGCTGGTGTTCGGTGACGCCAAGAAAGTGGTGGAGGGCCTGACACAGGCGCTCGGCCACTCGTGAGCGCCTGGCCGCGCCCGCAGGGTGTCATTTCGCGGGCGCCGCGGCTATAATCGCCGCCCTCTATTCAGCGTGCATTGAATGGGCCTTTGGCCCATTTTTTATTTCAGGTGGCGGATTTGTCGGGGTCTTTGACCGAGCGGTTGCGCGATTTGCTGGCGCCGGCTCTGGAGAAACTGGGCTACGAATTGATCCAGGTGGAGCAGATCGCTACCCGCCCGCCGGTGCTGCGCCTGTATATCGATCTGCCGGGCGAGGCCGGGGTCGGTGTGACGCTGGACGATTGCCAGAAGGTGAGCCAGTACGTCAGCGGCCTGCTGGATGTCGAAGACCCGCTGCCGGGCGCCTACGCGCTGGAAGTGTCGTCGCCGGGCCTGGACCGGCCGCTGGTGACGGCCGAGCATTTTCGGCGCTTCGTCGGCAGCGAGGCGCGCGTGCAGCTGCACCGGCCGCTGCACGGTGCCCGGCGCTTGCGTGGCCGCCTGTGCGGCGAGCGCGATGGCGTGATCGAGATGGAAGTGGACGGCCAGCGGCTGAATCTGCCGCTGGCAGAAATCAGGGCCGCCCGCCTGGTGCCGGATCTGGCTGCGGAACTGCGGAGCAAGGGCGATGGACACTAAAGAAATCCTGCAGGTCGTTGACGTCGTCTCGAACGAGAAGGGCGTCTCCAAGGAAGTCATTTTCGAGGCCATCGAGGCCGCGCTGGCGGCCGCCACGCGCAAGGTCAGTGGCGAGCACATGGACGTGCGGGTCGCCATCGATCGTCACAGCGGCAGTTACGAGACGTTTCGCCGCTGGACGGTGGTGGCCGACGACGCCGAGGAGTTCGACCCGGAGCAGCAGTTGACGCTGTCGGGCGCGCAGCGCGATCACCCCGGCGCCGTCTTGGGCGACGTGATCGAGGAACCGCTGCCGGCGGTGCCGTTCGGGCGTATCGCCTCGCAGATGGCCAAGCAGGTCATCGTGCAGAAAGTGCGCGACGCCGAGCGCGAGAAGATCGTCGAAACCTTCACGCCGCGCATCGGCCACATGCTGGTCGGCCAGGTCAAGCGCCTGGACCGCGGCAACCTGATCGTGGACCTGGGCGGCAACGTCGATGCCCTGCTGACGCGGGAGGACATGATCGCCCGTGAGAACATCCGCATCGGCGATCGGGTCTGCGCCCTGCTGGCCGACGCGCGCATCGAGCAGCGCGGGCCGCAACTGTTTCTGACCCGGCGCGCGCCCAAGCTGATGATGGAGCTGTTCCGCCGCGAGGTGCCGGAAGTCGCCGACGGCATCGTCGAAGTGGTGGGCTGTGCCCGGGATCCGGGCGTGCGGGCCAAGATTGCCGTGCGCAGCTACGACCCGCGCATCGACCCGATCGGCGCCTGTGTCGGTATGCACGGCACGCGCGTGCAGAGCGTGTCGAACGAGCTGGCCGGCGAGCGGGTGGACATCGTCCTGTTCGACGTCAACCCGGCGCAGTTCGTGCTGAACGCCCTGTCGCCGGCCAAGGTGGTGTCCATCACCATGGACGAGGAAAGCCACACCATGGACGTGGCCGTCGCCGAGGACCAGTTGTCGATCGCCATCGGCCGCGGCGGGCAGAACGTGCGCCTGGCCAGCGAGCTGACCGGCTGGGAGCTGAACCTCATGACCGAGGAGCAGGCCAGCGAGAAGCAGGAGGCCGAGATCGGCACCCTGCGCCAGATGTTCGTGGACAAGCTGGACCTGGACCAGAGCGTGGCCGACATCCTGGTCCAGGAGGGCTTCACCAGTGTCGAGGAAGTGGCCTTCGTGCCGGCCGCTGAACTGCTGGCGATCGAGGAATTCGACGAAGACCTGGTACAGGAGCTGCGCAGCCGTGCCCAGAACGTGCTGCTGACGCAGGAAATCTCGCGCGAGGAGCAATTCGGCGATGTCGAGCCGGCGCCCGATCTGCTGCAAGTCGAGGGCATGTCCCGGCGCCTGGCCTATCGGCTGGCCGCCCATGGCGTCATCACCCGCGAGGACCTGGCCGACCAGTCGGTTCCGGACTTGCTGGACATCGATGGCTTCGACGAAGCACTGGCCGGGCAACTCATCATGGCTGCGCGGGCTGCGTGGTTTACCGACGGCGCGCAGGCCTGAGAGGTTCAGATCAAGTGGCAGCACAGTCAATAGAACAGTTCGCCGCCTCCATCCGGGTGCCGGTCGACCGCCTCCTGCGCCAGTTGCAGGAGGCCGGCGTCGGGGTCCGGGCGGCAGGTGATTCCATCACGGACGACGAAAAGGCCGAGTTGCTCGGCTTTTTGCGCCGCTCGCATGGCGCCGAGGCCGTTGACAGCAGCCCGACGCCGCGCAAGATCACGCTCACCCGCCAGGTGGTGTCCGAGTTGCGCCAGCCGGCCGTGGCCCGTCGGCCCGGCCCGGGCGCCGCGCCAGCCGTGCCGGCCAACAAGGTCACGGTCGTAACGCGCAAGCGGCGAACCTACGTCAAGCGCGAAGACCTGGACAAGCCGGGCGACGAAGCCGCGATCGCGGCCGAGCTGGAAGCCGAAGCGGTCGCCCCGGAGCCGGCGCCCGAGCCGGAAGTTGCCGAACTTGCGGCGCCCGAAACGGCCGCGCCGACGCCAGCCGTCGAGCCGGCACCGGAGCCCAGGCCCGAGCCGGTGGCTGAAGCCGCGCCCCGTCGCGTTGCCGAATCACAGCCTGCGGCACGTCCGCAGCCGGCCGCCCGCCAGGCGCCCGGCAAGCCGCCCGCGCGTGGCCCGCAGCCGGCGGCCCGCCGGGACGAGCCCGGGCGCGGTGCCGGCAAGCGCAAGAAAGGTGGCCGTGACGAGCGTGGCGGTTTTGGTGACGACGCGCAGGGGCGTCTGCGCAGCCGCTCAAGGCCTGGCGCCAATCGCCAGGGCGCCGGTCGCCACCAGTTCGAGCGTCCGCAGGGTGCCATCACCCGCGCCGTGGAAGTGCCGGCCAGCATCACGGTGGCCGAGCTGGCCAGCCGCATGTCGGTCAAGGCGGCCGAGGTCATCAAGTGCCTGATGCGCATGGGCCAGATGGCCACCATCAACCAGACGCTGGACCAGGACACTGCCCTGCTGGTGGTCGAGGAAATGGGCCACACCGCCACCGCCGCAGCGGCGCAGACTCCGGAATCCTTGCTCAGCGAGCTGGCCCCGGTCGGTGAGGCGCTGCCGCGCGCGGCCGTGGTGACGGTGATGGGTCATGTCGATCACGGCAAGACCACGCTGCTGGATTACATCCGCAAGTCGCAGGTGGCAGCCGGCGAGGCCGGCGCCATCACGCAGCATATCGGCGCCTATCACGTCGTCACGCCGCGCGGCGCGGTGACGTTCCTGGACACGCCGGGCCACGCCGCGTTCTCGGCCATGCGGGCGCGGGGCGCGGCGCTGACCGACATCGTGATCCTGGTGGTCGCGGCCGACGACGGCGTGATGCCGCAGACCATCGAGGCCGTGCAGCACGCCAAGGCGGCCGGGGTGCCGCTGGTGGTGGCGGTCAACAAGATGGACAAGCCGGACGCGAATCCGGACCGTGCCAAGCAGGAGCTGCTCCAGCACGGCGTGGTGGCGGAGGAGTTCGGTGGCGAGGTGCAGTTCGTGCCGGTGTCGGCCAAGACCGGCGCGGGCATCGACGCCCTGCTGGAGGCCGTGCTGCTGCAGGCCGAGGTGATGGAGCTCACCGCCGTGGCCGCGGGGCCCGCCATGGGCGTGGTGGTGGAAGCCAAGCTCGACCGCGGTCGCGGGCCGGTGGCCACCATCCTGGTGCAGGCCGGCACGCTCAAGCGCGGCGACATGGTGCTGGCCGGCGGCGAGTTCGGGCGTGCCCGGGTACTGCTGGACGAACATGCGCAGCCGCTGCTGGAGGCCGGCCCGTCGCGGCCGGTGGAAGTGCTCGGCCTGTCGGGTGTGCCCAACGTGGGCGATGTGTTCAACGTGGTCGAGGACGAGCGCAAGGCGCGCGAGATTGCCCTGTTCCGCCAGCAGGCGGCGCGCGAGGCCAGTCTGTCGCGGCGCGAGACCGTCGCGGGCGGCGATATCTTCAGCCAGCTGCGGGCGGCCGAAATCAAGTCCCTGAACGTCATCATCAAGGCCGACGTGCAGGGTTCCGCCGAGGCCATCGCCAGTTCCCTGCTGGCTCTGGCCACGGACGAAGTGTCGGTGCGGGTGATTGCTTCCGGCGTGGGTGGCATCACTGAAACCGACGTCAACCTGGCCATGTCGACCGGCGCCGTGCTGTTGGGCTTCAACGTGCGGGCCGACGCTACCGCCCGCAAGCTGCTGAAGGAAACCGGCGTCGAAGTCCGTTACCACAGCATCATCTACGAGGTGATCGACGAGGTCCGGCGGGCCCTGGGCGGCCTGCTCGAACCGGAGATCAAGGAAACCATCCTTGGCCTGGCCGAGGTGCGCGAGGTGTTCCACTCGGCCAAGTTCGGCGCCGTGGCCGGCTGCATCGTGTCCGACGGCGTGGTGCGCCGCCGCTGCCCGATTCGCGTGCTGCGCGGCAACGTGGTGATCTACGAGGGCGAGCTCGAATCCCTGCGCCGGCACAAGGACGACGTGCCCGAGGTGCGGGCCGGCACCGAGTGCGGCATTGCCGTCAGGCAGTACAACGACGTGCAGGTAGGCGACCAGATCGAGTGCTTCGAGCGCACGTCCGTGCAGCGCACGCTGTAAGCCATGCAGGGCGTCGACCGCACACGCCGTGTGGCGCAGGCGATTGCAGAGGAACTCCCCGCGGCGCTGCGCGAGGTCAAGGATCCGCGCGTGACGGGTCTGATCACCGTGCACGGGGTGACCGTCAGCCGCGATCTGGGCGTGGCCAAGGTGCGTTTTGACGTGCTGGGCGGTGCCGATGCCGCGGCCGCCGCGGCCGGCCTGCACCATGCGGCCGGGTTCCTGCGCAGTCGCCTGGCGACGGCCCTGCGCCTGCGGCGCATGCCGGAACTGCGTTTCGAGATCGACCCACCGTCGCGGATAGAGGACCTGCTGCGGCGCATCGGGGCGGAGGGCGGCGCCCGTTGAGGCGACGTCGTGGCCGGGCGGTCAGTGGCGTGCTGCTGCTGGACAAGCCCACCGGCCTGTCGTCCAACCAGGCCCTGCAGACCGCGCGGCGGCTGCTCAATGCCGCCAAGGCCGGCCACACGGGCACGCTTGACCCGCTCGCAAGCGGCCTGCTGCCGCTGTGTTTCGGCGAGGCGACCAAGGTGTCGCAGTTCCTTCTGGGGGCGGACAAGACCTATCGCGCCCGGGCGACTCTGGGCATCACGACTACCACCGGTGACAGCGAAGGCGAAATCCTGCGCGAACGCCCGGTGGACGTGGACGCCGCGCGCCTGGCGGCGGCACTGGCCGCGCATACTGGCGATTTGCTGCAGGTGCCGCCCATGTACTCGGCGCTCAAGCACGACGGCGAGCGCCTGTACGCACTGGCGCGCCGCGGCGAGACGGTCGAGCGTCCGGCCCGGCCGGTGCACGTGAGCCGGCTTGAGCTGCTCGCGCTGGACGACAGCAGCTTCGAGGTCGAACTCGACTGCTCGAAGGGCACTTACGTGCGCAGCCTGATCGAGGACATCGGCGAGGCGCTGGGCTGCGGTGCCCACCTCACGGCGCTGCGTCGCCTGCGGGTGGGTGCGCTGGATGTGGAACAGGCGGTGACGCTGGAGTTCCTGCGCACCGTGGCCGACCGCGATCCGCAGGCGCTCGATGCCTGCCTGGTGCCGATCGCCGATGCCCTGGCGCATTTGCCGCAACTGGAACTGAGCCCCGAGGACGCGGCCCGCCTGCGGCTTGGGCAGGCCTTGACGCTGCGCCACCCGCTGGCCGACGGCTGGGCGGCGGTGTTCACCGGGCAGCAGGCCTTTATCGGCATGGCCGAGGCAGCCGACGGCCGCTTGCTGCCGCGCCGGCTGGTCAGCCAGGAAGACGATCCTGTTGCCCCGACCGGCGATGCGGCTTGAGCCGGGTGCCGGCCCGCGGGTAGAATGCCCCGTTTCGCCAAAGATGGTCAGTGGCGTTTTTTGTCCGGAGTAACCGTTTCATGTCGCTCAGTGTCGAGAAGAAATCCGAGCTTGTTCAGTCTTACGGCCAGACCAGCAACGACACCGGTTCGGTGGAAGTGCAGGTGGCGCTGATATCGGCGCGGCTCGAGCAGCTGAACGAGCACTTCAAGCTGCACCGTCAGGACCATCACTCGCGCCAGGGCCTGCTGCGCCTGGTTGCCCAGCGGCGAAAGCTGCTCGATTACCTCAAGCGCAGCGACAACGGCCGCTATCGCACGCTGGTCGAGCGCCTGGGTCTGCGTCGCTAAAGCGCGCCACCGGCCCCATTCCGGGGCCAAGGTCTCCCCGCCGGGCGGCGGAGGCTGCATGTCCAAAGCAAAGGAAGTACGCCACGTGAAATTGATCCGCAAGGAAGTCCAGTTCGGCAAGCATCTGCTGACGCTCGAAACCGGCGAAATCGCCAAGCAGGCGTTCTCGGTCATGGTCCGCATGGGCGACACCATGGTGCTGACGGCGGTTACCGCCAGCAAGGGCGTCAAGCCGGGGCAGGACTTCTTCCCCCTGACGGTCGATTTCGTCGAGCGCAGCTATGCCGCCGGGCGCATCCCGGGCGGCTTTTTCAAGCGCGAGGCGCGGCCTTCCGAGAAGGCGATCCTGACCTCGCGCCTGATCGACCGCGCCATGCGGCCGCTGTTTCCCAAGGGTTTCTACAACGAAGTACAGGTCGTGCCGACCGTGCTGTCGGCCGACGATGAGGTCGATCCGGACATCCTGGGCATGATCGGCGCGTCGGCCGCGCTGCTGCTGTCCGGCCTGCCCTTCCAGGGCCCGGTGGGCGCGGCCCGCGTCGGCTACAAGGATGGCGCGTTCATCCTGAACCCGAGCTACAAGGAAACGGCCGAATCGGACCTGAACCTGGTGGTTGCCGGCACCGCCAGCAGCGTGCTGATGGTGGAATCCGAAGCCAAGATGCTGCCCGAATCGGTCATGCTCGACGGCGTCATGTTCGGCCATCAGGCAATCCAGCCGGTAATCGAGGCCATTCTGGCGCTGGCCGCCGAGGCCGGCGTGCAGCCCTGGCCGTGGACCCCGCCGCAGAAGGACGAGGCGCTCGAAACGGCCGTTCGCGCCGTGGCCGAGCAGCCCCTGAACGAAGCCTATTCGATCCCGGACAAGCAGGCGCGCCAGGACGCGGTGGCGCAGGTCCGCGAGCGGGTAGCCCATCTTGCCGGCGAGAACGGTGAGCGGGCCAACGAGGTGCAGTCACTGTTCTCGTCGGTCGAGAAGCGCATCGTGCGGGGCCGCATCCTGGATGCCCAGCCGCGCATCGACGGCCGGTCCACCCGCCAGGTGCGCCCGATCACCATCCGCACCGGCGTGCTGCCGCGCACCCACGGTTCGGCGCTGTTCACCCGCGGCGAGACGCAGGCGATCGTGGTCACCACCCTGGGCACCGAGCGCGACGCGCAGCTGATCGACGCGCTGGAAGGCGAGTTCCGCGACGGCTTCATGCTGCACTACAACTTCCCGCCGTATTGCGTGGGCGAGACCGGCCGCATGGGCGCCACCAAGCGGCGCGAGATCGGTCACGGTCGCCTCGCCAAGCGTGCCCTGGCGGCGGTGCTGCCGACCAAGGCGGCCTTCCCGTACACGCTGCGCATCGTGTCGGAGATCACCGAGTCGAACGGTTCGAGCTCCATGGCCACCGTGTGCGGCGGCAGCCTGGCGCTGATGGATGCCGGCGTGCCGATCAAGGAGCCGGTGGCGGGCATCGCCATGGGCCTGATTGCCGACGGCGGCCGCTTTGCGGTGCTGTCCGACATCCTGGGCGACGAGGATCACCTGGGCGACATGGACTTCAAGGTGGCCGGCACCGCTGACGGCGTGACCGCGCTGCAGATGGACATCAAGGTGCTGGGCATCACCGGCCAGATCATGCAGGCGGCGCTCGAGCAGGCCCGCGAGGGGCGTGTGCACATCCTGGGCGAGATGGCCAAGGCGCTGTCCAGCCCGCGCGAGCAGATGTCGGACTACGCGCCGCGCATCCTGACCATGCATATCCATCCGGACAAGATCCGTGACGTCATCGGCAAGGGTGGCGTGACCATCCGTGGCATCACCGAACAGACCGGCGCCACCATCGACATCGACGACGACGGCACGGTGCGCATCGCCTCCGTGGACCGGGCGGCCGGCGAGGAAGCGCGCGGCATGATCGAGCGCATCACCTCCGACATCGAGGTCGGGATGGTCTACGAGGGCCGCGTGGCGCGGTTGATGGACTTCGGTGCCTTCGTCACCATCCTGCCCGGCCGCGATGGCCTGCTGCACATTTCGCAGATTTCCGACGAGCGTGTGGAGCGCGTCAGCGACAAGCTGGCCGAGGGCGACACGGTGCGCGTCAAGGTGCTGGAAGTGGACAAGCAGGGCCGCATCCGCCTGAGCATGAAGGCGCTGACCGAAGTCGTCTGAGTCACGGGACGGTCCGTCGGGCGACGGACCGTCAGGCAATCAAAGGCCGGCCCTGGGGGCGAACCCCCGGGCCGGCCTTTTTGTTCTGGCGAGAAGTGGTCCGCAGAGCCGAGCCGGTTGCGGACGCCGTCAGCCTCTGGCCTGCCGGCGCAGGCCCTGGCTCACCCGCTCGCGCTCGTCATGCAGGGCCTGCGGCACGCGCGGGCCATAGCCGTGCAGAAAGCTGCCCACTTCGTCCATTTCATTGAGCCAGTCCTGGGGCTCGATGTGCGTCAGCTGGCGCATGTGTTCGTGCGATACGTCCAGCCCCGTCAGGTCGATGCCGCCGTGCAGGGGCAGATTGCCGACCGGCGTCTCCTGGGCATCGGCGCTGCCCTGGCAGCGGTCGATGATCCACTTGAGCACGCGCAGGTTCTCGCCGTAGCCCGGCCACAGGAAGCGGCGCTCGGCGTCGCGGCGGAACCAGTTGACCTGGTAGATGCCGGGCGCCTGGGTCAGGCGGGCGCCGGTCGCCAGCCAGTGCGCCCAGTAATCGCCGAAGTGGTAGCCGCAGAATGGCTGCATGGCCATCGGGTCGCGCCGCACCACGCCCACCTGCCCGGTGGCGGCGGCGGTGGTTTCCGATGCCATCGAGGCACCCAGCATCACGCCGTGCTGCCAGTTCTTGGCCTCCAGCACCAGCGGCGCCAGCGACGCACGCCGGCCACCAAAGATGATGGCGGTAATCGGCACGCCGGACGGCTGCTCGGCGGCATCCGACCAGGACGCGCACTGCCGGGCCGCAACCGTGAAGCGGGAATTCGGATGCGCGGCCGGCCCGTTGGCCGGATCGTAGGTTCGTCCCTGCCAGTCGTAGGCGGGGGTTTCGTCGGACAGGCCTTCCCACCACGGGCGGCCGTCTTCGGTCAGGGCCACGTTGGTGAATATGGTGTCGTGCTGCAGCATGTCCACCGCGTTGGCGTTGGTGTGCCGGCTGGTGCCCGGCGCCACGCCGAAGAATCCGGCCTCGGGGTTGATGGCCCACAGTCGGCCGTCGTCGCCGACATGCAGCCAGGCGATGTCGTCGCCGATGGTTTTCACCTTCCAGCCCTGATATTCCTGGGGCGGGATCAGCATCGCCATGTTGGTCTTGCCGCAGGCGGACGGAAAGGCGGCGGCGATGTAGTGCAGCCGGCCCTGCGGGTCTTCAACGCCCATGATCAGCATGTGCTCGGCCAGCCAGCCCTCCTGGCGGGCCTGGTGCGAGGCGATGCGCAGCGCATGGCATTTCTTGCCCAGCAGCGCGTTGCCGCCGTAGCCCGAGCCGATGCTCTTGATCGACAGCTCGTGCGGGAAGTGCATGATGAAACGCCGCTCGGGGTGCAGGTCGCCCAGCGAGTGCAGGCCACGCACGAAGCTGCCCTCGCGCTCGATGCGCTTGAGGGCCGGCGCGCCCATGCGGGTCATGATGCGCATGCTGGCGGCGACGTAGGGGCTGTCGGTGATCTCCACGCCGCAGCGCGCCAGCGGCGAGTCGATCGGGCCCATGCAGTAGGGCACCACGTACAGCGTGCGCCCACGCATGGCGCCCGCGAACAGCGCGTCCATCCTGGCGTGCGCGTCGGCCGGGCTCATCCACTGGTTGTTGGGGCCGGCATCGTCGCGCTCGGGCGTGCACACGAAGGTCAGGTGCTCGGTGCGCGCCACGTCGGACGGGTCGGAACGGTGCAGGTAGCTGCGCGGGCGGGTTTCCGGGTCCAGTTCCAGCAGGGTGCCGCTTTGCAGCATGTCGGCAATCAGCGCGTCGTACTCGGCCTGCGACCCGTCGCACCAGTGAATCGTTTCCGGTTGCGTGAGCGCTGCCACCTCGCGGACCCAGTCCGCAAGTGCCTGATTCGACGTCATGAGCAAAATCCCCCGTTGCAGCTGTGTGCCGCGATCATCCCTGGCGCGGCGGTCCTGGCCCGGTCAGCAAAGGGCCGAATTGACGTTAAAGACCCGCGAGATTCAGCGGGCGCTCCGAGAATTGTCAAGCCGGGCGCGCGCCCGGCTGGCGGCAGCCCGCACCTGCGCCGGTGCCGTGCCGCCCAGATGGTCGCGCGCGGCGACCGAGCCTTCCAGCGTCAGCACGCCGAACACGTCGGCCTCGATCAGCGGCGAGAAGGCGCGCAGTTCGTCCAGCGTGAACTGGGCAAGATCGCGCCCGCTGGCCACGCCCTGGCGCACGGCGCGGCCAACCACCTCGTGGGCGTCGCGAAACGGCAGGCCGCGGCGCACCAGATAGTCGGCCAGGTCCGTGGCGGTGGCAAAGCCGGCGCTGGCTGCGGCGCGCATGCGCTCGGCATTCACGGTCATCCCCGGCAACATGCCGGCCACCGCGGTCAGGCTGTCACGCACCGTGTCCACCGTGTCGAACAGCGGTTCCTTGTCTTCCTGGTTGTCCTTGTTGTAGGCCAGCGGCTGGCCTTTCATCAGCGTCAGTAGCGCCACCAGATGGCCATTCACGCGACCGGCCTTGCCGCGCAGCAGCTCCGGCACGTCCGGGTTTTTCTTCTGCGGCATGATCGACGAGCCGGTGCACCAGGCATCGGCCAGGCTGATGAAGCCGAATTGCGCCGACGACCACAGCACCAGTTCCTCGGCCATGCGCGAGAAATGCGTCATCAGCAGCGCTGCCGCGGACACGAATTCGATCGCGAAGTCGCGGTCGCTGACGGCGTCGAGCGAGTTCTCGGCTGGCCGGTCGAAACCCAGCAACTGCGCCGTGTACGGGCGGTCGATCGGAAAGCTGGTGCCGGCCAGCGCGGCGGCGCCCAGCGGCATGACGTTGACGCGCGAGCGGCAGTCGGTGAAGCGCTCGCGGTCGCGCGCCAGCATCTCGAACCAGGCCAGCAGGTGGTGGCCAAACGTGATCGGCTGCGCCGTCTGCAGGTGCGTGAAACCCGGCATCAGGGTGTCCGCCTCGCGCTCGGCCAGCCCGACCAGTACGGACAGCACCTCGTGCAGCTGGCCGTCGATGGCGTCCAGTTCGTCGCGCAGCCACAGGCGCACGTCGGTGGCCACCTGATCGTTGCGCGAGCGGCCGGTGTGCAGCTTCTTGCCGACCTCGCCGATGCGTTCGACCAGGGCAGTCTCGATGTTCATGTGCACGTCTTCGAGCGCCACCTGCCATTCGAAGCGGCCGGCCTCGATATCGGCGCCGAGGCTCTCAAGGCCGGTCACGATGGCGACGACTTCCGCGTCGCCGAGCACGTCCACCCGCCCCAGCATCCGCGCGTGGGCGATGGAACCCATAATGTCGTGGCGGGCCAGACGCTGGTCGAAGCCGACCGACGCGGTGAATCGCTCGACGAAGGCGTCAGTGGGTTCGGCGAAACGGCCGCCCCAGGGTTTGCGGGGTGCTGCGGACATGGGCGGGAGGGCAGGCGTGGCGAAGCCGGCGATTATAGCGGACCAGCAGGCGCCGGACGGCGGCTTTCTGCCGGACCTGTGCCAGCGGGCGGCCGTGCTGGCGGTGGTGGTGGGCGCGCAGCTGCTGGCCTTGCTGCTGGTGCTGGCGCAGCCGCTGGAGGCCGACCGCTTCTGGCCGCGTCTGGGTATGTGGTCGCTCGCTGCGCAGTGGGTGGGCCTGCTCGGAATCGCCGGCCTGTGTGCGGCGCGGCCAGGCCTGGGCCGCTTGCCGGCGCCACTGGCCAGTGGTCTTGCCATCGCCTGGCTGTTGCTGCTGGCCACGCTTACCACGCTGGTTGCGGCGGGGCTGGGTCTGCTGCCTGCAGACGCCGCGGCGCTGGGTTGGCTGCTGGCGCGCAATCTGCTGCTGACCGCCCTGGTGGCTGGCGTGGTGCTGCGCCTGATCTATCTGCAGCATGCCGCGCGTCTGCGCGAGCGGGCCCACCACCAGGCACGGCTGGAGGTGCTGCAGGCGCGCATGCGGCCCCATTTTCTGTTCAACAGCCTGAACACCATCGCCAGCCTGGTCGGCAGTGACGCCCAGCGGGCCGAAGAGGTCACGCTGGCGCTGGCCGATTTGCTGCGGGCGAGTCTGGAGGCCGGTGACCGGCTGATCCCGTTGGCCGACGAGCTTGCCCTGTGCCGGCGCTACCTGGCCATGGAGCAGCTGCGCCTGGGCGAGCGGCTGGAGCTCGACTGGTGCGTTGGCGACGTGCCGCCGACTGCCCGCGTACCGCCGCTGAGCCTGCAGCCGCTGCTGGAGAACGCGGTGTTTCACGGCGTCGAGCCGCTGCCGGCCGGCGGCCGGATCGGTCTTGCGCTCAGCCTGCCGGTGCCCGGCGTGGTGCAGATCATCATCGACAACCCGCTGGCCGCTGGCCGTACAGGCGCGGGTCTGCACATGGCGCTGGTGAACGTGCGCGCCCGCCTGGCCGGGCATTTTGGTGCCGCGGCGAGTCTGGTCGAGCAGGCGCAGGGCGATCGTCACACGGTGCGGCTGCGGCTGCCGTTCGGGTCGGCATGAACATCCTGGTGGTGGACGACGAGCCGCTGGCACGGGCCCGCCTGCGGCGCCTGATCGAGGCCCTGCCTGGACACGTCTGCATCGGCGAGGCGGCGGATGGTGTGCAGGCGCTGGCTGCCTGTCAGCAGCTGCGGCCGCAGGTAGTGCTGCTCGACATCCGCATGCCGGGGCCGGATGGTCTGGCGACGGCGCGCACGCTGGCGACGCTGCCGGCGCCGCCGGCCATTGTGTTCACCACGGCCTACGCCGAGTTTGCGGTCGATGCCTTCGACGCTGGAGCGGTGCATTACCTGCTAAAGCCGGTGTCTGCGCAGCGCCTGGCACAGGCCCTGGCGCGCGTGGAGCCGGCAGCGCCGCGCGGCCTGTTGCTCACGCGCGGCGGCCAGACGCAGCGGGTGGCGCTGGCCGATGTTCTGTACCTGCAGGCCGATGCGAAGTACCTGACCGTGCACACGCGCCAGGGCGAGTGGCTGCTGGAGGATTCCCTGGCGCGCCTGGAGCACCTCTACGCGCCGCAGTTGTTGCGCATCCACCGTGCCGTGCTGGTCAACGTGCAGCATCTGAATGCGCTGCAGCGGGATAAACACGGCCGGCTGTGGGTCGGGGTCACGGGGGTGGCGGTGGCGCTTGCGGTCAGCCGCCGGCTGGCGGCCAGCGTGCAGCACGCGCTCGAACGCGGCTGACCGGGCGAGCGCCCCGCGCGCGGCGTTTCAGATACCGGGCCCGCTGGCCGTAAAATCACGCACGGCTCAACGCAGCATGGATTTTCCGAATGGACGCCAGCTCCAGTCTTGGTTTTGGCAGCGCAGCATTCGTCGAGGCGCTGTACGAGGATTTTCTCGCCGACCCGGCCAGCGTGCCGGCGCCGTGGCGACGCGAGTTCGAGTCCTGGGGCGTGGCCGCCTCCGGGCCGACCCACGGTGCGGTGCAGGGACGATTTCGCGCCTTGGCCAGTCGCTCCATGGCGCCGCGCGCCGCCGCGCCGGCTGCCGACGCGGAGCGCTTGCAAAAGCAGAATGCCGTACAGCAGCTGATCAACGAGTACCGCCAGCGTGGCCACCTGCGCGCGCGCACGGACCCCCTCGAATTGCTGCCGCCGATGGTGGTGCCAAGCCTGGGCCTGGATTACCACGGCCTGACGCAGGCCGACCTTGACCTGCAGTTCGCAGCCGGCAATTTCCCGCTGCCCGCCGGTGCCCCGCTGCGCGAGCTGTTGCTGGCGCTGGAGGCCACGTACTGCGGCGCTATCGGTTTCGAGTACGCGTACATTTCGGATTCGCAGCAAGTGGACTGGCTGCGTCAGCGCATCGAGGCCGGGCGCGGTCGCGCCCTGTTCAGTGCGGCCGAGCAGCGGCAGATATTGCAGGCGCTGACTGCCGCCGAGGGGCTGGAGCGTTACCTGCACCGCCGTTACGTCGGCCAGAAGCGTTTCTCGCTCGAAGGCGGTGATGGCCTGATTCCGGTGCTGGACGAAATCGTGCGCCGGGCCGGCGCCGCCGACGTCAAGGAACTGGTCATCGGCATGGCCCACCGCGGGCGCCTGAACGTGCTGGTCAACATCCTGGGCAAGCAGCCGCGCGAGCTTTTCGACGAATTCGAGGGCAAGGCGCAGGTCGTGGGCTCCGGCGACGTGAAATACCACCAGGGCTTCTCGGCCGATCCGATCACGCCCGGCGGGCCGATCCATCTGACCCTGGCCTTCAACCCGTCGCACCTTGAAATCATCAACCCGGTGGTCGAGGGCTCGGTACGGGCCCGCCAGGAGCGTCGCGGCGATGCCGCCCGCCGGCAGGTGATTCCGCTGCTGATCCATGGCGACGCCGCCATTGCCGGCCAGGGCGTGGTCATGGAAACGCTGAACCTGGCCAAGACGCAGGGTTATGCCACCGGCGGCTCGCTGCACGTGGTCATCAACAACCAGATCGGCTTTACCACCAGCAACCCGGCCGACGCTCGTTCGACCTACTACTGCACCGAGATCGCCCGCCTGACGCAGGCGCCGGTGTTTCACGTCAACGGCGATGACCCGGAGGCGCTGCTGTTCGTGACCCGGCTGGCGCTGGATTTTCGCCTCGCGTTTGGCAGCGACGTGGTCATCGACATCGTCTGCTACCGCCGCCAGGGCCACAACGAGGCCGACGAGCCGGCCATCACCCAGCCGCGCATGTACGCCAGGATCGCGGGCCACACCACGGTACGCGAGCTGTACGCGCGCCGTCTGGAGGCAGCCGGCGTGCTGGCCAAAGGCGAGGCGCAGGCCCTGGCCGAGGCCTACCAGCAGGGGCTCGATCGGGGCGAGTGCGTGGGAGCCCTGCCGATGAGCGACCAGCGCCCGCTGCTGGCGATCGACTGGGCGCCCTACATGAACCGCGTGTGGACCGAGCCGGCGGTAACCGCGGTGCCGCTCGACACCCTGCGCGCGCTGGGTGAAAAGCTGACGACCCCGCCGGCCGGTTTCAAGCTCCATCCCCGCGTGGCCAAGATACTGGACGACCGCCGGCAGATGACCGCCGGCAGCCTGCCGCTGGACTGGGGCTGCGCCGAGACCCTGGCCTACGCCACGCTGCTGACGGAAGGCCATCGCATTCGCCTGTCCGGGCAGGACAGCGGCCGCGGCACCTTCTCGCACCGCCACGCGGTGCTGCACAACCAGGACCTGGACGCGCCGGAAGCGCAGCAGCGCCATGTGCCGCTGCAGAACCTGCAACCCGGCCAGCCCAGCTTCCTGGTCATCGACTCGCTGCTGTCGGAAGAAGCCGTGCTCGGTTTCGAGTACGGCTACGCCAGCGCCGACCCGCAGACGATGGTGATCTGGGAGGCGCAGTTCGGCGACTTTGCCAACGGCGCGCAGGTGGTGATCGACCAGTTCATCAGCTCGTCCGAGGCCAAGTGGCAGCGCCTGTGCGGCATGGTGCTGCTGCTGCCGCACGGCTACGAGGGCCAGGGGCCGGAGCATTCCTCGGCGCGTCTGGAGCGCTACATGCAGCTGTGCGCCGAGCAGAACATGCAGGTGTGCGTGCCGTCCACGCCGGCCCAGATGTTCCACATGCTGCGCCGGCAGATGCTGCGCCGCTACCGTCGCCCGCTGATCGTGATGACGCCCAAGAGCCTGCTGCGCCATCGCCTGTCCGTGTCGACCCTGGACGAGCTTGCCGCGGGCGAGTTCCAGCTGGTGATCAGCGACCCGCAGCAGCCGGATCCGGCGCGCGTGCGCCGCGTGCTGCTGTGCAGCGGCAAGGTGTATTTCGATCTGTACGCCGCTCGCCAGGAGCGGGGCATCGACGACATCGCCATCGTGCGCGTGGAGCAGCTGTATCCGTTCCCGATGGCGCGCCTGACCGCCGAGCTGGCGAATTACGGTGCCGCCGCCGAGGTGCTGTGGGTGCAGGAAGAGCCGCACAACCAGGGCGCCTGGTACCAGATTCGCCACAAGCTGACCGACGCGCTTGCCGCCGGCCAGAGCCTGCGCTACGTCGGTCGGCCGCGTTCGGCGGCGCCGGCCGTTGGCAGCTACGCCCTGCACCAGGCGCAGCAACAGGCACTGGTCGACGACGCGCTGGCGCCGGCGCAAGCGGCGGCGGCCCGCAAGCAAAAATCCGCCTGACGCGCTTCACACAACCCGGGACAGACATGCAACTCGAAATCAAGGTGCCGGTACTGCCGGAATCGGTCGCCGAAGCCACGCTGCTGCAGTGGCGCAAGCAGCCCGGAGACGCGGTGCGGCGCGACGAGAGCCTGATCGACGTCGAAACCGACAAGGTGGTGCTGGAAGTCGTGGCACCGGCCGATGGCGTGCTCACCGCCGTTCACCAGCCGGGTGGCGCCACGGTGCATTCGGGCGAGCTGCTGGCAACGCTGGACACCAGCGCCACGGCGGCCATTGCCGGCGCGGTGGCCGCTGCGCCCGGCATGGCGCCGCCACCACAGCCGGTGGCCGAGATCCGGCCGGCCGCGGGCAGCGAGGCGGCGGCCAGTCCGGCGGCGCGCAAGCTGGCGGTGGAGCAGGGCGTGGAAACGGCGACCCTCAGCGGCAGCGGCCGCGACGGCCGGGTGATCAAGGAAGACGTACTCGCGGCGGTGGCGCAGCGCGCGCCCGAGCCGGTCGCCGCGGTGCTGGCCGAGCCGGCCGGCGAGCGGACCCAGCAGCGGGTGCCGATGACGCGCATCCGCCAGCGGATCGCGCAGCGGCTGGTCGAGGCGCAGCGCATGGCCGCCATCCTGACCACTTTCAACGAAGTCAACATGCAGCCGGTGATGGACCTGCGCGCCCGCCATCGCGAGGCCTTCGAGAAGACCCATGGCGTGAAACTGGGCTTCATGTCGTTCTTCGTGCGTTCGGCAGTCGAGGCGCTGCGCAAATTCCCGCTGGTGAACGCCTCCATCGACGGCAGCGATGTGATCTACCACGGCTATTTCGATATCGGCATCGCCGTCAGCAGCCCGCGCGGGCTGGTGGTGCCGACCCTGCGCGATGCCGGTGCGCTGTCGTTCGCCGACATCGAAAAGACCATTGCCGATTTTGGCCGCCGTGCCGGCGACAACAAGCTGACGCTGGAGGAACTGTCCGGTGGCACGTTCTCGATCACCAACGGCGGCATCTTCGGCTCGATGCTGTCGACGCCGATCCTGAACCCGCCACAGAGCGCCATCCTGGGCATGCACAACATCGTCGAGCGGGCGGTGGTGGAGCACGGCCAGGTCGTGGTGCGGCCGATCATGTACCTGGCCCTGTCCTACGATCACCGCCTGATCGACGGGCGCGAGGCGGTGCAGTTCCTGGTCGCGATCAAACAATCGCTGGAAGACCCGGCCCGCCTGCTGCTGGGGCTTTGAGCATGGAACGCTACGACCTGCTGGTGATCGGCGCTGGCCCCGGTGGCTACGTGGCCGCCATTCGCGCCGCCCAGCTTGGCCTGCGCGTGGCCTGCGTCGAACGCTGGATTGGCAAGGACGGCAAGCCGGCGCTGGGCGGAACGTGTCTGAACGTGGGGTGCATTCCGTCCAAGGCGCTGCTGGAATCGTCCGAGCAATTTCATCGCGCCCGGCACGGGCTGGCTGCGCATGGCATCAGCGTGGGCGAGGTCAGCATCGATCCGGCCGCCATGGTGGCCCGCAAGGACCGGATCGTCGCCCAGTTCACCGGCGGCATCACTGGTCTTTTCCGGAAAAACGGCGTTGCCTGGCTGCAGGGCACGGCGCGCTTGCTGGGCGATGGCCAGGTGCAGGTGACGGCCGCCGACGGGGCGGCGCAAACCGTGGCCGCGCAGCACGTCCTGATCGCCACCGGCTCGCGGCCGACGCCGCTGGGCGTGGCGCCGGTCGATAACGAATACATCGTCGATTCGGCGGGTGCGCTCGACTTCACGGCCGTGCCGGCGCGCCTTGGCATCATCGGCGCGGGCGTGATCGGCCTGGAACTGGGCAGCGTGTGGGCGCGCCTGGGCAGCCAGGTGACGCTGCTGGAGGCGATGCCGGAATTCCTGCCGGCGGCCGATCACGCCATCGCGGCGCTCGCACTCAAGGAATTCACGGCCCAGGGGCTGGACATTCGTCTGGGCGCCAGGGTCACCGGCGCGCAGGTCGAAGCCGGCCAGGTGACGGTCGCTTTCGAGGATGCCAGCGGTGCGCAGCAGGCGCAGTTCGACCGGCTGATCGTGGCCGTCGGTCGTCAGCCGGTCACCAATGAGCTGGGCCTGGACGCGGCCGGTGTGGACTGCGACGAGCGCGGCTTCATTCCGGTCGATGAACGCTTTCGAACCAGCGCCGACGGGGTGTATGCCATCGGCGACGTGGTGCGCGGCCCGATGCTGGCGCACCGCGCCAGCGAGGATGGCATTGCGGTTGCCGAGGGCATTGCCGGCCAGCACTGCCACGTCGATTACGGGACCATCCCGTGGATCATTTACACTTGGCCGGAAATCGCCTGGGTCGGCCGCACCGAGCAGGCCCTCAAGGCCGGGGGCGTGCCCTACGTGACGGGCGTTTTTCCGTTCCAGGCCAATGGTCGGGCGCGCGCCATGGAGGCGGCGCAGGGGCAGGTAAAGCTGCTTGCCCATGCCCAAACCGACCGTGTGCTGGGCGTCCACATCATTGGCCCGCACGCCTCGGAGCTGATTGCCGAGGCGGTGGTGGCGATGGAGTTTTGCGCCAGCGCAGAGGACATCGCGCGCATCGTGCACGCCCACCCGACGCTGTCGGAAGCGCTGCACGAGGCGGCCCTGGCGGCCCACCGGCGGGCGATACACATCTGAAACGGGGCGGGCAGCGTCGCGCTGTCCCCGGGTCAGGCGGGTCGAAGACATATCTGCAATGTGGAGCGGGCAGGCCGTGCAGCGGCCGGGCGCCGTTCCCTCAGCCCAAGGGAAAGATCACATCCATGAACCTGCACGAGTACCAGGCAAAACAGCTGTTTGCCGATTACGGCATCGCCGCGCCGCGCGGCGAAGTGGCCGACAGTCCCAAGGCCGCCAAGGCCGCCGCCGGGCGCGTGCCTGGCAGCCGCTGGGTGGTGAAGGCACAGGTCCACGCCGGTGGCCGCGGCAAGGCCGGCGGCGTGAAGCTGGTCGACAGCCCCGATGCGGTGGCACAGGTCGCAGAGGCCATGCTGGGCACGCGCCTGGTGACCTATCAGACCGCCGCCGATGGTCAGCCGGTGAACAGTGTGCTGGTCGAGGAAGTCAGCCAGATCGCACGCGAGCTGTACCTGGGCGCGGTGGTCGACCGGGCCAGCCAGCGGGTGGTGTTCATGGCCTCCACCGAGGGCGGGGTCGAGATCGAAAAAGTCGCCGCCGAGACGCCGGAAAAAATTCTGACCACCGAGGTTGACCCCATCGTCGGCCTGCAGCCGTACCAGTGCCGGCAGATCGCGTTCGGTCTGGGCCTGGCCGGCGACCAGATCAAGCAGTTCACCACCCTGATGACGGGCCTATCGCGCATGTTCGTCGAGTGCGACCTGTCGCTGCTTGAGGTCAATCCGCTGGTGGTGACCGGCGATGGCCGCCTGGTGTGCCTGGACGGCAAGATCAACATCGACGACAACGCCCTGTACCGCCTGCCGCGCCTGTCGGCCATGCGCGACGCCTCTCAGGAGGACGAGAAGGAAAACCGCGCCCGCGAGCACGACATCAGCTACGTGGCGCTGGACGGCAACATCGGCTGCATGGTCAACGGCGCCGGCCTGGCCATGGCCACCATGGACATCATCAAGCTGCACGGCGGCAACCCGGCCAATTTCCTGGACGTCGGCGGCACCGCCACGGCGGCACGGGTGACCGAGGCGTTCAAGATCATCCTGGCGGACCTCAGCGTCAAGGCCGTGCTGGTCAATATTTTCGGCGGCATCGTGCGCTGCGACCTGATCGCCGACGGCATCATCGCCGCGGTCAAGGACGTGGGCGTCAAGGTGCCGGTGGTCGTGCGCCTGGCCGGCAACAATGCCGAGCTTGGCGGTCGCAAACTGGCCGACAGCGGTCTGAACATCATTCCCGCGGACGGGCTGACCGATGCCGCGCAAAAAGTAGTCAAGGCAGCGGAGAGCGTGGCATGAGCGTGCTGGTCAACAAGGACACCAAGGTCATCTGCCAGGGCTTCACCGGCAAGCAGGGCACGTTTCATTCCGAGCAGGCCATCGCCTACGGCACGCGCATGGTCGGCGGTGTCACCCCCGGCAAGGGCGGCAGTGAGCACCTGGGCCTGCCAGTGTTCGATACGGTGCGCGACGCGGTGCGTGAGACCCACGCCGATGCCAGCGTCATCTACGTGCCGGCCGCGTTTTGCAAGGACTCGATCCTGGAAGCCGTCGATGCCGGCGTGCCGCTGATCGTGTGCATCACCGAGGGCGTGCCGACGCTGGACATGCTGCAGGTGAAGATGGTGGTGGATCGCTCGGCCTCGCGCCTGATCGGCCCCAACTGCCCCGGCATCATCACGCCGGGTGCGTGCAAGATCGGCATCATGCCCGGCGACATCCATCTGCCGGGCAAGGTCGGCATCGTGTCGCGCTCGGGCACGCTGACCTACGAGGCGGTGGCACAGACCACGGCGATTGGCGCCGGTCAGTCCACCTGCATCGGCATCGGCGGCGATCCCATCCCGGGCACCAGCTTCATCGACGCGCTGCGCCTGTTCAAGGACGACCCGCAGACTGAGTGCATCGTGATGGTCGGCGAGATCGGCGGCAGCGCCGAGGAAGAAGCCGCCGAGTACATCGCGTCCGAAGTCAAGAAGCCGGTGGTCGGCTTCATCGCCGGTGCCACGGCGCCGGCCGGCAAGCGCATGGGCCATGCCGGCGCCATCATTGCCGGTGGCAAGGGCACGGCCGAGGACAAGTTCCGCGCCATGGAGCGTGCGGGCGTGTTCATTGCACGTTCGCCGGCGGACCTTGGCGTGATGGTCAAGAAGGCGCTGGGCATGTAAGCGCCGGCCGGGCCCTGGGTCCGGCCGGGTTGGCAGGAAAACGCCGCGCTCGTCGCGGCGTTTTTTTGTCTCGCGCACGGCTTGCGCCTGGCCGGGGCAAGACCGGGGGCGACCCTTGCCCCCGGTCTTGCGCTGTTCTCAGACCCCGGTATGCGGCGTCGGCAGCCGGCGCGGTCGGCCGCGGCCAAACAGGCGGCGCACGACCACATAGAACATTGGTATGAAGAACGTGGCCAGGAACAGCGCTGTCGCCATGCCGCCGATCACGCCGGTGCCAATGGCGATGCGGGCGGCCGCGCCGGCACCGCTGGCGACGACCAGCGGCGCCACGCCGAGCATGAACGAGAAGGACGTCATCATGATTGGCCGCAGCCGAATGCGCGCGGCTTCCAGCACGGCATCGATCAGGCTCTTGCCCTGGTGTGTATGCAGGTCGTGCGCGAACTCCACGATCAGGATGGCGTTCTTGGCCGTCAGGCCCATGGTGGTCAGCAGGCCCACCTGAAAGAAGACATCGTTGTTCAGACCGCGCGCCAGCGCCGCAAGGACCGCACCGAGCAGGCCAAGCGGTACCACCAGCATTACGGCGAACGGTACCGACCAGCTCTCGTACAGCGCCGCCAGGGACAGGAACACCACGATCGCCGAGATGGCGTACAGGGCCGGTGCCTGCGACCCGGCCTGCTTTTGCTGGTAGGACAGCCCGGACCATTCGTACCCGATGCCCGGTGGCAGTTGCGCCACCAGATGTTCCATCTCGGCCATGGCTTCGCCGGAACTGCGGCCGGGCGCGGCCTGGCCCAGGATGTCCGCGGCAGGCACGCCGTTGTAGCGCTCCAGACGCGGCGAGCCGCGTGTCCAGACAGTGCTTGAGAACGCGCTGAACGGAACCATGTCGCCGCCGGCATTGCGCACGTACCAGCGGTTCAGATCCTCCGGCAGCATGCGAAACGGTGCGTCACCCTGCACGAATACCTTCTTGGTACGGCCGTTTTCGATGAAATCGTTGACGTAGGTCGAGCCCCAGGCGGTACCCAGGGTCTGGTTGATGTCGGCCAACGACAGGCCCAGCGCGCGGGCTTTTTCCTGGTCCACGCGCAGGCGGTATTGGGGCGCATCTTCCAGGCCATTGGGGCGCACATTGGCCAGCACGGGGCTTTTCGCCGCCATGCCCAGCAACTGGTTACGGGCCGCAATCAGTGCCTCGTGGCCCAGGCTGGCGCGGTCCTGCAGTTGCAGATCAAAGCCGGCCGAGCGCCCCAGGGCCCGCACCGACGGCGGCGCGAAGGCGAACGCCATGCCGTCCTTTACCGTGCGTGCGAAGGCCATGCTGGCGCGGCCCGCGAGCGCCTGGGCGCTGTTGTCGTGACCGGGGCGCTCGCTCCAGTCCTTCAGATTGACGAACACCAGGCCAACGTTCTGGCCGCGGCCGCCAAAACTGAAGCCGAACACGTTCATGGCGCCAAATACGATGTTCTTTTCGGTCTCGTAGAAATAGCGCCCGACCTGGTCCATGACCTGCGCGGTGCGCTCGGTGGTGGCGCCCGGTGGCAGCAGCACGTTGGCGTACAGCGTGCCCTGGTCCTCGTCCGGCAAAAAGCCGCCAGGAAGGCGCACGAACAGCAGTCCGAGCGCGCCCACGATCACCACATAGACCAGCAGGAAGCGTGGCGCGTGGCGGGTCATGTAACCCACGGCGCCCACGTAACGCCTGGTCGTCCCGGCAATGCCGCGGGTGAAGCCACCCAGCAGGCCGCGCCGCGGCGGGCCGTGTGGCTTGGGCTTCAGCAGCGTGGCGCACAGGGACGGCGTGAACACCAGCGCCACCAGCACCGACAGCGACATGGCCGACACGATGGTCAGCGAGAACTGGCGGTAGATGGCGCCGGTGGTGCCCGGGAAAAACGCCATCGGCACGAACACCGCCGACAGCACCAGGGCAATGCCAACCAGGGCGCCGGTGATCTGGCGCATGGACTTGCGCGTGGCGGAACGGGCGTCGAGGTTCTCCTCGTGCATGACCCGCTCGACGTTTTCCACCACCACGATGGCGTCGTCCACCAGCATGCCGATGGCCAGCACCAGGCTGAACATGGTCAGCATGTTGATGGAGAAGCCCGCCAGGGAAATGATGCCAAACGTTCCCAGCAGCACCACCGGCACGGCCAGGGTGGGGATCAGTGTGGCGCGCAGGTTCTGCAGGAACAGCAGCATGACCAGGAACACCAGCACCACGGCCTGCACCAGCGTGAGGGCGACTTCCTTGATCGCGGTGCTCACAAAGGGCGTGCTGTCCTCGGCATAGCGCACCACCACGCCCGGCGGGAATGAGGGTTCCAGTTCCGCCAGGCGCGCGCGCAGGCGTTTGGCGGTTTCCAGCGCGTTTGCACCGGGGGCGGGCACGATGCCCATGCCAGCAGCGGGCTTGCCGCTGTACACGTTCTGAAAGCCGTAGTTCTCACTGCCGATGCCGATGCGCGCCACGTCGCGCAGATGCACCTGCGCCCCGTCCGGCTGCACCTTGAGCAGGATGTTGCCGAACTGTTCCGGCGTTTCGAGCCGGCTTTGTGCCAGCACGGTGGCATTCAGTTGCTGACCTGGCACGGCCGGCAGACCACCGAGCTGACCGCCCGCGATTTGCGCGTTTTGCACGCGGATGGCGGCGTTGACGTCCGGCGCCGTGACCCCGTACTGGGCCAGGCGATCCGGGTCCAGCCACACACGCATGGCGTGCTGGGCGCCAAACTGCAGCACATCGCCCACGCCATCGATGCGGCCCAGGGGTTCGATTATGTGCGCGGCCACGAAATCGCCCAGGTCCGACACCCCCAGGCGGCCGTCCTCGGACACGAAGGCCAGCACCGCCAGGTAGGTCTGGCTGACCTTGTTGACCTGCACGCCCTGCTGGGTGACCTCGTCCGGCAACAGCGGCTCTGCGGCCTTGAGCTTGTTTTGCACCTGCACCTGCGCGATGTCAGGGTTGGTGCCGGCCTGGAACGTCAGCGTGATCTGGGCGTCGCCGGTGATGTTGCTCTCCGACGCCATGTACAGCAGGCCATCCAGACCCACCATCTTCTGCTCGATGACCTGCGTGACCGAGCTGTCCACGGTGGCCGCCGAGGCGCCGGGGTAAATGGCGCGTATCTGCACCGCCGGCGGGGCGACGTTGGGGTAGCTCTCGATCGGCAGGGTGCGAATCGCCAGTCCGCCACCGAGCATGATGGCGATGGCAATCACCCATGCAAAGATCGGCCGGTCGATGAAGAAATTAACCATGACCGGCGCCCTTGGGGGCGGCTGGCGGGGTTGCCCCCGGAGCAGGCGGAGCCGATGGCGCTCCGGGCGCTCCGGGCGCAGCGGGAGGTGCGTCCGCCGGCACCGCCGTCACGGGCATGCCCGGCATCAGGCGCAGCGGGCCGCGCACCACTACCCGGTCGCCAACTGCAAGGCCCTTGCCGACCAGCCAGGCGTCGCCGGCTGCCCGGCGCGTCTCGATCAGTCGCACCTGCAGTGTGTTGTCGGCGCCGACCACCAGCACGCTGGCGTGGCCTTCGGCATCGCGCGTTACGGCTCGCTGCGGCACCAGCAGTGCGGCCGGCTCGATTCCTTCGCGCAACCGACCGCGCACGTACATGCCAGGTAGCAGGTGATGATCCGGATTCGGGTAGACGGCGCGCAGGTTCACCGAGCCGGTTCCTTCGTCCACCGTCACGCCTGAAAATTTCAGCTCGCCCGGCTGCGGGTAGACACCGCCGTCTTCCTGAACCAGTTCGATCTTCGCCGTATCGGGCCCGGCGCGCTCCAGTCGGCCGGCCTCGAACTCCCGCCGCAGCAGCAGCAGGTCGCTGGTCGGGCGCTGGATGTCGACGTAGATCGGGTCCAGCTGCGTCACCTGCGCCAGGCGCTGCGGCTGGCCGGCGGTGACCAGCGCGCCTTCGGTGATATAGGACTCGCTGATGACCCCGGCGATGGGCGCCTGGACCAGCGTGTACTGGACGTCGATGCGCGCGGTTTCCAGCGCCGCGCGGGCGGCCTCGACGTTTGCCAGCGCCTGCTGATAGCCCGCCTGCACGTCGTCGTTGTCCTGCTTGGCAACGGCGCCGGAGCGGGCCAGTGGCGCAAACCGCTCGGCCTTCAGACGTGCCACCTCGGCGGTGGCCTGGGCGCGCTTGAGTTCCGCCGCGGCGCGCTGGGCGGTGGCCCGGTACGGCGCCGGATCGATCTGGTACAGGGCCTGGCCGGCGGTGACCGTGCTGCCTTCCTCGAACAGACGCTTTTGCACGATGCCGCTCACCTGCGGGCGGACTTCGGCTACCCGATACGCCGCCGTGCGGCCGGGCAGTTCGGTCGACAGCTCGAACGGTTTCGGCTGCATCTCGACTACGCCCACTTCCGGCGGCGGGCGCTGCGCCTGGGGCGGCGCTGCCGGTCCGCAGGCGCCCAGCGCCGCGATGGCACTGGCCAGCAGGCTGGTCCGAAATTCAACCCGAAATCCGTGCATGGAGCGTCTCCACAGTAAACATGATCGGCCCGAACCGGACTGACCGATCGGTCAAGGTGATGTGCGCGCAGTCCGTGGCGACGGTTGTCTGTGGCCGCCGGACTGGTCCCTGGAATGGCGCAAGTATAAGCGCAGACGGGCGCCGGGGTCGACCGCGACGGGCTGATTTCCGCACCGCGCAACTGCCCCGATGGCGCCACCCCAGCGCGTTCCCACGCACTACCCCGCGATTCCTTGACAGCCGTCAGGCTCGGCGCGGCCAGCCTGCCTAACATCATCGCCGTGCCCATGCGAACGGAACTGCGCCCCCAGGAGGAGCCTGCCGATGACCGCCACTATCAGCCTGCCGGACACCATCATGGAGTGGCCGGCCAAGTACAACGAAATCCCCAAGGCCGTGTTCGAGGAGCCCGGCCTGTGGCGCCTGGAGCTCGAAAACATCTTCTACGGCGAAGAGTGGCACCCGATCGCGCACCGCGCCGAGATTCCGAATCCCGGCGACTACAAGGCCGCCTTCATCGGCGAGATGCCGATCTTCGCCGTGCACGGCGATGACGGAAAGATTCGCGTGTTCCACAACGCCTGCGCCCACCGCGGTGCCACGCTGGTCACCGACAGCGCCGGCAACAAGCCGGACTTCGAGTGCCCGTACCACCGCTGGCTGTTCAGCAGCCGCGGCGATCTGGTGGGCTGCCCCAACAGCCAGGAGTTCTCGCCCAGTTTCACCAAGGAAAAATTCGGCCTCAGGGAGCTGCGCACCGAGTCGTTCTCGGAGCTGTACTTCGTCACCCTGAGCGACAGGACGCCGGACCTTCGCAGCTACATGACCGAGGCGGTGTCGGAGCCGCTGGGCCGGATTCTGGGCAACGGGCACGGCCTGAAGCTGCTGGGCTACCAGAAGGTCTATTACGACTGCAACTGGAAGGCCTACGTCGACAACGACGGCTACCACGCGCCGCTGCTGCACCTGGCCTTCAAGCTGATGGGCTGGCAGGGCGGCAAGGGCGCGCAGATCATCACCGAAAACGGCCATATGGCCTTCGATGCCGAGCTCAGCATCCCGCAGAAAGTCGATGCGCTGGAGGACAGCTCCATCGTGCAGTTCAAGGGCGACCCCGACAGCAAGGGCTCGGTCATCGCCAGCACCTTCCCGGTCACCGTGTGCACCAAGCACATGGACATGCTGAACATCCGCTACGCCTTCCCGAAGGGGCCGCGCGGGGTCGAGGTGCACTACACCTATTTCGCGCGCGACGACGACAGCCCGGAGCTGCTCGCCCACCGCACGCGCCAGTGCTCCAACCTGCTGGGCCCCAGCGGCCTGATCAGCCTGGAGGACGCGGCCATCTTCACCCGCATCGACATGGGCAACCGCTCGCCGGGCAACGCCATCTTCCAGAAGGGCGTGGTCGACGAATACCGGCTGGACCTGAACGTCAAGCAGAACGACGAGTCCGGCAACCTGCCGCGCTGGGAGCATTACCGCAAACGCATGGGCTTTCGGAGGGCCGCAGCATGATGGGCATCGACTACAAGGTCCGCGACGCCGTCGAGGCGCTGAACCTGAAGTACATCCGTGCGCTGGACCGGCGCGACATGCACGGCTGGCTGTCGACCTTCGACAACCCGGGCACCTACGTCTGCATCGCCAAGGAGAACGAGGATCGCGGCCTGCCGATCGCCTACATGCTGGACGACAGTCACGATCGCTTGAAGGACCGCGTGACGCAGGTCACCCGGATCCAGCCCGATGCGGTGGAGCACTACCAGCCGCGCCACTTCACGCAGGTGGTCGACATCCAGCCGCTGGGCGGCGTGAACTACCGCGTGGAGACGCATTTCACCGTCAACTACACGCCCGACAACACGGGCCGCACGGACGTGCTGGCGACCGGCACCTATGTCGATGAAGTGGTCGTCAACGGCGAGGCGCGCTTTCGCAGCCGCCGCGCCGTGCTCGACACCAACGTCGTGCCGCGCTACGTGGCGTATCCCCTCTGATCGGCGGGCGGCCCGCCTGGGCCGCCAGCGTCAGCGATAACCGGCACCGGCGCCTGCGCGAGCTGGTGCCGGTGCCGGTCGTTTCGTCTCGCCTGCGTCAGCGCTCGCTGCATCGATGGCCGCCCCGGCCGGTAGGCTTGTTCCCGCACAGAAGCTGCCTCTATGCTGCCGGCCCCGTAACATTCGCCGGGGCGGCCGTGTGCCGTGTCGTGGTGCCCCGGCCCAGTGGCTGAAAGCTGCGGCCCGGCCGCCGGCGCACGACGCGGCCAGAACAACAACGGACGACTCAGGAGAAACGGCGATGGCGAAGCGATCGGTTGGCGTGATCGGTCTGGGCAGTCTGGGGGGCGCCATGGCGCGCCGACTGGTCGGCCTGGGCTGGGCGGTCCATGGCTACGACGCGGATGCCGCGCGCCTGGCAGCGGCGGTGGCAACGGGGGTTGAGGCTGCCGCCTCACCGGCGGCCGTCGGCGCCGCCTGCGACCGGGTCATTCTGTCCCTGCCGGATTCGGATGCCGTCGAGGCGGTCTGTCTCGGTGCGACGGGTCTGATCCGCGCGGCGCGGGCGCAGCTGCTGGTGGTGGACACGACCAGCGGCTATCCGATGCAGACGCGGGCAGTCGCGAGCGCGCTCGCCGGCCAGGGTGTACGCATGCTCGATGCGGCCATCACCGCGCCGGCCGGCGGTGCGAGCGCCGCGGGGCAGGGGCAGCTCACATTCATTGTCGGCGCCGCGGACGCGGACCTGGCGGATGCACGGCCGCTGCTGGACGCGCTGGGCGAACACGTCTTTCATGTCGGCCCGCTGGGCGCCGGGCAGATCGTCAAGCTGGTGAACAACACCTGCGCCGCGATTGCCGCCATCGCCACGCTGGAGGGCCTGCTGGTGGCGGCCCGGCACGGCCTGGACCTGTGGCAGAACCTGGAGGTGATGCGCGTGGGCACCGGCCACACGGCCTTTGCCCGCAATCCGGCCATGCTGCAGGCGCGCGACCGTCCGGGGGCACACATCGGCCTGATGACCAAGGACCTCACCTACATGTCGCGCCTGGCGCGCGAGGCGCGGGTGCCCCTGGCGGTGGGTGATGCCGCCGGGCATCTGTTTCAGATGGCGGCCCGCGAGCTGGGGCCGCAGGCCGGCATCATGCAGGTCGCCGACGTGATGCAGCGCTGGTCTGACGCCCGCCTGTCGTTCAATCCCGCGGATGCGTCCGATGCACGGCGTGTCAGCCTTGCCGATGGCGATTGCGTGGTCGGCCTGATCGGTCTGGGCAACATCGGTGCCGCGGTCGCGGACGTCCTGTTGCAGGAGGGGCTGGAGGTCTGGGGCTACGATGTGGACCCGGCCGTGCTGGCCGCGCTTGCGGCCAAGGGACTGCGCGTTGCCGGTTCGCCGCGCGAGGTGGCCCGCAAAGCGCAGGTTGTGATCCTGGCGCTGCCGCAGTCGAAGGTGGTTGGCGCGGTCCTTTTCGGCGCCGACGGCGTGGCGCAGGCCGACAACCCCGGCCTGCTGATCGTGGATACCACCAGCGGTTATCCGGACGACACGCGCCAGTTCGGGCAGCGGCTGGCGGCGCGCGGCATGCGCCTGATCGACGCCGCCATCACCGGCGAGCGCGGCGGCGCGAATGCCATCCCGGAGCGCAACCTGACCTTCATCGTCGGCGGTGAGGCCACCGATGTGGCCGAGTCGCGCCGCGCGCTGGACCATTTCAGCAGCCACCTGTTTCATCTGGGCCCGCTCGGGGCCGGGCAGATCGCCAAGATGGTCAACAACATGGTGTGCGCCGTGGTCGGCGTGGGCCTGGTCGAGGGGCTGCTGGTGGCCGCGAAACTGGGCGTGGATCACCAGAAGGCCGCACAGGCGCTGGATCATGGCACCGGTGCCAGTTTCTGGACCCACAACCGCGCCATGCTCAGCCCGCAGCCGATGAAAGGCGGCTTCTATGTCGGGCTGATGACCAAGGACCTGCGCCAGATGTCGCAGATTTCGCACGACAGCGGCGTGCCAAACGTGCTGGGCGAACTGACCTACCACCTGTACCAGTTGTTCTGCCGCGACCTGGGCTACTTCGGCGGCATCGCCCAGAAAATCGAAGTCCTGCAGCGCTGGGCCGGGATTACCCTGGATGGGCGCTCGCTGGACCTGGAGCCCCTCGAATAGCGCGTCGACGGCGGGCGAGACAAACAAAAGGCCGCGCCGGGGGGCAATCCGGCGCGGCCTTTTGATACCGGCGGCTGGAGTTTTCAGTCGTTCCAGTTGGGCAGGATCTCGGTCGCCCACAGTTCCAGGTTGCGCATCTGGATGTGGTGCGGGATCGGGCCCGGGTACTGCCACATGAGGAAGTATTCCGGGTTGTGCTTCTTGACCATGTTCTCGATCTGCCGGTTCACCTGATCCGGGTTGCCGACGAACTCGAAGCCGTTCTCGTTCAGGTAGTTGTAATCGCACTCCGGGCCGATCTTGCCGGTCTGGCCCTTCTTGCGGAAGGCTTCGTTGAAACCGATCGGCGCAAACCAGGCCGGCCACACGAAGCCGTTGCCCTGTGCGGCGTACTTGTGCGCCTCGGCCGCGTCGTCCAGCACCAGCGCGTCGCGGAAGATGCCGATGTTCTGGCCATGCGCGAAGTTGTGGCCGGCAGCGGCGGCTTCCTCGCGGTAGATGGTGAACAGGTCGTGCAGGGTCTCGTCGCAGGTGGACAGCGCGAACGGCGCAATCGCCTCGCGGGCGCAGAAACGGAACGTGTCCTCACTGAACGAGAACGGCTGGAAAACCGGCGGGTGCGGCTTCTGGAAGGTCTTGGGGGCGGTGCCGATCTGGGTGACGATGCCTTCCGGGGTCTGCCCCTTGCCGTATTTGGTCACCACCTCGTGGCCGAAGTTCAGGTTGTCGGGCGGGATGGTCCAGTGCTCGGACTTGTGGCTGAACACGTCCGTGGTCCAGGCCTTCTTGATGATTTCGTAGTGTTCCATGAACAGGTTGCGGTTCTTTTGGTCTACCGCGGACTTGTCGGACATGGTGCCGCCCACGCCGTAGGTCTGGCCCAGCACGTCGGCCCAGCGCTTCTGGTAGCCACGGGCGATGCCAAAGAACGTGCGCCCCTGCAGCATCTGATCCAGCATGGCGATGTCTTCCGCCAGGCGCAGCGGGTTGTGGAAGGGCAGCACGTTCGCCATCTGACCCAGGCGGATGCGCGTGGTCTGCATGCCGAAGTACAGATCCAGCAGGATCGGGTTGTTCGACTCCTCGATGCCCTCGATGTGGAAATGGTGTTCGGTGAAGGCGGCGCCCCAGAAGCCGGCCCTGTCGGCGAACTTGATCTGCTCGCTGACCTGCCAGAGCATGTTCTGGTAGTTCTGCGAATTGATGCCGGCCATGCCCTTGCGGGTCTGGCTCAGGGTGCCCACCGAGGGCAGGTAAAACAGGATGAACTTCACGGCTCCGTCCTCACACTGATGTTGGGGCCGATGCCCCGTTGGGTTAAGGGGCGGGTGCCCCGGCTGGTTTGCTCGAAAATCGTCAGTCGTAGCTGCCGCCCAGGCGCAGCCTGGCTTCCTCGCGCAGCGGCGTCTCGCCCTCGTGACACAGCTTGTGGTCGTGCCCGGGCATGACGGTGGCGTGGTGGGCGCGCGCCAGCATCTTGAGCTTGTGCAGGGAGTGCTTCCAGCGCACCAGGTCGTTCGAGATGATCGACCCGGTTTCGTGGTCGTAGCTGTCCTTCATGTAGCAGGCGTCGGAGGTCAGGATGACCGTGCCGGCGTGCTCCAGGTGCACCATCAGCGCCATGGTGCCGGCGGTGTGGCCGGGCGCGCAGACAGCGTGCACGTCCTTGAGGATTTCCGTGTCGCCGCCCAGCGTGGTGAAACGCAGGCCCGGCACGTCGTAGTCGCAGCGCAGGAAGAAATGCTCGTCGCGGGGCATGTTGGCGGCGGCGGCATACTCGTCCTGATGCACCAGCATCTTGGTTGACGGGCAGGTGTTCCACAGCTTGGCGTTGCCGGCGTGGTCCACGTGCAAATGACTCAGAAACACGTAGTCGATGTCCTCCGGCCCCAGGCCGTTGCGCTTGAGCGTGTTCTCCAGCAGCTGTTCCTCGGTGTAGTCGTCGTAGGGCGCCAGGGCCTTGTACTCCGGCAGCCACTGGTCTTCCCAGTGCCGATGAATGCTGGCGTCGAACAGGATGCGCCCGTCCGGGTGGTCGATCAGGAACGTGAACGACGGTACCTCGCACCACACCTTGTTCTTGACGTGGTCGGTCTTGGTGAGCATCAGGTCCGGGTGGCCAGTGACCAGCAGCTCCAGGTCGGCGTGCATGTTGCCGTGGTGCAGGGGGCGAATCTTGATTCCGCGCATGGTTGCTCCTCGCAGTGTCCGAAATTTGTTCTAAGCACCCGCCGCCTGGCGGATGTCCTGCCCGACCCGCTCGCGCAGGGCCCGCTTGTTGATCTTGCCAACGCCGGTCTTGGGGATGGCATCCACGACCAGGTAGTGATCCGGCAGCCACCATTTGGCGAATTTCGGTTCCAGCCAGTCGCGCAGCTCTGCCTGCGACGGCGCGGCGCCTGCTTCTGCCACCACGTAGGCGCAGGGACGCTCCAGCCACTTGGCATCCGGCGCCGCCACCACGGCCGCCTCGCGGACTTTGGGGTGGGACATGAGGGCATTTTCGAGGTCCACCGACGAGATCCACTCGCCGCCGCTCTTGATCAGATCCTTGGCCCGGTCCACCAGGCGCAGCACGCCGTCGGCACTCACCGTGGACATGTCGCCGCTTTTCCAGAAGCCATCCACAAAGCCGTCCCGGCTGCGTTCGTCGTGGAAGTACTCGGCGGCGCTCCACGGCGTGCGCACGTAGATCTCGCCGATGGTCTGGTCGTCCCACGACACCTCGCGGCCGGCCTCATCCAGCACCTTGAGTTCCGCGCCAGGACAGGGGATGCCCTGACGGATGCGGGTCGGGATGTGCTCGATCGGTGGCTTGTTCAAATCGGCGCGGCCGATGTGCACGCAGGTGGCCAGTGGCGTCATCTCGGTCGAGCCCCAGGCGGTGATGATCGGCGTGCTGAATTCCTTGAGATAAAACTCCATCACTGCCGCCGGCGTGGCCGAGCCGCCCAGCATCATGCCGCGCAGGCTGGACAGGTCGCGCCGCTGGCGTTTCAGGTCCGTCATCATGTCGATGCCGATGCTGACCGCGGCCGCGACCAGCGTGACGCCTTCGCCCTCGATCAGGTCAAGAATGGCCGGCGCGTGTGGCCGCTCGCCAGGCAGAACCACCTTGGCGCCCATGCAGGCGGCGGCAAACGGCAGGCCCCAGGCGTTGGCGTGGAACATCGGCACCACCGGCATGATGGTGTCGCGCTCGCGCACGTCCAGCACATCGCCCAGGCACTCGGTGATGGTGTGCAGGTAGATGTCGCGATGGCTGTAGACCACGCCCTTGGGCAGGCCGGTGGTGGCCGAGGTGTAGCACATGCCGGCCGGGGTGCGTTCCGGCAGTTCGCTGAACACGAACGCCGGGTCACCGGCGCCGATCAGGTCCTCGTAGGCCACCACGTTGGACAGCGTGGTGGCGGGCACCTGACCGGCCAGCACGACGAAGGTCTTGACGGTTTTGATTTGCCCGGCGATGCGTTCGAGCGTCGGCAGCAGGTCCGCATCCACGAAGACGGCCGAGTCCTCACTGTGGTTCAGGATGTAGGCGATGTGTTCATCCGCCAGACGCAGGTTGACCGTGTGCAGCACCGTGCCGGCGCACGGCAGGGCGAAGTACAGCTCGAAGTGGCGGTAGGTGTTCCAGGCCAGCGTGGCCACGCGGTCGCCGGGGCGCACGCCGATGCTCGCCAGACGGCTTGCCAGGCGGTGCACGCGCTCGTTCAGCACGCGATACGTGTAGCGGTGCAGCCCGCCATCGGGCAGACGGGTGACGATCTCGTTGTCCGGAAAATAGCGCGCCGCCCGTTCCAGCAGCAGGCGAATGTTCAGTTCCACCGCTTGTCCTCCTCAAACGTCCGTGTATTGGCCGGGCGCTGATCTAGTCGTTATCGCCGCGCCATCTGCCTGTTGCGGCGTCGGTCAGTCTGCCACAGCGCCGCTGGCCGTGGTCAGCGGCCACAGCGCATTGGCGCCAGCCTGCGCCAGGCGCTGGCCCAGCCGCAACGCCCAGGCGGCTTCCGTGCCGTTCTCGTCGCGCCAGGCCCACAGTCGCCGCGTGGCGTGCTGAAGGGAGTATTCCTGCGTGAAGCCCATGGCACCGTGCACCTGATGGGCGATGCGGCAGGCAATTCCAGCCGCCTTGCCGGCGCGGATCTTGGCCACGGCGATTTCGTCCAGCGCCGGGCCGATTTGGGCCACGGCCGCGGCGTGATCCACCGCGGCATTGGCTGCGACGACTTCCGCCGCCAGGATGGCCAGTTGCTGCTGGATGGCCTGGAAGGCCGCCAGCGCGCGGCCGAACTGTTTGCGCTCGCGGGCGTAGTCCAGGGATTGTTGCAGCGAGCGTTCCAGGGCGCCGGTCATCAGCGCCGCGCGCAGCAGCGCCGCGCGGGCATGAAGCGCTTCAAGCGTCACACCTGGCGCGGCGGCATACAGCCGGCTGGCGTCGATTGTCAGGTCGAGGTGAACATCGTCCCGCGCCTCGCCGGCCAGGTTGTCGCCCGTTTCCAGCCGGCAGTCGGCAGGGTGCAGCACGGCGACCTGACAGGCGCCATCGTGCTCCAACAGCAGCACGATGGCGCTGGCATGGCGCGCTGCCGCCACGCGGGGCACGGTCCCTTTCAGCCGCAGCGCGTCACCCTGCGGTCTGAGTTCGAGGTGACGCGGGTCGACGCTGGCCACGGCCAGCATGCCGCCCGGCAGCTCCTGTCCCGCGCCGGCCAGCAGCCAGGCGGCGAGCATGGCGCTTTCGGCCAGGGGCACCGGCGCGCAATGCCGGCCGCACACGCGCAGCAGGGCGCACAGGTCGGGCAGCCCCAGGCCGATGCCGCCGGTCTGTTCCGGCACTGCTGCCAGCGGGTAGCCCAGTTCCTCCAGCACCTGCCACAGGGCGGCATCGAAACCGCCCTGGTCGGCGGCCTGCACGCGCTCGGCGGTGCAGTGATCGGCGAGCACCCGCTCCAGGGTGTCGAGCAGCATCTGACGGGTATCGTCGCTCATCGCAGCGTTCACCTGAGTCCAAGGGCGCGCGCCACGACGCCGCGCAGAATTTCGTTGGTGCCACCCCGCAGCGTGAAGCCGGGGGAGTGCAGCACGGCCTGCGCCAGCAGCAGGTCGATGCGACGCCGTGCCGTCAGCGACGGGGCGCAGTCGATCAGCAGCCGCACGCGCTCGAACACCTCGCTCTCGAAGCGGGTGCCCAGATCCTTGACCAGTGCCGCCGCCACGTCGGGTGCCTCGCCACGCTGCAGGGCCGCCGCCACCGACAGCGACATGCGCCGCAGCGCCCAGAGTTCTGCGCCCATCTCGCCGATGGCTATTGCCGTGCGCTCGTCCGGCGTGTCGCCCACTACGCGCAGCAGCTCCTGCAGCAGCGGAAAGGTGGACATGAACCGCTCCGGCCCGGAGCGCTCGTAGGCCAGCTCGGACGTGACCTGTTTCCAGCCGTGGCCGATGTCGCCCAGCACCCGCGCGTCGGGCACGAACACCCGCTCCATCACCACCTCGTTGAAGTGGTGGGCGCCGGTCAGGATCGGCACCGGGCGGATGCTGATGCCGGGAGTTTTAAGATCGATGATGAACTGCGACAGGCCGGCGTGACGGTCCTCGCCCAGCGGCGCGCTGCGGCACAGCACGAAAAACCAGTCCGCGCGGTGGGCATTCGAGGTCCACAGCTTGGTGCCGGTGATGGCCCAGCCGCCGTCCACCCGCTCGGCGCGGGTGCGCACCGATGCCAGGTCCGAGCCGCTGCCCGGCTCGCTCATGCCGATGGCGAAAAACACCTCGCCGCTGGCCAGCTTGGGCAGGAAGAACCGCTTTTGCTCCTCGGTGCCGTAGCGCAGCAGGGACGGACCGGTCTGGCGGTCGCCTACCCAGTGCGCGGCCACCGGCGCGCCCGCGGCGAGCAGCTCTTCGGTGACGACGTAGCGCTCCAGCGCCGTGCGGCCGTGGCCGCCGTACTCGCGTGGCAGGGTCATGCCCAGCCAGCCGCGCGCGGCCAGGCGGCGGCTGAAGCCCGGGTCGAAGCCGCCCAGCCAGTTGTCGCAGCAGGGCGTGAAACGACCGGACGCCTGCTCCTCGCTCAGAAAGGCGCGCACCTGCGTGCGCAGCGTCTCGCAGGCCGGCGGCAGGCTGGCCGGTTCAAGGGTGATGCCGGGTGAGGACAACGCGGGCTCCTTCGTGCAGGCGTGGGTCGGTGAACCGGTGCAGGGAATCCGGCAGTCGCGGTTTTGGAACCGTTCCGGGCAGCGGCTTAACGCATGTTAAAGCAGTCGGCGCTGCGTGGTCATCCGGCAATCGCCGGCCCGGCGTCAGCCGTGCCGCAGCTTCAGGATCAGGATGGCGCCGGCCAGCAGCAGCGTGATGGCGTTGGCCAGTATCAGCGGCAGGTCGCGCATCAGCAGGCCGTAGATCAGCCACAGCAACACGCCCGCCACGAAGATCACGTACATGCGCAGCGAGATGCCGCGCGTGTCGCGCGTGGCCAGGGTGTGCAGCACCTGCGGCAGAAAAGCGGCGGTGGTCAGCAGCGCCGCCAGCAGGCCGATGGCGGTGGTCATGGGACGGTCACTCGGCAGTGTGGTTTGTTGGTTATCATTCCGGTTCTTGCCTTCTTCATGTCTGGAAGGCGGCGTTCCCCACGGAGGAGTTGAACATGGCGAAGGTAACGGAATTTGGATACCTGGGCATTGGTGTCAAGGACGGCGACGCCTGGCGCGAGTTTGCCAGCCAGGTGGTTGGCATGGAGGTGCTGGACGAGGGCGACGGCGATCGCTTCTACCTGCGCATGGATAACCAGCACCATCGTATCGTCGTGAACCTGCACGGCGACGACGACATGGATTTCATCGGCTGGCGCGTGGCCGGTCCGGAAGAGTTCGACGAGATGAAGCGCCAGCTGGACGCCGCCGGCGTCGACTGGAAGCACGCCGACGGTGAGGAGCGCAAGGAGCGCATGGTGCTTGACCTGCTCAAGTTCAAGGATCCGGGCGGCAACCCGACCGAGATCTACCACGGCCCGCGGGTCGAGACCTTCATGCCGTTCCACCCCGGTCGGCGCATGTACAGCCGCTTCCTGACCGGCCCCGGTGGCGTGGGGCACTGCATCCTGCGCCAGGACGACGTGCAGAAGGCCTACCGCTTCTATACCGACGTGTTCGGCATGCGCGGCTCGGTGGAGTACAACCTGCCGATCCCGGGCACGCCGATCACCGTGTCGCCGGTGTTCATGCACTGCAACGAGCGCGACCATTCGGTGGCCTTCCTGGGCGGGCCGATGGAGAAGCGCATCAACCACTTGATGGTTGAGGTCGAGAGCATGGACGACGTCGGCTATACCTACGACATCGTGCGCAAGCGCAAGATTCCGGTGGCCATCCAGCCGGGCAAGCACAGTAACGATCAGATGTGGTCGTTCTACATGGGCAACCCGTCGGGCTGGCTGTGGGAATACGGCTCCGGCGCGCGCAAGGCCACCCACCAGTCCGAGTACTACGTGGCGGACGTGTGGGGCCATGGCGCCGAAGCGTCCGGCTTTGGCATGGATCTGGACATGCAGGCCTGAGGGTCCGCTTGAGCCCGGCGACCGGACGGTCGCCGGGTCGTTTTCGACAAGCGCCCCGACCCGTTCGGGGCGTTTGCTTTCCGGGGACCGGGCGATGGGTTGGAGCAGAATCTGGCATGCCACGCGTTATTCGGCCAACGGCCTGCGTGCCGCGTTTGCGAACGAGGAGGCGTTTCGCCAGGAGCTGCTGATCGCGCTCGTGATGACGCCGGCCGGGCTGTGGCTGGGGCGCTCGGCAGTCGAGCGTGCGCTGCTGGTCGGCAGTCTGCTGCTGACGCTGATCGTGGAGCTGCTCAACTCCGCCGTCGAGGCGGCCATCGACCGCATCGGACTGGAGCGCCACGAACTGTCCGGCCGTGCCAAGGACATGGGTTCGGCGGCAGTATTCCTGGCACTGGTGCTGACCGCAGCGGTGTGGCTGCTGATTGCCGGCACCCGCTGGTTCGGCTGACCCTGGTTGCAGCCTGATTTTCGGGAGACACACGATGATGCAAGTCGGATACGTCGGCCTGGGCAGCATGGGCCTGCCGATGGCGCTCAATCTGCGCAAGGCCGGTTTTGCGCTGCAGGTGGTCAGCCGCAGCCGCGGGCCGATCGATCAGGCCCTAGCAGCGGGTGCAACCGAGGCGCCCGGCTATGCGGCGCTGGCGGCGGCGGTGGATGCCGTGTGTACCTGTTTGCCGATGCCGGCGGATGTCGAGCGGGTGTATCTGGCGGCCGATGGTCTGGTCGCGGCGGCGCGGCCGGGCACGCTGCTGATCGACCACAGCACGGTCGGACCGGACACCTGCCGCAAGATCGCTGCCGCTGCCGGTGCGCGCGGCGTGCACTTTCTGGACGCGCCGGTGTCCGGCGGGCCGGCCGGTGCACAGGCCGGCACGCTGGGCATCATGGTCGGCGGCGAACGGGCGGTGTTCGAGCAGGCGCGCCCGGTGCTCGACGCCATGGGCAGGACGGTCGTCTACATGGGCGCCACCGGCAGCGGCGCGGTTGCCAAGCTGATCAACAACCTGCTGGTCGGCGTACACCAGCGGGCGCTGATCGAAATGCTGCTGGTCGGCCAGAAGGCCGGTGTGGACCTGGATGCCCTGCATCAGGTGCTGATGGGCAGCAGCGGGCGCAGCGCGATTCTGGAAATGATGTATCCGCGTCTGAAGGCGCGCGATCTGGCGCCCAAGTTCCGCACCGAGCTGCTGCACAAGGATCTGCGCCTGGCGCTCGAAATGGCCGCCAAATGCGGCGTGCGCAGCGCGACCGGCGAGGCGGCGTTCGCGGCCGTGAATGCCGCCATGGCAGCCGGTTATGCCGATCGCGACACCCTGGCCATGCTGCTGCCGCTGGAGCAGGATGCCGGCGTGGAGCTGTTCGGCCCTTCGCCCTGAGCGGCAGTCAAGTGTCGACCGTCTTCAAGGCGTCTGGTGCAGGTTTGACCGCTGCCGGGGGCAGCGCTGCAACGCGTCCCTAACGCTTATTCAGTTTATATTCGGGTTCTTCGCCCAGGTTAAGGAGAACCGCGATGAATGCCATCAACGAACTGCCCCAGTCCCGTCTGCAGGACGAAATCAATCGGGTCTTCGCGTTGCAGCAGGCGCGCAAGATCGAGCTGCGCCAGACCACGGCGGAGCAGCGGCTGGACAAACTGCGCCGCCTGCGCGCGGCGGTGATTGCGCACAAGGCGGACATCGTGGCCGCCGCCCACGCCGACATGCGCAAGCAGCCGGTCGAGGCGCTGCTGGGCGAGATCATGCCGGTCACGCAGGGCATCGATCTGGCGCTCAAGCACCTGAAGCGCTGGATGCGTCCGCAGCGGGTGAAAACGCCGATCAACATGCTGGGCACGCGCGGCGAAATCCGCTACGAGCCCAAGGGCGCCTCGCTGATCATCGCGCCGTGGAACGTGCCGGTGTTCCTGAGTTTCGTGCCACTGACCGGCGCCATCGCGGCCGGCTGCACGGCCATCATCAAGCCGTCCGAGATGACCCCGGCACTGGGCGCGGTGATCCGCAACATCGTCGCCGAGACCTTCGACGAGGCCGAGGTGGCGGTGTTCGAGGGCGGGCCGGAAGTGGCGACGGCACTGCTGACGATGCCGTTCGATCACATCTTCTATACCGGCGGTCCGGAAATCGGCAAGGTCGTCATGCGCGCCGCGGCCGAGCACCTGACCTCGGTGACGCTGGAGCTGGGCGGCAAGTCGCCCGTGATCGTGGACGAAAGCGCCGACATCGAGGCCGCGGCCGAGCGCCTGGTGTGGGGCAAGCTGCTCAACGGCGGGCAGATCTGCGTGGCGCCGGACTATGTGCTGGTGCACGAGTCGCGCAAGGAAGAGCTGCTGGGCGCGCTGGGCCGGCAGCTTAAAACGCACGCCACCGGCGAGGCCGGCAAGGCGCCGGACCTGACGCGCATCGTGAACGGCCGTCACCATGCCCGCGTGCAGGGCCTGCTGGACGACGCGCTGGCGCGCGGCGCGCGGGTGGTGGCCGGTGGCCAGTCGGATGCGGCGGACAATTTCATCGCGCCCACGGTGCTGGCCGATGTGGCGCTCGACTCGCGGCTGATGCAGGAGGAAATCTTCGGCCCCCTGCTGCCGGTGCTCGGCTACCAGGACCTGAACCGCGCGCTGGAACTGATCAACGCCAAGCCCAAGCCGTTGGCGCTGTACGCCTTCAGCCGCATCAAGGACAACGTCGAGCGCATCCTGCGCGGCACCTCGGCCGGCGGCACCACCATCAACCACGTCATGCTGCACGGCCTGCACCCGAACCTGCCGTTTGGCGGCGTGAACAACAGCGGCATCGGCAAGTCGGGCGGGTTCTATGGCTTCCAGGCGTTCTCGAACGAACGCGCGGTGCTGCGCCAGGTCAGTGGGATCAGCTTCACGCGCTGGGTCATGCCGCCGTACTCGGCGCGCCTGTCGCGGCTGATGGACCGTTTCGTTAAGTGATTTTTCGATAAGGAAACGCTGAAGTATTCAGCGTTTCCCGCAGTGCAGGGACGCACTGCCAAAATCAGCGGCTCTAAGCCGCTGATTTTGTGAGCCCCCGGAAACCACGCTTTTCCGGGGGCGGGCGCTGAAAAATCCAGGATGGATTTATTCAGCGCTTCCATAAGTCAACGCAGGAGAATTCGACATGGACGTCGCGCTCGATCAAGGCAAGGTTCGTCTCAGTCCGCTGACCAAGGTCGGCGCCATCCCGGTCAGCCTGACCGCGCTGCTGCCGTTCGTGGGCTATGCGCTGGGCGGCGGAATGTGGCACTGGCTGACCATCGCGCTGGTGTTCGGCGTCGGACCGGTTCTGGACCGCTGGCTCGGCGAGGACAACGCCAACGTGCCGGCGCACCTGGAGCGCGAGTACGAGCAAAGCCTCTACTACCGCCTGACGCTGTGGCTGTACCTGCCGGTGCAGATCGCGCTGGTGCTGTTCAGCTACCACCTGATCATCGACACCGACATGGCACTGTACGCGCAGATCGGTCTGGCGCTGTCGATGGCGGTGGGCGTGGGCTTTGGGGCCACCCTGGCGCACGAACTGTGCCATCACCCAAGCCGCCTGGACCGCTTCATCGGCGTGCAGGTGCTGTGCCTGTGCGGCATGGCCAATTTCCTCGTCTATCACAACTACGGGCACCACAACGTGGTGGCCACGCCCGAGGATCCGGGCTCGGCGCGCTACGGCGAGTCGTTCTGGCAGTTCACGGTGCGCAACATCTCGCGCAAGTTCCTGATGTCCTGGCAGATCGAGGCCCAGCGCCTGCGCCGCCTGGGCAGCGGCTGGCTGTCGCCGCGCAACCTGATGATCTGGCTGACGCTCAACGAGCTGGCCTGGGTGGCGGGTCTGACCTGGTATTTCGGCCCGCTCGCATTGGCGCTGTTTGCCCTGCAGTACGCGGCGCCGCGCTTTTTGCTGTCGGTGGGCGATTACCTGGAGCACTACGGCCTGTCGCGGCGCAAGCTGCCCGGCGGCGAGTATGAACCGGCGCGGGCCATTCACTCGTGGGACGACAGCTACATGCTGAGCAACTTCCTGTTCACGGCGGTGGACCGGCATGCGGATCACCATGAGAACTCCGGCCGGCCGTTCCAGATCCTGCGCGTGCGCCGGGAGGCCCCGCGCCTGCCGTATGGCTATCTGACCATGATCTTCGCCGCCTTCGTGCCGCCGGTGTGGCGGCGGCTGGTGCACCCGGTGCTCGAGGCCTTTTACGAGAAAGGCGACGTGGTGCCGCATGCGCTGCCGGGCGCACTGCCGGAGCGCTTCGTGGCCGGGGCAAACATTCACTGAGCCGGGGTCGAGTCCACGGGGTTTCGGTACCCCGTGGACGCCCCGGGGCTCAGTTCAGAAACCCTTGCCGTAGGCCCGCACGCCGGCCAGGAAGTCGAGCACCGCCCGGTTGAAGTCGGCCGGGTTCTCGATCGCCACGTAATGGCCACAATCCGGCAGCAGCAGGGCGTGGCAGTCCGGGTAATCGGATTTCCAGTGGGCGATCATCTCCTCGGGGTGCGGGTCCTGCACGCCCATCAGCACGAAGGTGGGGATGCGGTGCGCCTTGAGCGCGTCGGTGATGGCCTGCTTGGCCGCCGGGCGCATGAGCGGAAAGTTCAGGAAGGTCAGCGGCGAGGTGGTGGCGTACATGTCGCGGAAGCGCTCCAGGATGGCCGGGCTTGCCATCAGGCGATCGCCCCAGAAAGTACGCGTTTCCTTGCGCGCCTCGAACACCGCCAGCATGCCCTCGCTGCGCGCCACCGCGTGCAGGCGCTCAAAGCCGGCGCGCATCTGCGGCGTCATGCTGTCGAACAGGCCGTGCCCTTCGGGCGTGGCCAGCAGGTCGCAGCTCACCGCCGTGAGGCTCTGCACGCGCCCGGGATTTTTGGCCATGAAGGTGCTGGCCGTGCTCACGCCCCAGTAGGCCTGCCCCAGCACGTGGCAGCGCTCGACGCCCAGGTGGTCGAGCAGGGCTGCCAGGTCGGCGGCGGTGTTCTCGTAGGTGTAGAAGCCCGGTGCCTCATCCTGCGACGCCGCCTTGGACGACTGGCCATGCCCGCGCAGGTCGAAGCGGATGGTGCGGTAATGCTTGCCGAAGGCCGGCGCGTTGTCATCGTAGGCGCTCATGTTGGCGATGACGTTGTGCACCAGCACCAGCGTTTCCGGGCCGTCGCCGGTCACCTGGTAGTTGATGTCGATGCCGTTCAGGCGGGCGATGGGCATGGGACTCCTCCGTTGCTGGGTGTTGTTGCGCGGGGCGATGGTAGCAGCGCCGCGGCGCCTTATTTTGCGGGCGCGCGCCGGGCCGGCGCGGTACCATGCGCGCCCTTCACACGCCAGCAACGCCTGACCATGATCGACATCAGCACCCAGCGAAACACCCTCAAGGACCTGTCGGCGCGGGTGGCCACGCTCCGGGGGTATCTTTGACCTCGATACGCGGCAAGAGCGCCTGACCGAGGTCCTGCGCGAGCTCGAAGATCCCAAGGCCTGGGACAACCCCGATCGGGCCCAGGAGCTGAACCGCGAGCGCGCCCGCCTGGAAGAAGTCGTCGGCGGCATCGGCGAACTGACGCGCGGCATCGCCGACAGCCTGGAGCTGGCCGAGCTGATCGAGCTGGAAGACGACGAATCCGCCGCCGCCGCGCTGACAACGGACGTGGCGCGCCTGGACGCCCACGTGCAGCGGCTGGAATTTCAGCGCATGTTCTCCGGCGAGGCCGACGCCAACAACGCCTACATCGACGTTCAGGCCGGCTCGGGCGGCACCGAGGCACAGGACTGGGCGCAGATGCTGCTGCGCATGTATTTGCGCTGGTGTGAGCGCAAGGGCTTCGAGGTCGAGATCACGGAAGAATCCGACGGCGAAGTGGCCGGCATCAAATCCGCCACCGTGCATGTGCGTGGCCCGTATGCCTACGGATACCTTCGCACCGAAACCGGCGTGCACCGGCTGGTCAGGAAATCGCCGTTCGACTCCGGCAACCGCCGCCACACCTCGTTCGCCTCCGTGTACGTCTACCCCGAGGTCGACGAGAACATCGAGGTCGACATCAACCCGGCCGACCTGCGTGTGGACACCTACCGCGCTTCCGGCGCAGGTGGCCAGCACGTGAACCGCACCGAGTCGGCCATCCGCATCACTCACGTGCCGACCAATACGGTGGTGGCCTGCCAGGCCGACCGCTCGCAGCACAAGAACCGGGCGACTGCGATGGCGCAGCTGCGCGCCAAGCTGTACGAGCGGGAGCTGAATGCCCGGCGCGCGCAGGCGCAGGCCACCGAGGACGCCAAGTCGGACATCTCCTGGGGCCACCAGATCCGCTCCTACGTGCTGGACCAGTCGCGCATCAAGGACCTGCGCACCGATGTCGAGACCGGCAACACGCAGGCGGTGCTGGACGGTGACCTGGACCCGTTCATCGAAGCCAGCCTCAAGAGCGGCCTGTAAGCCATGCAAAACGACGACGACAACGAACAGATCGGCATCCGCCGCGGCAAGCTGGCCGACTGGCGGCAGGGCGGGCAGGCCTATCCGAACGACTTTCGCCGCGATGCGCTGGCGGCTGATTTATTGGCCAGCCATGCCGACACCAGCGCCGAGGCGCTGGACACGCAGCCGGTCAGCGCCCGCATCGCCGGGCGCATCATGACCCGCCGCCTGATGGGCAAGGCGTCCTTCATCCACCTGCAGGACCAGTCCGGCCGCATGCAGGTGTACGCGCAGCGCGACGTGCTGGGCGAGGCGGCCTACGAGGACTTCAAGCGCCTGGACCTGGGCGACATCGTCGGCGTGGTCGGTACGCTGTTCCGGACCCGCACCGGTGAGCTCACCCTGCGCGCCCAGACCCTCACCCTGCTGACCAAGTCCCTGCGTCCGCTGCCGGACAAATGGCACGGCCTGCAGGACGCCGAGCGGCGTTACCGCCAGCGTTACCTGGACCTGATCGTCAACGACGAGGCGCGGCGTACCTTTGCCATCCGCTCGGCGCTGGTCACGGGGCTTCGCGAGTGGTTCGTGCGCGACGGCTTTCTGGAAGTCGAAACCCCGCTCATGCAGCCGATGCCCGGTGGCGCCGTGGCGCGGCCGTTCGTCACCCACCACAACGCGCTCGACATGACGCTGTACCTGCGCATCGCGCCGGAGCTGTACCTGAAGCGTCTGGTGGTGGGTGGCTTCGAGAAGGTGTTCGAGCTTGGCCGCAATTTCAGGAACGAGGGACTCTCGACCCGCCACAACCCCGAGTTCACCATGCTCGAGTTCTACCAGGCCTACGCGGATTACCGCGACCTGATGGACCTGACCGAGCGCCTGCTGGGTGATCTTGCCCGGCGCGTACTTGGCACGACCGAACTGACCTACCAGGGGCAAAGCATCGATCTGGGCAAACCCTTCGCCCGCTACTCGCTCACCGGCGCGATCAGCGCCTACCTGCCACGGGCGACCCCCGCGCTGCTGGCCGATAGCGATGCTGTCCGCGCGCTGGCGCTGGAGCTGGGTCTGGTGGTCAAGCCGGGCGACAGTCTGGCGCAGGTGCAGCTCGAACTGTTCGAAAAAGTGGTCGAGGAACAGCTCATCCAGCCGACCTTCGTCACCGATTTTCCGGTCGAGGTGTCGCCGCTGGCCCGGCGCCGCGCCGACAATCCGGCGCTCACCGAACGCTTCGAGTTGTTCATCGCCGGCCGCGAGCTGGCCAACGGCTTCTCGGAGCTGAACGACCCCGACGACCAGGCGGCGCGCTTTCAGGAACAGGCGGCGCGCAAGGCGGCCGGCGACGAGGAGGCCATGTACTTCGACGCCGACTACATCGAAGCGCTCGAATACGGCCTGCCGCCTACGGCCGGCGAGGGCATCGGTGTGGACCGCCTGGCCATGCTGTTCGCCGACGTCACCTCCATCCGCGAGGTGATCCTGTTCCCGCACCTGCGCCCGGAGCGGTGAGGGTGGCCGGGGGCGGAAACGCTTGGATCGGCCGAACTGGCCAAAATCATTCATGTTGCTGATAGCACGTGAATGAGCCTGGAATTGGGCCGACACGCTTTCGCCCGAATGGTTCGTCTGATTGTGGCTGGCTCCACGTTGCGCCAGAGGCGGCGCTTGGGGGCGTCGCCGGCCAACCGTAGCGTGGGTCCCCGCCGAGGCGCCGGCTGGCGCCTGAGCCGGCCGACGGCTACGGCCGGGCAGTGACGAGCCAGGTGGCGCTCGGCGCCCTGACCTCGCCGTCCACCAGATAGCGGCGCAGCGCGTCACGCATCGCCGCGTCGACCGCGTTTTGCCGGTCCGCGCTTACCGTGGGAAGGGCCTGGCTGATCGGGCTCATGCTCTTGAGGTGGTCGAGCGCCGTGTCGAGGTCGCCAAGGTGCATCGCCTCATCCAGCGGGTCGATCGCCACGGTGCCGAAGCCGGCGCCGCGCAGGATGCCCCGTACATAGTCGGCATCGGCGAAGGCGAACGGTCCCGGCGCGCGCGGGTCGGCCGGTGGTACGGGCCGGTGCTCCTCGCCCAACGCCGCCACCGCGGCGGTGGTCGACGCGGCGATCCAGGCGTTTTCGCCCATCGCCCGCCAGCACAGAAAGACCATTCGGCCATTTGGCTTCACGGCCCGGTACAGGTTGGTGAAGGCTGCCGCCGGATCGGCGAAGAACATCACCCCGAAGCGCGAGAACAGCAGGTCGAAGCGCGCCGTGCCCAGGTCCGCGTTGCCGGCATCGGCCTGCAGGAAGGTGAGGTTCGCCACCGCGCCGTGGTGTTGTCGGGCGACGCGCAGGATCGGCTCGGAAATGTCCACTGCCAGTACCGTGCCGTCGGGCGACACCGCCTGCGCCAACGCGCGGCTGGTCTGGCCACCTCCGCAGCCGACGTCGAGCACCTGCTCGCCCGGCCGCGCCGCCGCGTGGGCCAGCAGATACCGCGTCAAGGCGACGAAGTTGGCCTCGATGCGGTCCATGTTGCGCAGCCAGATATCGCCACCCTCACCGTTCCAATAGATGTACCCGTCGTTCATCGAGGGTTTGCTGGCGTCGCTCATGGCTGCTCCTGATGGCGGAAAAGGGTAGGGAAGTTGGGCGCGGCAGTCTGCCATGGCGCCCAATAGCGGGCAGCACACGGACCGCCAACGTCCTGCGGTAGCATCCGGTCCGAGCATCGACCACCCAGCCGCGCTGCCCCCCATGACCATCCGCAACCTCAATTACCTGTTCAAGCCCAAATCGGTGGCGCTGATCGGTGCCAGTACCCGGCCGGGCTCGGTCGGTGCCGTGCTGGCGCGCAATCTGTTCGGCTGCGGTTTTGCCGGGCCGGTGATGCCGGTCAATCCGAAGTACATCGCCGTCGAGGGCGTGCTGGCCTACAAGAACGTCGCCAGCCTGCCGCTGGCGCCCGACCTGGCCGTGATCGCCACGCCGCCGGACACGGTGCCGGGCCTGATCGCCGAGCTGGGCGCCCGCGGCACCAAGGCGGCCGTGGTCATCACGGCCGGCTTCAAGGACAGCGACAACGCCCACGGCGGCGCGCTGCGACGCGCCATGCTGGAGGCCGCCCAGCCGCATCTGCTGCGTATCGTCGGACCCAACTGCGTGGGTCTGATGGTGCCCGGCCACCATCTGAACGCCAGCTTCGCGCACCTGACGCCACGCGCCGGCCGGCTGGCTTTCGTCGCCCAGTCGGGCGCGGTGGTGACCGCGGTGATCGACTGGGCGCAGCCGCGCGGGGTTGGTTTCTCGCACCTGGTGTCGCTGGGCGACGTGGCCGACGTCGACTTTGGCGATCTGCTGGATTACCTGGCCGGCGATCCGGATACCGACGCCATCCTCCTGTACATCGAGGCCGTGCGCAGTCCGCGCAAGTTCATGTCGGCGGCGCGGGCCGCGGCGCGCGTCAAGCCGGTGGTGGTGGTCAAGGCCGGGCGCAGCGCCGCTGCCGCCCGCGCCGCGGCCTCGCACACCGGGGCCCTGGCCGGTAACGATGCGGTCTACGACGCGGTGTTCCGGCGCGCCGGCATGCTGCGCGTGCACACGCTGGGCGAGCTGTTCACGGCAGCGGAGATCCTGGCCACCACGCGCCCGCCGGCCGGCGACCGGCTGGCCATTCTGAGCAACGGCGGCGGCATCGGCATCATGGCCACCGATGCCCTGAGCTTCATGGGCGGCCGCCTGGCGGAACTGGCGCCGGCCACGATCGCCGCGCTGGATCGGGTGCTGCCGGCGACCTGGTCGCACGGCAATCCGGTCGACATCGTCGGCGACGCGCCGCCCGAGCGTTACGAGGCGGCCCTGCTGCCGCTGCTGCAGGATCCAGGGGTCGATGCCGTGCTGGCACTGCACGCGCCGGTGGCAGTGGCCGACGGAGCGGAGGCGGCGCGCGCCGTGGTGCGGGCCTTCAAGAGCAAACCGGGCAAGACGCTGGTCACCAGCTGGGTCGGCGACCAGGTCGCGCGGGCCGGGCGGCAGGTGTTTACCGACAATCGCATCGGTACCTGCCGCACGCCGGAAGAGGCCGTGCGTGCCTTCATGTACCTGGAGCGCTACCGGCGTGGCCGGCTGGCGCTGATGGAAACCCCGCCGTCGGTACCGGAACAGTTCGAGCCGGACGCCGAGCGTGCGCGCTATGTCTGTCGCCAGGCGCTGGCCGATCACCGGGACTGGCTGTCGCCCGATGAGGTTGCGGTGCTGCTGGCCGCTTACCACATTCCGCAGGTGCAGCCGCGGCACGCCGATACGCCGCAGGCGGCGGCCCTGGCGGCGGTCGACATCGCCGTCCCGGTGGCGCTCAAGATTCGCTCGCCGGACATCATCCACAAGACCGACGTCGGCGGCGTGGTCCTGAACCTGCAGGGCCCGGCAGCGGTGCAGCGCGCCGCCGAAGCCATGCTGGAACAGGTACGCAAGAGCCGCCCGGATGCGCGCATCGACGGCTTCCAGGTCGAGCCGATGCTGGACCGCAGCCAGAGCCACGAGCTGATCGTGGGCATCGCGGTCGACCCGCAGTTCGGGCCCTGCGTGCTGTTCGGCCAGGGCGGCACGGCGGTGGAAGTGCTCAACGACACCGCCATCGGCCTGCCGCCGCTGAACATGCGCCTGGCGCATGAGCTGATGACCTTCACCCGCGTCTACGGCCTGCTGCAAGGCCACCGCGGCATCCCCGGGGCGGACCTGGACGCCATTGCGCTGACGCTGATCAAGGTGGCCCAGATGGCGGCCGACCTGGCGGAACTGGTGGAGCTGGACATCAACCCGCTGCTGGCCAGTCCCGGCGGCGTGCTGGCGATGGATGTGCGCGTGCGGGTGGCGAAGGTCGCCGATCCGGCTACCCCGCGCCTGGCCATCCGGCCGTATCCGAAGTCCCTGGAACAGCCGGTGGTGATCGGCGATGGCCGCAGCCTGCTGCTGCGGCCGATTTTGCCGGAGGACGAACCGAACCTGCAGAAAAGCTTCGAGCGCCTGACGCCCGAACAGGTCCGGTTGCGCTTTTTCGTGCCGATGAAGGAACTGGGCCACAGCCTGGCGGCGCGCCTGACGCAGATCGACTACGACCGCGAAATGGCGCTGATCCTGACCGAGCCGGGCATTCCGGGCACCACCGAAATCTTCGGCGTGGTGCGCATTGCCGCCGATCCGGACAACGAGCGCGCCGAGTACGCCGTGGTGGTGCCCGAGCACATGACCGGCCAGGGCCTGGGTGCGCTGCTGATGCGCCAGATCATCAATTACGCGAAAAGCCGCGGCTTGCGCGAGGTGTGGGGCGACGTGCTGCGCGAGAATGCGGCCATGCTGGGCCTGGTGCGCAAGCTCGGCTTCCGGGTCCGGGACGATCCGGACGACCCGTCCCTGGTGCGGGTCACGCTGGACCTGACCGCGCCGCCGTCGGCCTGAGCCATGCACACCGCCTTCATCACCCACCCGGCCTGCCGCGAGCACGACGCCGGCCCCTGGCACCCGGAAGCGCCCGGTCGCCTGGCCGCAATCGAGGACCACCTGATCGCGACCGGCCTGGACCCATTGCTGCGCCACTACGAGGCGCCGGAAGTGACGCGCGAGCAGTTGCTGCGCGTGCACGATGCGGGCTACCTGGACGCGCTGGATGCACGCAGCCCCGAGCACGGCCTGATCCATGTCGACCCCGACACGGCCATGAACCCGCACACGCTGGCCGCCGCCCGGCGCGCTGCCGGCGCCGTGGTGCAGGCGACCGATCTGGTGCTGGCCGGTACGGTGCAAAACGCCTTCTGCTGCGTGCGCCCGCCGGGCCATCACGCCGAGCGCCGCCGCGCCATGGGCTTCTGCTTTTACAACAACGTGGCGGTTGGCGCCGCGCATGCGCTGGCCGGCGGCCAGGTGCAGCGGGTGGCGATCGTCGATTTCGACGTCCACCACGGCAACGGCACCGAGGAAATCTTTCATCACCACGCCGACGTGCTGCTGTGCAGCAGCTTCCAGCACCCGTTCTACCCGTACACGGACATGAACTTTCGGGCACCGAACGTGATTCACGCGCCGATTGCCGCCGGCCTTGGCAGCGATGCCTTTCGCAGCGCGATCGAGGACGAGTGGCTGCCGGCACTGGACCGCTTCGCGCCGCAGATGATCTTCATCTCTGCCGGCTTCGACGGCCACCGCGACGACGAACTCGCCCAGCTGTGCCTGACCGAGGACGACTACGCCTGGGTGACGCAGGCCGTGTGCGGCGTGGCCGCGCGGCACGCCCACGGCCGGGTCGTTTCGGTGCTGGAAGGCGGTTACGATTTATTGGCACTGGCCCGCAGCGTGCGGGCGCACCTGGACATCCTGCTTACCTGATGCGCGGCGCAGGCCGCGGCAACGCTTCGCAGAGGAAACCGCTATGAGTTACGACATGGACCCGATCGTCGGCAACTGGTACCAGCACGTCGACAAGGGCCTCGACTTCGAGGTGGTGGCCGTCGACGAGGAGACCACCACGGTCGAAATCCAGTACGTGGATGGCACGCTGGACGAGATCACCCTCGACGACTGGTACGAAATCGACCTGGAGCCGGCCGAGCCGCCGGAGGACTGGACCGGCCCGCTCGATGCCGTGGACGAGGAGGAAGACGAAGAGCCCGAGGTCGGCGGGCCGGAAGACGACTGGGACGAGCCGGACGCCGAACCTCGCCCGCGGGGTCGACGCGCCGGCCGTGATGATGACCTGCCCCCGGAGGAGCTGGGCGGCGACTGGGACGAGTAAGCCGCCGCCCGGCGGCGCGCGAGCAACCGGCGGCACCCAGGGCACACAATCGACCGACCAGTCGGTCCCGGCCAGCCGCGAATGCGCGGCCGGCGATAACAACACAGACCCAAAACCATGCCCAGCTACGTGCTGCTCACCCTGGCTGCTGCCTGGCTGCATGCCATTTCGTTCACGCTCGCCAAGCGGCTGTGGGTGTACAGCCGCGACCCGTTCCAGATATCGATCCTGAGCCAGGTTTCCTGCGGCGTCCTGGCCGCCCTGGCATTGCCATGGGCCGGCTACGATGCGGTGATGCAGATGCCCGGTACGCTGGCGGCCATCGGCGTGTGTGTGGTGGCCGGCCAGGTCTTTTTCATCCTGGCCCTGCGCCACGGCGATGCGTCGTTCGTGGTGCCGATGCTGGGCCTGAAGTTGTTTGCCGTGGCCGCTTTTTCGGCGCTGTGGCTGGGCGAAACCTACGAGCCGCTGGTGTACCTTGGCGCGGGCGGGGCGTTTGCGAGCCTGTTTCTGCTGTCCGACGGCAAGCTCAAGGGCAGTCTGCGCTCGGCGCTGTTCGTCACCGCCGCCGCGCTGCTGTATGGCGTCACCGACGTGCTGCTGGTCGGGGCGATCAAGGCCGGCATCAGCCCGCTGCAGATTGGTGTTTACTCGCTGCTGGTGCCGGCATTCCTGACCTTGCCGGTCACGCTCAGGCTGCTGCCCGGCCGCTGGCGCGTAAGCCTGCCCTTTGGCCGTGCGCTGGGTGCCTATGCCAGCATTCAGGTGGCCGGCATGGTGTTCCTGATGCTGGCGTTTGGCCTGGCCGGCAAGGCCACCATCGTCAACATCGTGCAGACTTCGCGCGGACTGTGGGTGCTGGTGGTGGTGTACGGCATGGGGCGCCTGGGCATGGCCGGTGTCGAGCGCCTGACCGGTGCCCAGTACCGCAAGCGCGCCGTGGGCGCCCTGCTGCTGATGGCTTCGCTGTCGCTGGCGGTGCTGGCGCATCATTGACGCGAGCCAGCCGGCAGCGTCCGCTCGCCGCACGCGCCTTGGACTGCCTCAGGCCGGATCGAACGCCCGGTCGGACACACCACAGCCGCGCAAGACCTTCCTGCCCTTGACTCCTGGACCCATCATGACCACGCCGCCGCCACAGCTGCCCTTCTCCGACAAGTACGACCTGGCCCATGCCCGTGCCTACGAGGAAAAGCACCACACCGGCCTGCGCCGTCGCCTGACCACCTGGCGCGAAATTCAGCTGGCCCGGCGCGCCCTGCGCCTGGCCGGCAATCCCGAATCGGTGCTCGACATGCCCTGTGGCGCGGGCCGCTTCTGGCCCATGCTGGCCGAGCAGCCGAAGCGCCGGCTGCTGGCCGGCGACCGCAGCCCGGCCATGCTGGAGATTGCCCGCGGCGCCGCCGACCCGGCGCTGCTGGCGCGGGTCGAGTCGCTGCTGCCGCTGGATGCGTTTGCCCTGGACTTGCCCGATCAGGCCGTCGAACACGTGCTGTGCATGCGGCTTTTGCACCACATCGCCAGCCCGGCCGATCGGGCGCGGATCCTGGGCGAGCTGCACCGGGTGGCGCGCAGCGGCGTCACGGTCAGCCTGTGGGTGGACGGCAACCTCCAGGCCCGCCGGCGCCAGCAGCTGGATGCGCGGCGAAAGCGCACCGACGTGAACCGCCTGGTGGTGCCGCGCGCCATCATCGAGGCCGAATTCGCACAGGCCGGCTTTCGCATCCGTCGGCATCTGGACGTTTTGCCCGGCCTGTCCATGTGGCGCCTGTACCTGCTCGACAAGGTCTGACGACGCCCGTCGGCTGACACTGCGCCGGGTTGGCTCATGGAATTTGCAGCCGCCCGGCTACAGTCCTGCCCGCAGTGGACGATCACTTACGGGTGCCCTGCGGGGCGTTCGTCCACCACCTCGCGAGGATTCACGCATGGCCCGTCTGCTGGGTTTTCTGTTCGCCGTGCTGGCGCTGCTGCTGGTCGGCTTCTTTCTGATCTACAACCGCCTGGTGACGCTGCGCAACCGCTACCGCAACGCCTACGCACAGATCGACGTACAGCTGCTGCGCCGCCACGACCTGGTGCCCAACCTGGTCGAGACGGCCCGCGCCTACCTGCAGCACGAGCGCGCCACGCTGGAGGCGGTGATCGCCGCCCGCAGCGCGGCGGTCGATGCCAGTCAGCGGGCCACCGCGCAGCCTGACAGCGCACCGGCCATGGCGGCACTCGGCCAGGCCGAGGCGGCGCTGGGCGGCGCGCTCGGGCGCCTGATGGCGGTGGTGGAGCAATACCCGGACCTGAAGGCCGACGCCACCATGGCGCGCCTGGGCGAGGAGCTGGCCTCCACCGAGAACCGCCTGGCCTTCGCCCGGCAGGCCTATAACGACGCGGTGATGATCTACAACACGGCGCTCGAAGTGTTTCCGAACGTGCTGGTCGCCGGCAGCATGGGCTTTCGCGGCGCCGGTTTCTTCGAGATCGACGACAGTGCCGTGCGGGCGCTGCCGCAGGTCAGCTTCTAGGCCCGCAGCCACGCGGCCGACATGGATTTTTTCGGCTACCAGCAGCAGGCGCGCCGCTACAGCGCCCTGCTGCTGGTGCTGTTCGCGCTGGCGGTGTTGGGTCTGGTGCTGGCCGTGAACCTGCTGGCCGGCTGGCTGGTGGTGCTGGGAGACCTGCGTCACGGCTATCGCCACCTGGCCGACGTTCCATCCGCGATTTACGGCTGGACCACCGCCATCACGCTGGCCCTGATCGGCTTTGGCACCCTGCGCCGGCTGTGGGAACTGAGTGCCGGCGGACCGGTGGTGGCACACCTGGCCGGCGCGCGCTGGGTGGCGCCGGACGCAGCGGACGCACCGCGGCGACGCCTGCTGAACGCAGCCGAGGAAATCGCCGTCGCCAGCGGCCTTGCCATGCCGCGCATTTACCTGATGCAGGACGAGCCGGGCATCAACGCCTTCGCCGCCGGCCGCGGGCCGGCCGATGCGGTGATCGCGGTCACCCGCGGCTGCCTGGAGCGCCTGGATCGCGACCAGTTGCAGGGCGTGCTGGCGCACGAATTCAGCCATCTGCTGCACGGCGACGGGCGCCTGAACATCCGCCTGCTGGGGCTGCTGCATGGCATCACCGCGCCGGGGGCGCTTGGCCTGTGGCTGCTGCGCTCGGCCACGCCGTCGCTGAGCAGCCGCGGCCGCCTTGCCCGCGGCGGGTTTCCGGGCCAGCTGCTGGTGGGCATCCTGCTGGCGGTGGTCGGCTACATCGGGGTGCTGTTGGCGCGCCTGATCCGCGCCGCCGTGTCGCGCCAGCGCGAGCACCTGGCCGACGCGGCGGCGGTGCAGTTCACGCGCAATCCGCGCGGCCTGGCCGGGGCGCTGCGCCGGATACGCGACGAGGCCGACGGGGCAACACTGCGCAGCCGCCAGGCGGAAGCCTTCAGCCACATGCTGTTTGCGACCTCGCACCGCACGTGGCTGGATCGCCTGCTGGCCACCCATCCGCCGCTCGACGAACGCATTGCCCGCATCTACCCGCTGTTCGAGCGGCGCGGCAGTGCGTCGCCGGTCGCTGAAACCCTTGCGCCGATTTCCCCGGCGCCGCTGGCACTGCCCGAACGGGTCGGCAGAATCGACGCCGCCGGCCTGGGTTATGCGGCGGCCCTGATCGACAGCCTGCCGGCGCCGCTGCGCCAGGCCACGCAGACCGCGTCGGGCGCCACGGCCTTGCTGTGCGGCCTGCTGGCGGACGCCGACCAGACCAGCACCGCCGCCCTGTCGTCAGTGCTTGGACCTACGGTGGCCGTCTTTGCCGGGCAGCTGGGCGCAGCGGCGCGCAGTCTTGGTCCGCGCTTTCGCCTGCCGCTGGTTGATCTTGCCCTGCCAGCCCTGCTGCAACAGCCGCCCCGGCTGCGGCAGAACCTGGCGGAAAGCCTGCAGCTGTTGGCCGGCGACACGCCCGACAGCTGGCCGCTGCTGGCGCTGTTGCGACACCACCTGGCGCCACCGGCGCGCACGTTGCGAAGGCCCAAGGCCGAGCCGGACGATAGCCGGCAGGTCTTGCGCACCCTGGCCGACTGCGCCCGTTGCGGCGCGCCGGACGCTTACGCCGCGGCCTGCCAGCACCTTGGCCTGCCGGCCATGCCGGCTACGACCACGCAATCCGCGTTCGACGGCGCCCTGCAGCGCCTGGCCGGCGCGCCGCTGATGCAGCGCCTGCGGCTACTGTCGGCCTGCGCGCTGGCGGTCGGTCACGACGGCGTGGTGGACGTGGCGGAACTCGAGCTGCTGCGCGCCATCGGCGCGGCGCTGGAATGCCCGCTGCCGCCGCTGGCGGGTGTGGCCGCCTGAGCCGCCGGGGTGTCGAGGAGAGGAAGCGAAACTGGCGTGAGACCGTCAGCGGCGTATTTCGCGGCGAGGGCGCCGCTCCCACGGGCGCCGCTCCCACAGGCGCCGCTCCCACAGCAATTCGCTCTGGCTGTGGGAGGCCCGACCGCGGGCCGAATGCCAGCGCGTCAGCCGTACTTGCTGCGCAGCGCCTTCCAGCGCCGGCCGCATTCACGGGCGCCCTGATCGATGTAGTCCGGGATCACGTGATACGGCGGGCGGATCGGCCCGGCCTTGCAGTAGCCGGATTCATCGAAGCGGATCTTTTCCAGCTGGATGTTGTAGGACGCGAACTCGGCCATGCCGCCCGGCGGAAAGAAGGTCTGCATGGTGTAGCCGATGTCGGTGTCGATGGCCTTGGCGCGGGCCCAGTCGCCGGCATCGATGGCGTTGCGCAGGGCGAGTGCCGGTTCTGGCCCCATGCTGGCCTCGGTGGCCCAGAAGGCGATGTTGTGTTCCGGCTCGATGCGCGCCATCGCATACGCCCCGGCAATGTGCGGCAGGAAGCGGATCTTGCCCTGCGTCATACCGATCAGGGCGCTGATCATCGGGTCCGGACCGTGCTTGGTGCAGATCACGGTCGGCGCGCGGCGCGCCACCTGGGCCCAGAACGGCGGCGGGAAGTTGAAACGAAACGCGCCCGGGTTGTCGTAGGCCATGATCGCCAGGCTTGGGAAGGCCTCCGACATGTCAGCGTAGAACTGCACCGCCATGTCCAGCGTGCACGGCTGCCACATGGGCAGGCCCAGCATGGTGCCGTCGGCGCCCAGGTCCAGCACGAAGCGGTTGCGGCGCACGATCTCGTGCGTGCCCAGCGCCGTGGTACCCACGAACAGCGGCACGCGCTTGCGCACGGTCTCGATCACGCAGGCGGCGGCCTGTTCCCACTCGCTGTTGGTCAGCGTGGCGCACTCGCCGGTGGTGCCCATGGCCACCATGCCGTTGACGCCACTTTGCACCAGCGCCTCGGTCAGGCGGGCCAGCTCGTCCAGATCGACCGTGTCGGTCGCATCCCAGCGCTCGGCGCCGGGCTTCGACGGCGTCGGCGTGATGGCGTACAGGCCCTTGATGTCGTTCACGCTCAGCATGGTGTCTCCTCCTGGGATGGCTAGGTCTCACTAGCGCGGTGATTGGATCCTGCGGCCCCTAATGGCATTTGACGGTGGGAGCGGCGCCCCGCCGCGAATCCGAATTTTCGTGCCGCCCGACATTCGGCCCGAGGGCGGGCCTCCCACAATCAACACCCGACCTGTGGGTGTGTGGGCACGGCGCCCTCGTCGCCAATTCTCCTACGGGCCTTCCAGCAGCGTGCCGTCGAGCTGCACGCCGGCCCATTTCTGCATCACGTCCACCTGACGCAGGATGTCGGCGCCGTAGCCCTGCTCGCGCACGAACAGCTCGAACAGGTGAAAGATGTGGTCAGTGACCAGCGCCGGCACGTCCGAGCGGCGCGCGAACTCCGACATGTGCCGCAGGTCCTTGGTCATCAGCCCGAGTTGAAAGCCGCCCTCGAAGCCCGGTGCCAGCATGAAATCCGGGTGCCGGCAGAAAAAGTTCATGCCGGTGCCCTTGTCCAGCACCTGGGCCGCCATCTTCACGTCGATGCCGTGCTTGGCGGCCATCAGCAGGCCCTCGATGGCCGCCACGCCAGCCGCCGAGCTGACCATGTTGTTGACCATCTTCACGATCTGCCCGGCGCCCAGCGGCCCGACGTGAAACACGTAGCGCGCCATGCGGTCCAGGACCGGCCGGGCCTGGGCCACGTCGGCCTCACTGCCGCCGACGCTGAAGGTCAGCGCCCGCTTCGGCAAGGCCTTGGCGCCGCCTTCCTCGCCGGTGATGGCGGCGTCGACGTAGCGCACGCCGGCTGCGGCCAGTTCGGCGGCGATCTCCCTGGTGCGCTCGGGGTAGCCGGAGGTCGTGTCGACCACCAGCAAACCACGCGCCGCGCCCTCGATGACGCCGCCCGGCCCCAGGCACGCCGCTGCGACGGCCTCCGACTGTGGCAGCGACAACAGCACCAGGGTGCTGTTTTCTGCCACGGCCCGAGACGAGTTGTGGCCGGTCACGCCCGGCGTGGTGGCGGCGGCCGCCGTGCGGGCCGGGTCCAGATCGTAGGCATGCACGGCGTAGCCGTCCTCGGCCAGCAGGCGCGCCATGTTGGCGCCCAGGCTGCCCAGACCGATGACGCCGACGTGTTCGCTCATGTCATCGCCCTTAGTACGTGTGGACAACGCCGTCGACCACCCGCGCGTACTCGCCACCGGCCGTGGTGGTGATGCCAAAGTAGGAAAGCGGCTTCTTGCCGGTGTTGCGAATGCCGTGCACCTGGTTGCGCGGGATCACCACCGTGTCGCCGGCCTTGATCGGGTACTCGGCGTACTCGGCCGAGCCGGGCTGGCCCTTCAGGTAATGGCCTTCGCCCTCGACGATCACGAAGCAGTGCGCGGCGTAGGGGTGCGAGTGCGACTCGTTGGCCTGGCCGGGCAGCAGGTTCCAGGACACGATGCCCAGGTCCAGGCTGTCGGCATACACCGGCACCACGTTGGCCTTTTCCTCGGAGTACTTGGCGAACTTGAGCGGGTCCAGCGTGCCGGAGGGCAGGGTTTCGGGCGTCAGCATGCCGGGCATGGGTTTCATGGGGTTTCTCCTCACGGTGATGGGCAGGGCGGCCTGCTGGCCGGTCGGTCGTTCAGGGGCATATCATCACGGTCCAGGCGGCACCGAACAAGGGGGAGACATCATGAGCCTGCACCAACCCGTGACCGGCGCCTGCATTTGGCGCGGCACCGACTACCGCGACCCGCGCGACTGGGTTTATACCCTGTCCGGCGAGGCGCTGGCCGACATCGACCGCGCCGTGCGCCGTGTGCGCGACGGCGGTCTGAGCCTGGACGAAGTCACGCCGGCCGTGTTCGACCTGCCGGCCCTGGCCGGCGACCTGCGCAGCATGGCGGGCATCCTGCACCGCGGGCGCGGCTTTGTGCGCCTGCAAGGCATCGACCGGGCGCGCTACAGCGACGACGAACTGGGCATCATCCTGTGGGGCCTGGGCTCGCACTTGGGAGTGGTCGTGTCGCAAAGCCAGCGCGGCGACCGTCTGGGCCACGTGCAGGATCGCGGCGAGGTCGGCCGCTACTACGGCATCGGCGGGCCGATCGAGGTGCACATGGACCCGGTCGACGTCACCGGCCTGATGTGCCTGACGCCGGCCATGCAGGGCGGTGCCACGCCGCTGATGAGCTCGTTTGCGGTGCACAACACTATCCTGGCCGAAAGACCGGACCTGTTGCCGGTGCTGTACCGGGGCTTTCACTACGGCAGCGAGACGGTCATCAGGAGCGACCAGCCGGCGGTGACCGGGCACCGCATTCCGGTGTTCAACTTCGTGGCCGGCGAGCCGGATTGTTTTTTCCTGCCGGCCGCCATTCGTGGACCCAACGGCGAGCCGCGTGAAGCCCTGCCGGCCATCGAGCAGGAGGCCATCACCTACCTGCAGTCGGTGGCCGGGCGGCCGCAGATGAAAATCGACATGGTGATCGACCCGGCCACCGTACAGTTCATCAACAACCGGGTGATCCTGCACGCGCGGGCGGACTACCAGGACTGGCCGCAGGGCGACCGCAAGCGCCACCTGCTGCGCATGTGGCTGATGATGCCGGCTTGGCCCAGGCGCCCGCCCGAGGTGCAGATGCTGCGCAGCACGGACCGGGCCGGCGGGGGTATCGCCAAGGCCGAGGCCTGATTCAGACCCTCAGCGCCCGGTCCAGTTGGGCGGCCGCTTTTCCATGAAGGCCGCCAGGCCTTCCTTCTTGTCCGCCGTCTCGCACAGCCCGGCCTGCGCGAACTTCTCCATCGCCAGGCCGGCCGCGAGGCTGCCTTCCATACCGGCGTGCACCATCGCCTTCATGTAGCGGGGCACCAGCGGCGCAAAACTTGCCAGATGCTCGGCCATGCGCTGCACGGTCGGCAGCAGGTCGGCGTCGTCCACCAGGCGCGTGACCAGACCAATCTGCAAGGCACGCTCGGCGTCGATCGGCTCGCCCATCAGTAGCATGTCGAGCGCCCATGCGCGCCCGACCAGCCGCGGCAGGCGCTGCGTGGCGCCGCCGCCTGGAATGATGCCCAGCTTGCCCTCCGGCGTCGCAAAGCGCGCGCGCCGGCCGGCCACGCGCAGATCGCAGCCCAGCGCCACCTCCAGCCCGCCACCGAAGCAGATGCCATTGATGGCCGCGATGCTTGGTTTGGGACACCGCTCCAGGCGCTCGGCGATGCCCTGCACGATCGGTTCGAGCGCCTTGTTCAGATCCCGGTGTACCACCTCGGCCAGGTCCGAGCCGGCGGCAAATGCCTTGTCCCCGGCGCCGGTGATGGCGATCACGCGCACCGTCGGATCGTCAGCCGCCGCGGCGATGGCCAGGTGCAGCTCGTCCACGGTGCCCAGCGAAATGGCGTTCAGCTTGGCCGGGCGGTTGAGGGTGATCAGCGCCAGCGGGCCGCTGACCGCGTACAGCAGGTTCTCGTAGCTCATAGGGGTCAGTCGGTGATCAGGCCGTGGCGGCGGTGCCAGTCGATCAGCGCCTCGTCCGGATACTCCGGAAAGTGCCGGTCGGCGGCCGTTTCGGGTGGCAGCGGCACCCAGGCCGGCTTGCTGTCCAGCAGGATGTGGCAGCGCTGCGGCGGCGTCGGCAGCGGCGTGTCGATGCACGACGCGAACGGGTGCAGCAACTCCGGCCAGCGCGGGTCCCACACCCACAGCGCGCTGGCGCACTCGCGGCAGAAATGCCGCTCGCCGGGACTGCGCTCGCTGCGCACCGGGTGGTCCATGGACGCGCGATACACGCCCATGTGCTCGCGGCCTTCCACCTTAAGGCTGTCTGCCTCGGCGTGCAGGTTGATGGCAAAGCCGCCGCCGCCCTGGGTCTTGCGGCAGATGGAGCAGTAACAGTGCATGTACGGATACGGCGCGTGGCTTTCCACCGAAAAGCGTACGGACCCGCAGTGGCAGGAACCTTCGAGCAGCATGGCGGAACCCTCGGCGGCAAACGTGTGCGCACATGGTAGCGGCCTGGCCGGGAGGCGGTGCGCAGATGTCGTATCCCCGGCGCCAGCGGAAAGCATCAAAAAGCCCCGTCCTGCCGTGGAAACGCGGGTATCCAGGTCCGATTTTTTTGGGCGTGCCCCCAGGCTAGAGAAACCGCACACGGGGCTGTTACGAGCCAAAAAATATTTTTCCCTGGCAGCCCGCACAGTCTCAGGATTCAGGACTGTGACACTTCACAATCCTTGGCAAGGTGTGATTTCGCGCGCCGGTCGAACCGATTTGCAGCCATCAAATAATGATATTTTTGACAACATAATCACCGATACCCGCGAGAGTCTGCGAAAAAGACCGCGGGCGTTTCACTGGATGCGCCATGAATGAGCCAGAAACTCACCGCGACCCGGGGGCCTACGCCGCCTTCTTTGCCCACGCCGGCGGCGGCCCGGCGTCGAGCCCTCCATTGCAGGCCCATCCCTGGCAGACCGAGCTTGCGCAAGGCGACGCATGTGGCGACCGCCTCATTCGCATTCCCACCGGGTTCGGCAAAACGCTGGGCGTGCTGGTCGCGTGGCTGTGGCACCGCATGGCGTGCAATGACGACGCCTGGCCGCTACGGCTGGTGTGGTGTTTGCCAATGCGGGTGCTTGTGGAGCAGACCGAAGCAGAAGTGCGGGCGGTTCTGGGGCGCCTGAACCGGTTATGGGATGGATCGGGCGACCACGCTGGCAACGTCGGCGTGCACCTGCTCATGGGTGGCGCCGATGCTGGCGGTTGGCACCTTTACCCGGAACAACCGGCTGTGCTGATCGGCACGCAGGACATGCTGCTTTCGCGCGCGCTCAACCGTGGCTATGGCGCCCCGCGTGCGCGCTGGCCCATGGAATTCGGCCTGCTCAATCAAGACTGCCTGTGGGTGATGGACGAGGTGCAGCTCATGGACGTGGGCCTTGCCACGTCTGGGCAGTTGCAGGCGTTTCGGTGTGACGATGCGCGGGCCGGAAAGGGTATTCGTCCGTGCCGGACCTGGTGGATGAGTGCCACCTTGCAACCATCCTGGTTGAAAACCAGCCCGGAAATGACGCCTCTGGGCACTGACCTGGAACGCCAGCAAACCCGCATACCCAGCGAGCAGCGCCACGGCGCACTTTGGGACGACGTCAGCAAACCCTGCCGTCTGACCGAGCTGGTGGATGCTGCCGCGCTTGCCCGGCGGGTCGCCGCCGCGCATCTTGAATCCGGTCGTGGCCAGGGGGGGCCGACCCTCGTTGTGGTCAACACCGTCGGGATGGCGGTCGCGGTGCATGCCCACCTCAAGCGTGATTCATCTGTGTCGCATACCGACTTGCGGCTGGTGCATAGCCGCTTCCGGGGGGCCGAGCGCGCCGCATGGCGCGGGGAGTTTCTGAACCGTGCCGCCTGCGCGCCGGGCACTGACCGCATCATCATCGCCACGCAGGTCATCGAGGCCGGCGTGGATATTTCCGCTGGCCTGCTGCTGACCGAACTGGCGCCATGGGCCGGCCTGGTGCAGCGGTTTGGCCGGGCCGCGCGGTGGGGCGGAACAGCGCTGGTCGAGGTCATCGACTTCCAGCCGGCCAACGACAAAGCCGCGCTGCCCTACACGCTGGCGGAGCTGGAGGCCGCGCGCGGTGCGCTGTCGCGGCTCAATTCCGTAGCCCCACGCGACCTGGAAGCCTTCGAGGAAACGAACCCGCAGTTGTTGGCGAGTCTTTACCCCTACGCCCCGCGTCATCTGCTGCTGCGCCACGAACTGGATGAGCTGTTCGATACCACGCCTGACCTGAGCGGTGCCGATGTCGATATCTCCCGCTTCATACGATCCGGCGAAGAACGCGACCTGCAAGTGTTCTGGGCCGCGATTGCCCCGGGAGGGACGCCAGATCGCCTGTTGCGTCCATCCCGCGACGGGCTGTGCAACGTGCCTTTCCTCGCCGCGCGGGACTGGCTTTGTGGCAAGGAGACCGGTACCAAAAAAGCGCCCCGCCTGGCGCCGCCAAAACGCGCCTGGGTTTGGAGCTATCTCGACGGCGACTGGCGGCGCGCCGAGCGCAAGGATATGTATCCGGGTCAGACGCTGCTGGTTGCGGCAGACACCGGGGGCTATGAACCCGCGGTCGGCTGGATGCCCGACAGCACTGCGCCGGTCCCCTTGGTGGCGGTGGTCACCCCCAGCTTGGAAGAACAGGCCGACGCCAGCGAAGACGACGAAACCCTGAGTGCCGGCGCGCGCTGGCAGACCATCGCCGTGCACGGCGCTCAGGTTGGGGGCACAGCGGCTGACGCTGCGCACACGCTTGGACTGGGCTATCCCGCGCTATTGCATCTGGCGGGCCGTTGGCACGACGCCGGTAAGGCCCTGGCGCCGTTCCAGAACTCCATGCAAAGCCTTGACCGCCCGGCCCGACACGACTTGGCCAAGGCCCCGAAGAAGGCATGGGTTGCCCCCAGACAGCTTTATCCTGATCCGCCCCAGGCCCGCCGCCGCGGCCTGCGCCACGAACTCGCCAGCACGCTGGCCCTGTTCGCGGTGCTCGCGCGCCATCGGCCCGATCACCCGGCACTACTCGGCCCCTGGCGTGGCCTGCTGCACACCGCCGGCATGCAGATGGCGCCCGTTGCTGCCGCCGAGCAACCGCCCAACCCCCTGGAGCAGGAAATCCTGGACCTGAGTGCCGACGATTTCGATTTGCTGGCCTACCTGGTGTGCAGTCACCACGGCAAGGTGCGCATGGCCTGGCACGCGTCTCCGGCCGACCAGCAGGCAGCCGACAGCACGCTGCGCATCCGGGGCGTGCGCGATGGCGAAGTTCTGCCCGCCCTGCCGCTGGCCACCGCCGACGGCCGGTACCTGGACCTTCCCGCCAGCGAACTGCACCTGGATGCAGCCGCCGCCGGCCTTAATCCACGCACCGGCCGGGGCTGGACCGAGCGGGTGCTGAACCTGCTTGACCGTCACGGCCCGTTCGCGCTGGCGTATCTGGAAGCGCTTTTGCGCGCGGCTGACCAGCGTGCCTCCCGCAATCCCGTTGCCGACCCCCTTCTGGAGGCAGACAATGTTGCTTATGGACTGGAAACAAGCCATCGCTCACTGGCGCAGCCTGACCCCGCAGGAGCGGGCACGGCGTCGGTGGCAGCGCATCCCGCGCAACGTGTCCCGGAGCATGGCCTTCGAGGGCGAGCCGGTGAGCCTGGAGATTCTGGAGGCGGAACACGCGCGCCAGCCCATGCCACCCGCTACATCGAAACCGCCCAAGGACGGCTGAGTTACGCCGAACTTGCGCCTTCGCTGGCGAAAGAAGTCGCCAAGGTCGAGCGCGCCATTGCCGCAGGCGACTTCGATTCCCACCCGCTGGACGATTTGCTGATCCGCGACCTGCACGCGCGGGTCTGCGCGCAACTCGTTCCCACCCTGGCTGGTTGGCGACGGCACGACGTGCTGGTCGGCCACCACGCGCCGCCATCTTATGTTCACGTGCCCGCCGCGATGCGTGACTATGCGCGCGATCTGGCGGCGCGCATCGCTCACCTGGACAGCGCGCAAGACAGCCTGCTCGAAATCCTTGCTTACGCAGAGGGGCGTCTGCTGAGCATCCATCCCTTTGCCGATTTCAACGGTCGCACGACGCGCCTGTTCCTGCGTCTGCTGCTGCGCAGATTGGAGCTTCCCGACGTTGACCTGACCCCCGACGATGCCGGCACAGCGGCTTATCTCGACGCGCTGCGAGCCGGCGACCGCTTCGATTGGCAGCCGCTGGTCGAAACCTGGCGCCAGCGCTTCGAGCACGGAGACGACGCATGATCCTGCACCACCTCGACGGCTGCGCACCCGTACCACTGGCGCACTACCTCAAGGCGCTGGGCATCCTGCGACTGGTGGCTGAACAACTCGACCCCGAGGTGCGTGGCTGGTGGGAAGGCGAACGCTTTCTGCTGGCCAGCCATGGGGATGAGGATGAGTTGCTGGCGTTTTTTCTGGACCGTTATGCGCCTAGCGCAATGGTCGCGCCGTGGAATAAAGGCTCGGGCTTTTTTTATGCCAATGACCCTGGCCTCTCTCCCATCGAGGCTTCAACGGCGCCCCGCCTCGCCCGTTTGCGCGAGGGTATCGGCGCCGCCCGGAGGCAACTGGATGCCATGACGGCGGCCGACCAGCGTGTTCGCGCAATCAAGGACGAGACCAAGAACAGGTCGATCGGCAAAGCACAGCGCGAACTGCTCAAGAACTCGGAGGACTACCGGAAACGTCTGGCTGAAAGCGAACGCCAGTTCAAACAAATCAAGACCAACCTGATGCCGGACCTTCGGCGGGAATGGCGCGGCTCACATCGCGCGTGGATGGATGCAGCGCTCGTGCTGGACGAGTCAGGTGTGGCGCGTTTTCCGGCCCTGCTCGGCACCGGTGGCAATGATGGCCGGCTGGATTTCACGAACAACTATCTGCAACGGCTCGGCGCGCTGTTCGACGTGTCGGCGCCGGAAGCGCCCGCACGCCCCGAGGCAGCCGAAGCCCTGCGCGAGGCGATGTTCGGCGCCACGGCCCGCAGCCGGTCAGCCGGTGTCTGGGCCGGGCAGTTCGACCCCGGCGGCGGAGGGAATGTCTGGGATTTTGTTCTCATGCTGGAAGGCGCGGTCGTGTTCACCGCTGCCAGTACCCGCCGTATGCAGCAAGGGCCTTCGCGCGCCGCCGCCCCGTTCGCCATTTCGGGTCACGCGGCGGGTTACGCCAGCGCTTCTGAAAGCGACGACAGTGCCCGCGGCGAGCAATGGATGCCGCTTTGGTCGCAACCGATGACCTTTGCCGAGCTGCACCGTTTGCTGGCCGAAGGCCGGGCGCAGCTCGATGCGCGGAACGTTACCGAACCATTGGACCTTGCACGCGCGGTCGCGCGCCTGGGCGTGGCACGCGGCATTCATGCTTTCCAACGCTACGGCTACATCGAGCGCAACGGCCAGTCCAATCTGGCCGTTCCCATCGGCCGTTTCGTCGTCCCGGACCACGCTGCGCCCGCGCTGGCGTGCTTTGATGATCTTGACGCCTGGCTGCCGCGTCTGCGCCGTGAGGCGCGCCGCAAGGAGGCCCCGGCCCGGTTCACGCAGGCCGAACGCCGGCTGGCCGATGCGCTGTTTGGTCTCACCCAACACCCGGGCGAGGCCGTGCGCTGGCAGTCGGTTCTGCTGCGGCTGTCGGACATCGAGGCGCTTCAGGTGCATGGCGTTGGCATCAACGCCGGGCCGATCCCGCGCCTGCGCGCGCAGTGGGCGCTGGTGGCAGACGATGGCAGTGCGGAACTGCGTCTGGCGCTGGCCTTTGCCCTGCAATGCGCTGATACACGTGCGGCCAAACGTGATGGCGTGCGGCGGCACTGGCTTACCCTGAAAAAAGGTCGTTTCCGCACCAGTGGCACCGGCAGCGCACAGCGTTTGGCGCCGGAAACCGACCGCGTGATGCAGGGCCGCAGCGGCATGGATGACGTGCTTGCGCTGCTGTCCCGGCGCCTGATCGAGGCCGCCGCGCACGGCGAACGCCGTCTGCCACTGGAACCGGGTTTTGGCATCGCGGCCAGCCGCCACGACTTGGCGCGCCTGATTGCCGGCGAAGTGGACCTCGACCGCTGCCTGAGCCTGGCGCGCGCCCTGATGGCGCTCGATGGTCGCGATTGCGCGGCACACCCGCCGCGCCTGAAAGCCGCGCCGCCTGCCGACCGGCCGGACGATGCCTGGCTTGCGATTCGCCTGGCCCTGTTGCCGTGGCCGCTGCCGGACGGTCGCCATGTCGGTGCCGACCCGGCCATTCTGCGGCGGCTACAGGCGGGCGACGCCTCCACTGCGGTCGGGCTGGCTCTGCGTCGTCTGCGCGCCGCCGGCATTGCCAGCAACGTGCGCGCTGCTGCCACCGCGCCGGAACTGGCGCGCCGCTATGCCGCCGCGCTGGCGTTTCCCATCAGCCGCGCCACCGCCGCCGATTTTGCCCAATGTCTGACGCCCATTTCCGACCAGGAGAACGCCGCATGAACCTCGACCTTTCCCCGCTTGCCCATACCTCGCGCCTGTTGTTCGAGGTTCCGCTGCGCCCCCTGCAAGGTCAGCGCTTTCAGCCCACCGGCTTTCCGGGGCTCGGTGCCGCCACCTTTCAAACCGCCGGTGGCCTGAGCCTGCTGGTGGAAAGCGCGCAAAGCATGGCCAATCGGCTTGAGCTGGCCGGGTGGGATGAGTCCGTCAACGACCTTAAGCCGGCACTCCGGGGCATTTCGCATGTGCGTGTGCTGCGCAAGGGCGAATTTCTCACCGACACGGTGTTGGAGTCGCACCGGCTCAATAGCCCCTACCTGCTCGAAGGTAAGGACAAAAGCTTCTTCGAGACCTTGAAAAATGATCTGGGTGGCCTTGAAGCCGGCCCCATAGACCGCAAAAAGCTGGCGACCACGCTGCTGAAGTTCGATGTGGGCTCGCTGCTGCATGGCGTGTTTCTCGCCAAGAAAGACATGGCCGGCGGCCGTCTGCGCGTCGCCCGTGCGCTGTCCGCCTTCATCGAAGCCGACGGCGTGCGCGTGGCCGCTTCCGGTGGGGTCAAGAACGATCATGTGAACCCCAGTGGCGACACAAAGTCCGGATTTGGCAACGTCCCTTTTGCCCGCGACGAGTTCACCGCCGAGCGCATTGTTCTCTACGTCAATTTCGACCTCGGCCAGATTCGCGGCTACGGCCTGGGCGAGGAAGCCGAGCGCCTGCTGATCCTGCTGGGGTTGTACAAGCTGCGCGTGTTGCTGGACGGCTCGCTTCGCCTGCGCACCGCGTGCGATCTGGAACCGGCCACCGACCGGATCGAGGCCCGTCGCCCGGTGGCCTTTGCGCTGCCCGACGCGGCGGTTCTGGTCGAGGTACTGCAGCCCGCCATTCAAGCCTGTCAGGGGCTGATGACCGTCACTGAAGTCCGCTTCGACGACGAACTGAAGAAAGCCAAGGACGGCGATAAAACCGACGCCGATGACGACGCCGACGCGGCACCCGACGGGGAGTGATCCCATGCCGACCCTGTGGATTCGTTTTCCCGGCCGGCGTTACCACGCCACGCCGTGGGGCCACCACGTCAATGAGGGTCTGGTCGAATGGCCGCCTTCGCCGTGGCGGCTGCTGCGTGCCTTGCTGGCCACCGGTTACGCCAAACAGCACTGGCCCGCCGAAGGCCCGCCGCCGCTCGCCCGCTCACTGATCGAAAAGCTGGCCAGCACCGCGCCAAGGTATTGCGTGCCGCCGGCAGTCGGCACCCACAGCCGCCACTACATGCCGCTGGCCCGCTTCAAGAACGGACGCGAAGACACCACCCTGGTGTTCGATACCTGGGCGCAGGTGGACGACGGCGAACTCGGTGTGCGCTGGGATGTGGCGCTATCGGATGACGAGCGCACACTGCTGGCCGAACTGGCGCGAGAACTTGGCTATCTCGGCCGCTCCGAAAGCTGGGTGGATGCCACGCTGGCGGACACCGACAACGCCACCGGTTTCGATGTGTTTGCTGGCGAAGCACGCGATTGTCCAGGCGCCGGCTGGGAGCAGGTCGCCCTGCTCGCGCCACATTCAGCCGGTGATTACTCGGCTTGGCGAGTGGGGGCGCTTGCCGAGGCGCAGGCGCAAACGGGCATCGCCCCCCACAAGCCCCGTTACACCGCCGCAGAAAAGAAAAAGCTCGCTGCGGTGGACCAGACGCTGCCGCAAGACCTGCTTGCCTGTCTGCAAGTGGACACCGCGTGGCTGCACCGCCTCGGCTGGAGTCAGCCACCTGGCAGCCGCAAGCTGCTGTACTGGCGCCGCAGCAACAGCCTGGAATCGGCCGCCCCGCAGCCGCGTCCTGCAATGCGCCGTGGCGCAAGCGTTTCGTGCATGCTGCTCGCCCTCAATGCCGCCAGCGGCAACCTCAACGCCCTGCCGCGCGTGGAACGGGCGCTGCCGCAGGGCGAACTGCTGCACCGCGGGCTGGTGGCCAATGCCAGCCGCTTAGGAGGTCATTCCGTGGTGCTCAGTGGCTGCGATGAACAGCGCAAGCCGTTGGCCACGCCTCACCAGCATGCCCACCTGATCCATCTCGACCTGGACGGCGACGGACGCCTGGATCACGTGCTGATCTGGGCGCCGATGGGCCTGGATGCCGACGCGCAGGCGGCGGTGCGCGCCACCCGACGCAGCTACACCAAAGGTGGCGTCGGCGCATTGCACCTGGCGCTTGCCGGCAGTGGTGACTGGGCCCACTTTGCCGCTTTGCCGGACCCTTTCGGCCCGCGCCTGCGCGCCCTGTTGGGGAATGGCGACGATGGCGCAATACGTTGGCGTTCGCTCACGCCTTTCGTGCCGCCTCGGCATCTCAAAGCACAGGGCCGTAACAACCTGCTTGGACAAATCAACGCCGAACTCGCCAGCCGCAACCTGCCAGACACACTTTCGTGCCAGATATTCGATTCCCACACTGACGACGTCGCCCGCCGGGCGCGTCATTTCAAGCGCGTGCGGGGTCAAGGGACGCCGCCGCCCCAAGACGTCGGCTTCGTTCTGGAGCTGGAGTTTGCCGCCCCGGTGCGGGGGCCGATCGCGCTTGGCTACGGCAGCCACTACGGTCTTGGCACGTTTGTGGCCATTGAGTGACCCGTCGTGTCGCCACGTCTTCGAACTCGGCAGTCCGTGTGGGCGCACAGGTGCAGATCGGTCCGCCCGGTGACACCCCGGTGGCATCACCGCGGCCCATGCATGGCTCACGCCCTCACACCCCATACGGCACCACCACCTCCAGCGCGGCGCCGCTGCGAAAGTCCCGCGTATTGCGCGTCACCAGCGCCAGGCCGTGGTGCATGGCCAGCGCCGCCTGGAAGGCATCCGGCAGCTTCCAGCGCTCGCTGCGGCGCAGGCGGGCGGCCTGGTCGGCAATGTCCAGCGTGATCGGCAGCGTGGGGAACAGGTCCAGCAGCTCGCGCGCCAGGGCGGCGTTGGCGTCGTCAAAGCCGGCCAGTACTTCCGCGCGGGTGATGACCGATACCGCGCAATCAGCGCCGTGCGCCGACAGGTATCGGGTCGCCGGCTCGATGCCGTTCAGGTGGTCGATCACGATTACCGAGTCCAGCAGCAGCTTCACGCGTTGTCGTCCCACTCACCCCGCAGGCGCTGCTGCCAGGTCAGTGCGTCCCCGTGTCGCCACAGGCCGGCGGTGCGGGCCAGCACGTCGTCCAGCGCCGGCCGGGCATTGCTTTGTTCCCGCTGGCGGTAGCTGTGCACGGCCTGACGTACCAGTTCGGTCATGGGCAGCTTGCGCCGACGCGCCTCCTGGTCCAGCCAGGCCTTGTCGTCGGGATCCAGGTTGACCAGTGTTTTTGGCATGCGGCAAAGATATCACCAATGGGCGATAAAGATATCCATCAGCCGCCTTGGCGGCCCGTGTTCTGAGCCGCGCCGATGCCCGGCCAACCCGACCTGCCGCTGCCATTCCCGGAACTCACCGGCGACCAGCCGCTGTTGCCGGCGCGCATGGTCAACGAATACCAGTACTGTCCGCGTCTGGCGTACCTGGAGTGGGTGCAGGGCGAGTGGGCGGAATCGGTGGACACCGTGGACGGCCGCTACCGGCACCGGCGGGTGGACAAGCCGTCGGGCGATCTGCCCGATCCGGCCGATTCGCCGCCCATGGAGCCGCAGCACGCGCGCTCCATCACCCTGTCTTCCAACCGCCTGGGGCTGATTGCCCGCATGGACGTGGTGGAGGCCGACGGCACCGTCGCCACGCCGGTGGACTACAAGCGCGGCAAGCGGCCCCACGTGGCGCGCGGTGCATACGACCCGGAGCGCGTGCAGCTGTGCGTGCAGGGCATGATCCTGGAAGAACATGGCTTCGAGGTGCCCGAAGGCGCGCTTTACTTTGCGCAGAGCAAGGAGCGCGTGCGCGTGGAGTTCGACGACGACCTGCGCGCGCTCACCCGCAATGCCGTGGATGGCTTGCGCCACATCGCGGCCGGCGGCCAGATTCCGCCACCGCTGGTGGACAGCCCCAAATGCCCGCGCTGCTCGCTGGTCGGCATCTGCCTGCCGGACGAGGTGAATTTTCTGGCGCGCATGGCCCTGCCGCCCCGGCCCCTGGCGGTACCGCACGACGAGGCCATGCCACTTTATGTTCAGGCACGCGGCGCCAAGGTGACCAAGAGCGGCGAAACGCTGGAAGTGCACGTGGAGGACCACAAAGTCGCCACCGCGCGTCTGGGCGAGACCTCGCAGGTGGTGCTGCAAGGCAGCGTCTACCTGACCGCGCCGGCCCTGCACGAACTCATGGCGCGCGAAATTCCCGTTACCTGGCTGTCATTCGGCGGCTGGTTTCTGGGCCACACCGTGGGTCTTGGCCACAAGAACGTCGAAATCCGCACCGCCCAGTACCGCGCCAGCTTCGACGAGCGGCATTGCCTGCGCCTGGCGCGCGGCATCGTTGCCGCCAAGATTCGCAACGCGCGCACGTTGCTGCGGCGCAACTGGAAGCGGGGTGAACTGCCCGAGAACCTGCTCGACGAGTTCCGGCGCGACATCGAACAGGCCGAGCGCGCGGTCAGCCTGCAAACCCTGCTCGGCATAGAAGGCAACGCCGCGGCACGCTACTTTCGCAATTTTCGGGAAATGCTGGGCGACGGGGACGGTGTGAGTGCCAGTTTCGACTTTGAAAAGCGCAATCGCCGGCCGCCTGCCGATCCGGTCAACGCGCTGCTGTCCTATGCCTACAGCCTGCTCACGCGCGCCGTCACGGTGGCCCTGACGGCGGTGGGGTTCGACGCCTATCGCGGCTTTTATCACCAGCCGCGCTATGGTCGGCCGGCATTGGCATTGGATCTGATGGAACCTTTCAGGCCGTTGATTGCCGATTCCGCCGTCATCATGGCCATCAATAACGGTGAGGTGCGACCGAGTGATTTTCTGAGCGTGGCCGGCTCGGTGTCGCTGACCAACGACGGCCGCAAGCGCTTTATTGCCGGCTTTGAACGTCGCTTGACGCAGGAAATAACGCACCCCATATTCGGATACCGGCTAAGTTACCGTCGCCTGCTGGAACTGCAGGCCCGGCTGCTGGCCCGCCATTTGCTCGGTGAAATACCGGAATATCCCAACTTCATTACCCGCTGATGGACGAACATCTTTACATCGTCACCTACGACATCGCCGACGATAAGCGCTGGCGGATGGTGTTCAAGATCATGAAAGGCTACGGCGAGTGGTTGCAACTGTCCGTATTCCAGTGCCGCCTGTCGCCGCGCCGCCATGCCGAACTGATCGAGTTGCTCACCGGCGCCATCAACAACCGGCAGGATCACGTATTGTTGGTAGACATCGGCCCGGCAGAGCGGGTCACGCCCCGCGTGGTGAGTCTGGGCAAGAATTTTGAAGCGGTGGCCAAGGTGCCCGTCATCGTCTAGCGGCACGTCAGGACGAATGGCACGCCTTGCCCCAGCCGCGCGAGCGCTGTTGCGATGCCTCTGGCGACGGGCAGCGCTCGCGGGGCGTAGCTCTTTGAAAATCAGGCAGAAGATGTGCCGACTGGCCAAAACATGGCCGCTCGGGCGGGCCAGTTCGAGTCCGTTGGCTCGACCGCTCGCGTCGACCTCTCGTAAACTGCGCCCGTACAGGCGCTTGGAAGGGCCTGTTTTCCGGGGCTTTTAGCTCCGGCCTCATTGAAGCGCTTCGACGAGCCAATGCCCATCGCCCACGTCACGCTGTTTTCCGGGGCTTTTAGCTCCGGCCTCATTGAAGCAGGCGCAGCGTCATTCCGCGCCCCCCGTGATCAGCCGCGTTTTCCGGGGCTTTTAGCTCCGGCCTCATTGAAGCAATTCTCGCGGCTGGGCGGACAAGTCACGGCACGAAGTTTTCCGGGGCTTTTAGCTCCGGCCTCATTGAAGCGGGTGCTTCCAATGCTCCGACACCGCCGTCTTACGTTGTTTTCCGGGGCTTTTAGCTCCGGCCTCATTGAAGCCCTGCCTCTGGGCATCGCCTGGGCGCCGTATCAGTGGTTTTCCGGGGCTTTTAGCTCCGGCCTCATTGAAGCCTTTCCGCCTCGGTGGTGCCCTTTTTTGTCGCAATGGGTTTTCCGGGGCTTTTAGCTCCGGCCTCATTGAAGCTTGATGGCGCCGCCGGTGATGCAGCTTCGTCGGGCGGGTTTTCCGGGGCTTTTAGCTCCGGCCTCATTGAAGCGACGGCATCCACCAACACACCGACCGCTGCAGCCAAGTTTTCCGGGGCTTTTAGCTCCGGCCTCATTGAAGCCTTGTCGATGTAGTAGCGGCGGCAGTGCTGATAATCGCGTTTTCCGGGGCTTTTAGCTCCGGCCTCATTGAAGCTCCTGCGTCGTGGTCGAGCGGCGTCGGTGGTGGCGCCGTTTTCCGGGGCTTTTAGCTCCGGCCTCATTGAAGCCAAGTGGGTCCGCGGCGCGATGTAAGCGCCGGCCGGGTTTTCCGGGGCTTTTAGCTCCGGCCTCATTGAAGCGAGAAATCCGGGGTTGCTGCTCGCACGAGCAAGCCGGTTTTCCGGGGCTTTTAGCTCCGGCCTCATTGAAGCCCAACTCGATAACCCGGCGCCGGAAGGGCAGCACGTTGTTTTCCGGGGCTTTTAGCTCCGGCCTCATTGAAGCTCTGCGCCACGCCGGACTTGCGCGCCAGGCCGGCCTGTTTTCCGGGGCTTTTAGCTCCGGCCTCATTGAAGCCGTTGGACGCGTCGGGGGTGTGTTCTGCCTGGGCGGTTTTCCGGGGCTTTTAGCTCCGGCCTCATTGAAGCTCCGGTACTGCCGACGAGTCTTTCGACGTTACGGTTGTTTTCCGGGGCTTTTAGCTCCGGCCTCATTGAAGCGAGGAAAACGCAAAGGCAGGTTGATTCGCCGGTGGAGTTTTCCGGGGCTTTTAGCTCCGGCCTCATTGAAGCCAGCTTTCCCAGCGGCTTGACTCCGCCTGGTCGGCGTTTTCCGGGGCTTTTAGCTCCGGCCTCATTGAAGCGCTGACGGTCACCAGTCGCAGTACCTGCCCGGTGATGTTTTCCGGGGCTTTTAGCTCCGGCCTCATTGAAGCGTTTTATTCTTCGAACGAAGCCGCACGGAATGCTGGTTTTCCGGGGCTTTTAGCTCCGGCCTCATTGAAGCAACGCGCGCCCGACGAAGCGCGGCGTGACCTACAAGTTTTCCGGGGCTTTTAGCTCCGGCCTCATTGAAGCCTGCGTGCCTGCCGGTCAAAAGATTGACCCGGCCGGGTTTTCCGGGGCTTTTAGCTCCGGCCTCATTGAAGCTGCTTCGTCGTCCGGGGGGATAGGTCATGCCGTTGCGTTTTCCGGGGCTTTTAGCTCCGGCCTCATTGAAGCGGCGACGGCCACGAATCGCAGTACTTGCCCGGCGAGTTTTCCGGGGCTTTTAGCTCCGGCCTCATTGAAGCGGCGACGGCCACGAATCGCAGTACTTGCCCGGCGAGTTTTCCGGGGCTTTTAGCTCCGGCCTCATTGAAGCGTATCGCGTGACGCGTTGCGACGTGACGTGTAATTAGTTTTCCGGGGCTTTTAGCTCCGGCCTCATTGAAGCCCCTCGGCCACAGACCTTTCGCGTTCGGCTGCTTCCGTTTTCCGGGGCTTTTAGCTCCGGCCTCATTGAAGCTCCGCCACCCTGGCACAGATGGCGCCGAAAAGATCGTTTTCCGGGGCTTTTAGCTCCGGCCTCATTGAAGCTCGAAAACTTCTGCACTCTCGACAATTACCCGCAACGTTTTCCGGGGCTTTTAGCTCCGGCCTCATTGAAGCTCTTGACCAGGCGCCAGCGTATGCGCCCGGCGAGTAGTTTTCCGGGGCTTTTAGCTCCGGCCTCATTGAAGCTACGACGGCATCCAGTTCTCGGACGACGAATTGCAGTTTTCCGGGGCTTTTAGCTCCGGCCTCATTGAAGCGCCCTGGCCCAGGCCGTAACCTCGCTCGGCGTGGCGTTTTCCGGGGCTTTTAGCTCCGGCCTCATTGAAGCCTATTTCGCCACCTACAACGGCCACGCGACCGACCACGTTTTCCGGGGCTTTTAGCTCCGGCCTCATTGAAGCGCTGCCTCGCGCTGCTCCATCCGCAGGCGCATGCGGTTTTCCGGGGCTTTTAGCTCCGGCCTCATTGAAGCGGCGTTGAAGAGTTAGAACGTATTCATTCGGAGTATGTTTTCCGGGGCTTTTAGCTCCGGCCTCATTGAAGCAGGGACTGGTCAGGGTGACGGGCAGGGGTCGACTACGGTTTTCCGGGGCTTTTAGCTCCGGCCTCATTGAAGCAGTACCAGGCCGTATTCCGGGTATGTCGAACCCACCGGTTTTCCGGGGCTTTTAGCTCCGGCCTCATTGAAGCCCTTAATAGATTTGGATGCAGTTTGCTGTGTTTTGGTTTTCCGGGGCTTTTAGCTCGGGCCTCATTGAAGCTTCAAAACCCGCGATGAATGGGGCAAGAAACCGTGGTTTTCCGATCTCGTCGAGCGCCGCCGTAGGGTCATGCGGCAGCTGCGGCATATGTTCGATGGCCTCGCGGGCCTCAGTGTCGGCGACATCGAGGGTGATGCGGGCCATTTGCTATGCTCTTGGTGCTGGTGCGGCATCGCGCCGTCTGGCTCATACCCAGAAATCGTCTTGGACGTTAGGCAGGGGAGCACCAGCCCTTCAATTGTTCGATGGCCTCACGGGCTTCGGCGTAGGCGATATTGATGGCGATGCGGGCCATTTGCTAGTCTCTTGGTGCTGGTGCGATCTTGCCGTTGGGCTCATACCCCGAAACGTTGCGGGCGTTAGGCAGGGGCGCGCCAGCCCTTCAATTGTCCGTCATCCAAAAACTTTGCAGCGCCAGCATCTTGCGCCTGGTGCGCACCTCGAAGGCGGCTGTGTAACGCCGCCCGCCAACCGACTTGATGAACCGCACGACCGTGCGCCCCACCTCGGACGAACCCTTGCGCTCGATCGCATCCGGCGCACTCAGGATCCGCGGCAGCAGGCCATAGTTGTTCGCCGTCACCGCCCATCTGGCCGCGCGGCGCCCCAGCGCCTGCATTGCCATGCTAGCCCTGGACATGCAGCACCGTGCTGATGTTGTTTTCCGGCGCTTTTGGCTCCGGCCTCATCGAGGCGCACGACTACAATTCGCGCTGCAAACCCACGAGGATTTTTCATGGTTTCCGCCACCGAGCTTGCCGGCCTGCTGCCGGCGGTGATCGACATCGCGCGCCGCGCCGCCGGAGCCATTCTGGAGGTGTACGACGGCGACTTTGCGGTCGAGCACAAGGACGACCGCTCGCCGCTGACGGCTGCCGACCGGGCCGCGCACACGTTGATCGTGGCGGCGCTCGAAGCGCTCACGCCGCAGTGGCCGGTGTTGTCGGAGGAGTCGGTGGCCATTCCTTACGCGCAGCGCCGGGCCTGGCAGCGCTACTGGCTGGTCGATCCGCTGGACGGCACGCGCGAGTTCGTCAAGCGCAACGGCGAGTTCACGGTCAACATCGCGCTGATCGACGCCGGCCGGCCGGTGCTGGGGGTGGTGCAGGTGCCGGTGGGCGGCGAGGTGTATGCGGCGGCCGAGGGCGCCAGGGCCTATCACCTGTCGGCCGACGGCCAGCGGCGCGCGCTGCAGGTGAGTACCTACCGTGGCGGGCCGTTGCGGGTGGTGGCCAGTCGCTCGCACGGCAGCCCGCAGCTGGCGCGGCTGCTTGACGCGTTGCCGGGGCACCAGATGGTGTCCATCGGCAGCTCGCTCAAGATTTGTCTGGTGGCGGCCGGGGAGGCGGATTTTTATCCGCGCCACGGACCGACCAGCGAGTGGGACACGGCTGCCGCGCAGTGCGTGCTGGAGCAGGCCGGCGGGCAGTTGACGGATTTTGGGCTACAGCCGCTGCGCTACAACAAGGAATCGCTGCTGAACGTGCCGTTCCTGGCCTTTGGCGCCGGTCAGCGGCCGTGGCAGGCGGTGCTCCAAGGGGCGTAAAGGTCGCGGCTGGACAAAGACGCGCGCTCGAAACGCCTCGCCGGGCGTTTGGTTCCGGTTTCAGACGCTGGCGATGTGCCGGCCGCCCGGATTGGCCTGAGTCTGGCCGCGGGCGCCATAAACACCGGGGCTGGAATCGCTGCCCGACAGCACGCGCATGGCGCGTGTCAGCATGCTTTGCTGCAGGTGCAGCAGTTCGCCGTTACGCCGGTTCAGGGCATGGCAGCGCTGCGTCAGTTCGCCAAGGGGTGCCGGCGGCCTGAAGACGGGTGCGTCGGCGCGGCCGATAGTGGCCAGGGCATCGGTCAGCTGCCGCTTGTGGCTGGCGATGCTGGCGACCGCAGCCGCATCGGCCCGGCGCAGGGCGGCGTATTCCTGTTCCAGCACCTCGGCCAGCGCGGCCAGCAAGTCGCGCGCAGTCGGCTCGGTGCCGGGCGGGGATGAGTTATCCAAGAGCGGCGCGGTCCTGGGCGAGCAAGCCATCGGCGATGCCCTGCGGGTCGATCCGGTAGCTGCCGTTGGCGATGGCCTCGCGCAATGCCGCGACGCGGCTGCCATCGACCACCGGCGTGGCGGCCACGGCCGATTGCAGGTCCTGCAACTGGCGGGCACCGTCGGTCAGGTCGACGCTGTCCCCGGCGGCCGGCGCCGCAGCCGCGCGAGCGCGGCTTTGCGCCTGCGGGCGCGCGGGGGCGGCGTCGATCTTGTGAATGTCCGAGGCGCCTGGGGTGGACCCGATTTCCATCTTTCTTACTCCGGCTGGAACGCTGTGGATGCGTTGGATGCCCGTTTATCGTCGCCGTCGGCAGGAACTTTAGCAGCGCCGTCAAAATTCCACCGTGACCCGGCCATCGCCGGTCACGGTGCCCTGCACGACCCGCCGGGAGCTCAGATTCTCCACCGCAATGCGCTCGCCGGCGGCGCCGCTGCCCATCGCCCGGCCGTTGGCATGGATGACGAAGTTGGCGCTTTGCAGCTGCATCATCACCGGGTCGCCGCGGCGCACCAGCACGGGCGCCTGCAGCAGTGCCGGGGTCAGGCGCTCGCCGCTGGCGACGCTGCGGCGCAGGGCCTGGCCCAGCGCGGCGGCATCGTCGAGCAGGTACTGGCCGTTCAGGGCGCCCAGTTCCATGGTTTGCCGACGCAGATCACCGGCTTGCACGCGATAGCCGCGCGGCAGCGGCCGCGCGGCCACCAGCACGTCGGCTTTGGCCTGCACGCTGACCGGCACATGCACCGACCAGCCGGGTGCGGCCGGGCAGGCCACCTGTACCACCGCCCGACCCGGCAGACGGGTTTGCCCGGACACACGGGCGCTGAGCGGCACCGGGCAATCGGCAAGGCGCAGGCGCGGGTCGGGCGTCGCGACGCTCGCCGTCGGATTATTGACGCCGGCCTCGCGGGCCGCCATGACGGCAGCGCCGCGCGCGGCCTCGACCAGCGTCGATGGCGCCTGTACGGCCTGCGCGCAGGCCGTGCCGACAAGCAGGACGAGCGCCAGCGGGTGCGTCGGGAATGGTCTGTGGGGCCTGTGCATTGCCAAGTGTCCTCAATAAGGTCCGGATTCGGCGCGCGGGGCAGGCGAATCTATGTTCGCTTCGTTAAAGCACGCCTCGTGCCACGCCGCTGATGCCGGGGATTACAGGCGTTCGCATGCCGGCGCACCGCTGCCGGCGGGTCGTTCGCGTCGGCAATCCGTCGCCGCCCGGCCGGCAAGCGCTTGCCGAAAGGCTGACCAGGCGTCTTCAAACGGTCTGAAAAGGCCAAAAAAACCGCATAAACAAAGGGTTTCAGAAATTCTGGCCCGATGCGTGCATTAGCCGGCTCCAGACGCAGACCGCCGCGGAGTTCGGCATGGCAAACCTCATCGATCAGGCATTCGGCACGCACGGCACGGCGCTGCAACTGCGCGCCGAGCGGGCGCAGCTGCTGGCGGCCAATCTGGCCAATGCCGACACGCCCGGCTTCAAGGCGCGGGACATCGATTTCCAGAAGGCGCTGGCAAGCGCGCAGGGTGCCGCCTCGCCGTTGGTGACGACTCAGGCCAACCACGTGGCGGGTCTGGACGCCGGCGCTTCGGCGACGGCGCTGTACCGCACGCCGCTGCAGCCGTCCCTGGATGGCAACACGGTGGACGTGGCGACCGAACAGGCGGCGTTCAGCGAGAACTCGAACCGCTATCTGGCCAGCCTGACGTTCCTGAATGGCCGTATCCGCGGCCTGATGACGGCGCTGCGGGGGGAGTAATCAGCCATGAGTGACTTTCGGATGTTCGGCACGCTCGGTTCGGCACTCGCCGCCCAGACCGTGCGCCTGAATACGGTGGCGAGCAACCTGGCCAACGCCGACCAGGCGGCCGGCAGCCCCGAGGCGGCTTACCGGGCTCGCGTGCCGGTGTTCTCGGCGGTGCTGGACCAGGCCCAGCGCGACGGTTCCAGCGTCGGCGTGCAGGTGAAAGAGGTCGCCGTCAGCAGCGAGCCGCCGCGGGCCGAATACCAGCCCGGCCACCCGCTGGCCGACGCGCAGGGTTACGTCTACTACAGCAACGTGCGGCCGGTGGAGCAGATGGCGGACATGATTTCCGCCTCGCGCTCCTACGAGGGCGCGGCGCAGGCGCTGGGCACGGTGCAGGACCTGATCCAGCGCACGCTGCGTCTGGGAGAAGGCTCATGAACGCCGCCGACACCCTGGCCGCGGCCGGCCTGCGCAGCAGCGACACGCTGGCGCCGGCCAAGGAGCGGCGCACCGTGCTCAACCAGCAAGATTTCATGGCGCTGCTGTCGACGCAGCTGAAGTTCCAGGACCCGAGCAAGCCGATGGAGGCCAACGAAATGGTGGCCCAGATGGCGCAGCTGAGCATGGTCAGCGGTGTCAGTGACCTGAAGGACCAGCTGTCGCAGCTGTCGCAGAGCCTCAGTTCCAGCCGTGCCTCGCAGGCGGCGCAGCTGGTCGGGCGCGATGTGCTGCTGGATGGCGAAGCCTCGCTGTTGCCGCTGGGCGGCCCATTGACCGGCGCGGTCAACCTGCCGGCCGACGCGGCGGACCTGAAGCTGAGCATCTATGACCCGGCCGGGCATCTGGTACGCCAGGTGACGCTGGGTCCGCAGCCGGCCGGCCTGGTGCGCTTTGCCTGGGATGGCAGCCTGGCCGACGGCAGCAATGCCGCGCCCGGCCAGTACCGCGTGTTTGCCGACCCGGGTACCGGCCAGTCGGTGCCGACGCTGGCCTCGGCGCGCGTCGACAGCGTGCTGCTGGGCAGCGACGGGCAGGGCGTGCAACTGATTCTGGACGGTTACGGCGTGACGGATCTGAGTGCCGTCAAACAGGTGATGTAAGCGGCCCGGCGGGCCATTCAAAGGAGACAGTCATGGCTTTCGAAACGGCAATCAGCGGTCTGAACGCGGCCACCACGCAGCTGGACATTGCGAGCAACAACATCGCCAACGTCAACACCAACGGCTTCAAGCAGTCGCGGGCGGAGTTCTCGGACATCTTCACCGGCAGCAACCTCGGCGTGTCGTCGCTGGCGGTCAGCCGCGGCGTGCGCACGGCCGCCATCAACCAGCAGTTCGACCAGGGCAACATCAAGTCGACCAACAACAACTTCGACCTGGCCATCTCCGGTGGCGGGTTTTTCATGCTGGACGACGACGGCGGGCGCGTGTACTCGCGTGCTGGCGCCTTTGGCGTGGACCGCTCCGGGTTCGTCACCAACAGCGCCGGGCAGAAGCTGATGTCGTTCTCGGTCGATGCCGCCGGGCTTGCCGCCGGCACGCCAACGCCGCTGCAGATCGACACCTCGGACGTGGCGCCCCAGGCCAGCAGCCGGGTCGACGTGGGCGTGAACCTGCGCGCCACCGCGCCGACCATCGCCCTGCCGTTCGACCCCACGGTGGCCGGCAGCTACACCAATTCGAGTTCGATGACCTTCTACGACTCGCTGGGCAACAGCCACGACGCGGTGCTCTATTTCGTCAAGACCGCGGCCAACACCTACGACACCCATCTGCTGATGGACGGCACCGAGATGACGCCGTCGGCTGGCGGCACCATCACCTTTGGCACCGACGGCAAGATCGCCTCGCCGGCCACCGGCCAGGTGGCCTACAACGCCGCCGCCGTGCCGGGCGCCAACAACATGGCCCTGACGCTCAACTATGCCGGCGGCACGCCGACCACCCAGTTTGGCGATACCTACAGCGTGAACGCCCTGGACCAGGACGGTTACACCACCGGCCGACTGGCCAGCATCAACATCGACGACACCGGGCGCGTGTTTGCCCGCTACACCAACGGTCAGTCGCGCCTGCAGGGCCAGCTGGCGCTGGCCAATTTCGCCAACGTTCAGGGCCTGCGCCAGGCCGGCAACAACGGCTGGATCGAGACCTTCGCGTCCGGCATCCCGCTGGTCGGCATCGGCGGTTCGGCGCGCCTGGGCAACGTACAGGCCGGCGCGCTGGAGGACTCCAACGTCAACCTGACCGAGGAGCTGGTCAAGCTGATCATGGCGCAGCGTAATTTCCAGGCCAACGCGCAGGTCATTCAGACCGAGGACCGCGTGACCCAGACCCTGATGAACATGCGCTGATAAGTCATGGACCGCCTCGTCTACATCGCATCGGCAACCGCGGCGCGGCTCGAAACCGCGCAGGCGGTGGCCGCCAACAACCTGGCCAACGCCAGCACCACCGGCTTCAAGGCCGATCTGCTGGCCAGCCGCGCGGCATTGCTGCAGGGCGACGGCTGGGACAGCCGCGTCTATGCGCCGGTGACCGGCGCCGGACTGGATGCGAGTGCCGGTGCGGTGACCCAGACCGGCCGGGATCTGGATGTGGCGATCGATGGCGACGGCGCAATGGCCGTGCAGGCGACCGACGGCGGCGAGGCCTACACCCGCGCCGGCAACCTGCGGGTCAGTGCCGACGGCATGCTGCAGACCGCCAGTGGGCAGGCCGTGCTGGGCGACGGCGGGCCACTGCTGGTGCCGCCCTATCAGAGCATCAGCATCGGTCACGACGGCACGGTGTCGGTGGTGCCGGACGGCCAGGGGCCGGCGGCGCAGGCCGTGGTGGGGCGCATCAAGCTGGTGAAACCGGCGCCCGGCAGCCTGCACAAGGCCGGTGACGGCACCCTGCGGACCGTCAATGGCGCCACGCTGCCGGCCGACGCGGCCGTAAAGCTCACGCCCGGTGCGCTCGAAGGCAGCAACGTGAGCACCGTCGGTGCGATGGTGCAGATGATCGAAACCAGCCGCCAGTACGAGCTGCAGGTGCGCCTGATGCAGGCCGCCGAGAAGGCCGATCAGGCCAGCAGCCGCCTGCTGTCACTCAACGGTTAACGGACCGAAAGGAACCCCGCCATGAACCAGGCCCTGTGGATCGCCAAGACCGGCCTCGATGCGCAGCAGACGCGCATGGAGGTGGTGTCCAACAACATTGCCAACGTGAACACCACCGGCTTCAAGCGCGAGCGGGCGGTGTTCGAGGACCTGCTGTACCAGAACATCAGCCAGGTCGGCGCCAGTTCCACCCAGGACACGCAGCTGCCCAGCGGCTTCTCGATCGGTACCGGCGTGCGCGTGGTGGCCACCGAGAAGCTGCACAGCCAGGGCAACCTGACCAACACCGGCAACCCGCTGGACATGGCCGTGCAGGGCAAGGGCTTTTTTCAGGTGCTGATGCCCGACGGCAGCCTGGCCTACACCCGCGACGGCAGTTTCCAGGTCAACCAGGACGGCCAGCTGGTCACCTCCAGCGGCTACCAGGTGCAGCCGGCCATCACCGTGCCGGAAGGCGCGCAGAGCGTGACGGTCGGCTCCGACGGTACGGTTTCGGTGCTGTTGCCCGGTTCAGCGGCGGCAACGCAGGTCGGCAGTGTGCAGTTGACCAACTTCATCAACCCGGCTGGGCTGCAGGCCATCGGCCAGAACCTGTTGCTCGAATCGGGCTCCAGCGGCGCGCCACAGACCGGCACGCCGGGCCTCAACGGCCTGGGCACGCTGATGCAGGGCTCGGTCGAGAGCTCCAACGTCAACATTGCCGAGGAGCTGGTCAACATGATCGAGACGCAGCGCGCCTACGAGATGAACTCGAAGGCCATCCAGAGCGCCGATCAGATGCTCCAGTTCGTCACCAACAACCTGTAAGGCCGTGACGACCATGACCCGCATCGCGTTCGCCTTGCTTGTGCCGGCACTGTTGGCCGGCTGCGCGGGCTTCGAGCACAAGCCGGACCCGCACTACGCCGCCACCTATCCGGAGCCCACTGCGCCAGCCCCGGCGGTGCCCAGTGGCTCCATCTACCAGGCGTCCTACCAGCCGGGCGCGACGCTGTACCTGTTCGAGGACGTGAAGCCGCGCCGGGTCGGCGACGTGCTGACCGTGGTACTTGACGAGGAAACCAGCGCCAGCAAGGCGGCCAAGACCGGCACCGACAAGAAAAACAGCACCGACATCAGCAACCCGACCCTGCTGGGCGCGCCGGTGCAGTTCAGCACGCCAGGCGCATTGCCGCTGGCCAGTCACAGTGGCAACGGCCTGGGCACGTCGCTGGAAGCGGATCGTTCGTTTGCCGGCAGCGGTAACGCCAGCCAGAGCAACAAGCTGTCCGGTAGCGTCACGGTCACGGTGGCGCAGGTGCTGGCCAACGGCAACCTGGTGATCCGCGGCGAGAAGTGGCTCAAGCTCAATCAGGGCGAGGAGTACGTGCAGATATCCGGCATCGTGCGTCCGGCCGACATCCGCCCCAACAACACCATCCTGTCCACGCAAGTGGCCGACGCCCGCATCGCCTACACCGGCAAGGGCGCCATCAACGACGCCAACGTCATGGGCTGGCTGGCGCGCTTCTTCTCAAGCGCCCTGTTCCCGTTCTGAGGATGACCATCATGCACCGTCTGATCGCCTCTGTGCTGCTGCTTGCCCTGGCCCTGCCGGCCCAGGCCGAGCGCATCAAGGATCTGGCCGGCATTGCCGGCGTGCGCAGCAACCAGCTGATCGGCTACGGCATCGTGGTTGGTCTGGACGGCACCGGCGATCAGACCAGTCAGACGCCGTTCACCATCCAGAGCATCCGCAGCATGCTGGCGCAGTTCGGCGTGGTGGTGCCGGCCAACGTCAACCCGCAGCTGAAAAACGCCGCCGCGGTGTTGGTGCACGCCGCCCTGCCAGCGTTTGCACGTACTGGCCAGACCATCGACATCACGGTGTCGTCGCTTGGCAACGCCAAGAGCCTGCGCGGCGGTAGCCTGCTGATGACACCCCTCAAGGGCGTCGACGGACAGATCTATGCCATGGCGCAGGGCAGCGTGGCGGTGGGTGGCCTGGGCGTGTCCGGCGCGGACGGCTCCAAGATCAGCGTCAACGTGCCCAGCGCCGGCCTGATTCCGGGCGGCGCCACGGTGGAGCGCGAGGTGGCAAGCCCCTTTGCCGCTGGCGGGCCGCTGACGCTGCAACTGAACCACGCCGATTTCACCACCGCCAACCGGGTGACCGAGGTCATCAACCGCAACTTTGGCGCCGGCACCGCGGTCAGCCGCGACGCCACTGCCATCGAGGTGCGGGCGCCGCAGGACCCGCAGCAGCGCGTGGCCTACATGTCGCTGATCGAGAACCTGAGCGTCGATCCGGGCGAGGCCCCGGCGCGGGTCGTCATCAACACCCGCACCGGCACGGTGGTGATGGGCGGCGAGGTGCGCGTGTCGCCGGCCGCGGTGTCCCACGGCAGCCTGACCGTCACCATCGCCGAGCGCGCCGACGTCAGCCAGCCGGCGCCGTTCTCGAAGGGCGAGACAGTGGTCACGCCGCGCAGCGAGATCGAAGTTACCGAAGACAAGAAGCCGATGTTCCTGTTCGGGCCGGCGGTCACGCTGGCGCAGGTGGTCGAGGCAGTCAACCGCGTCGGTGCCGGACCGTCCGACCTGGTGGCGATCCTGGAAGCCCTGCGCGAGGCCGGCGCCCTGCATGCCGAGCTGGTGGTGATCTGAGCCATGCTGCCGGGCGCCGTCTATACCGATCCGAACGCCCTGGCCGGCCTGAAGGCCGCCGCGCGGGCGGACGCCGGCAGCGCCGCGCCGGAAGTGGCGCGCCAGGCCGAAGCGCTGTTTTTGGGCGAGTTGCTCAAGACCCTGCGCAGCAGCGGCTTTGGCCCCGGTCTGCTGGACGGTCCGCAGGCGGAGATGTACCGCGATTTGCTGCACCGCCAGCTGGCCATGGACATGAGTCAGCACGGCGGCCTGGGCTTCGCCAAGTCCATTACCGGCGCCCTGGGCGGCAAGCCGGGCGCCGGGCCGGCGCCGACCGCCGGCCTGGGAGCGCTGCCGCGGGGTCTGGTGGGATTGCCGCCCCTGACCCGCTCGCAGGCGCCCGCCGACGGCAGCGACAGCGCCGATTTCGATTCCCAGTCCGCCTTCGTGACCGAACTGTGGCCACACGCGCAGCGGGTCGGCCGGGCGCTGGGCATCGACGGGCGGGTCATCCTGGCCCAGGCGGCGCTCGAAACCGGCTGGGGCGAGCGCGTAGCGCGCGGTGCCGACGGCCAGCCCAGCCACAACCTGTTTGGCATCAAGGCCCACGGCTGGGGCGGGGCGGTGGCACGCGTGCCGACACTGGAATTTCGCGACGGCGCGCTGCAACGCGAGACGGCCGATTTCCGGTCCTACGGCTCCTACGCCGAGGCCTTCGACGATTACGCGCGCTTTCTGACCGAAAACCCGCGCTACCGGCAGGCGCTGGCGGCCGGCGATGCGGCCGGCTTTGCCCGCGGCCTGCAGGCGGCCGGTTACGCCACCGACCCGGCCTACGCCCGGAAAATCCTGGGCGTGCTGGGCAGCCCGCTGCTGGCCGATCTTGACCAGCCGGCCGACACCGGAGGTGTCGCATGAGCGCCCTGAACATTGGCGTGTCCGGACTGCTGGCCTTCCAGCGCTCGCTGGACGTTACCGCCCACAACATCAGCAACGTCGCCACCGACGGCTACAGCCGCCAGCAGGCCCAGATCACGCCGAATCCGGCCCAGTTCCTGGGCGACAACTACTACGGCAACGGGGTGCAGGTGGGCGCGGTGCGGCGCTCCTACGACCGCTTCGTGACGGCCGAGATGTGGGGGCAGACGTCCGCGCAGCGGTCCCTGCAGGCCTATGCCGACATGACCGGCCGCGTCGGTGCGCCGCTGGCGGATGCCTCCTCCAGCCTGCAGGGCGCGTTGTCGGACTATTACGCGGCACTGCGGGCGGTGGCCGCCTCGCCGCAGGACACGGCGGCCCGCCAGGTGGCCCTGTCGAGCATGCAGACACTCAGCACCCGCGTGCATACGCTCGACAGCACGCTGGGGTCGCTGGATCGGGAAGTCAGCGGCCGGATCACCGCCGCGGTGTCGCAGATCAGCGCGCTGGCAACGCAGATTGCGGCAGTGAACCGGCGCATCGCCGAGTCCGGCAGCGCCCCGCCCAACGACCTGCTGGACAGTCGCGACAGGATGATTGGCGAGCTGGCCACCAAGATCGCGGTGCAGGTGGTGCCCCAGTCCGACGGCACGGTGAACGTGCTGGTGGGTACCGGTCAGTCGATCGTCACCGGCACGCAGGCCTTCACGCTGACCACCGGCGGCAGCCAGTACGACCCCAGCCGGCCGGAGGTCTACCACACCGGTGCCAGCGGTACCGGGGCGGTCACCGAGCAGCTGACCGGCGGCGAGCTGGGCGGGCTGCTCGATTTCCGGCGCCAGGTGCTCGATCCGGCCCGCGCCGCGATCGGTCGGGTGGTGACCAGCGTGGCCATGGACGGCAACGCCCAGCACCGGCTGGGCCTGGACGCCTACGGGCAGCTGGGCGGTGACCTGTGGGGCGATCTATCGGCTGCGCCAAAGGTTTTCGTCGGCGGCAGCAACACCGGCGATGGCGTGGTCCAGGCCACCATTACCGACCTGGCCGGCCTGACCGACAGCCGCTACCGGCTGTCGCGTGATGCCGGTGGTTACACGCTGACCCGCCAGAGCGATGGCACGGTGTTCAACCTGGCCAGTTTCCCCGGCGCGTCCGAGACCGTCGATGGCCTCACCCTGAACCTGGCGTCGGGCAGCATGGCGGTCGGCGACAGCTACCTGATCGATCCCACCGGCAGTGCCGCCAGCCAGTTCCGGCTGGCGGTCGTGGACCCGGCGCGCCTGGCGCTGGCCGGTCCGGTGCGCAGTGCGCCCGCGGCGGGCAACACCGGCAGCGGGCTGATCGGCTCGCCGACGGCCCTGTCCCTGCCGACGCCGCCGACCGACCTGCTCAGCCCGGTCACCATCACTTTCACGTCGGCGACCACCTTCGACGTCACGGGCGTTGGCGCCGGTCTGCCGGCGGTCGGTGTGGCCTACGACCCGGCCGTGGGCGCGACGCTCGCCTACAACGGCTGGAGCGTGCACCTGGACGGCAAGCCGGCGACAGGCGATGTGTTCACCGTTGCGCCCAACACCGGCGGCAGCGGCGACGGCCGCAATGCGGAGGCGCTGGCCGGCCAGGAATCGAAGCAGGTTCTGGAAGGCGGCCGGGCCAGTGCCCTGGAAAGTTACGCCGGCCTCGTGGCGCGGGTCGGCAGCGCCGGCCAGCAGGCGCGCACCGGCGCGGTCGCACGCCAGGCGCTGGTCGACCAGGCCACCAGTGCCCGCGAGGCGGTCTCCGGCGTCAACCTGGACGAGGAAGCCGCCAACATGGTCCAGCTGCAGCAGGCCTACCAGGCGGCGGCGCAGATCATCGCCATCAGCGACGCCTTGTTTGCGTCCTTGCTCAACGCGGTAGCCAACTGACCATGCGCATATCAACCGCCGATTTTTACGCCCGCAGCCTGATTTCGATGCGCGATCGCCAGTCCGCCCTGGCCGAGGTGCAGCGCCAGCTGGGCAATGGCCTGCGGATCGAGAACCCGGTCGACGACCCGGCCGGCGCGGCCAGTGTCAGCCGCCTCGGTGCCGCTCTGGCGTCCGGCAATGCCTTTAGTGCGATGGTGGACCGCGCCAATGCCGCCCTGTCGGCCGAGGAGGGCGCGCTCAGCAGCGCCAACGATGTCCTGCAACGGGTGCGCGAGCTGACCGTGCAGGCCCAGTCGGCGGCCCAGTCGCCGGATTCGCGCCGCGCCATCGCCACCGAGGTGCGCGGCCTGCGCGCCCAGCTGCTGGGCATCGCCAACAGTCGCGGAGTGGATGGCGAGCACCTGTTTGCCGGCTACAGCGTCAGCGCGCCGCCGTTCCAGGAAACGGCCGGCGTGGTCAGTTACGTGGGCGACGCCGGGCAGCGCACCCTGGAACTGAGTCCCGGCAACAACGTTGCCGTCGCCGACGCCGGCAGCGCGGTGTTTGGCGGGGCCCGCGCCGGCAACGGCACCTTCGTCAGTGCCACCGCGCCGACCAACGGCGGCACGCTGCTGATCGGCAGCACGGCGGTGGTCGGCAGCTTCGTGCCGGATGACTACAGCGTGAGCTTTGCGGTCGCCGCGGACGGCACCACCACCTATGCCGTAACCGGCGCGCAGTCCGGCCCGGTTGCCAGCGGTGCCTATACGGACGGCGATACGCTGGTTTTCAACGGCGTGAGTTTGAGACTGTCCGGCAAGCCAGTGGATGGCGATACCGTCAGCGTGGCGCCGGCCGGTCGTCAGGATGTGTTTGCCGCATTGTCCGAACTGGCCGCCGCGCTGGAACTGCCGGACGGCTCGCCGGTGCAGGGCACGGCGCAGTTCAACCGCCTGAACCGCAGCCTGGAGAACCTCGACCAGCAGCTGACGCACCTGTCGTCGGTGCGCGCCAGTGTCGGCTCGCGTCTGCAGGCGGCCGCGGTCGTGGCCGATGCCCATGCCGGCAGCAAGCTGCAGATTCAGCAGGCCCTGTCGCAGGTGCAGGATCTGGACTACGCCGAAGCCTCCACCCGCCTGGCGCAGAACATGACCGGCCTGCAGGCGGCCCAGGAAGCCTTCACCCGGCTGGCCAATCTGTCGCTGTTCAATTTCCTGCGCTGAGGGTCTGACCGGGGCCGAGGCGGGCCGGGGGCGTGGCACACTCGACCCATGCTGTGGGCACACCCGCTTCGTGATCTGCACTGGACGGCGCGCCTGAGCGCCGCCGGCCGTCAGGTGCTGGCCCTGGTGCCGGCACTGGTGGTCGGCCTGTGGGTGGCGCGGGTGGGCCCGGCCCGCACGCCGGAGACACCGTGGCTCGCCGCCTGGACCGTGTACTGCGCCATCGACCTGGCGGTGCTGTGGTTTCTTGCGCTGCGCCTGGATGCACCGGCCACTCGACGGCGGGCGCAGTGGAACGACCCGGGCGCCGCCATGCTGTTCGTGCTTGTCACGTCGGCGGCGTGTGCCAGCCTGGTGGCGGTGGTGCTGGCGGTGGATACCGGTCGCCGGCTGCAGGGCGTTGCCCACTGGGGTCACCTCGCGCTGGCCCTGGCGTCGCTGGCGGGCGCCTGGCTGCTGATCCAGACCGCCTTCGCGCTGCACTACGCGCGTGCCTACTATCGCCCGCCGGCCGCGTCGCAGGAGCCGGCCCGCGGATTGGTCTTTCCCGGTGACAAGGATCCCGATTACCTGGATTTCCTGTACTACGCGGCGGTGGTCGGCATGACCTCACAGGTTTCCGACGTGGCGGTGCACAGCCGCCACATGCGCCGCATGACGCTCACGCACAGCCTGCTGTCGTTCGCCTTCAACCTGGTGGTGCTGGCGGTGGCGGTCAACGTGTTCGCCTCCAGCCTGGTCTGACCGGAGGCGCGCATGACGCTGGCAACGGGTTCCGGCTGGTTCGTGTGGGCGCTGGCGTCGGCCGTGTTTGCCGCCCTGACGGCCATCTTTGCCAAGCTGGGCCTGCAGGGCGTCGATTCGGACCTGGCCACGCTGATCCGCACCGTCATCATCCTGGCCGTGCTGTCAGTGTTCGTGCTGGCGACCGGCAAGTGGAGCAATCCGTTGGGCCTGGCGGGTCGGACCTGGCTGTTTCTGACGCTGTCGGGTCTTGCCACCGGCGCGTCGTGGGTCTGTTACTTCCGCGCCTTGCAGATGGGCGAGGCGTCCAAGGTCGCGCCGGTGGACAAGTTCAGCCTGGTGCTGGTGGCGGTGTTCGCCTTCGCCTTTCTGGGCGAGCGCCCGTCGCTGCGCGAATGGACCGGCATTGCCCTGGTCGGCGCGGGCGTGCTGACGCTGGCCATCCGCTGATGCGGCGCCGGCCGGAATGGTTTGGCGTCAGGGCTTCGGTGCTGCGAGTGCGGTCCGCTCGGCCTCGCTGATCAGGCCAAGCCGGGCCGCTTGCGCAGCCGGCAGCAGGCCCCAGGCGGCGGCCCGGCGCAGGCGGCTTCGCACGTGCCGGTCGCTGGCGCGGTCGGCCATGTAGGCCTGCATGCCGGTGCCCACGATGGTGGCGCCCGTGCCGGCTGCCACCGCCTGCTGGTAGGCCTCCACGTCGGCCAGGTCCTGCGCCAGTCGGGCCGCGGGCAGTGCCTCACGATAGGCGGCCAGCACCAGCCAGGCCTGCAGCGGGTGGCCGACCCACTTGCCGCTCATGCCAAGCTCAATGCCGTGACACGCATCGGCGTGAACCTGTTGCAGCGCCGCCAGCACCTTGACCCGATTCGCCTTGCGCTGCGTCGGGGTGAGTTCCTCGCCGCGGTGCAGCGGCGTCGGGTAGTTCAGCGTCATGCTGTCGATGGCTGGCACGCCGCAGGCGCCGGCCGCGTTGACCAGCGCGCAGCGCGCCCAGTCGCAGACCGGATGGTCATTGCGGATGTGCGGCAGGCCGACGTCGGCGCTGTAGTCGGCAATGCCCCACACGATGCCGGCCAGGCGTGCCCCGGCGGCGTGCGCAAGGTTCGCCAGGCGCTCCACGGCGCGCGCCGACTCGACCAGAAACTGCACCCGGATGTGGCCCGCCGGCAGGCCGATCCGCTGCTCGATGGCGCCCAGCACCTCGCACAGCCAGGCGATTTCCTCACCGCTTTCGGCCTTGGGCCACATCACGGCGTCGATCGGGTAGTCGCCTGGCGTGTGCGGATCGGCGACGCCGGTCAGAACGTCAACCAGGTCGTCGATACAGCCGTCGAGCGCCAGCCCGGCCGGCCGAAACAGGCGCAGCGTGTGCCCGAAATCAACGCTGCGAAAGCACTCGATGGCGCCGCTGCGCGCCTGGCGGGCCGCCTCGGGCGTGGCGGCGACGGCATCTTCGGCATCCAGCAGCACCGCTGGCAGGCCATCGTCGGCGCCCAGCACGGCGTGCAGGGGCGCCGCATCGACGCCCAGCTGCGCGGCGACCGCATCCACCGACAGATCGAAGCGCGCCAGCAGGCGCGGCACGCCGGCCAGTGCCGACAGCGCTTTTCCCGGCCGGCCACTGGCCGGCGTGGTGAAGTGCACCTGCTGGCGCCAGAAGCGCAGTGGCAGCTCGAACTGCCGCGTCGCGTGGGCGGCGAGCAGGGTGGCGCGCGAGGCCCGCGCGGCGGTGGCAAGGACGTCGGCTTCTGGCTGCTTCACGGCGTGCTTCCGGGAAAGATGGCGGCGATAGTGTAGGCGGCCGTGCGCACCGCTCGTGGCGATTTTTTCGGGATCGGGGCCGGGACCAAGGCAGCGCTAAAATCAGCTGCCCGGCACTGCGGCGCGTGCGCCGGGCTGTCCACCGGGCGATAACGCTTTCGCGTTCACTGGCGGGTGCCCACGGTGTGCGCTCGCACGGGTGTGCACCTGCCGGACACCCCGCCAGCGCTGTCGCAGGGAAGCGATCAGGACCAAGGGCTCAGGCAAATGACCGACATCAACGCATCACCGACGAGCCGCCCGGCCTGGCAGGCGCTCATCGCCCACCACGCGCAGATCCGCGGCACGCATCTGCGCACCTGGTTCGAGGCCGACCCGGGCCGTGGCGAGCGCCTGACGGCGCAGGCTGCGGGCATTTTTCTGGACTACTCGAAGCATCGCATCACGGACGATACGGTCCGGCTTCTGCTGCAGCTGGCCGGCGAATGCGGCCTGCGCGAGCGCATCGACGCCATGTTCCGGGGCGACAGGATCAACATCACCGAGAACCGCCCCGTGCTGCACGTGGCGCTGCGCGCGCCACGCAGTGCCTGCATCGTCGTCGACGGTGAGAACGTGGTGCCGCAGGTGCATGCCGTGCTCGACCGGATGGCCACGTTCTGCGAGCAGGTTCGCAGCGGCGCCTGGACCGGCCACACCGGCAAACGCATCCGCAACCTGGTCAACATCGGCATCGGCGGGTCCGATCTGGGGCCGGTGATGGCCTACGAAGCCCTCAGGCACTACAGTGACCGGACACTGACCTTTCGCTTCGTGTCCAACGTCGACGGCACCGACTTCGTGGAAGCGGTCCACGATCTGGACCCTGCCGAAACGCTGTTCATCGTGTCGTCGAAAACCTTCACGACCCTGGAGACCATGACCAACGCCCACACGGCCCGCGACTGGCTGCTGGCGGGCCTGGGTCACGACGGGCGCGCGGTTGCCAGACACTTCGTCGCGGTCTCGACCAACGCCGCGCAAGTCACCCGGTTCGGCATCGATACGGCCAACATGTTCGGCTTCTGGGACTGGGTTGGCGGGCGGTATTCGATGGACTCGGCGATCGGCCTGTCGACCATGCTGGCGATCGGCCCGGACAACTTTCGCGCCCTGCTCGATGGTTTTCACCAGATGGACGAGCACTTTCGCGCCGCGCCGTTCGAGAACAACCTGCCGGTGCTGATGGGCCTGTTGACGGTGTGGTACGCCAGTTTCTTCGGCGCCCAGACCGTCGCCGTACTGCCTTACGAACAGTACCTGAAGCGCTTCCCGGCCTACCTGCAGCAATTGACGATGGAGAGCACCGGCAAGCAGGTCATGCTCGACGGGTCCCGGGTCACCTGCGATACCGGCCCGGTCTACTGGGGCGAGCCGGGGACCAACGGCCAGCATTCCTTCTACCAGCTGCTGCATCAGGGAACCGGGCTGATCCCGTGCGATTTCATTGCCTTCGCCGAGACGCTCAATCCGCTGGGCCGACACCACGACATCCTGCTGGCGAACGTGTTTGCGCAGTCCGAGGCGCTGGCTTTCGGCAAGACGCCCGAGCAGGTGCGGGCGGAGGGCACGCCCGAGTGGCTGGTGCCGCACCGGGTGTTCGATGGCAATCGCCCGTCGAGCACGCTCCTCGCCCAGCGACTCACGCCGGAAACCCTGGGCAAGCTGGTCGCCCTCTACGAGCACGCCGTGTTCACGCAGGGCGCCATCTGGAACATCGACTGTTTCGATCAGTGGGGCGTCGAGCTGGGCAAGGTGCTGGCGCAGCGCATCATTGCGGAGCTGGAGAGCCGCACGCAGCCGGCGCTCGGGCACGATAGTTCGACCAATAACCTGATTCGCCGCTATCGGAATTCGAAAGCGGCGCCGTGACGCAGCGCAGCGGCGCCCGGAGCCGCTGGGGGACCGGGCTGGCCCGGTCCAACGATCTTTATTGATGACGGAGCCTGGCATGGAAATCGGGATGATCGGTCTTGGCCGAATGGGCGCCAACATGGTCCGGCGCCTGCTGCGGCAACAGCATCGGTGCGTCGTGTTCGACCGCTCGCCGCAGGCGGTGAACGAGCTGGTGGCCGACAACGCCCAGGGCGTCGCGTCGCTTCAGGAATTGGTGCAAAAGCTGGCCCGGCCAAGGACGGTCTGGCTGATGGTGCCGGCCGCGGCGGTGGACCAGACCATCGCCGGCCTGATGCCGCATCTTGAATCCGGCGACACCCTCATCGACGGCGGCAATTCCTGTTACGTGGATGACATTCGGCGCGCCCGGGAGCTGGCGGCGAAGAACCTGCATTACGTGGACGTCGGCACCAGTGGGGGCGTCTGGGGCCTGGAGCGGGGCTATTGCATGATGATCGGCGGCGAGAAGTCGATCGTCGATCGTCTCGATCCGGTCTTCAGGGCGCTGGCGCCCGGCATGGGCGACCTGCCACGCACGCCGGGGCGTGAAGCCCTCCCGGACACGGCCGAGCAGGGATACCTGCATTGTGGCCCGAGCGGTGCCGGCCACTTCGTGAAAATGGTGCACAACGGCATCGAATACGGGCTCATGGCCGCCTACGCCGAAGGCATGGCGATCCTGCGTAACGCCAACATCGGCAAGGCCGATCACGCGGTCGATGCGGAGACCGCGCCGCTGCGCCATCCGGAGCATTACCAATACGACTTCGACCTGGCCGCTGTCGCCGAGGTGTGGCGGCGGGGCAGCGTCGTTGCGTCCTGGCTGCTCGATCTGACGGCCACGGCGCTGGCCGGGGATGCCAGTCTGGGCGGCTTTTCGGGGCGGGTGTCGGACTCCGGGGAAGGACGCTGGACCATCAATGCGGCGATCGACGAGTCCGTTCCCGCTCCGGTGCTGACCACCGCGCTGTACGCACGGTTCGCCTCGCGCGGCGAAGCCGATTACCAGGACAAACTGCTCTCGGCGATGCGTTTCCAGTTCGGCGGGCATCAGGAGAAGCCTGCCAAGTAGAGGCCTCGTCGGGGCCGGGCGGCAGGGGGCGCTGTGCTAGACTTTGCGGCGCGCCGAAGCGCTTTTGCCGCGTGTTCGCGCCCGCTGGCGGGGTCCGTGCAGGCGCCCCTGGCGGCGGCCCGGCCGGCCTCGAATCCTTACCCATTTCCTTAATTTGGCGACAGCATGACCGAGTTCGCCCGCGAAGTTATTGCCGCGAACATCGAGGACGAGCTCAAGCGCTCCTATCTCGATTACTCCATGAGCGTGATCGTCGGGCGCGCCCTGCCGGACGTGAAGGATGGCCTGAAACCCGTGCACCGGCGCGTGCTGTACGCCATGCACGAGTCCGGCCATCAGTGGAACCGGGCGCACGTGAAATCGGCCCGCGTGGTCGGCGAGGTGATGGGTAAGTACCATCCGCACGGCGACTCGGCCATTTACGACACGCTGGTGCGCATGGCGCAGGCGTTCTCGCTGCGCTACCCGCTGATCGACGGCCAGGGCAACTTCGGCTCGGTGGACGGCGACTCGCCGGCCGCCATGCGCTACACCGAATCGCGCCTGTCGCGCATCGCGAGCGAACTGCTGGCCGACATCGACATGGACACGGTCGATTTCGTGCCCAACTACGACGGCAAGGAAAGCGAGCCGGCGGTGCTGCCGTCCCGCCTGCCGAATTTGCTGGTCAACGGCTCCACCGGCATCGCCGTGGGCATGGCCACCAACATCCCGCCGCACAACCTGGTCGAGGTGGTCAACGCCTGCGTGGCGATGATCGACGACCCGCTGATCGATCTGGACGGCCTGATGGCGCACCTGCCGGGGCCGGATTTCCCGACCGCCGCCAGCATCAACGGCGCCGCCGGCATCCGCGAGGCCTACGCCACCGGCCGCGGCAAGATCTACATGCGCGCCCGGGTCGAGATCGAGGAAGACAAGAAGACCGGCAAGGCCAGTCTGGTCATCTTCGAGCTGCCGTATCAGGTCAACAAGGCCCACCTGCTCGAAAAAGTCGCCGAGCTGGTCAAGGAAAAGCGCATCGAGGGCATCACCGAGATCCGCGACGAGTCCGACAAGGACGGCATGCGGGCGGTGATCGAGCTGCGCCGCGGCGAGGTGCCGGAGGTGATCCTGAATCACCTCTACCAGCAGACGCAGTTGCAGGCCGTGTTCGGCATCAACATGGTGGCGCTGGTCGACGGCCAGCCGCGCCAGCTGACGCTGCACGAGGTGCTCGAAGCGTTCATCCGCCACCGCCGCGAGGTGGTCAGCCGGCGCACCCTGTTCGCGCTGCGCAAGGCGCGCGACCGGCTGCACATTCTGGAAGGCCTGGCCGTCGCGCTGGCCAACATCGAGCGCGTCATCGCCCTGATCCGCGGCTCGCAGACCACCGAAGAAGCCCGCGCCAAGCTGACCGCCGAAGGCTTCGCGCCCGGTTTCGTGGGCGAGATGCTGACCCGCGCCCTGGGCGTGGATGCGCAGCGCCCGACCGAGACCGGCCGTGGGCTGATCGACGGCGCCTATTACCTGAGCGACCGCCAGGTGCAGGCCATTCTGGACATGCGTCTGCAGCGCCTGACCGGCCTGGAGCGGGACAAGATCGTCGACGAGTACGGCGAGCTGACGGCGCAGATTGCCGACCTGCTGGACATCCTGGGCAGCGACACGCGCCTGCTGGGCGAGATTCGCCGCGAGCTGCTGGAAATCCGCGACCAGTACGGCGACAAGCGGCGCACGAAGATCATGGTCGATCGCCTGGACCTGACTTCCGAGGACCTGATCGCGCAGCAGGACCTGGTGGTGACCTTCTCGCACCAGGGTTACTGCAAGTCGCAGCGGGTCAGCGAGTACCGCTCGCAGCACCGCGGCGGGCGCGGCCGCTCGGCGGCGCGGGTCAAGGAAGAGGACTTCATCGAGCGCCTGTTCGTGGCCAACAGCCACGACACGCTGCTGTGCTTCTCCAATGCCGGCAAGGTCTACTGGCTCAAGGTCTACGAGCTGCCGCTGGCCGGCTCCGGCAGCCGCGGACGGCCGATCGTGAACCTGCTGCCGCTGGGCGAGGGCGAGCGCATCAGCGCCGTGCTGCCGGTGCGCGAATTCGACGCCGAGCGCTTCGTCGTGTTCGCCTCGCGCCGTGGCCTGGTCAAGAAGACCGCGCTGGCCAATTACTCGCGCCCGCGAAGCGCCGGCATCATTGCGCTCGACATCGTGGACGGCGACGCCCTGGTGGCGGTGGCGCTCACCGGCGGCAGCGACCACGTGCTGCTGTTCACCGACGACGGCAAGGTGCTGCGCTTCGACGAACGCGACGTGCGCCCCATGGGCCGCGACGCGCGCGGCGTGCGCGGCATGCGTCTGAGCGACAAACAGGGCCTGATCGGCATGGTGGTCGGCCAGGCCGAAGGCGACATCCTGACCGTGACCGCCAACGGCTACGGCAAGCGCACGCCGCTGGCCGATTACCCGACCCGCGGGCGCGGCGGCATGGGCGTGATTTCCATCCAGACCAGCGCCCGCAACGGCCCGGTGGTGGGCGCGGTGCAGGTGATCGAGTCCGAGCAGGTGATGCTGGTCACCAACGCCGGCACGGCCATCCGCACCACGGTGGCGAGCATCTCGCTGCTGGGCCGCAACACCCAGGGCGTGAAGCTGATGGGCATCGGCGAGGGCGAACTGCTGGCCGGTCTGGCGGTGGTGGCGCCCGAGGATGTCGATGTCGACGACGAGATGATCGACGCTGATGGCGACACCGGCGCCGATGCGGCGGCTGCCGATTCCGGCGACTCGACCGAACTGTCGGGCGACACCGAAGCGGACGACGTTTCGCCGGGCGAATGATGCAGGCGGCCGCTGCCCCGCGCAGCGGCCCGAACACGGAGACAACGATGGCACGCGTATACAACTTCAGCGCCGGCCCGGCGGTGTTGCCCGAGCCGGTCCTGGCGCAGGTGCGGGACGAGCTGCTCGACTGGCATGGCAGCGGCATGTCGGTGATGGAAATGAGCCACCGCGGCAAGGAATTCATCGAGATTCAGCACCAGGCCGAGGCCGACCTGCGCGCGCTGATGGGCATTCCGGCCAACTACAAGGTGCTGTTCCTGCAGGGCGGCGCGAGTTTGCAGTTCTCGATGCTGCCGCTGAACCTGCTGCCGGTGGGCGGCAAGGCCGATTACGTGCTGACCGGCTCCTGGGCCAAGAAGGCGGCGTCCGAGGCCAAGCGCTACGGCACCGTCAACATCGCCGCCAGCAGCGCCGAGACCAACTTCAGCCGCATCCCGACGCAGGCCGAGCTGAAGCTCGATCCGGCCGCCGCCTACGTGCACATCACCGGCAACAACACCATCTTCGGCACCGAGTACCACTACACGCCGGACACCGGCGCCGTGCCGCTGGTGTCGGATGCCTCCAGCCACATCCTGTCGCGGCCGGTGGATGTCAGCCGCTACGGGCTGATCTATGCCGGGGCGCAGAAGAACATCGGCCCGGCCGGGCTGACGCTGGTGATCGTCAGGGAGGACCTGATCGGCCACTGCCGGGCCGATGCCCCGACCATGCTCGACTACGCCATCCATGCCGAAAACGACTCGGCCTACAACACGCCGCCGACCTTCGCCATCTACGTTTCCGGCCTGGTGTTCAAGCACCTGCTGGCGCAGGGCGGGCTGGCGGCCGTGGAGCGGGCCAACGTCCAGAAGGCCGACCTGCTCTACGGCCTGCTCGATCGCAGCGCTTTCTACAGCTGCCCGACCGAGCCGGCCAGTCGCTCGCGCATGAACGTGCCGTTCACGCTGGCCAATGCCGAACTCGACGCGCCGTTCCTGGCCGAGGCGAAGCAAGCCGGCCTGGTGCAGCTGAAGGGCCACCGCAGCGTCGGCGGCATGCGCGCCAGCATTTACAACGCCATGCCGCTGGCCGGTGTGCAGGCGCTGGTCGATTTCATGATCGACTTCGAGCGCCGCAACGGCTGACGGCCACTCTACTTCCCGGGAACATCCGCCATGTACCGCGTACTCGCGCTCAACAACATCTCCAGGGCCGGCCTGTCGCGCTTGCCGGCCGACCGTTTCCAGACCGGCAAGGACCTGGCCGACCCGGACGTGATCCTGCTGCGCTCGGCCGACCTGCACAGCATGGAGCTGCCGGCCACGCTGCTGGCCGTGGGCCGCGCCGGTGCGGGCGTGAACAACATTCCCGTGCCTGCACTTTCGGCGCGCGGCATTCCGGTGTTCAACACGCCCGGCGCCAACGCCAATGCAGTCAAGGAACTGGTGATCGCCGGCCTGCTGCTGGCGGCGCGCAACATCTGCCAGGCCTGGGCCTACACGCGGGCGCTGGAAGGCGATGCGCAGACCGTCGAGCACGCGGTCGAGGCCGGCAAGAAACAGTTCGCCGGTTTCGAGTTGCCGGGCCGCACGCTGGGCGTGGTGGGCCTGGGCGCCATCGGCCGGCAGGTGGCCAACGCCGCCCTGGCGCTGGGCATGAAGGTGGTCGGCTACGATCCGGGCATCACGGTCGAGGGCGCCTGGCTGCTGTCGGCGCAGGTGCAGCGGGCGCCGAGCGTGGAGGCGGTGTTCGCCCAGGCCGATTTCATCACCTTCCACGTGCCGCTGAACGATCACACCCGCGGCCTGGCCAATGCCGACACGCTGCGCCTGTCCCGGCCGGGGCTGACGGTGCTGAACTTCGCCCGCGCCGGCATCGTCGACACCGACGCCGTGGCCGCCGCGCTGGAAACCGGCCAGGTGCATGCCTACGTCAGCGATTTCCCCAAGCCTGGCCTGCTGAATCACCCGCGGGTGATTGCCCTGCCGCATCTGGGCGCGTCCACGGCCGAGGCGGAGGAGAACTGCGCCGTGATGGTGGCCGATCAGGTGCGCGACTACATCGAGAACGGCAACATCACCAACGCGGTCAACTTCCCGTGGGTGGTCATGCCGCGGGCCGAGGGTGGGGTGCGCCTGGCGGTGGTCAACGCCAACGTGCCCAACATGGTCGGCCAGATCACCACTGCGCTGGCCGAGGCCAGACTCAACATCGTGGACATGATCAACAAATCCAAGGGCGAGCTCGCCTACACGCTGGTGGACGTGGATCGCCCGCTGCCGCCGGAGCTGCTGGCGAAAATCCGCGCCATTGCGGGTGTGCTGGCGGTGCGCTGCCCCTGAGCGGCGCATGACGGGCGGTGGAGGCATGAAAAACGACGGCAAGCTCGCTGCGATTCGGCGCCGTATCGACGCGCTCGACAGCGAGCTGCTGCGCCTGCTGTCGGAGAGGGCGGCCTGTGCGCAGCAGGTGGCCGGCGTCAAGCAGGCGGACGGCGAGACGGTGTTCTACCGTCCGGAGCGCGAGGCGCAGGTGCTGCGCCAGGTGGCCGCCGCCAATCCCGGGCCGCTGCCGGACGAGGCGGTCACGCATATCTTTCGGGAAATCATGTCGGCCTGTCTGGCGCTGGAGCGGCCGCTCACCGTGGCCTATCTGGGTCCGCCCGGCACCTTCTCGCAGGATGCCACGCACAAGCACTTTGGCCAGGCCGTCAGCAGCTTGCCGCAGGCCACCATCGAGCAGGTGTTTCGCGAGGTGGATGCAGGCGCCGCCGATTACGGCGTGGTGCCGATCGAGAACTCCACCGAAGGCGCCGTCACGCACACGCTGGACTCGTTTCTGGGTACGCCGCTCACGATCTGCGGCGAGGTGGAGCTGGCCGTCCATCAGCAGCTGCTGAGCAAGGCGCCGGACCTGTCCGGCATAAAACAGATCTACTCGCACGCCCAGTCGCTGGCGCAGTGCCGGCGCTGGCTGGCGACGCATCTGCCGGGCGTGAGCTGCGAGGCGGTCAGCAGCAATGCCGAGGCGGCCCGCCGCGCGGCCAGCGAAGCCGGCGCAGCGGCCATTGCCGGCGAGTCGGCCGGGCGGCTGTACGACCTCACGTGCCTGTCCGCCAACATCGAGGACGAGCCGGGCAACACCACGCGTTTCCTGGTCATCGGCCGGCACGACACGCAGCCGTCCGGGCGCGACAAGACCTCGCTGCTGCTGTCCACCGGCAACCGGCCGGGGGCGCTCGCCAGCCTGCTCGAACCGCTGCGCCGGCATGGCATCTCGATGACCCGCATCGAATCGCGTCCGGCCCGCACCGGCCGCTGGCAGTACGTGTTTTTCATCGACATCGAGGGCCACGTACAGGACGCACCCGTCCAGCAGGTGCTGGCCGAACTGCGCGAGGTGACCGCCCTGTGCAAGGTGCTGGGCGCCTACCCGCGCGCCACCGGGGAAACCGCGTGAGCCGGTCGATCCGCGATCTGGCCACGGCCGGCGTGCGCGCACTCATGCCCTACCAGCCGGGCAAGCCGCTGAGCGAGCTGGAGCGCGAGTACGGCATCCGCGACGCGATCAAGCTGGCCTCGAACGAAAACCCGCTTGGCCCGAGCCCGCTGGGTCTGGCCGCGGCGCGGCAGGCCCTGGGCGAGGTCGAGCTGTATCCGGACAGCCACGGCTTCGCGCTCAAGCAGGCGCTGGCGGCGGCCGTGGCGGTCGATCCCGGCCAGCTGGTGCTGGGCAACGGCTCGAACGAAATCCTGCAACTGGTGGCGCGCGCCTTCCTGAATCCCGGCGACGAGGTGGTGGTGGCGCAGTACGCCTTCGCCATCTTCACCACCGTGGCGGTCAGTGCCGGCGGGCGCGTCGTCACCGTGCCGGCGCGCGACTGGGGCGCCGACCTGCCGGCCATGCGCGCGGCGGTCACCGATCGCACGCGGGTGATTTTTCTGGCCAACCCGAACAACCCGACCGGCACCTGGCACCGGGCGGACGAACTGCGGGCGTTTCTCGAATCCCTGCCGGCGCACGTCGTGGTGTTGCTGGATGAGGCCTACTGCGAGTACGTCAGCGAGCCGGACTACCCCAACGGCCTGGCCTGGCTGGGTCGGTTCCCGAACCTGCTGGTGTCGCGCACGTTCTCGAAAATCCATGGCCTGGCCGGATTGCGCCTGGGCTACGGCGTGGCCAGCACCCAGATGGCGGACCTGCTCAACCGCCTGCGCGAGCCGTTCACGGTCAACAACCTGGCCCTGGCCGCCGGCCAGGCGGCGCTGGCCGACCACGAGCACGTGCGCCGCGCGCGGGATTGCAACGCCCGCGGCCTGCTCGAACTGGCCGCCGCCTGCCAGCGGCTGGGCCTGGCCCATATCCCGTCGGTCGGCAATTTCATTGCGGTCGATGTCGGCCGCCCGGCCGGACCCGTATACGAGGCGCTTTTGCGCCAGGGCGTCATCGTGCGGCCGCTGGCGCCCTACGACATGCCCAATCATTTGCGCATCACCATCGGTACCCCGGCGCAGATGGACCGTCTGCTTGCCGCCCTGCCGCAGGCGCTGGCCGGCTGATGGCGCACGTCGTCGTCATCGGTCTTGGCCTGATCGGCGGCTCGCTGGCGCGCGACCTGCGCCGCCACGGGCATCGGGTGACGGCCTGCGGCCGGGACGTGGCGCGTCTGGCGTCGGCCGTGGAGCTTGGCATCGTCGATGCGGTGGCGGCCGACTGGCCGGCAGCGGTGGCGAGCGCCGATGTGGTCGTGCTCGGCGTGCCGGTCGGGCGCACGCGCGAGGTCTATGCCCGCATCCGCCCGCACCTGAGGCCGGACGCCGTGGTCACGGACGTGGGCAGCACCAAGTGCTCGGTCGTGCGTGACATCAAGGCCCTGTGTGGCCGCCTGCCGGCGCAGTTTGTGCCCGCTCATCCGATTGCCGGCACCGAACACAGCGGCTTTGCCGCCAGTGTCGAAGACCTGTTTGCCGGGCGCACGGTGGTTCTGACGCCGACCGCGGACACCGATCCGGCCGCTACGGCGCGCGTTACCGCCCTGTGGCAGGAGGTCGGTGCACAGGTGCTGACCCTGACGCCGGAACAGCACGACGCAGCATTGGCGCTGACCAGCCACCTGCCGCAGATGCTGGCCTACACGCTGATGGGGCAGTTTGCCGAGGTGCCGGGCACCGCCCTGGCGCCGCTGGTCGGCAGCGGTCTGCGCAGCATGACGCGCCTGGCCGGCAGTGATCCGGTGATGTGGCGGGACGTGTCGCTCGCCAACCGGGCGCAACTGAGTCTGGCCCTGCGCCGCTACATGGAGCGCCTGGGCGAGCTGGCGGCGGCGGTCGATGCCGGCGACGCGGCGCGGCTCGAAAAGCTGTTCGCGGCTGCGCAGGCCGCCTACCGGCAACTGCCACCGGCCTGAGGTTTCAGCGTGGATTTTCGTGTTTCTCCGGGGGGGCGCATCGCCGGCCGCTGCCGTGTGCCGGGCGACAAGTCGATCTCGCACCGGGCCGTGATGCTGGCCGCCCTGGCCGAGGGCGAGAGCCGCTTTGACGGCTTTCTGGCCGGCGCCGACACGCTGGCCACGGCGGCGGCGTTTCGCGCCATGGGCGTGTCCATCGACGGACCGCATGACGGCCAGGTCAGCGTGCAAGGCGTGGGTCTGCACGGCCTGCGGGCGCCGTCAGGACCGCTCGACATGGGCAACGCCGGCACCGGCATGCGCCTGCTGGCGGGTCTGCTGGCCGGTCAGCGCTTCGGCGTGACGCTGATCGGCGACGAATCCCTGTCGCGCCGGCCGATGCGCCGCGTCATCGCGCCGCTGCGCCAGATGGGCGCCGACATCAGCGCCGCCGAGGGCGACACGCCGCCGCTGCTGCTGCGGCCGGCGGCGCAGCTGCGGGGCATCGATTACCTGCTGCCGATGGCCAGCGCACAGGTCAAATCCTGTCTGCTGCTGGCCGGCCTGTACGCGCAGGGACGCACCTGCGTGACCGAACCGGCGCCGACCCGCGATCACACCGAACGCATGCTGGCGGCTTTTGGCCGGCCGGTGCAGCGGGACGGCGCGCGGGTGTGTATCGAAGGCGGTGACACGCCGCTGCGGGCGACCTCGTTTGCGATTCCGGGTGACATTTCCTCGGCCGCATTTCCGCTGGTGGCGGCGCTGATCGCCGGGCAGGGCGAGCTGCTGATCGAGAACGTCGGCATCAACCCGACCCGCACCGGCATGCTGGACATCCTGCGCGCGATGGGTGGTGACATCGAACTGCTGAATCGGCGCGATGCCGGCGCCGAGCCGGTGGCCGACATCCGCGTGCGGGCCAGCCGGCTCAGCGGCATCGCCGTGCCGCCCGAGCTGGTGCCGCTGGCGATCGACGAGTTTCCCGCCATCGCCGTGGCGGCGGCCTGCGCGCAGGGCCAGACGCTGATCACCGGTGCCCAGGAGCTGCGCGTGAAGGAAAGCGACCGCATCGCCGCCATTGCCAGCGGGCTGGCGGCGCTGGGCATCGCGGCCCAAGCGCTGCCGGACGGACTGCGCATCCAGGGTGGCCGGTTTCGTGGCGGGGTGGTGGAAAGCCACGGCGATCACCGCATTGCGATGGCCTTCAGCCTGGCGGCACTGCGTGCCGACGCGCCGGTGCAGATTCGCGACTGCGTGAACGTCGGTACGTCGTTTCCGGGCTATGTCGGGCTGATGCGCGGCCTTGGCCTGGCCATCGAGGTCTCATGAGCGACGCGCCGGTCGTCACCATCGACGGGCCGGGCGGCGCCGGCAAGGGCACGGTGAGCCTGCTGCTGGCGCGTCGGTTGGGCTGGCATTACCTCGACAGCGGCGCCCTGTACCGGCTGATGGCCGTGGCAGCCATGCAGGATCGAATCGACATCGACGACGGCGACGCGCTGGCCCGCCGGATCGGGCATCTGCGGATCGAGTTTCGCCTGCAGGCCGACGCGCTGCAGGTGCTGCTCGATGGCGCCGATGTGACCGGCGCGATTCGCGAGGAAGCCTGCGCCCGGGCAGCGTCGCGCCTGGCGGTGCATGCTGGGCTGCGCGCGGCATTGCTGCCGTTGCAGCGCGCCTTTGCCCGCCCGCCGGGCCTGGTGGCGGAAGGCCGCGACATGGGCACGGTGGTGTTTCCGGCCGCGCCGCTGAAGATTTTTCTCACCGCCAGCGCGCCGCTGCGCGCCCGGCGGCGCTGGCTGCAGTTGAGCGCGGCCGGCGTCGATGCTAGTCTTGACGCCATTTTGGATGAGTTGCGGCGGCGTGACGCGCAGGATGCTGCGCGTGCCGCCGCCCCGCTGCGCCCGGCGGACGATGCGGTCCTTGTCGACAGCAGCGACCTCACGGCGCAGGAAGTGTGTGCCCGGATTCTCGGGCACTGCCAGGAGCGCGGTCTGACGGTCGGCGCCAACCCGGCCCCGTAGGGGTCGGGCGCAGCCGGCGTTTCCGTTTCGCGGCGAAAGCCCCGCGGATTGCGCAATTTTCAATCAACGCGGATCACGGAAGCCGCCCACCGTTGCCAATACCCATGACCGAAACCTTCGCCGCCCTGCTGGAAGAAAGCCTTTCCAACAGGAAACTGAACACCGGCTCCATCGTCCGGGCCACCGTCGTCGATCTGGACGACAACTTCGTCACCGTGAACGCGGGCCTGAAGTCCGAAGCGCTGATCGCCATCCATGAGTTCCGCAACGAGCGCGGGGAACTGGAAGTCGCCATCGGCGACGTGGTCGAGGTAGCGCTCAAGGCCATCGAGGATGGCTACGGCGAGACCGTGCTGTCGCGCGAGGAAGCGCGCCTGAACAAGCAGTGGATCGTGCTCGAGAATGCCTTCGAGAAGTCCGAGCCGATCACCGGCGTCATTACCGACAAGGTGAAGGGCGGCTTCACGGTCATGATCGGCGACGTGCGGGCCTTCCTCCCAGGCTCCCTGGTGGACATCCGGCCGGTGCGCGACGTGGCGCACCTGGAAGGCCGCGAAATCGAGTTCAAGTGCATCAAGCTCGACCGCAAGCGCAACAACGTCGTGGTGTCGCGCCGCGCGGTGCTGGAAGACAGCTACGTCGAGGAGCGCCGCACCCTGATCGAGAGCCTGGAAGAGGGTCAGATCAAGCACGGCATCGTCAAGAACCTGACCGACTACGGTGCGTTCGTGGACCTGGGCGGCATCGACGGCCTGCTGCACGTCACCGACATGGCCTGGAAGCGCGTGCGCCATCCGAGCGAAGTGGTGAAGGTCGGCGACGAGCTGGAAGTCAAGATCCTCAAATTCGACCGCGAGCGTGTACGCGTGTCGCTGGGTCTGAAGCAGCTGCAGGAAGACCCGTGGGTCAATATCGCCCGCCGCTACCCGGTGGCGAGCAAGCTGGTCGGTACGGTCACCAATGTCACCGACTACGGCTGCTTCGTGGAGATCGAGGACGGCGTCGAGGGCCTGGTGCACATGTCCGAGATGGACTGGACCAACCGCAACATCCAGCCGGCCAAGCTGGTGCAGCCGGGCGATCAGGTCGAGGTCATGATCCTGGACGTCGACGGCGAGCGCCGGCGCATTTCACTGGGCATGAAGCAGTGCCGCATGAACCCCTGGGAAGAGTTTGCCGCCCTGCACCGCAAGGGTGACAAGGTCAGCGGGCGCATCAAGTCGATCACCGATTTTGGCGTGTTCGTCGAACTGGACGGCGGCATCGACGGCCTGGTCCACCTGACCGACATCTCGTGGGACAAGCCCGGCGAGGAAGCCATCCGCGACCTCAAGAAAGGCGACCTGGTGAACGCCGTGGTCATGCTGGTGGACCCCGAGCGCGAGCGCATTTCACTCGGCATGAAGCAGGTCGAGGGCGATGCCTGGACCGACTACGTGGAGCAGAACCCGCGTGGCACCCGCGTCACCGCCAAGGTGACCCAGGTCGAGCCCAAGCTGGTGCTGCTGGAACTGGCCCCGGGCATCGAGGGCACCATGAAGGGCTCGGATGCGTCCCAGGACAAGACCAAGGATGCCACCGAGGTGCTCAAGGTCGGCGACGAGGTCGAGGCCATGATCATCGCCATCGACAGCAAGGCACGCGCCATCCAGCTGTCGGTGCGGGCGCAGGAACTGAAGGAAGAAGCCACGGCGGTGGAAGATTACCGTTCCACCAACGTGACCGGCACCACCAGCCTGGGCGATCTGCTCAAGGAACACCTGGGCGATCGGGGCAACTGAGCAGGCCGGACAGCGCCGGTGGCGGTCCGCTGCCACCGGCGCGCACCGAGTCCCTGGCTTGCGCGGACAGTGCGCCGCGCAGCCGGTGCTCGCTCGGATTCACACGAACGGCGTGGCTGCGGCCATGCCGTTTTTTGTTTTCGGAGGTGGCCTGATGCGCACGTTGCGACTGTTCGCACTGCTCGCGGTGGCGGTATTGGCCGGGCTTTTCACCAGCGTCAACACCCAGCCGGTGAGCGTCAATTACCTGGTCGGCAGCGGCGAACTGCGCCTGGCCTTCCTGCTGCTGGGCGTGCTTGGCGTCGGCATGGTGATCGGCTGGCTGGCGGCGCTGCCACGACGCTGGCAGCATGGCCGCGAACTGCGTCGGCTGCGCGCGCAGCAGCGGCGCCTGGAGGCGGAATTGCTGGCACTGTCTTCTTCCGCCCAGCTTCCACCGCAATCCTGATCTGAACCCGCGCCCTTTATGACCCTGCCTGTGTCCGTGCCCCGCATCGTGGTTGCCATCGACCGGCCTGATCTGGGTCAGGCGGCGGCGCTGGCGGACCGGCTGGACCCGGCCCTGTGCCGGCTCAAGGTCGGCATGGAGCTGTTCACCGCCGCCGGACCGGCTGCGGTGGACGCCTTGCAAAAGCGTGGCTTCGACGTATTCCTGGACCTCAAGTTCCACGACATTCCCAACACCGTGGCCGGTGCCTGCCGCAGCGCGGCGGCGCTGGGTGTGTGGATGATCAACGTGCACGCCAGTGGTGGCCCGCACATGCTGGCGGCCGCCGCCGAGGCGGTCGGTTCCGCCGCGCATCGTCCGTTGCTGGTCGGCGTCACGGTCCTGACCAGCCTGGACCAGGCCGAGCTGGCGGCCGTCGGCGTGGCGGCGGACCCGGCCGCGCAGGTGCTGCGCCTGGCCCGGTGCTGCGCGCTCGCCGGGCTGGATGGGGTGGTCTGCTCGCCGCTCGAAATCGCGCCGTTGCGGGCGGCGTTGGGGGCTGATTTCAAGCTCGTCACGCCCGGCATCCGCGGGCCTGGCGACGCCGTGGACGATCAGCGGCGCACCCTGGCGCCGGCCGCGGCGCTGGCGGCCGGGGCGGACCATCTGGTCATCGGTCGGCCGATCACTGCGGCGGCCGATCCCCTGGCGGCCCTGCAGGCCATCACCGCCAGCCTCAAGGGCGCCTGACCGGTGCTCAGCGCTCTATTGCCGGCTCATCTCGCGCGCCTGTCCGGCCTGCGCGTGCTGGTGGTGGGCGACGCCATGCTGGATCGCTACTGGTTCGGCGCCGTCGAGCGCATCTCGCCGGAAGCGCCGGTGCCGGTGGTGGCTGTCGGTGGCAGCGAGGAGCGCCTGGGTGGTGCCGCCAACGTGGCGCGCAATGTGGTGGCGCTCGGTGGTCAGGCGCGTCTGCTGGCCATTACCGGCCAGGACGAGGCCGGCCAGCGCATCGACGCCCTGCTCGCGGACAGCACCATCGACGCCCGCCTGCTGCGCGATCCGGCGTTGCCGACCACGCTGAAGCTGCGCGTGCTGTCGCGCAGCCAGCAGCTGATCCGGCTCGATTTCGAGGCCCGTCCGGGCGCCGAAGCGCTGGCAGACTTGCAATCAGCGTTCGCGGATGCCCTCGACTGGGCGCAGGTGGTGGTGCTGTCGGATTACGGCAAGGGCACGCTCGCCGCGGTCGCCGCACTGATCGGGCTGGCGCGTGGCCACGGTCGGCCCGTCATCGTTGACCCCAAGGGTCACGATTACGCCCGCTATGCCGGCGCCAGCCTGCTGACGCCCAATCGGGGCGAGTTCGCCACCGTGGCCGGCCCCTGGCACAGCGAGGATGAACTGCATGCCAAGGCCGCCGACTGGCTGGGCCGGCTGGGTATCGAACGCCTGCTGATCACGCGCAGCGAGCAGGGCATGACCCTGTTTCGCGCAGGCGGCCCGGCCCTGCACGATCCGGCCCGGGCGCGCGAGGTGTTCGACGTGTCCGGCGCCGGCGACACGGTGGTGGCGGCGCTGGCGCTGGCGCTGGCCGCGGATCTGGGCGATGCCGCAGCGGTGCATCTGGCCAATCTGGCCGCCGGCATCGTGGTCGGCAAGCTGGGTACCGCCACCGCCACGGCGCAGGAAGTGGCCGCCGAACTGGCACAGGAGGACTGAGCGTGTACGTGGTGACCGGCGGTGCGGGCTTTGTCGGCAGCAATATGGTGCGGGCGCTCAACGCCCGCGGCGTGACCGACATTCTGGTGGTGGACAACCTCGAAACCAACTCGGCCAAGTTCCTCAACCTGGTCGGCTGCGCCATCGCCGATTACCTGGACAAGCGGGAATTCCTGCGTCTGATCGAGTCCGGCCGCGGACTGCCAAAACTCACCGCCGTGCTGCATCAGGGCGCCTGTTCCGACACCCTGGAACTGGACGGCCGCTACATGATGGACAACAACTACGCTTGGTCGAAGGCGCTGTTCGGGCACTGCCAGACCGCCCGCGTGCCGCTGCTGTACGCCTCCTCGGCGGCCGTGTATGGCGCCAGCGAAGCGTTTGGCGAACGGCCCGAAAACGAGCGCCCGCTGAACGTCTACGGCTACTCGAAGCTGCTGTTCGACGACTACGTGCGCCGGCACCTGCCGCGTCTGCAGGCGCCGGTGATCGGGTTTCGCTACTTCAACGTCTATGGACCCGGCGAGGCGCACAAGGGCCGCATGGCCTCGGTGGCACGGCAGTTCTTCTTGCAGTACGGCGAGCGCGCCTGCGTGCAGCTGTTTCGCGGCAGTGGCGGCCACGCCGACGGCGAGCAGCGGCGCGATTTCGTGGCGGTTCAGGATCTGACGCGCGTGGTGCTGCACTTCCTGGACCGCCCGCAGGTCAGCGGCGTGTTCAATCTTGGCAGCGGCGAGGCCGCCAGCTTCAACCGCGTGGCGCAGGCGGTGGTCAACACCTGCCGCGCCGCGGCTGGCGAGCCGGCGCTCGATCTGCCGGCGCTGGTCGACTCCGGTGCGCTGCGCTACATCGACTTCCCGCCCGGCCTCGCCGCCCGCTACCAGAACTACACGCAGGCCGACCTGTCCGGCCTGCGCCTGGCCGGCTACGACGGCGAATTCATGCCGGTGGAGCAGGGCGTCGCGACCTATGTACAAGACCTGTTGACCGGTGCCCGAGGCTGATACCTTGAACCTGAGCTTTCTTGGCGCCGCCGGCACCGTCACCGGCTCCAAATACCTGCTCGAAGTCGCCGGCCGGCGGCTGCTGATCGACTGCGGCCTGTTCCAGGGCTACAAGCAGCTGCGGCTGCAAAACTGGGCACCGCTGCCGATCGAGCCGGCCACGCTGGACGCGGTGCTGCTCAGCCACGCCCACATCGACCACAGCGGCTACCTGCCGCTGCTGGTGAAAAACGGCTACGGCGGGCGCGTCTGGTGCACGCCGGCCACCGCCGCGCTGTGTCGCCTGCTGCTGCCCGACAGCGGCCACCTGCAGGAACAGGACGCCGAGTACGCCAACCGCAAGGGCTATTCCAAGCACCACCCGGCGCTGCCGCTGTACGACAAGCAGGACGCCATCGACGCCCTGCCGGCGCTGGAGAGCGTGGCGTTTGGCGAATGGTTCGAGCCGTGCGTCGGCGTGCGGGTGCGGTTTCGGCCGGCCGGACACATTCTGGGTGCCGCCAGCGTGGAAATCGAGGCCGCTGGCCAGCGTCTGCTGCTGAGCGGCGACCTGGGTCAGATGGGCGATCCGATCATGCACGACCCGCAGCCGCCACCGGCGGTGGATTACCTGGTGGTCGAGTCGACCTATGGCGATCGCCTGCATCCGGCGATCGACCCGGCGCAGGCGCTGGCCGAGGTCGTCAACCGCACCGCCGGGCGCGGTGGCATGGTGCTGATCCCGGCCTTTGCCGTCGGTCGCACACAGACCTTGCTGTATCACCTGCATCAGCTGAAGCAGCAAGGCGCCATCCCGGACCTGCCGGTGTTCCTGGACAGCCCGATGGCGATCGACGCCAGCGAGCTGCTGTGCCGCTTTGCCGGCGAGAACAAGCTCACGGCCGCACAGGCGCGGGCGGTGTGCGCCACCGCCCACTATGTGCGCGAACGCGAGGAATCCATCGCCCTGAACGCCCGCACGCACCCGATGATCATCATCTCCGCCAGCGGCATGGCCACCGGCGGGCGGGTACTGCATCACCTCAAGGCCCGCGCCGGCAATGCGCGCAACACCATCCTGTTCACCGGCTACCAGGCCGGTGGCACGCGCGGCGCGGCGCTGCTGGGCGGCGCGCGGGAAATCAAGATTCACGGCCGCTACGTGCCGGTGGCGGCGCAGGTCGAAAACATTCCGGCCATGTCGGCGCATGCCGACTGGCAGGGCATCCTGGCCTGGCTGGGCAACATCCCGGCACCAAAACGTGCCTTCATCACCCACGGCGAGCCGCAGGCGGCCGATGCGCTGCGCCTGCACCTGCACGAGCGCCTGGGTTGGCAGGCCCAGGTGCCGGCCCAGGGCGAGCGGGTGCACTTGCAGTGAGCGAATCCAGCGGCGGACAGGCCTGGTCGCCGGGCCAGCCGCTGGCCGGCTGGCTGCGCCTGACCGGGCGCGGCGCGTGGCTGATTCGCGATGCGGCGGTGGAGCATCCGTCGCTGCGCGCACACCTGAACCGTCATTACCGGCGCGATGACCAGGGCCGCCATTTCGTGCAAAACGGCGCCCAGCTCGTCTACGTGCGGCTCGATTACGCGCCCTACACCCTGCACGTGGCGGCCGACGGAACGCTGGTCGCCCATACCGAAGAACCGGCCGGCGCGGTGCGGGCGGCGTGTCTGGACGAGAGCGGCGTGCTCACGCTGCTGACGGCGCTGGGCGCCGGGCGGGTGGACGAGTCGAGCCTGGAATATTTTGCCGACCGGGTGCGTCACGCCAATGGCGGCGCCGCCGACGAAACGGCACTGGCGCAGCTGATGGCTGGCGGGCCGGACGTCCCGGCGCTGTTTCTGGACCTGCCCCAAGGACCCTTGCCACTGGAGCACTGCCCGAGTGCGGCCTTGCCGGCCCGTTTCGGCTTCGTGCGCGATCCGGGCCAACAATACGGTGCTACCGACTCCCCCTGAGCCATGTTCAAACCCTACGAAATCTTCATCGGCCTGCGCTACACGCGCGCCAAGCGACGCAACCACTTCATTTCGTTCATCAGTCTGGTGTCGATGGCCGGCATCGGGCTGGGCGTGATGGCACTGATCACCGTCATCTCGGTCATGAACGGCTTCGAGCAGGAACTGCGCTCGCGCATCCTGGGCATGGTGGCGCACGTCACGGTCAGCGGCGACGGCGGTGCGCTGCGCGACTGGCCCGACGTGCAGCGGCTGGTGGCGGCCGAGCCCGAGGTGCAGGCCAGCGCGCCGTATGTCGAAACCGAGGCCATGATCTCGTTTGCCGGCAACGCCAGCGGCGTGTTGCTGCGCGGCATCGACCCGGCGCAGGAGCCCAAGGTCGCGGAACTGACCCTGAACACCACCGGCACCACCCTGGCGGCCCTGGCGCCGGGCGAGTTCGGCATCATCCTGGGGCGCGACCTGGGTCTGGCGCTGGGCGCCAAAGCGGGCGACAAGGTGACGGTGCTGATCCCGGAAGCCAGTGCCACGCCGGCCGGCGTGCTGCCGCGCATGAAGCGCTTCACGGTGCTGGGCACCTTCTCGGCCGGCATGTACGAGTACGACAGCGCGCTGGCCCTGGTGGCCATGCAGGACGCCCAGCGCCTGGTGCGCCTGGGCGATGCCGTCAGCGGCGTGCGCCTGCGCCTTTCGGACCTGATGCAGGCGCCGGCCGTGGCGCAGCGGCTCGGTCAGCGCCTGCCGTACCTGGCGGTTGGCGACTGGACGCGCCAGCACGTCAATTTCTTTCGCGCCGTGCGTACCGAAAAAACGGTGATGTTCATCATCCTGTCGCTGATCGTGGGCGTGGCGGCCTTCAACATCATCTCCACCCTGGTGATGATGGTGGCCGACAAGCGGGCCGACATCGCCATCCTGCGCACCATGGGCGCCACGCCGGGCAGCGTGATGGGCGTGTTCATCGTGCAGGGGGCGATCATCGGCCTGGTCGGCACGCTGCTGGGCCTGGTCGGCGGCGTGGCCCTGGCGCTGAACATCGCCACCCTTGTGCCGTGGCTGGAGCGGGCATTGCACGTGAGCCTGTGGCCGACCGACGTGTATTACATCTCCAGCCTGCCGTCGCGCCTGCAGGCGGGCGACGTGACGCGCATCACGGGCCTGGCGCTCGTGCTGTCGCTGCTGGCCACGCTGTACCCGGCCTGGCGGGCATCCCGCACCGATCCGGCCGAGGCGCTGCGCTATGAATGATCCGACGCCCGTGCTCGAAGCCCGCGGCCTGGGCAAGACCTATGTCGATGCCGGTGGCGCGCTGACCGTGCTGCACAACGTGGATATCACTGTCAAAGCCGGCGAGAGCGTGGCCGTGATGGGCGCCTCCGGTGCCGGCAAGAGCACGCTGCTGCATCTGCTGGGCGGGCTGGACGCGGCCAGCCACGGCGAGGTGTGGGTGGACGGACGCAGCCTGACCGGCCTTGGCGAGCGCGAGCGTTCCCGCATGCGCAACCGGTCGCTGGGCTTCATCTACCAGTTCCATCACCTGCTGGACGAGTTCACCGCGCGCGAGAACATCGCCATGCCGCTGCTGATCGGCGGCATGGCGCCGGCCAGGGCGGGGGAGGCGGCCGATGCCATGCTGGGCAGGCTGGGTCTGGCTGCGCGCGGCCACCACAAGCCGGGGCAACTGTCCGGCGGCGAGCGGCAGCGGGTGGCCATCGGCCGCGCGCTGGTCACTCAGCCGCGCTGCATTCTGGCCGACGAGCCGACCGGCAATCTGGACCCGCACACCGCGCAGCAGGTCTTCGAGCAACTGGTGGAAGTGTGCAGCGAACGCGGCGGCGGCCTGGTGGTGGTCACCCACAACCCGCAACTGGCGCGGCTGCTCGACCGGCGGCTGACGCTGGCGGATGGGTGCCTGACGCAGGGCGATTGAGCGGCTCGCGGGGGTGCCGTGATGCCTGCGCCAGAATCGTCTGGCGGACCACGCACCCGGTTGCAGCCCGGCGCAGACCCTTCAGACTGGCCTAGGTCTTGCTTTAACTAGCCCGGCCGCGACGCTGCGGCCAACGGGGTTCGCCCCACCCGACGCGCGGTCGCGTCACGCAACGACAACGAGGTCGTACCTGCCAACAGGCGGGTGCGGCCTTTTTTTTGTGCCCGCGATCAGCCGGGCACGCTCAACGCAGGGACGGAAACCATGCAAGCCCACACCACCCTTATCCGCGCAGGCGCACTGTTGACAGCCAGTCTGGCGGCCGGAACGGCCGCCGCCCATGCCATCGACGACGCGCTGTACCCGCTGACCGATTCGCTCATGCAGGGCAAGGTCAGTCTGGATGTGCGCTACCGCTTCGAGCAGGTCGACCAGGACCGCCCGGCGAGTATTCGCGACCAGGCCAGCGCCCAAACAGTGCGCACGCGCCTGGGCTGGCGCACCGGTTTGTTCCACGGCTTCTTTGCCTATGGCGAGGCCGAGAACGTGTCGGTGGTCGGCGAGGCCGACTACAACAACACCTACAACGGCAAGACCCGGTTCCCGGTGGTGGCCGACCCGAAGGGCACCGAGGTCAACCAGGCGTATCTGGGCTATCTGGGCCTGAAGGGCAACACCTTCCGCTATGGCCGCCAGGCGTTCTTTTTCGACAACCACCGTTTCGTGGGTGACGTCGGCTGGCGCCAGAACCAGCAGACCTTCGACAGCTTCTTTTATGAAAACAAGATGCTGCCCGGCGTGACGGGCAGCTATGCCTACGTCTACAACGTGAACCGCGTGTTCGGCGAGGACACGCCCAACAAGGCGTTTGGCAACGCCGGTGACCTGCGCCTGAACGGCCACCTGATCAACCTGCAGTGGAAGCCGAACCCCGTCACCACCCTGACCGGCTACGCCTACCTGCTCGACTTCGACCGGTTTGCCGGTGAGTCCACGGCCACCTACGGTCTGCGTGCAATCGGCGAAATCCCGCTGCCGCAGCTGAAGCTGCCGACCCTGCCCGGCGCCGCCGGCTCGGCCATCCTGTACACGGCCGAGTACGCGCGCCAGAGCGACTACGCCGACAACCCGGGCAATTTCAATCTCGACTACGCGCTGGCCGAGGGTGGCGTGCGGCTGTTCGGTGTCAACTTCAAGGCCGCCTATGAGCTGCTGGAAGGCGGCGCGATGCACGGCACGCGCGCCCTGCAGACGCCGCTGGCGACCCTGCACGCCTTCAATGGCTGGACCGACCAGTTCCTGCGTACCCCGGCGGCGGGCCTGAAGGACACCTACTTCACGGTTGGCGGGCCGGTGCCCGGTGTGGCCATGGACTGGCTGGTGCGCTACGACAGCTACAAGTCGGACGTCGGCAGCAACGACTACGGCAGCGAATGGGGCATGCTGCTGAGCAAGACCTTTGCCGAGAAATACACCATCGGAGTCAAGTACGCCGACTACAGCACCGACGCGCCGGCTTTCATCGCCGGACGGCCGGACACCAGCGACGTCAGCAAGAGCTGGCTGTGGGTGCAGATCAAGATCTGAGCCCCGCCGCCTGATTCTGTAGCAGACAGGCCGGGCGCCCGCCGTCGGGGCGTCCGGCCGGCCTGGTTTTCGCAGGTCAATGGCTTGTTTATTGCTCGATTGTGGTGCTCGCCGTTGCCTTGCCCGCAGCGGCTTTGTGTTTCTTGAGGAGGACGTGGCATGGATTGGCGGGATTTTCGAAAGTCGGGCCATTGGCCGACGCTGCTGGCGGCGTTCCTGTATTTCGACTTCAGTTTCATGGTGTGGGTGGTGCTGGGGCCGCTGTCGCTGTACATCGCGCAGGACATCGCGCTCGACGTGTCGCAGAAGTTCACGGTCGTCGCCATTCCGGTGCTGTTCGGGGCGCTGTTGCGGGTGCCGCTGGGCATGCTCGCCGACCACATCGGCCCCAAGCGGGCCGGGCTGCTGGCGCAGGTCCTGGTGATGGCAGCGCTGGCCTACGCCTGGCTGGTGGGCCTGCATTCGGTGCTGGCCCTGGAGGTGTTCGGCTTCATGCTGGGCATGGCCGGCGCCAGCTTCGCGGTGGCCTTGCCGCAGGCTTCGCGCTGGTATCCGCCGCGCTATCAGGGCATCGTGCTGGGCATCGCCGGGGCCGGCAACATGGGCGTGGTACTCGATTCGCTGCTGGTGCCGTGGGCGGCCGAGGCCTGGGGCTGGCGCGCCGTGTTCGGCATTCTGCTGATTCCGATGGCGGCCGTGTTCGTGCTGTACATACTCATGGCCAGGGACGCACCGGAACAGCGCACGCCGGTATCGCTGCGCAATTACCGGGCGGTGCTGGGCGACCGCGACACCTGGTGGTTCATGTTTTTCTACTCGATCACCTTTGGCGGTTTCGTGGGCCTGGGCAATGCGCTGCCGCTGTACTTCACTACCTGGTACCACGTGTCCGGCGTGGCGGCCGGCCTGATGGTGGCGCTGGTGGTGTTTGCCGGCTCCATGTTCCGGCCGGTCGGCGGCTGGCTGGCCGACCGGGTGGGCGGCATCCGCTCGTTGCAGGTGCTGTTCTGCGTGGTGGCGGTCAGTTACGTGGTGGTCGGCCTGTTGCCGCAGGGTCCGGCGCCGGCCGTGGATGCCGTTGCCACGGCCAAGGTTGCCGGTTGGGGCATCCGGGAACTGCCGGGCGTCGCCTGGCTGGCGGTGGCGGCGTTCTTCGTCGGTGCCATGGCGCTGGGCATGGGCAACGGGTCGGTGTTCCAGCTGGTGCCGCTGCGCTTTCGGCGCGAGATCGGGGTCGTCACCGGGCTGGTCGGTGCAGCCGGCGGCGTCGGCGGCTTCTTCCTGGCCAAGACGCTGGGCTGGTCCCGGGTAGCCACTGGCAGTTTCGGGGCCGGCTTTTTCCTGTTCGCCGGGCTGGCCCTGGTCGGCTTGATCGGCCTGGCCGCGGTCAAGACCCGCTGGCGCACCACCTGGGGCGCCGTGGCCGAGGCGCGCGTGTGATCCGCGTGCATGAGTAGCGAACGGCTCGAAGTTGGCGTCGGGCTGGCGAGCGAGACCGGCAAGCGGCCACGCAACGAGGATTTCGTGGCCGCCGACCGCCCGACCGGCAGCCGCGGCGCGCACGAATTCGCGGCCGCGATTGCCGACGGTGTCGGCGGTGGACCGGGCGGCCGGCTGGCGGCCGAAACCACCGTGCGGGCGTTTCTGGACGGCTACTTCGGCCTGCCGGCCACGCTGGGCGTGGAGCGCGCCGCCGGCCGCGCGCTGCAGGCCGTCAACCGCTGGCTGCATGGCCTGGCCCGGCAGAACGCCGACCTGCGCGGCATGGCCACCACCTTCAGCGCGCTGCTGCTGCGCGGGCGCGAGGCCTACGTGCTGCACGCGGGCGACAGCCGCGTGTACCGCCTGCGGGACGCCAACCTGCACCGCCTGACCACCGATCACACCCACGAACACCCGGACCTGCGGCACGTGCTGTACCGGGCGGTGGCACTGGAGGACAACGTGCGCGCCGACGCCAGCCGGCACGAGCTGCGCGTGCACGATCGTTATTTCTTGTGTACCGACGGCGTGCATGGCGCGCTGGCCGATCGGCAGATTCAGGAATTGCTGGCTGCCCGGGCCGATCCGCAGACCAGCGCAGCGCACATCGTCGCGGCGGCACTCGAAGCCGGCAGCCGCGACAACGTGACCGCCCTGGTGCTGGATGTGTTGGCGCTGCCGCCGCTGGATCAAACCGGTCTTGAAGCCGCCCTGGCGGCCTTGCCGCTGTTGCCACTGCCCAAGGTGGACGACGAAGTCGATGGTTTTCGGCTGCTGGAGCAGATTTCCGACGGCCGCTACAGCCGCCTGTTTCGGGCGCAAGACCTGCTGGAACCGCGACAGGTGGTGCTCAAATTCCCGCATCCGCGCCTGGAGGGCGAGGACATCTACCGGCGTGCCTTTCTGCGCGAGGCGGCAGTGGCGGCGCAGGTGCGCAGCCCCTACGTGGCGGAGGTGATCGAGTTGGCGCCGGATCGCCAGACGCGGTTGTATTCGGTGATGCCGTTCTACGTCGGCGAGACGCTGGAGCAACGCCTCAAGCGCGGGCCGCTGGCGCTGGCCGAGGGCATCGCCATTGCCAGCCCGCTGGGCCGGGCGGTCGATGCCCTGCACCGGCGGCGCATCGTGCATCGCGACATCAAGCCCGACAACGTGCTGCTGCTGACCGGCGGCGGCCTGAGGTTGCTCGATCTGGGCGTGGCGCGTCTGCCGGGCCTGGAAATCGCCCCCGACGAGGACATCCCCGGCACGCCCAGCTACCTGGCGCCGGAGCTGTTCGAGGGCAATGCCGGCGACGAGCGCACCGACGTGTACGCCCTGGGCGTCACGCTTTACCGCATGTTCAGCGGCCACTACCCGTACGGCGAGACCGAAGCCTTCGCCCGGCCGCGCTTTGCGCGTCGCCAGCCGCTGGCGCAGCACCGCCCGGACCTGCCGGCCTGGCTCGATTCGGTGCTCACGCGCGCCACGGCGGTGCAGGCCGCCGACCGCTATGCCCACGTGGCGGACCTGGTGGCCGATCTGGAACACGGCCTGTCCGGCGCCGCCGGCACCGCGCCGCAGCGGCGCCAGCCGCTGTATGCCCGCAATCCGCTGCGCTTCTGGCAGGGCCTGTGCCTGCTGCTGGCGATAACTCTGCTGGTACTGCTGGCGCGGGGGTGAGGGGCTGGCACGCGTCGTGCTTTGGATAACGGCGTAATCGTCGTGTGAGTGGCAGCGCAGCCGCCAGCACGACCCACATAACGGACCGACCCACGCCACTGACGGCGTGGCGGTCGCGGGCAACGGAGCCCGCCGTCACACACCCTTGTGACGGCGGGTTTTTTTTTGGCCTCACGGCAGCGCAAGGAGCCTGTGCATGAATGACTCGAAGATACCCGGCAACCCCGTCACCACCGCGGCTACGCCGGCCGACACGCCGTCCGATCCGGGCCGCCGCAGCCTGCTGCGCGGCGCGCTGGTCACCACCGGCGCCGCGGCGTTGCTGAATCTGGTGCCGTCGGCCATTCGCAGCGCGGCCTGGGCGGCCGGCTCGGACGCGCCGGAAAAAACCGAGCTCAAGATCGGCTTTATCCCGCTGACCGACTGCGCGCCGATCGTGATGGCGGCCCTGAAGGGCTTCGACAAGAAGTACGGCCTGACCATCACCCCGACCAAGGAAGCCTCCTGGGCCGCCGTGCGCGACAAGCTGATGTACGGCGAGATCGACGCCGCGCACGTGCTGTACGGCCTCATCTACGGCGTGCAGCTGGGCACCCGCGGCCCGCAGAAGGACATGGCCGTGCTGATGACGCTCAACAACAACGGCCAGGCCATCACGCTCTCGAACGACCTGAAGGCCGCTGGCGTCACCGACGGCGCGACGCTCAAAAAGCTGGTCGACGGCAAGGCGCGCGACTACACCTTCGCCCAGACCTTCCCGACCGGCACCCACGCCATGTGGCTGTACTACTGGCTGGCGGCCAACGGCATTCATCCGTTCAAGGACATCAAGAACATCGTGGTGCCGCCGCCGCAGATGGTGGCCAACATGCGTGTCGGCAACATGGACGGTTACTGCGTGGGCGAGCCCTGGAACGCGCGCGCCATCGCCGACGACATCGGCTTTACCGCCGTCACCACGCAGGACATCTGGCCCGACCACCCGGAAAAGGTGCTCGGCACCACCGCCGAGTTCGTCGCCCAGTACCCCAACACCGCCCGCGCCATGACGGCCGCCGTTCTGGACGCCGCCCGCTGGTGCGATGCACAGGAGAACCGCGCCGAGCTGGCCGAGGCGGTGGCCGCCAAGTCCTACGTCAACTGCCCGGTGGACATCATCAAGGGCCGCATCCTGGGCGAGTACGAGAACGGCCTTGGCAAGAAGTGGACCGACGCCAGGCCCATGCGCTTCTTCCGCGACGGCGCGGTGACCTACCCCTGGCTGTCGGACGGCATGTGGTTCCTGACCCAGCACAAGCGCTGGGGCCTGATGAGCGCCGAGCCGGACTACCTGGCCACCGCCAAAAAGGTCAACCGCATCGACGTTTACGCGCAGGCGGCGGCCGCGGCCGGTGTGGCGGTGCCAAAGGACACGCTGCGCACGTCCACGCTCATCGACGGCACGGTGTGGAACGGCACCGACCCGGCGGCCTACGCGGCCAGCTTCAAGATCAGGACTTGAGCCATGGCCGCAGTCGTAGGGCGGGTTAGGCCGCAGGCCGTAACCCGCCGGGGCGTCGAAATAGCGTGCCGGGTGGCTTACGACGCGTTGCTTCTAAAAACAGATCCTTGTGTTTCCGTTGCGAACTGGAGCTAAACCATGGCCGCAGTAATACAGCTGGTGAGCGGCGCGAACATCGCGCCACCCGCCCCGACGGTGCCCGACCGGCCCTTGCCCGCCGTCACCTTGTCCGCCCCCGACACGCCGCCGCCAGCCCCGCGCGGTCCGGCCTGGCTGCGCGCCAATGGTCCCGATCCGCGTGCCCAGGCCTTCGCCCGGCAGGCGATCGCCGCGCTGGTCGGCCTGCTGGTGCTGGTGGCTCTGTGGTCGCTGCTGGCGGCCAACACCCGCCTGCCGGGCCCGGCCGCCACCTGGGTGTCGGCAGTCGAGCTGTTCAGCGATCCGTTCTATCGCAACTCGCCCAACGACCAGGGCATCGGCTGGAACGTGCTGGCCTCGTTGCGGCGGGTGGGGCTGGGCTTTGGCGCGGCGGCGCTGGTCGGCATTCCGCTCGGCTTCGTGATCGGGCGCTTCCGCTTTCTGGGCGACGCGGCCGGACCGGTCATCAGCCTGCTGCGGCCGGTGTCGCCGCTGGCCTGGCTGCCGATCGGCCTGCTGCTGTTCAAGTCGGCCGAGCCGTCGGCCATTTTCGCCATCTTCATCTGCAGCATCTGGCCGATGATCATCAACACCGCCTCGGGCGTGCAGCAGGTGCCGCGCGAGTACCTGGACGTGGCGCGCGTGCTGCGGCTGTCCGAATGGACCGTGTTCCTGCGCATCCTGCTGCCGTCCAGCCTGCCGCAGGTGCTGACCGGGGTGCGCCTGTCGGTGGGCATCGCCTGGCTGGTGATCGTCGCCGCCGAGATGCTGACCGGCGGCGTTGGCATCGGCTTCTGGGTCTGGGACGAGTGGAACAACCTGAACGTCGAGCACATCCTGATTGCCATTTTCGTCATCGGTGCGGTCGGTCTGCTGCTGGAACAGGCCCTGCTGCTGCTGGCCCGTCGATTGCCGTGATCTTTGAGGCCCGACCACGTTCTTTTTGCAGGAGCAGTTCCATGAACGAATCGAAATTCCTGACCGTGGAGAAGGTGGATGTCACCTTCCCGACCCCGAAGGGCCCGCTCACCGTGCTCGAAAGCGCCAGCTTCGAGGTCGCCCGCGGCGAGGTGGTGGCGCTGATCGGCCATTCCGGCTGCGGCAAGTCCACGCTGCTGAACGTCATCGCCGGCCTGCACACCGCCAGCCGCGGCGGCGTGATCCTGGAAGGCCGCGAGGTCACCGCCCCCGGCCCGGACCGCGCCATGGTGTTCCAGACCCACGCCCTGCTGCCGTGGCTGTCGGCCTACGACAACGTGCGCCTGGCCGTGGACCGCGTGTTCGGCAAGACCAAGACCAAGGCCGAGCGCCACGACTGGACCGTGCAGCACCTGGAGCTGGTGCACATGGCACACGCCGCCGACCGCAAGCCGGCCGAGATCTCCGGCGGCATGCGCCAGCGGGTGGGCATCGCCCGGGCGCTGGCCATGCAGCCCAAGGTGCTGCTGATGGACGAACCCTTCGGTGCGCTCGACGCCCTCACCCGCGCCCAGCTGCAGGACGCGCTGCTGGAGCTGCACGCCAGCCTCGGCATGACCGTCATCCTGGTCACCCACGACGTGGACGAGGCGGTGCTGCTGTCGGACAAGGTAGTCATGCTCACCAACGGCCCGAACGCCCACGTCGGCGAAGTCATGAGCGTGCCGCTGGCCCGCCCGCGCGAACGCCTGGCCCTGGCCGAGGACGCCGCCTTCACGCACTGCCGGGCTGAGCTGCTGCGCTTCTTGCATGCTGCGCATCCGGCGAAGGCGGCTTGAGGCAGGAGTTGGGCAACCCGGAAGGCGGAATACGCTGCGCTATTCCACCCTACGCGGGCTGAACGGCGTGTTGCGTAAGTTCGCCACAATGGTTGGCTCACTCCGCCAATGCGACATAAATCGGTGTGCCGAGTAAGGCGCTTTTTCCGGTGTGTTCGTCATAGCCAGAGAGTACAGTCTTTGCGAGAAATTTAAGCCTTTGGTGTGGCAGTCCGTAGCGAATGGCAGATTGGACAATCGCAGATAGTGCATCGCTGTTAACGTCAGCATTTGAAAAATGCCTGCCAAGGCCACCCCACGAAAGATGAATTTCCTTCCTCCGAACAAGCGCCGCGACTAGACGTGATGATAGCGAGAAGGAGGTTGTGGTCGTCGGTCGAGCGAGCGGATTTGGGATGCAGTTATACATCGACCCCCCAAGACCGACAACAACTTCTGGCGTTGCACAAGAAAAATAAACCATTTCTTCGTAGCCCTCGTACGGTCCCCACGCCATATCGAGCGTTCCAGCAAAGTACTTGCCTGGGCTATCGATGGTTCCAATTGTTCTTCGCAGATGGTTTTCGATGACATGGATCTTCTCGTACCTAGTTTCCTCTATGCTGGCGGTGTTGAATTTGGCACGGAAGAGGGCGAGATTGAACTCAATCTCACCTACCAGTTTTCCTCGGGATTTGGGCTGAATTTGCTCAAAAAGCATCTCTATTTTCGCGTCGGAGAGGTAGACAAAATACTCCATGGGGGCCTCGCGTCGATGAAAGGGAGATGTGGGTCAGGCGAGCAAGCGTAGGGTAGGCAAAGCGCAGCGTGCCCACGCAGTTCTTTGCCCGGACGGATCGAATCCTCTTGCTGTTCGTGGTCCGGCCAACTCAATCCTCGAGCGGTCGGGATGATTCAGTCTCATGTTGAGGCTGGGTGCTGCCAAAAGAAGCTAACGTGGGCACGCTGCGCTTTGCCCACCCGGATGACTACCCTGCCGCCTCGATCAACTCGATGTCCTTCCTGAGCAGCTCATTGACGAGTTGCCCGACATCGACGCCGCGCGCTTTGGCGCGTGCTGACAGGTAGGCCTCAACCTCGGCATCCAGGTACACCGGCAGATGCAGTTTCGCGCCGTCGCGGTAGAACTTGCCGCGTTGGCCTTGGCTGAAATCGTATTGATCGCGCATAGGTTCACCCTTGGTACGGTTGGGCTTCATACGTGGTGGCTTCGCGGGCCGAAATGAGGGACCGTAACCCGGATGAAGCGTAGCGGAAATCGGGGACGACTGGGGCACCGTCCCCGCGTATTCCGCTGTGCCCCTACGGGCTACCAGTTGCTGGCCTGTGGGAGGCCCGCCCGCGGGCCGAATGTGTGGATTTGGCAGCACTTTCGCGGCGAGGGCGCCGCTCCCACTGTGCGAATCCGGCGCGCGAAAAGCGGTTTTGGGCGGATAGTCGAAAGATGGCCGTCAGCTTGGCGCGCGGTCCGGTTATCGTTGGGACCGTGGCATGTTCGCCACGGTCCGGAGGAGAGACAAACATGGCACGGTTCGACGGCAAGTCGGTGATCGTCACCGGCGGGGGTTCGGGGATTGGCGCGGCAACGGCGCGTGCGTTTGCCGCCCAGGGCGCGGCGGTAATGATCGGCGACATCAACGCCAAGGCCGGTGAGGCGGTGGCGGCGGACATCCGCGCCAGGGGCCAGAAGGCGGCCTTCACGGTGGTCGATACAACCAAGAAAACCAGTGTCGATGCGCTGGTCGCGGCGGCCGTGAAGGCTCACGGGCGGCTGGATGTGGTGTTTGCCAACGCGGGTGTGTTCGACGGCTTTTTGCCGTTCACGGACATCGACGAGGTGCTGTTCGACCGCGTCATCGGCATCAACGTGAAGGGTTATTTCTTCACCTGCCAGGCGGCCTTCGAGGAGCTGAAGAAAACCGGCGGCAACATCGTGATGACGGCGTCGGTGGCGGGTCTGGCGTCCGGCGGCGGCGGGGCGGCCTACACGGCATCCAAGTACGCCACGATTGGTCTGATCAACCAGATCGGCGTCGAAGCTGCCGCCCATGGCATCCGCGTGAACGGCGTGGCGCCCGGCGGCGTGAAGACCGGCATGACGGAACACCTGATCGCCGACCCGGCGGTGGCCGGCTTCATCAGCCAGGGCACGCCGCTGGGGCGCTGGGCCGAGCCGGAGGAAATCGCCGATGCGGTGGTGTTCCTGGCTTCCGACGAGGCGCGCTACGTCACCGGCACGGTGCTGCGCGTGGACGGGGGCATGCGCTCGAAGTAGCCGCAGGTTGGCGCCACCGGCGGGTCTTGCGGACCCGCCGGTGGTCTTGACGTCCATCAAGGGGCCGGGGCAACCAGCCTTTCTAATGACTCCCGGCAACCGACCGTTCGGTTGCACCAAGTTCCGGACCGCCCGCGCGGCCCCACTCAGGAGGAGTCACCATGAACGCCCCGCAGTCGCCGGTCCGCTTTCCGTTCAGCCCGCGCCACGCGATGAAATTCGGCACCCCGGTGCCGGACATGGGCACGGGGCCGATCCCGGCCGAATCCGTCACCTCGGCCGAGTACTTCGAGCGCGAGCGCGAGCAGGTCTTCAAGCAGGCCTGGCTGCAGGTCGGCCGGGTGGAGGAAATCCCGAATCCGGGCGACTACTTCACGCGCGAGCTGCACGTGTTCAAGAGCAACATCGTGGTGGTGCGCGGCAAGGACGGCGTGGTGCGCGCCTTCCACAACATGTGCACCCACCGCGGCATGGCGCTGGCCACCGAGCCGTGCGGCAACACGCGCGGCTTCACCTGCGAGTTCCACGGCTGGGGCTTTGGTCTGGACGGCAGCCTGCAGGCGGTGCCGGCCATCGAGTCGTTCCCGGACTTCGACAAGGGCAAGCTGGGCCTCAAGGCGCTGGCCTGCGACACCTGGAACGGCTTCATCTTTGTGCACTGGAACCGGCAGCCGGCGCAGTCGCTGGCCGACTTCATGGGCCAGCTGGCCAAGGACATGGACGGCTTCCCGTTCGACAAGTGCCAGCACATCGCCCACTACACGGCGCGCGTGAAAGCCAACTGGAAGCTGTGCATCGACGCCTTCCAGGAGGCTTACCACGCCACCTATCTGCACCGGCACGCCATTCCGGGCGCGGGCGATCTGGAGCTGGCGCTGCCGACCTCGGTGCGCTTCTACGGCCCGCACCGGTCGGTTTCGTGCTGGCTCAAGACCGACATCCAGCCGACGCCGGCCGAAGCCATTGCCTACAAGCACGGCAGTTTTGGCTTCGTGAAGGCGGACCAAGGCGACTCGCGCGGCCTGAACCCATCCGGTGACGAATCCTGGTGGTTCGACATCAACGTGTTCTTCCCGAATTTCTTCTGTGATCTGGGCCGTGGCTGGTACTTCACCTACAACTTCTGGCCGGTGTCGGAGAACGACACCATCTGGAACATGAACATCTATCAGGTGCAGGCCGACACCGCCGGTGACCGGCTGGCGCAGGAGTTCACGCGCATCGTGCTGCGCGACACGGTGTACGAGGACATGAGCACCATGGAGTACTCGCAAAAGGCGTTCGATTCGGGCGTGATCACCGAGCAGACCATCGGTGACACCGAGATCGCCATGCGCCACCAGTACTGGGTGGCCGACGAGTGGGTCAACGGCCGGCGGCCGTGAGCGAGCGGTTCAACACCAGGAGACACACACCATGAGTACGCGCCTGCCCGCCGCGTTTGCGGACCTCGAATCGCACTGTGAGTACTGGCTGCACGACACCGAAGCGGCGCGCAACCGCGCCCGCATCAGTACCGACATGCCGCGTATCCGCGCCTTTTACGACGCCGTCATGCCGCGCTTCGACGCCATCATCCAGCACCTGAACGGCTTTCCGCTGGGCGCCCTGCCGGCGGCCGAGGAGAACCTGCTGAACCTGGCGTTTTCCTTCGTGGAAGCCTCGGCGCCGGTGGAGCGTTTCAACTCGCCCATCGTCACCAAGACCTTCCCGCCGGAGCGCTTCGTCATTCACGAGGATCTGGGCCGCAGCGGCGGCTGGTAAGTCACACACTGTGGGAGCGGCGCCCCCGCCGCGAATGGCCGGGAGTTCGGCCATTCGGCCCGGGGCGGGCCTCCCACAGGCGGGCCTCCCACACCGGATCGGCGCCCTTGTGGGAGCGCGGCTTTGCCGCGCGATTGCGCCGCCTTGTCAGGCGTGAAGCGGCCGGTCTGACGGCGCTGCGACCACCGGGGCGGTGGTGTCTATCACCGCCCCGCCCAGGCATTCATCGTCCCTATAAAACACCACCGACTGGCCCGGCGTGACCGCCCGCTGCGGGCGGTCGAATTGCACGCGGCAGCGGCCATCGTCCAGTACCTCGACCTCGCAGGTCTCGGCCGTTTGCCGGTAGCGGGTCTTGGCCGTGCAACTGAACCGCGCTTGCGGCGGATTGCCTGCGATCCAGGTGGCCGCCTCGGACAGCAGACCGTCGCTCATCAGCAGGGGATGGTCGTGCCCCTGCACCACGCGCAACGTGTTGCGAGCAGCATCCTTGCCGGCCGCGTACCAGGGCGCGTTGCCTGCGCCGTGACCGCCGCCGATGCCCAGGCCCTGCCGCTGGCCCAGCGTGTAGTACGGCAGGCCGATGTGCCGGCCGACGATGCGGCCGTCCGGGTCCAGCATGTCGCCCGGTTCAGCCACCAGATAGCGGCTCAGGAACTCCCGAAACGGCCGCTCGCCGATGAAGCAGATGCCGGTCGAGTCCTTTTTTTGCGCCACCGGCAGACCGGCCTGCGCGGCCAGCGCACGCACCTCGCCCTTGGTGAACCCGGTCAGCGGCATGCCGGCCGGGGCGAGCTGCGCCTGCGTCAGGGCGTGCAGGAAGTAGGTCTGGTCCTTGTCGCGGTCGGCCGGGCACAAAAGATGAACCTGCCCGCCGCTTCGCCGCAGGGCGGCATAGTGGCCGGTGGCGATGGCCTGCGCGCCGAGCGCCTGCGCGTGCTGCTGGAACACGCCGAACTTGATCTGCCGGTTGCACAGCACGTCCGGATTGGGCGTGCGCCCGCGCCGGTATTCGGCCAGAAAGTGCGCGAACACCTGCTCGCGGTATTCGGCGGCGAAGTTCACCACCTGCACCGGGATGTCCAGGCACGCGCCGATGGCCTGCACGTCGGCGATGTCGGCCTCGGCCGGGCAGTTGCCGAACTGGTCGTCGTCCTCCCAGTTCTTCATGAAAAGGCCGAGCACGTCGTAGCCGGCGCGTTGCAGCAGCAAGGCCGTGACGGCCGAATCGACGCCACCGGACAGTCCGACCACCACCCGTGCCGGAGGCGGCAACGGCAGACCGAACGGCGCGTCCATCAGGCCTGCGTGAGCAGGGACAGCGGGTGGCGGGCGCCGGCCAGGTAGTCGTCCAGGCAGCGCAGCACCAGCTCCGTGCGGTGCCGGTCGGCGCAGGCGGCCAGCTGGTCGCGATCCAGCCACACGGCCCGTTCGATGCCGGTGTCGAGCGGCTGGTCGGGGTAGTGCTCGACTGCCCGGGCGCTGAAACACACGCGCAGGGTGGTGATGCCGCTGCCGGGTTCGACGCGTCGGTACAGGCCGACCACTGACTCGGGCTCGACCGCCCAGCCGGTTTCTTCCAGCGTCTCGCGCCGACAGGCGTCGATCAGGCTCTCGCCGTGCTCCAGGTGGCCGGCCGGCTGGTTGAGCACCAGCCGCCCCTCGGCGAGTTCTTCCACCAACAGGAAGCGACCGTCGTTCTCGACGATGGCGGCGACGGTGACGCGGGGTGTCCAGACCATGAGCGGATTTTACCGGGGGGGGACGGGCGAGCCGAGCAGGGCGCGCACGGCTGCCACCAGACCGGCGTCGCTGGCCTCGATGGCCGCCATGAGCGGCCCGCTGAAGCCGGCGTGCCGGGCGTGTTGCGCCAGGGCCGCGCTGAGCACGGCCAGTGGCAGGGCTTTGAGCTGCGTTACCGCCGGTCCGGCCAGCGCGAGCAGGCCGTCCAGGCTGGCCCGACTGGTGGCGGTGACTGCGGCGATGGCGCCCTGGGCCAGCCAGGCGTGAAGCTGCGCGGGATCGCCCGCCGCGACGCGCCGGTAGCAGGCCACGGCCCGCACATCGGCGCCGCGCGCCGCGAGCGTGTCCGCCAGCAGCGTGCGCCCGCCCTGGCCGCGAAAGATCACCACCCGCTGTCCGGCCACGTGACTGAACCGCGGCAGCGCCAGCAGGCCTTCGCTGTCAAAACGCGCTTCGGGCACGAGCACATCGGAAAAACCGCCCGCTGCCAGCGCCCGCGCGCTGGCTGGCCCGACGGCTGCCACCCGGCACCCGGCCGGCAGGCCACCGGCCGCGGCAATGACCGGCAGGGCGTGCTGTACGGCGTTGGCGCTGATGAAGATGGCCAGGTCGCAGGGCAGGGCTGCGCGCAGTGCCGCGGCGGCGACGGCGGACTCGGTGGCCTCGATCGCCAGCGTCGGCAGGTAAAGCGGCGTGAAGCCCGCGGCGCGCAGCCCGTCGCCGAGCGCCGCCGCCTGTGCGGCTGGCCGCGTCACCAGCACGCCTGATTCAGCCACGGCCGGCCAGAATCTCGCCGGCGCCGCGTTCGAGCAGAATCGTCGCCAACGCCAACCCCAGCGCCTGCGGCTGGTCGGCCGGGCCGCTGAGTGACTCGCGCAGGATCCGGCGCCCGTCCGGCGTGCCGACCAGGCCGGTCAGGTGCAGCCGGTCGCCGTCGAGCACGGCATGCGCCGCCAGCGGCGTGTGGCAGCCGCCGCCAAGCCGGCCGGCGAAGGCGCGCTCGGCCTGCACGCGCAGCGCCGTGGCCGGTTCGTGCAGGGGCGCGATCAATGCCTCGACGGCGGCGTCACCGGCGCGGCATTCGAGGCCCAGCACGCCCTGCGTCACCGCCGGCAGCATCACGTCGATTTCCAGACGCGCGGCGATGCGCTCGGCCAGGCCCAGCCGGTCCAGGCCCGCGGCGGCCAGCAGCAGCGCGTCGCACTCGCCCCGATCCAGCTTGGCCAGGCGCGTCTGCACGTTGCCGCGGGTCAGCACCAGCACCAGGTCGGGGCGCCGGGCCAGCAGCTGACAGCCCCGTCGCAGGCTGGCCGTACCGACGCGGGCGCCGGGCGGCAGGTCGTCAAGGCTGCTTGCCTGCGATGTCACCAGCGCATCGCGCGGATCGGCGGCGGCGCAGAACACCGGCAGCGCGAAGCCGGGCGGCAGCTCGGCCGGCACGTCCTTCATGGAATGCACGGCCAGGTCCGCGTGGCCGCCTGCCAGGCCCTGTTCCAGTTCCTTGATGAACAGGCCCTTGCCGCCCTCGGCGCTCAGCGCCCGGTCCAGGATGCGGTCGCCCTCGGTGAGCATCTGGACCAGTTCCACGCGCAGGCTCGGATGGTGCCGGATCAGCAGAGCGGCGACGTGGTGGGCCTGCCACAGGGCGAGCGGGCTCTTGCGGGTGGCGATGCGCAGGACGGTCATGGAAGCGGGTCGGAGGGTGATCTGATGGGCGGGCGGACGGCCCGGCAGTCTAGCAAGTTGCCGCGCGGCTCCGGCTGGCGTCACCACAGGCAGGACCGCACAATGGCCCGCCCTTCGTCGCGGTGTCCGTCATGTCCTGGCTTTCCGATCAGCTCGCCTGCCTGCCGTCGTGGCTGTTGCCGCAGCACACCGCCTCGCGCCTGGTGTACCAGTTGGCCCGCTCGCGCCGGCCCTGGCTCAAGCAGGCGCTGATCGACAGCCTGATCCGCGTCTACAAGGTCGATCTGACCGACGCCGCGCAGCCGGACCCGCGCGCCTATCCGGATTTCGTGAGCTTTTTTACGCGCGCGCTGCGCGAGGGCGCCCGGCCGCTGGCCGGGGACGAGCGCACGCTGGCGAGCCCGGCCGACGGCACGGTGAGCGCCTGCGGCCATATCGCGGGCGATGAACTGATCCAGGCCAAGGGCCGTACGTTCACGACGGCCGAACTGCTGGGCGGCGATTTCGCGCTGGCAGGCGAGTTCACCGACGGCGAGTTCTGCACCGTGTACCTGGCGCCGCGCGACTATCACCGCGTGCACATGCCGCTGGCCGGCACCCTGCGCAGCATGACCCACGTGCCGGGGCAGTTGTTCTCGGTGCAGGGCGCAACCGCCCGCCAGATCGACCGCCTGTTCGCCCGCAACGAACGCCTGGTGTGCGTGTTCGATACCGCCTGCGGGCCGCTGGCGGTGGTGCTGGTCGGCGCGCTGCTGGTGTCGAGCATCAGCACCGTGTGGGCCGGGCAGATCAATCCGCATGGCGAGCGCCGTGGCCTGTGGCGCAAGACCTATCCGGCGTCCGGCGAGGGCAGCGTGCAGCTGGCGCGCGGGGCGGAACTTGGCCATTTCGCCATGGGTTCGACGGTGATCCTGCTCCTGCCGCCGGGCGGCTTCACGTGGGAGAGCGGCTTGCATGAGGGGACGACGCTGCACTGCAGGCAGGCGCTAGGGACCTGGCCGGCGCATGGCGAGACGGCGGCGCGCTGATTGAGTGCTGTTTTGTATGACATTATTCAGGGGAAGGCTCAGAGCCGTCCTGCGCGGCCAGATACATTTCTTGACAGTTTCTTTCAATACGATGGGAGGTTTTTTGTGAGCGATCAAATTTCCTTTGAAACTAATGATTTCGCCAGCAATCCAGAGCCCCGTTGCCCGTGCGTCCTGCTCTTGGACGTTTCTGGTTCGATGAGTGGGCGCCCGCTCGACGAACTCAACGCCGGTCTGACCACGTTTCGCGACGAACTGTCAGCCGACGCCCTCGCCCTAAAGCGAGTTGAAGTCGGCATAGTAACGTTTGGCCCTGTGACAGTGGCGTCCCCATTCACCAGCGCCTCCACTTTCTATCCGCCGACGTTGCAGTCGCAAGGGGACACCCCGATGGGTGCGGCCATTACGCAAGCGCTCAACATGGTGGAAGACCGTAAGCGCGACTATCGCTCAAACGGCATCTCCTACTACCGCCCTTGGGTGTTTCTCATCACCGACGGCGCTCCGACCGACTCCTGGCAAGCGGCGGCAGCCGCCGTTCGGGAAGGCGAGGCCTCCAAAAAATTTGCCTTCTTCGCTGTCGGCGTGACGGGTGCGGACATGAACGTGCTCCGGCAGATCAGCGCGCGCGAGCCCCTGTCGCTGGAAGGCCTGAAGTTCCGCGAGCTCTTCAGGTGGCTGTCCAGCTCGCTTCGCTCCGTGTCCCGGTCGACGCCGGGAACTGAAGTGCCGCTTGAGGCACCGAAGGGCTGGGCATCGGTGTGACCTGGCGCGTCGTCTCCGCCTCGGAGATCGGCACATCACACGTCCTCACTGGCACTCCTTGCCAGGACAGCTGCTGGGCGAAGGTCAGCTGCCTGCGTAACCAGCAGCCTCTTCTGTCGATGTTTATTGCCGACGGCGCCGGCAGCGCTGAGAAAGGCGGGGCTGGGGCTGAACTGGCTATCGAGGCCGCGGCCGCCTTCGTCGCCGAAAAGGTCGAGCAAGGCGAATTTGGACTAAGCGACGCGCTGGCGACCGACATCGTGCTAGCTGTGCGACATGCCATCTATGCGGCTGCCGAGTCGGAGAACCTGAAGGCTCGCGATTTCGCGTGCACTTTCTTGGGAGTGCTTTCTTCTCCAAACGGCACGCTCGTCCTGCAGGTGGGTGATGGTGGAGTAGTTATCGACACGGGCACTGGGCTCGAGGTCGTCGTCGTGCCGATGTCCGGTGAGTACGCAAACATGACCTACTTTGTTACCGATGAGGATGCAGTGAGGCTCATGGAGACAAAAACTTACCCAGACAGAGCTATCAAGGTCGCGGCGTTCACCGACGGCATCCAGCGTTTGGCGCTGAACCTGGCGACAAATACGCCTCACGTGCCGTTCTTCGCGCCGTTCTTCGACGGGATGACGAAGGCCGCTGTAGAACAAGAGGACCAACTTCAAGGCCTTCTTTCAAATTTCCTTGGGAGCCAAGCGGTCAACGAACGCACCGATGACGATAAGACCTTGGCGTTAGCGGTCTGGATGCCCTGACAACCGGTCATGACGAAGACACTCTTCACCTCCAAAGGTGACCCCATTGCCCTTGGCCGAGAGCTGGGGCAAGGGGGTGAGGGGTCCGTCTTCGAGGTGCCTGCGTTGGCCGGCCAGGTCGCCAAGCACTATCACAGGGCTCCTGGCCCGGAGAAGCAAGCCAAGCTGAGCTTCATGGCATCGACTGCCGATGCGCAGCTCCTCAACTACGTGGCCTGGCCGCAAGAAACGCTGCACCCTAGCCGCGGAGGCCCGGTGGTCGGGTTTTTGATGCCGAAGGTGGCCGGCAAGAACCCCATCCACATGGTCTACAGTCCGGCGCACCGCCGCCAAGACTATCCGGATGCTGGATGGAATTTTTTGCTGTATGTGGCTCGAAACATCGCTGCTTCGTTTGAGGTGGTGCATACCCATGGCCACATCATTGGAGACGTAAACCAGAATAGCTTCATGGTCGGGCGCGACAGCAAGGTCGTGCTTATCGACAGCGACTCGTTTCAGGTGAATGCTCGTGGCACGCTCCACCTGTGCGAGGTCGGTGTCTCGCATTTCACACCACCCGAGCTGCAGTCGCTGCCATCATTCAACGGCTTCGCTCGGACGACGAATCACGACAACTTCGGCTTGGCGCTACTCATCTTCCATGTGCTCTTCGGCGGCCGACATCCCTTCTCAGGGGTTCCATTGCGAACCGGGGTGGGCGACGCCCTCGAGACGGACATCAAGCACTTTCACTACGCCTACGCGCGGGACAACCAGTTGCGAGGGTTCAGTCCTCCTCCTCGTTCTATCCCTGTTTCAATGCTGCCGGACTCTATTGAGGCAATGTTCCATCTGGCGTTCACCGAGAGGGGCGCATCGGGGGTGCGGCCAACCGCGCAGCAATGGGTGGCGGCACTCGACGGTCTTCGCGGGCGACTGAGGAGGTGCGGTGCGTCAAGCGTTCACGTGTACCCAGACCATCTGGGATCATGCCCCTGGTGCGCGCTTGAGAAGCAGGGAGTGAGCTACTTCGTCCACCTCGGCAGCGCCTTCACTCCGATGGCTGGTGGCTTCGTTCTGGCACAGGTCTGGGGTCTAATCCTGGCCGTGCCCCCGCCTTCTCCGCTGAGTCTCCCAAGCCCTGGTGATTTTACTGTTAAGGCCCGTCCTCTGCCAGAAGGAGTGCCCGGAGGGGTGGCCATCGCCTTTTACAAGTTGGTGGCCGTAGCGATGGCCATACTCATCATAGTCGCCGCTCCTGACGTCTGGTTTATCGCGCTACTTGTTGGCTGGGTGGGGTGGGCCGCCGGCAGTAATGCCGGTTCGTCGGAGCGCGCTGCTGAGACATTAACGCGACGCACCGCGATGCAAGTCGCCGAGCAGGAGTATGAGCGGCTGGTAGAGCGTGCCAAGAAGGAGGCTGGTCCAGAGGGCTTCCATGCGCGCCGAGCTGATCTTGCCAAGCTGAAAGATGAGCTTGCAGGTCTGCCGAGCGCGGAAAAGGGAGAAATCGACAACTTGCAGGCGACTGCATACGACCGGCAAAAACACAAGTTCCTCGACACGTGCTTCATCGACAACGCCAGCATCCCCGGGGTGGGGCCAGCGAGGAAGGCGGCGTTGCGCTCCTTTGGCATCGAAACGGCAGCTGACGTGACGAAGAGCCGTGTCATGCAGGTGCGCGGCTTCGGAGAAAGTCTGACATGGGCAGTTCTCGACTGGAAGGCGAGCTGCGAGCGGCGCTTCACGTTTAACCCCGCCGCTGCCGTTTCTCAGAGCGACCGGGATGCTGTTCGGGCGAAGTACGCCGCCCAGCGGGCTTCAATCGAGCGTGTCTTGGCTGCAGCACCGGCTGAGCTCGAGCAGTTTCGACAGCGCGCCCGCTCGAACTTTGCGTTACTGCAGCATCAGCTTGAGGCCGCCGCTCAAAAGCTGGCTCAAGCTCAAGCGGACCTCAGCGCTTTGTAGCCCAGTGGCGCTGCAGCGGGCTCCAACTGAAGTGAGTGAGCCAGCACTAGCCAGCGAAGGGCGAACAAATGGGGGGTGGTACGTGGGCTATGCTCCCACCAGTGGCCAAGCCGTAGCCGCTCCAGCTCGCGGGGCGCCACGCAACCGCCACAGCGGGCACAAAACGAATGACCAGCAGCAGGCGCCATGGCCACGCTGCGGCAAGCACGAGGAGGTGTCGATGAGCGCAATCCTGTTCCCGGCCGCCCTGGCTTTCATCATGTTCGGCCTGGGCATGGAGCTGACGGTGGCCGACTTCACCCGCCTGGCGCGCATGCCAAAGCCGGTGCTGGTCGGCCTGCTGGGGCACATGTTGATCCTGCCGCTGGTGGCGCTGGCCATGATCGGCCTGTTCCCGATGCCGGCCACGTTTGCGATTGGCCTGATGGTGGTTGCCGCCTGCCCCGGCGGGGCGGTGTCGAACCTGTGGACCTACCAGGCGCGTGGCGACGTGGCCCTGGCCGTCACGCTGACGGCCCTGTCCGCGGCGGTGGCGGTGGTGTGGGTGCCGGTGCTGCTGAATTTGTCGGTGACCTACCTGATCGGCGAGAGCAGCAACATCCGCCTGCTGCTGGGGCCAACCATGGAGCACATTGCCATGCTCACGGTGGTGCCGGTGTCGCTGGGCATGATCGTGCGGCGCCTGGCGCCCGGCTTTGCGCACGCCATGGACCGGCCGGTGCGCATGCTGTCGATGCTGCTGCTGGGCCTGATCGTGGTGATGATCCTGGTCGGCCATCGCGGCGAAATCGGGCATCTGGTCAGCACGGTTGGCCCGCCGGTGCTGCTCTACAACTTCCTGGTGATGGCGATCGGCTTGCTGCTGGCAAGGCTGGCCCGCCTCACGCCCAGACAGGTCATCACCATCCCGATCGAGGTCGGCATCCAGAACGTGATCATGGCCGCCACACTGGCCACCGCGCCGCAGTTCCTGAACCGCCCGGAAGCCGGCCTGGTGCCCAGCATCTACGGCTTCACCATGACCCTGATGGCAGTCGTCTGGCTGCTGGTGATCCGCCTGGCGCCGGGGGTGCTCGGGCCGGTGCCCGTGGCCCGGCCGCAGCCCGCACGGGCGCAGGCCTGATGCCCGACTCCGGGGGCGCGGGTCACACCTTCAGCGTGAAGGGGTTGAAGTCGGTCTGGCGGTCGAAATAGTCTTCCTGCTCGGCCCGTTTCAGGGCGTTGACCACGCGGTAGGTGACCGGCGTGGCGATGATTTCCCAACCTACCTTGATGCAGTAGTTGGCCACCATGACGCCCAGCAGCATGGGGGTTTTCCACACGCCGTAGAAGGCCAGCGGGTAGAACACCAGCGTGTCGGCCGCCTCGCCGACCATCGTCGAGCCGATGGTGCGCGTCCACAGATAGCGCCCGCCGGTGAGCACTTTCATGCGTGCCAGGGTGTAGGAATTGACGAACTCGCCGCACCAGTAGCCGACCAGCGAAGCCAGCGCGATGCGCCAGGTGGCGCCAAACGCCGCCTCGATGACGGCCTGGCCGGTCCAGCCGTCGGCCGGCGGCAGGGCCACCACCACCGCACTCATCACGGCGGCGAAGGCCAGCGCGCCGAAACCGGCCCACACCACGCGCCGTGAGCGGGCGTAGCCGTAGACCTCGGTCAGGACGTCGCCGAACAGGTAACTGAGCGGAAAGAACAGATTGCCGCAGCTGAAGGTCAGCCCGGCCACGGTGGTCAGCTTGCTCACGCCGATGAGGTTGGCGCACAGCAGCACCGTCACGAAGGCCGCCATCACCAGGTCGAAATAGCGGTAGTTGCGCCGTGGGGCGGGGGCGGACATGGGCGGTCCTCGCAGCGAGTGAGATGGTCGTAAAACCGCCGGGATGCTAGCACGCAGCGTGCCGGCGGCCGTGGTGTCACCGTTTCGCAACGCAACGGTCAACGGCCGGTCACGGACGGGCCGCAGCATGCGCGGCGCTTTCGGTCCGAAAGCGCCACCGGGACTGCCCGCCACCATGTCCGAGCCGGCCTTGTTGCTGCCCCCTGTGCCCGGACTTGCCGGCCTTCTCACGCAGCCACTGCTGGCCGCCGCCAACCATCTGACTGGCCTGACGTGCCTGAATGGCCTGTACCAGCGTGCCCGGCAAGGCGCGGCGGACGGCGATTTTCTGGACAGCGCGCTGGCGACACTGGGCGTGCGCTGTGAGCTGGACCCGCGGCGCCTGGCGCAGGTGTCCGCCACTGGTCCGCTGGTGGTGGTGGCCAATCATCCGTTCGGCGGCGTGGAAGGCATGGCCCTGGCGCAGGCGCTGCGCCAGCGGCGGCCGGACCTGCGCATTCTGGCCAATCATCTGCTGGGGCGGATACCGGAGCTCGATCCGCTGATGATCCATGTCAACCCGTTTGCCGGAGGCGCGGCGGTGCGCCAGAACCACACCCCGCTGCGTCAGGCACTGGCCTGGCTCAAGGGCGGCGGCGCGCTGCTGGTGTTTCCGGCCGGCACGGTGTCGCACTGGCACCTGCGCGCGCGGGCAGTGACCGATCCACCGTGGCAGCCGACGGTGTCCTGGCTGGTGCGCCGCAGCCAGGCCACGGTGTTGCCGGTGTTCGTTGCCGGCCGCAATAGCGCAGGTTTTCAGTTGGCTGGGCTGATCTCGCCCCGGCTGCGCACGGCGCTGCTGGTGCGTGAGCTGCTGCGCAGCCGCCAGCGGGTGCTGCGGGCCGAGTGTGGCCGGCCGATCGGCGCGGCCGAACTGGACGGGCTGGCCGATGATGCCGAGCGCACCGCATGGCTGCGGCTGAAGGTCTATGCGCTGGCGCGCCGGCCCGCTGCCAGGACACACGCTGCGCACCCGGCGGTTGCCGCCGGAGCAGCGTTGCAGTCGCTCGCCGCCCAGGTCGCCGGCTTGCCGACCAGCGCCTGCCTGCTGACGCAGGGCGACTATGCGGTGTACCTGACCACGGCGGCGCAGATTCCGGGCGTGCTGCAGGAAATCGGCCGCCAGCGGGAGCTGACTTTCCGGGCCGCCGGCGAGGGCAGCGGCAAGGCGCTCGACCTCGATGACTTCGACCGGCACTACCTGCACCTGTGGCTGTGGGACCACGCGCAGGGGCGTCTTGCCGGCGCATATCGTCTGGCGCCGATCGACCGCGTGCTGGCCGAGCGCGGCGAGCGGGGTTTGTACGTCGCCAGCCTGTTCCGGTTCCGTCGCGGTGCGCTGCAGGCGCTGGGTCCGGCGCTGGAGCTGGGTCGCTCGTTCGTGGCCTGCGACTATCAGCGGGATTTTCAGCCGCTGCTGCTGCTGTGGCAGGGCATCGGCCGCTACCTGGTGGCCAATCCGCAGTACACCAAGCTGCTCGGCCCGGTCAGCATTGCCCGCACGTACAGCGATCAATCCCGCGGCCTGATGGCGCATTACCTGAGCCGCTACTGCGCCAGCCCGGAACTGGCCGGCGCCGTGCGCGGCAACTACCGTCCGTCCCGCCCGGCCCTGAGCGGCCTTGGCGATGCCACCGTGGCGCGCCTGCTGCAGGACGTGGAGGCGGTGGCAAGCCTGGTGTCGGCCATCGAGGACGACGGCAAGGGTCTGCCGGTGCTGCTGCGCCACTACCTGAAACTGAACGGCCAGGTGCTGGCCTGGAACGTCGACCGCGCCTTCGGCGACGTGCTCGATGCGCTGCTGCTGGTCGATCTGCGCCGCACCGATTCACGGCTGCTGCGCCGTTACATGGGCGCCGACGGGGCCGCGCAGTTCCTGGCCCGGCACACGCTGCCGGCAGCCGCCTGACGCGTCGGGCGGTCCTACAGCCAACAAAGCGGACGCTGGCCAGCGCCGGGGCCGCAGCGCCGGGGCGCATGGCGGGTAGTGGTGCGCCGCGCTCGCCCTGCGTTGCAGCCGCAACGAGCCTGTGAGGCGCTGGCATTTACGGCTGTCTGGGCCGCAAATCCTGGTCCGAAAACGGCGACCCTTGCGGCGCACGGATGACGATGAAGCCCCGGCCACTGTCCCGATGGCAGGCGTTGCAGCCCGCGTCGAGTTGCCGGAAGGCAGCGGTGAAGCCCCGACCGTCCCGCGCGCGAATTGCGCCTGCCACCGCCGCGAGCGGTTTGGCCGTGTGCGCGTCTACCCACGCCGCGACGGGCAGGTCGTTCCAGCGTGGGTGCAGGTTCTTCACGTCGTCCAGGGATTCCCGGATCTCGTCCAATTCATAGGCGGCCAGTGGCCAGTTGCCCGCCTGGCCGGCCAGACCCAGCTTGATGTGGTGCGGCTGCACGGCGCCGGTCATGAGGTCGCCCATGCCGGGGCGGTAGCCGCCCGCGGCCGCTTCCTGTTGCGGCGGGTGGTGCGCCGTCACCTCGGCGCCTGCCGGTGGGGGCAGGCCGAGCATCAGCAAGGCGGTGACGGGGGCAATCACGATCCGACGTCGGGTGCTCATGGACGGGCTCCGGTGGGGGTTTCGTCGATCTTGCCGCGCATGTGCCCGGCGGGCGCCAGCCGTGAATCATCCGCCGCACGGCCCCAGGTGATTTGCGCGCCTGTCCTGTACCAACGGCCAAGGGCGGATGGGGTACTTGTGGAAACATTCATTAGCGTTATCTAATAAGAACCGGTGTCATCGCCGAATGGGGCTGTTCAAATGAAACTGACTGCGCGACAACAGCAGGTTCTCGACTTCATCACCACTGCCGTGACCGAAGCCGGCCTGCCGCCGACGCGGGTGGAAATCGCCCGCCATTTCGGGTTTCGTTCCATCAATGCGGCCGAGCAGCACCTGCGGGCGCTGGCGCGCAAGGGCGTCATCGACCTGATGGCCGGCACCTCGCGCGGCATTCGCCTGAAGCTGTCGACCGGTTTGCCGGTGGTGGGACAGGTTGCCGCCGGCAGTCCGCTGCTGGCCCAGGAGCACCTGCAGGGTACGCGCGCGCTCAGCGGCGCGCTGTTCAGTCCGAAGGCCGATTACCTGCTGCGCGTGAGCGGTCTGAGCATGCGCGACGCCGGCATCCTGGATGGCGACCTGCTGGCGGTGCATTCCACGCCCAGGGCGAACAACGGCGACCTGGTGGTGGCGCGCATCGACGGCGAGGTGACCGTCAAGCGCTTTCAGCGCAAGGGTGGCAAGGTCACTTTGCTGGCGGCAAATCCGGATTTCGCGCCGATCGAGATTGATCCGCGCAAGCACGAGTTCGTGATCGAAGGCCTGGGCGTGGGCGTGCTGCGCAATCTGGCCTGACGGCGTTGCCGGCGGTCCGGGCGGCTCGTTTCAGCGGCGGCGCAAATACAGCACGCCGAACAGTTCGCCGGCATCGGTCCAGGTGTGCAGCGGCTCGAAGCCGGCCTGCGTGGCCAGGTGGCGGAACTCGTCGGGCCGGTACTTGTACGAATTCTCGGTGTGGATGGACTCGCCTGCGGTGAAAGCAAACGCCTGACCGGCCACCCGGGCGGTCTGCGCACGCAGGCTGTCCAGGTGCATCTCGATCCGCCCGGCGGCGGCGTTGTAGACGGCGCGGTGGGCAAAGGCACCCAGATCGAAATCGGCATCCAGCTCCCGGTTGCAGCGGGCGAGCAGATTCAGGTTGAAAGCGGCCGTGACACCGGCGGCGTCGTTGTAGGCCGCGTGCAGGATGGCCGGGTCTTTTTTCGTATCCACGCCGATCAGCAGGCCATCACCGGTAGCCAGTTGCAGGGCGACGTTCCTGAGGAACCGCAGCGCCTCCAGTGGCGCGAAGTTGCCGATGCTGGAGCCGGGGAAGAACGCCAGCCGGCGCTGCCCGCCGCGCGCCACCCGCGGCAGCGCGAACGGCCGCGTGTAGTCGGCGCATACGGCCATCAGGTGCAGGGTCGGGTAATCACGGGCCAGCGCGTGGCAGGCGCCCAGCATGTGCTGGCGCGAGATGTCGATCGGCATGTACAGGTCCGGCGCCAGGGCGTCCAGCAGCAGGCGCGTCTTCGTGCTGCTGCCGCTGCCGTATTCCACCAGCACCCCGCCGCGACCGGCCAGGGCGGCGATCTGGGGCGCGGCGGTGGTGAGGATGCCCAGCTCGGTGCGCGTCGGGTAGTACTCCGGCAGCTCGCAGATGCGGTCGAACAGCGCCGAGCCGACCTGGTCGTAAAAGAACTTGCACGGCAGGCTCTTGTGCGGTCTGGCCAGACCCTCCAGCACCGCGCTGCGAAAGTCTTCCTGTTCCGGCGCCAGGTCGTGCAGGCGCAGTTTTGCGAGTGTGTTCATAAGTCGTCATCTGCCAGGCGCAGGCCAGTGCAGGCCCAGCGCGCGTCGGGGGGAAAGAAATTGCGGTACGTGGCGCGCAGGTGATCGGCTGGCGTCAGACAACAACCGCCGCGCAGCACCATCTGGCCGGACATGAACTTGCCGTTGTACTCGCCAACCGCGCCCGAGGCCGGGCGGTAGCGCGCATAGGGCAGGTAGGCGCTGGCGGTCCACTCCCAGACATCGCCAAAAAGCTGCGTGAAGCCACTGTGGACACCCGTCGGCTGGGGTTCGAGCCGGTCCTGGTCCAGATAATTGCCATCTGCCGGATGTGAATTGACGGCCACAGCCGCCGCTTCCCACTCGAACTCGGTCGGCAGGCGCCGGCCGGCGAAACGGGCGTAGGCGTCGGCCTCGTAGAAGCTCAGGTGACTCACCGGCGCAGCCGCAGCCAGGGGCCGCAGGCCGCCCAGCGTGAACACCTGCCAGCCCTCATCGCCGGTCTCCCAGCCGGTCTCCCAATATAGCGGCGCCGTCCAGCCGCGCGCCTGCACCGTGGCCCAGCCGTCCGACAGCCACAGCTCGGGGGTTTGATAACCGCCTGCGGCGACGAAGTCGAGGAATTCGCCGCAGGTCACCAGGCGATCGGCCAGACGATACGGCTCCAGGAAAACGCGGTGGCGCGGCGTTTCGTTGTCGAAGGCAAAGCCCGGCCCCTGATGGCCGACATCGACCATGCCGCCTTCGCATGACAGGAAGTTGACCGCGCCGCTGGCGCCCGGATCGGCCGGCGGCAGATCCGCGCGATAGGCCGGTCGCAGCGGATTGGAGTGGAAGTTGTACTTCACGTCCATCAGCAGCAGTTCCTGGTGCTGCTGTTCGTGGTTGAGGCCCAGTTCCAGCAGCGGTGCCATGTGCGCCCAGCCGGCCGCGTCCAGCGTGTCGAGCAGGGCAAACAGGTGCCGGTCCACGTGCGCCCGGTAGGCGAGCACTTCGTCCGTGGTGGGCCGGGCCAGCAGGCCGCGCCGGGCGCGGGCGTGAAACGGCCCGATCTGGTTGTAATACGAATTGAACAGATAGCCGTAGCGGGGATGAAACAGGCGGTAGTCAGGCAGGTTGGGCGCCAGGATGAAGGTTTCGAAGAACCAGGTCGTGTGCGCCAGGTGCCACTTGGGCGGACTCACGTCCGGCATGGACTGGATCACCATGTCCTCGGCGGTGAGCGGCGCGCACAGGGTCTGCGTCAGCCGGCGCACGGCCAGCAGGCGGCCGGCCAGTTCGGCGGGGTCCGGCTGCGCTGGACTGGCACGGCTGGGGGCGACGCTCGCCATGCTTGATTTCCCCTCGTGCGGCCGTTGTTGTGGCCGTTGGTGGCTTTCGGCGTTGGTGCTAGTATCCCGAAACCCGCTGACAGCGCAAATGTGCCGCGGCCGCGACGACATCCGGTGGCGCCGGATGGGGTCAGTGGCGGTTAAACTTGCGCGTGATCAGCCCCGGCACGGATGCCGGCGCAGCGCCGTCGACGTTCCTCATTAAAACGGGTGGTCAGCGACGAGCACACTGACGTCGCCGCACCGACAGCATTCAAAGCAGGGGATAGAGACGATGAAGCCCAAGGAATTGACCGCGCCCGACATTGACCGGTTGGTCGTTGACCTGGCCGATCAGGGCGAATTTCACGTCCACCGCGACGTTTTCCGCGACCCGGCGGTATTCGAGCTGGAGATGAAATACATCTTCGAGCGCAACTGGGTGTTCGTCGGCCTGGAAAGCCAGGCACCGCAGCCGAACGACTACTTCACCACCTGGGTCGGCCGCCAGCCGATCATCGTGGCGCGGGACAAGCAGGGCCAGCTGGGCGCCTTCATCAACTCCTGCTCGCACAAGGGCGCGCGCATAGCGCATCACCGCAACGGCAACGCCAAGCAGTGGGTGTGTTCGTACCACGGCTGGGCCTACGACACGGCCGGCGCGTGCATCTACATCAAGGACCAGGACGCTGGCTGCTACGCCGAGCCGTTCAACAAGCTGGACCACAACCTGAAGCATGTGAAATTCGGCCAGTACCGGGGTTTCCTGTTTGCCAGCCTGTCGGACCAGGTGCCGAGCCTGGACGAGCATCTGGGCGAGGCCAAAAAGCTGCTGGACCTGGTCTGGGATCAGGGCCCGGACGGCATCGAGGCCATTCCGGGCGTATCGAGCTACACCTACAACGCCAACTGGAAGATGCAGATCGAGAACTGCATCGACGGCTATCACCTGACCTCCTGCCACCCGAGCTTCATGAATATCGTCAGCCGCCGCAAGGCCGGCGAGAGCGACAACAAACAGGTCAAGTCGATCGACTTCAACCTGATGGGGCAGGTCAAGGGCGGCGGCTACACCTTTGCGCGCGGGCACGCGGTGGGCTTTTTCGACAACCCGGTGCCCCAGGAACGCGGCCTGTACCAGCATCATGACGAGCTGGTGGCCCGCGTCGGGGAACAAAAAGCGCGCTGGATGTATGCCGGGCGCAACCTGACCATCTACCCGAACGTGCAGTTCGCCGAGAACGCCTCGCTGCAGATGCGCGTCATCCGGCCGCTGGCGGTGGACAAGACCGAGATGACCATCTACTGCCTGGGTGCCAGGGGCGAGAGCGATGCCGCGCGCGAGATCCGCGTGCGCCAGTACGAGGACTTCTTCAACACCTCCGGCATGGCCACGCCCGACGACACCATCGCCTACGAGGACTGCCAGGTTGGCTTCAGGGCCGGCGTGCTGACCCAGATGCAGGGTTACGGGCGCGGCATGACCAACGTGGTGGCCGGTGCCGACGAGCGGGCGAAGGAGGTGGGCTTCACGCCCGCCACCAGCTCGACCGGCCCCTTCACCATGCAGGACGAGACGGTCATGTTTGGCGGCTACCGTGCCTGGAAGCAATTCATCAAGGACGGCCTGGCGGCCGACGGCGCAGCCTGATTCAGCCACCAGCCGGAGCGACTTTTGAGCGGAGCAAGACAGTCATGAAAGCGAACGAACTGAAATTCAGCGACATCGACCGCCTGATCGTCGACAACGTCGATCAGAACGAATTCTGGGTCCACCGCGACCTGTACCGCGACCCGGCGGTATTCGAGCTGGAGATGAAATACATCTTCGAGCGCAACTGGGTGTTCGTGGGCCTGGAAAGCCAGGCACCGCAGCCAAACGACTACTTCACCACCTGGGTCGGCCGCCAGCCGATCATCGTGGCGCGGGACAAGCAGGGCCAGCTGGGTGCGTTCATCAACTCCTGCTCGCACAAGGGCGCGCGCATTGCCCATCACCGCAACGGCAACGCCAAGCAGTGGGTGTGTTCGTACCACGGCTGGGCCTACGACACGGCCGGCGCGTGCATCTACATCAAGGACCAGGACGCTGGCTGCTACGCCGAGCCGTTCAACAAGCTGGACCACAACCTCAAGAAAGTGAAATTCGGCCAGTACCGGGGTTTCCTGTTTGCCAGCCTGTCGGACGACGTGCCGAGCCTGGACGAGCATCTGGGCGATGCCAAAAAAATGCTGGACCTGGTCTGGGACCAGGGCCCGGACGGCATCGAGGCGATCCCGGGCGTATCGAGCTACACCTACAACGCCAACTGGAAGATGCAGGTCGAGAACTGCATCGACGCCTACCACCTGACCTCCTGCCACCCGAGCTTCATGAACATCGTCAGCCGGCGCAAGGCGGGCGAGAGCCGCAACACGCAGGTCAAGTCCATCGACTTCAACGTCATGGACGTGGTCAAGGGCGGCACCGCCTGTTTTCCGCGCGGTCACGCGGTCATCTACGCCACCAACCCGCTGGAGAACGAGCGCGGCCTGTTCGTGCACAGGGACGAGGCGGTCGCCCGCTGCGGCGAGACCAAGACCAAGTGGATGCTGGCCACGCGCAACCTGACCATTTATCCGAACGTGCAGTTCGCCGAGAACGCCTCGCTGCAGATGCGCGTCATCCGGCCGCTGTCGGTGGACAAGACCGAGATGACCATCTACTGCATCGGGGCCAAGGGCGAGAGCAATGCCGCGCGCGAGATCCGCATCCGCCAGTACGAGGATTTCTTCAACACCTCGGGCCTGGCCACGCCCGACGACACCATCGCCTACGAGGATTGCCAGTTCGGCTTCCAGGCCAAAAACCTGGAGTGGCTGCAGGGCACTGCCCGCGGCATCACTGGCTACCACACCGGTCCCGACGCGCTGTCGCAGGAGATCGGCATTGAACCGGACAGCGGTTTCATGGGCGCCATGGGTGCCTGGGACGAGACCGTCTATTACGGCGGCTACCGGGCCTGGAAGCAGTTCATCAAGGACGGGCTGGAAGCCGACGGCCTGCTGTGAACCTGACGGTCTTTAAGACATTTATTTGCAAGGGGAAAATCCGTGACTGATCTAGTCAAAGCACTGGCCGAAGCCAGCCAGGTGCTGTACCGCGAAGCCATGTACGTCGACGCCCAGCGCTGGGACGAGTGGCTGGGCCTGTTCACCGACGACTGCGAGTACTGGCTGCCGGCGTGGAAGGGCGAGCACGAGCTCACTGCCAACCCGAAGCGCGAAATCTCGCTCATCTATTACGGCACCCGGGCCGGGCTGGAGGATCGCGTATGGCGCATCCGCTCCGGCCAGTCCATTGCCAGCACGCCGCTGCCGCGCACCACCCACACGGTGCACAACATCCTGGTCGAGGACGTGACCGCGGACAGCATGACCGTGCTGTCCACCTGGACCGCGCACTGCTTCTTTCACAAGCTGAACGCCAGCGAAGTGTTTTTTGGCGATTACCGGCACAGCCTGCGCAGGAGTGCCGACGGCTGGAAGATCGCCCGCAAGTACATCGTGCTCAAAAACGATTACGTCCCGACCATGCTCGACATCTACAACATCTGACCGCCGATTCGATTCATCAGGAGCCATTGCAATGTCCGTTACCGCCCAATCCATCGCCCCGCTGCGCGATCAGTCGCCTTCGAATATGACCGCCTCCTACTGGCTCGAGGCCATGAATGAGGTCGGCGTCGACTACCTGTTTGCCAACATGGGTACCGACCACGCGCCGATCATCGAGGCCATGGCGCAGTGGCGCCAGGCAGGCCGCAAGTACCCGAAAGTGATCCTGTGCCCGCACGAGAACACCGCCGTGCACATGGCGATCGGCTACTACCGGGCCACCGGCCGCGCGCAGGCCGTGCTGGTGCACGTGGACGCCGGCACCGCCAACTCCGCCATGGGTCTGCACAATGCGTTTCGCTCGCGCGTGCCGCTGGTGCTGATGGCCGGCACCGCCCCCGTGACCATCCGCGGCGAGCTGCTGGGCACCCGCGACACCTACGTGCACTTCATCCAGGATCCCTACGACATGAAGGGGATCGTGCGTAACTACGTGAAGTGGGAGTACCAGCTGCCGACCGGCATCGTGGTCAAGGAAGCCATCCGCCGCGCCTTCAGCATGGCCGAGAGCGACCCGCCGGGCCCGGTGTTCATGACCCTGCCGCGCGAAATCCTGGCCCAGACCTGGGAGCCGGAGCAGATTGCCTCGTTCCCGGCCGACGCCTACGGCCCGCTGCGCTTCACCGGCGTCGACGATGCCCCGCTGACGCAGATCGCCGACCGCCTGCTGGCGGCCGAGTACCCGCTGCTGATCACCAGTTTCGCCGGGCGCAACGTCAAGACCCCGGCGCTGCTGGACGAACTGGGCCAGCTGGTCGGCATGGGGGTGATCGAGTCCTACCCGCAGGTGCTGAACATTTCGAAGGCCTCGCCGGTGTTTCTGGGCAACCTGTCCGAGCCGCACCTGCCCAAGGTCGACTTCGGCCTGATGGTCGACACCGACCTGCCGTGGATGCCCAAGGAAGCCAGCCCGAATCCGAACACCTTCTGGGCCCACATCGACATCGACCCGATCAAGAACGACATTCCGATGTGGGGCTTTCCCGGCCACCTGAAGGTGCAGGCCGACAGCTACCTGGCCCTCACGCGCCTGATCGAGATCGTCAAGGGCAAGCTCACCGACGCCCACCGTGCCCGCGCCAGGACGCGCCTGGAAGGCTTTGCCAAGCAGCGCCAGGAAGCGGTGGTCTTCATCCAGAACCTGGCCAGGGACAAGGGCACGCCGGGCCTGATCAGCCCCGCCTACCTGTGCGCGGAGCTGAACAAGGTGCTGCGCGAGGACGACATCCTGGTCAGCGAGGCGGTGATGAACGAGCCGTCCGTGGGCATGCAAATCCTGCGCACCAAGCCTGGCAGCGTGCTGGGCCTGGGCGGTGGCGGCCTGGGCTACAGCCCCGGCGCGGCGCTGGGCGTCAAGCTGGCCAAGCCGGATGCCATGGTGCTGCACATGTCCGGCGACGGCAGCTTCTACTTCGGCAACCCCAGCTCCACCTACGAGGTGGCGCGCGAGCACAGCCTGCCGATCTTCACCGTGGTGTTCGAGAACGGCGGCTGGTCAGCGGTCAAGGAGTGCACCATCAAGGTCCACCCGGACGGCGTGTCGCGCGACACGGACGAGTTCCAGGCGCGCCTGAGTCCGGCCTACCAGTTCCAGAAGGTCTGTGAAGCGGCCGGTGGCCATGGCGAGGACGTGATCAATCCCGAAGACCTGCCGGCGGCGATTGCCCGCTGCGTGAAGGCGGTGCGGGAAGAAGGCCGCTCGGCCCTGCTGGTGGCGCACGTCAAGCGCCTGTAGGCAGGTCATGGTCTGAAACGAGGCGCCGTCATCCGTGAGGATGGCGGCGCTTTTTTTGTGGGCGCATTCGCCACGCGCGGCGGAGGAGACATGGCAGCGGTCGACGCACACCAGACGGATGTGGTCATCATCGGCGGCGGCCTGGCCGGCATCGTCGTCGCCATCGAGCTGCTGGAGGCTGGCCGCTCGGTGCTCATCATTGACCGCGCCGAGCGGGAAATCTTTGGCGGTCAGGCGCGCGAGGCACTGGGCGGAATGATCTTTGCCGATACGCCGCAGCAGCGGCGGGCGGGCGTGCAGGACTCGCCCGAACTGCTGCTGCAGGACTGGCTGCGCTACACCCGTTTGCGGCCGGAGCAGACCTGGCCGCGCGCCTGGGCCAGGGCCTACGCCGAGCAAGGCACGCAGGACGTCTACCACTGGCTGCGCGGCCGGGGGCTGCGCTTCCTGCCGGTGGTCACCTGGGCGGAGCGGGGGTTCGCCGAACCGGGCAACAGCGTGCCGCGCTACCTGCTGGCCTGGGGCGGCGGCCACGGTGTTGCGAGGCGGATGATCGACCAGCTCGCGCCGCATCAGGGCCGGCTGCGGCTGCTGTTCAATCACAACGTGCAGGGCCTGCTCACGACCAGCGGGCGCGTCAGCGGCTGCCGCGGCGTGGTGGAACCGGACGGCGAGGCGTTCGAGATTCATGCCGCTGCCACCGTGGTCGCCACCGGCGGCGTGGGCGCGGACCTGGACCGCGTGCGCAGCCTGTGGCCACCGGCCTGGGGCAAGGCGCCACCGACCATCCTGGTCGGCGCGCACCGCTACTCGGACGGGCAGATGCATGACCGCGTGCGGGACATTGGCGGCGGCATCGGCAACCTGGGGCACATGTGGAACTACGCCACCGGCATTCATCACCCCCAACCGCGCCGACCGCAGCACGGCCTGGGCCTGCTGCCGCCCCGCTCGGCGCTGTGGCTCACGTACCAGGGCCGCCGTTTCGACCCGCCGCTGATGGGCGCGTTCGACACTACCTACACCTGCCAGGCGGTCAGCCAGCAGCAGGAGCAATATTCCTGGCTGCTGCTGAACCGCACCATGGTGCTCAAGGAGATCATGATCTCCGGCTCCGAGCACAATCCGTATCTGCGCGACCGCAAGCTGCTGCGGTTCCTGTGGGAGAACCTGCACGGCAACCGGCGGACCTACGACTACCTGGTCAACGAATGCACGCAGGACGTGTGCACCGGCCGCTCGCCCGAGGAGCTGGCCGGGCGCATGAACGCCCTGGCCGGCAACGAGCACGTCAAGGCCGGCGTGCTGCGCGAGACCATGGAGTCCTACGACGCGCAGATCGACAAGGGCCCCGGCCACTTCACCGACAACCAGTTGCAGCGCCTGGAACAGGTGCGCCAGTGGAAGGGCGACCGGGCCAAGGTGTGCCGGTTCCAGAAAATCGGCGACCCCAAGGCCGGGCCGCTGGTGGCGGTGCGCCAGTTCATCCTGAGTCGCAAGAGCCTGGGCGGCATCGAGACCAACCTCGAAGGCCAGGTGTTGCGCCCGGACGGGACGGTCATCGACGGCCTTTATGCGGTCGGCGAAGCCGCCGGCTTCGGTGGCGGCGGCGCGCACGGCGAGCGCTCGCTCGAAGGCGTGTTCCTGGCCGGCTGCGTGCTCACCGGGCGCTATGCCGGCCGGGCGATTGCCGCGGCAATCTAGGAAAGCCGGCAACCAGCCCCGGCCGCGGGAGCGGACCCGGCCGGCACGCCGTCAGCCGATGCTTGCCAGCGCCTGCGCCATGTCGGCAACCAGGTCCTGGCCGTCCTCTATCCCCACCGACACCCGCACCAGGCCGGGGCCGATGCCGGCCGCGGTCTGTGCTGCGGGGCTCATGGCGGCGTGGCTCATGCTGGCCGGGTGTTCGATGAGGCTCTCGACGCCGCCCAGGGATTCGGCGAAGGCGTACAGCTTCAGGCGTTCGACCAGCCCAAAAACCGCGTTCTCCCCACCCTTGAGGTCGAAGCTGAGCATGGCGCCGAAGCCGTGCTGCTGGCGCTTGGCCAGGGCGTGCTGCGGATGGGCGGGCAGGCCCGGGTAATAGACGTGTTCGATCAGCGGGTGCGCGTCCAGAAACTGCGCCAGCGCGGCGGCGTTCTTCTCGTGCGCCTGCATGCGCAGCGGCAGGGTTTTCACGCCGCGCAGCACCAGCCAGGCGTCGAACGGCGAGCAGGTGGTGCCAAGGGCGTTGGCGGTGGCTGCGACTTTTGTTGCCAATTCCGGCGTGGCGGACACGATGGCGCCACCGACCACGTCGCTGTGGCCGTTCAGGTACTTGGTGGTCGAGTGCACTACCAGATCGGCGCCCAGTTCCAGCGGCCGCTGCAGGTAGGGGCTCAGGAAGGTGTTGTCGGCGCAGCTCAGAATGCCGCGCTCCCGCGCCAGGGCGCACACGGCGGCGACGTCGGTCAGGCGCAGCAGCGGGTTGCTGGGGGTTTCGATCCAGATCATGGCCGTGTCCGGCTCGATGGCCGCCGCGACGGCGTCGAGGTCGCCCATGTCGACCAGCGTGAAACGCAGGCCACGCGCTGGCAGCACGTTGGCGAACAGGCGGTAGGTGCCGCCGTAGATGTCGTTGCCGGCAATCACGTGCGCGCCGGCCGGCAGCAGGTGCAGCGCGGTGGTGATGGCCGCCATGCCAGTGGCCACGGCGCTGGCACCGGCGCCGCCTTCCAGACTCGCCAGGTTTTCTTCCAGCGCGTCGCGGGTGGGGTTCTTGGTGCGCGTGTAGTCGTAGCCGGAGGTCTGCCGCGGTCCCTCGAAGTAGAACGTGGACGACGGGTAGATCGGCGTCACGACCGAGTTGTACAGCGGATCCTTGTAGACGCCGCCGTGCACGCAGCGGGTGGCGAACTGGAGGGTTTCGAGGGGAATGTGGCGCTTCATGACGGGTGGGCCGGCGTTTCAGGGCGCGACAGTCTAGCAAGCCCGCGCCGGGGTATCGGCTGCCGCCAACATGCTGTTGCGGACCGGCACGCGGTGCAGCCATTTTTTGCCTGCCGTCGTGTGGCCACGCCGCGCCCAAAGTAGAATCCTGCCCGCCCTGACGGCATCCCCCCGCGCCGGTGCGCTCAAGTACCCGCATCGCGGCCCGTTTCAGTCCGCCATCCTTTGGAGTAGTCACCGTATGCCGCTGCGCAGCACGCGTCGCGACCTGCTGAAATTCATGAGTGCCGGCGGGCTGCTGGCGCTTGCCGGGCTGTATCCGGCCAATGTGCTGGCCCGCGCAAGCCTGGGGCCCAAGCGCAAGTTCAGCATGGAGATGCTGCGCGAACAGGCCCGGCTGCTGGCCGCCCGGCCGTATGTCGCGCCGCCGATTCCGGATGCGCAGCTGCTGTACAGCATCGACTTCGACGCCATCCAGAAAATCCGCTTCAAGCCCGGCGAGGCGCTGTGGAACGAGCCGCCGTCGGCCTTTGGCGTGCAGCTGTTTCACCCGCACCGCTTCGCCCAGAAGCCGGTGCGCATCCACCTGGTGGAGGGCGCGGAGGCGCGCGAGGTGCCGTTCTCGACCGATCTGTTCGATTACGGCACGTCGGGACTGGCGAAAAAGATGGCCGGTCACGGCGGCTTTGCCGGTTTTCGCGTCATGGACCCGGCGCCGGCCAGGACCGACTGGCTGGCATTTCAGGGTGCATCCTATTTCCGCACCAGCGGCGTGCAGGGCCAGTACGGCCTGTCGGCGCGCGGTATCGCCATCGACACCGCCATGCCCCGGCCGGAGGAGTTTCCGGACTTCACGGCGTTTTATCTGGAACGTCCGGTCGGCGACCGCATCACGCTGTATGCCCTGCTCGACGGGCCGAGTCTGACCGGCGTGTATCGGTTCATCTGCACCCGGGCCAAGCCGGTGCTGACCGAGGTCCATGCGGAGCTGTTCGCGCGCCAGGACATTGCCCGCCTGGGCGTGGCACCGCTGACCAGCATGTTCTGGTATGGCGAGAACAACCGTCGGCGCAGCGCCGACTGGCGGCCGGAAATCCACGACTCCGACGGCCTGGCGCTGTGGACCGGTGCCGGCGAGCGGCTGTGGCGGGTGATCGAGAACCCGCCGCTGGTGATGACCTCGTCGTTCGTGGACTTCAATCCACGCGGTTTCGGTCTGTCGCAGCGCGATCGCAATTTCGAGAACTACCAGGACGACGGCGCCTTCTACGATCGCCGCCCCTCGGTGTGGGTACAGCCGCTGGGTGACTGGGGCGAGGGCGCGGTGCAGCTGGTCGAAATCCCGACCGACGACGAGATCCACGACAACCTGGTCGCCTACTGGACGCCCAAAGAGCCGGTGCGCGGCGGTGGCGCCTGGACCTTCGACTACCGCCTGTACTGGGGCGATGACGAGCCGTTCGTCCCCGAAGTCGGGCGCGTGCGCCACACCTGGCGCGGGCGCCACGGCATCGCGGGCATCGCCTCCCAGCAGGCGGCCCAGCAGGCACCCGGGATGAAGTTCGTCATCGATTTCTCCGGCGGGCCGCTGGCGGGGCTCGAACAGCGTTTCGACCTGACGCCCGTGGTCACTGCCTCGCGCGGACGGGTGGACAACGCGCATGTGCTCAAGGTGGTGGGTACCGACCGCTGGCGGGCGTCGTTCGATCTGTACGTCGAGGGTGCCGAGCCGGTGGAACTGCGCTGCTACGTGCGCCTGGGCGACAAGACCCTGACCGAAACCTGGCTGTACCAGTACATCGCCGTGCCGTCATGCTGAGCCGGCGCGCGCTGGGCATGCTGCTGGCGGTACTGGCCGGCGCCGTCGATGCGGCCGGCAAGGACTTCGATTTCGACAGTCTGCAGGCGCACGCCCGGCAGCTGGTGGCGGCGCCTTACCGTCCGCCAGCGGCGGCCGACGCCGCGTTGGTGTCGCTGGACCCGGCACGCCTGCGGGCGGTGCCGCTCAAGCCCCGCTTTGCACCCTGGTCGATGGCCTCGCGCTTCGTGCCGCTGCCGCAGGCGCCCCGCGCCGACTGTGCGCCGACGCAGTTCAATTCCATTCAGGCCAGCGGCGTGGCCCGCTTCGACTACCGGCCGGAACTGTTCGACTGGCCGGTGGCCGGCCTGCCGGCGCCAGGGCCAGCGGCATCCGGTTTTTGCGGTTTCTCGGTGCTTTACCCGTTCGGTGCGGACGGCGTGCGCCAGGACTTTGCCCGCTTCGGCGGTGACGCCCTGCAACTGGTCGGGACCGGGCAGGCGTTTGGTGCCGGCGCGCTCGCGGTCGCGGTGATCGACAACGATGGCCGCGCGCAGCCGGTGCCGTTCCGGGAATTCTGGCTGCTGCGCCCGGCGGCGGGAGCCCGTCAGCTGCGGCTGTACGCACTGGCCGAGTCGCCAGCGCTGGTGGGCGCGTTCCAGATCGACCTGGTCCCCGGCGCGGCCAGTCGCGCCCTGGTCCGGGCGGCACTGTTCCCGCGCGAGGGCGCCGGCAAGCTGGTGCTGGCGCCGCTGGCAGGCAACTTCGTGCAGGGCGAACACCGCTCGGCGCGCGCCCTGCCGCTGCAGGCCGAGGTGCACAGCGTGGATGGGCTGTCCATCAACACCGCGACCGGCGGCTGGATCTGGCGCCCCCTGGGCAACCCGCCGGGCAGCGGCAGCTCCAGCTTTCTGGTCAACACGCCGCGCGGCTTCGGTTTGCTGCAGCGTGACCGTGACGCCGAACACTACGACGCGGACGCCCCCCAGCCGCGCCAGCCCGACGTGTGGCTGGTGCCGGGCGCCGACTGGGGTCCGGGTCAGTTGCGCCTGTTCGAGAGCCCGGCCGACAGTGCCGATGTACGAAACGTGCAGGTCGGTTTCGTGCCCGACCAGCAGCCGGCGCCGGGCGCCGGACTGGTGCTCGATTACGCCGTGCAGTGGTCGACCGACGACGCGCTGCCGCATGCCGGCGGCTGGGTGGTCGCTACCCGCAGCGGTGCCGGCGACAGCGATGGCGCCCGCCGGTATGTGGTGGATTTCGTCGGCCCGGCCCTGCAGGGACTGCCGGCCGGCGAGACGCCGGTGGCGGTGATCGACATCGGCCGCGGCGGCGGCCTGCAGCGCCAGCGGGTGGTGTCCAATCCGCACACCGGCGGCTGGCGACTGCTGTTCGAGTTCAAGCGCGAAACCGACGCTGCGCTGCAGCTGCGCACCTATCTTCACCGTGCTGACCAGCCCTTGACCGAAACCTGGGACTATGTCGATCCGTCTCGCTGAATACGCCAGGCCGTCTTGCAAAGGGTCGCGCGGGCGCGCCAGGCCTGCTGCCGCGCCATGGCGCTGGTTGCTCGGCATCGGTTGCTGGCTGGTGCTGGCGGTGGCCCAGGGCGCCGACATCGGCTGGCCGCAGGTGGTGCAAAAGGCCCGCGAGCGGGCCGCGGCGCCGTATCAGCCGGTGCCGGCGCCGCTGCCGGACTGGCTGCTGCAGCTCGACTACCGTGCCTGGCAGGACATCCGCTTCGATCCGAACGTGGCCCTGTGGGCGGGCCAGGATTTGCCCTTCACGGTCCGCTTCCACCATCCGGGCAGCATTTATCGCCAGCCGGTTGCCATCAGCGAGGTCAGCGCTGGCCAGGCAAGCCTGCTCAGCTTCGCGCCGGGCCAGTTCTTCTACGGCCCCGGGGTGGACCGCCAGCGGGTGCCTGCCGACCTGGGCTATGCCGGCTTCACGGTTTACGCACGCGCAGGCGCTGCCTGGCAGCCGGTGCTGGAGTTCCTGGGCGGCAGTTTCATGCGCGCTGGCGCGCCGCTGCTGGCAGGCGGCGTGCGATCGCGGGCGCTGGCCATCGATACCGGCCTGCCCGGTGGCGAGGAGTTTCCGGTCTTTACCGATTTCTGGCTGCTGCGGCCGGCGGCCGACGCCAGGCGGCTGGTCATCTATGCGCTGCTGGATTCGCCGCGTGTCAGTGGTGCCTACCGGATCGACCTGACGGCGGGCGCGCAGGTCGTGACGCAGGTCAGAAGCGAGCTGTTTTTCCGCGATGGCGTGGGCCGGCTGGGCCTGGGGCCGTTGTCGAGCATGTTCTGGCATGGCGAAAACGGTCCGACGGTGGACGATTACCGGCCCGAGGTGCACAGCTCGGACGGGCTGCTGATGCACGCTGGCAAGACCCGCCTGTGGCGGCCGCTGAACAATCTGCCGCGCCTGGGGCAACAGGCGCTGCCGGCGCCGCGGGGCACGTCCTACGGCCTGCTGCAGCGCGACCGGCAGTTCGGACACTATCAGGATATCGACACCGCCTTCGAGGCCCAGCCCGGCGTGTGGCTTGAACCGCAGGAAGGCTTCGGTGCCGGCCGGCTGGAACTGCTCGAATTGCCGGTACGCGACGGACTGAACCAGAACGTGCTTGCCTATTTCGTGCCGCAGGCCGAGGTGCATCGCGGCGATCACCTGTCGCTGCGCTATCGCATGTCCTGGGGCGCTCAGGAGCCGGACGACAGCCCGGGCCGGGTGCTCGCCACGCGCGTGGCGCGCCGGGACGGCGTCAACACCTACCAGATCGACTTCGCGTCGCTGGGCGCGGCCAGTGGTGTGCCCAAGCCGGAAGTCAGCGTCCAGGGCGGGCCGGCCGGCGAGCCCCAGCTGAGCCCGCTGGCCGACGGGTGGCGGCTGACGGTGCCCGTGCAGTACAAGGACGGGGCGTCGCTGACGGTCCGCGCCAGCCTGCTGGCCACCGGCGGCGTGCGCAGCGAAACCTGGCTGTACCACCTTGGCGACGACTGAACCGGTGGCCGATTCGGTGGCCTGGGCGCTGGCGTATCTGGAGCGCCTGGGCATCACGCACGAGGAGGCACGCCGTCTCGTGGCGGACTTGCCGGACACGGGCGCGTTGGCCGTCGCCCGGTTGCAGGCGCGATTGGCGCAGTCCGCGCCAGCCGCCGTTGCCGACCCGGCCGAGGCTGACGATGCCTGGTTGCGCGGGGCAATGCAGCGCGTCTACGGCCTGCCGGTGCCGGCACCGCAGCGGGCGCTGATGCCGGCCCTGTTGCCGCTGCATCGTCAGCACATGACGGCGCACGCCCTGCACCGCGGGTTTTTCCGGCAGCTGCTGGGACTGTTTCTGTACCGGCCGGCGGCGCGGGTACTGCGTCGCCTGCAACTGATGACCGGCCACGTGGAGCGCCCATGAGCCACGCCGATTTCGACAAGCCGCACGCCTTCGCTGCCACCTGGCGGCGGATGCTGCTGCTCAGTCTGGTGCTGATTCCGGCCACCATCGCCAGCCAGTTCATGCGCGAGGTGCTGCCCTATGGCGGTCGCACCTGGCTGGAGCTGGCCATCATCATCGTGTTCGGGGTGTTGTTCGGCTGGATTTCGATCGGCCTGTGGACCTCGGCGCTCGGTTTCGTGAGCCTGCTGCTGCGCCGCGACCGCTACAACCTGGTGCGCGCCAGCGGCCCCATGCGGCCGATCGATCCGGCTGCGCGCACGGCGGTGCTGCTGCCGGTGTTCGCCGAGGACATGGGGCGGGTCGGGGCGGGTCTGCGCGCGACCTACGAGTCCCTGGCCGCCACCGGCGAGCTGGACCGGTTCGATTTCTTCATCCTGAGCGACACGCAGGATGCCGGCCGCTGGGTAGACGAGGAAGTCGCCTGGGCCACGCTGTGCCGGGAACTGGGTGCCACCGGCCGGCTCTTTTACCGCAACCGGCACGTCAACCTGAAGCGCAAGAGCGGCAACGTGGCCGACTTCGTGCGTCGCTGGGGTGCGCACTACCGCTACATGGTGGTGTTCGACGCCGACAGCGTGATGAGCGGCGAAGCGCTGGTGAAGCTGGTCAACATGATGGAATCCAGCCCGCGGGTGGGCCTGATCCAGACCCTGCCGCAGCCGATGGGCCAGCACACGCTGTTCGCGCGCATGCTGCAGTTCACCGGTCACGCCTACGGGCCGATCTTCGCCGCCGGGCTGCATTTCTGGCAGCTGGGCGACGGGCCGTTCTGGGGCCACAACGCCATCATCCGCGTCGAGGCCTTTCGTCAGAACTGCGGTCTGCCGCGCCTGCCGGGCCGCCCGCCGCTGGGCGGCGACATCCTGAGTCACGATTTCGTCGAATCGGCGCTGCTGCGCGGCGGCGGCTGGACGATCTGGCTGGCGCACGACCTGCCGGGCAGCTACGAGGAACTGCCGCCGACTCTGCTGGACGCCATGAAGCGCGACCGCCGCTGGTGCCAGGGCAATTTGCAGCACCTGCGCCTGCTGTTCGCCGAGGGCCTGTTTCCGGCCCACCGGGCGCTGTTCATCAACGGCATCATGTCCTACGTGTCGGCGCTGCTGTGGCTGCTGTTCCTGCTGCTGTCCAGCGGCCAGGCCGTGTGGCAGGCGCTCAAGCCCCCCGATTACTTTCCGACCGGTCCGGCGCTGTTCCCGCAGTGGCCGGTGTGGCAGCCGCAGTGGGCGTTGCTGCTGATCGTGGCCACGTCCGTGATCCTGTTTGCGCCCAAGCTGCTGGCGGTGTTGCTGATCGTCGTGCAGCGCCGGGCCGGGCAATTCGGCGGCGTGCTGCGCCTGCTCGCCAGTGCCATCACGGAAACCCTGATGTCGGCCCTGCTGGCGCCGGTGCAGGCGGTGTTCCATTCCAAGTTCGTGCTGTTCACGCTGCTGGGCCAGCAGGTGGGCTGGGGCGCACAGTCGCGCGGCGATGCCAGCACCGGCTGGTCCGAGGCCTTGCGTTACCACGGGCTGGCCACGGCCGTGGCGGCGGTGTGGGGGCTGGGCGTGTTCTGGCTGAACCCGGCGTTCTTCTGGTGGCTGACGCCGGTGGTGGCGGCGCTGCTGCTGGCCATTCCGGTGTCGGTACTGAGCAGTCGCAGCAGTGTCGGGCGGGGCGCGCGCGAGCGGGGCCTGTTTCTGACACCGCCCGAGACGGCGCCCGCGCCGGTGTTGCAGGCCTTTGCCGGGCACCTGAAGGCGTGGGAACAGGCGCCGCCGCCCCGGCAGCGGGGTTTCGCGGCGGCACTGGAAGACCCCGGCGTGAACGCCCTGCACGTGGCCATGCAGGGTCTCGCCCGGGCCGATCACCTGCAGCCGGACATTCGTGCCCGGCGACAGGGGTTGGCCGAAAAGGTGTTGCGCGAGGGTCCGGCGGCGCTCGCCCCGCGCGAGCAGAAACTGCTGCTGCGACAGCCGCGCCTGCTGCTCGATCTGCACCGCCGCTGGTGGGCGCAGGGCGCCCGGCCCGCGGCCGGTCGCTGAGCCAGAGAACTGCGGTCAGTCGCTGCGCAGCGCCTGCGCCACCCGGCCGAAGGCCGGCTCCAGCATCTGGCGATACTTCTGGTCGATGCCCACGTCGATCATGGCCTGGCGCATGCACTTCATCCATTGCTCGGCGGCCGCGGCGTCGATGTGAAACGGCTTGTGTGCCTTGGTGATGCACGGACTGCCGCGCTGTTGCACGAACAGCGGCGGCCCGCCAAGCCAGCCGGACAGGTACTCGAACAGCGACTGGCGCATCGGGCCGAGATCGTCCTTGTGCATGGCGCGGATGGTGGCCACGTCGGGGTCGCTGTCCATCAGGTCATAGAACCGGTCGACCAGCTTGCGGACCGTCACTTCGCCGCCCAGCCAGTCGTACATGGTGTCGCTCACGTCGTGAACCTCGCTCATCTGTGGGGAGAGTTGGCCGCGGACTATGCCGGCAGTGGGCGCGGGTGGAATTGACCGGCGTCAACCTTGCCTGTACCGGGGCCAGCATTGGGGCAAGCGGTACCGGAACGCTTGCCGGTCAGGCCGCCGATTGGCCCGACACACCGCAAATCGGCTACGGTAGGGGCATGTTGAGCACCATCGTGTCGCGGTTCCTCGGGTTGCTGGGCGGGCTGCGGTTCATCGGTCGGCGCCTGGCGCAGGAGCGCATCACCCAGACCGCCGCCAGCCTCACGTTCACCACCGTCATCTCGCTGGTGCCCCTGCTGGCGGTGATGCTGGCGCTGTTCACGGCCTTTCCGGCCTTCGACGAGATGCGCGAGCGGCTGCAGGCCTGGTTCGCGCAGGCCCTGTTGCCGCCCAACATTGCCGAAGCGGTGTTCGGCTATCTGAACCAGTTTGCGGAAAAGGCGGCCGGACTGGGCGCCGCCGGGGTGGCCGGCCTGCTGGTGACGGCCACCACGCTGCTGCTGACGGTGGATCGCGCGCTGAACCTGATCTGGCGCACGTCGCGGCCGCGGCCACTGGCGCAGCGGGTGATGCTGTTCTGGGCCTGGCTGACGGCAGGACCGCTATTGATGGCGTTTGCGCTGGGTCAGCTGTCGCTGGCGGCCGCGCTGTCGTCGGGCTGGCTGGGCGTCATTCCCGGGGGCACTGCGCTGGTCGGCACGTTGCTGTCGTGGCTGGTCATGGGCGGCATGCTGGCGGTCGTGTACCGGGTGGTGCCCAACACCGACGTGCTGTGGCGGGACGCACTGGTCGGCGGCGTGCTGGCGGCAGTGGCCTTCAATCTGGCCAGCCGCGTGTTTGCCTGGTACATCGGCCGCCTGCCGACCTACGCCGCCGTCTACGGCACCTTTGCCACGCTGCCACTGGCGCTGATCTGGATTTACTGGAGCTGGCTGGTGGTGCTCGGTGGCGCCATCGTGTCGGCCTGGCTGCCGGCGCTGCGGGCCGGGGTGATGGCGGCCACGGCGCCGGCTGGCGGCGATTTTCTGCTGGCATTGCAGGTGGTGCGCCGCCTGGCCGCGACCCGTCAGCAGCCGCCGTGCGGGCTTGACATGGCCACGCTGGCGCGGGGCCTGGCGGCCGATCCGCAGCGCCTGGAACACGTGCTGGAGTCGCTGGATGCCCTCGGTTGGATTGGCCAGGTCAGGTCGGCACGGCGCGGCCGGGCCCGCTGGGCGCTGCTGGTGGACCCGCAGATCGTTACCCTCGCGCCGCTCATCGACAGCCTGCTCATGGACCGGGACGCCAGCCTGCGTGCCGGCCTGCAACCGCGCGAGTTGTTCAGCGAGGAAACCGTCAGCCGGCCGCTGCAGGACTTCAGCGGGCCTGACACGCCAACGCACTAGACAGTCGTGGCCGGGGCCGGGCCGAACCCCGGACCCCGCGTGCTGGTCAGGCCCCATTGCCGGCCGCGGCAAACGCCCGGGCCGGGAGGACCGGTTTCTGGCCGCCGGTATGCGGGGCCACCACGTTTCCACGTATCGCCACCGGTGGGCAAGGCAGCGCGCATCGCCGTTTCGCCCGCTTACTTACAATACCCGCCACCGTCCGCTTTGCCAGTCCAATCCGCATGAATGCTGCCGACCGTCCGCCGCCGACCAATTTCATCCGCCAGATCGTGGAGCAGGACCTGGCCAGCGCCAAGCATCAAAAAGTCATCACGCGTTTTCCGCCGGAGCCCAACGGCTACCTGCACATCGGCCACGCCAAGTCGATCTGCCTGAATTTCGGCCTGGCGCAGGACTTCGGCGGCGTCTGCCACCTGCGTTTCGACGACACCAACCCGGCCAGGGAGGAGGTCGAGTACGTCGAGGCCATCGAGCGGGACGTGCGCTGGCTGGGCTTCGACTGGGGCGACAAGCTGTTTCATGCGTCCGATTACTTCCAGCAGCTCCACGACTACGCCGTCCAGCTGATCGGCGCCGGCAAGGCCTACGTGTGCAGCCTGAGCGCCGATGAAATCCGCGCCTGGCGCGGTACGCTGACCGAGCCGGGCCGCGACAGCCCGTACCGCACGCGCAGCGTGGACGAGAACCTGGACCTGTTCGCCCGCATGCGCGGCGGGGAGTTTCCGGACGGCGCGCACGTGCTGCGGGCCAGGATCGACATGGCGGCGCCGAACCTGAACCTGCGCGACCCGGTGCTGTACCGCATCAAGCACGCGCCCCACCCGGTGACCGGCGACGCCTGGTGCATCTACCCGATGTACGACTACGCGCACTGCGTGTCGGACGCGCTGGAGGGCATCACCCACTCGCTGTGCACGCTGGAATTCGAGGACCACCGCGCGCTGTACGACTGGATCCTGGACCAGCTGCCGGTGCCCTGCCATCCGCGCCAGATCGAGTTCTCGCGCCTGAATCTGTCGTACACGGTGATGAGCAAGCGCCGCCTGCAGGAACTGGTGCAGGGCGGCCACGTGCACGGCTGGGACGATCCGCGCCTGCCGACACTGTCCGGCCTGCGCCGACGCGGCGTGCCAGCGGCGGCGATTCGCGAGTTCTGCAGCCGCGTCGGCGTGACGCGCAAGGAGAACGTGATCGACGTGGCGCAGCTCGAGACCTGCATCCGCGAGGCGCTGGAGCAGGACGCGCCGCGGGCGCTGGCCGTGCTGCGGCCGCTCAAGGTCGTGGTCGAGAACTACCCGGCTGATCAGACCGACTGGCTGGACGCGCCCAACCATCCGCAGCGGCCGGAGCTGGGCAGCCGCCAGCTGCCGTTCGAGCGGGAGATTTACATCGAGCGCGACGATTTCATGCAGGACCCGCCCAAGGACTTTCACCGTCTGGCGCCGGGACGCGAGGTGCGCCTGCGCTTTGCCTACTTCATCCGCTGCGAGCGGGTGGTGACGGACCCGGCTAGCGGCGAGGTGCTGGAGCTGATATGCAGCTACGACCCGGCCACCCGCGGCGGCAACGCGCCGGATGGGCGCAAGGTCAAGGGCACCATTCACTGGGCCGATGCACGGCACGCCCTGCGCGCGCAGGTGCGGCTCTACGACCGCCTGTTCGCGGTGCCGGACCCGGCCGGGGAGGCCGATTACCTGGCGCTGCGCAATCCGGACTCGCTGCAGGTGCTGGAGGGCTGCCTGCTGGAACCGGCCCTGGCTGGCGCCAGCGGCGCTTATCAGTTCGAACGCCTGGGCTACTTCACGCCCGACCCGGACAGCCGCCCGGACGCGCCGGTGTGGAACCGCACCGTGTCCCTGCGCGACACCTGGGCCAAGCTGGCAGCGCGCGGCTGAGGGTTGGGTAAGATGGGCCGCGCAGCAGCGTGCGGCAGGGCCGGACAAGACAACACCCGGAGGCAAGCGTGACCCGTCAGTTCGATGTCGTGATCGAAAAGGATTGCGAGGGATTTTTCGTGGCGTCCGTTCCGGCATTGCCCGGCTGTCATACCCAGGCAAGGTCGCTCGATGAGCTGATGGAGCGTGCCCGGGAAGCGATCGAGCTTTGTCTGGAGGTTCAGGGTGAAGCGCCCGAAGCGCTCGATTTTGTCGGGGTGCAGCGGATCACGATTGCCGCATGACCCCATGGCCCAGCGTGACCGGGAAAGACCTGGTCGCGGCGCTGAGGAAGACCGGTTTCGACGTGGTACGGGTCCGTGGCAGTCATCATTTTTTGCGCCATCCGGACGGCCGCGCCACGGTCGTCCCGGTTCATGCCGGTGAAACGCTGGGTCCGGGCCTGCTCAGCAAGATTCTTCGCGATTGTGATTTGGACCGCCAGCAGCTTGTGCGGTTACTGTAGGCGTCGGGTGCAGGCGACCGCAGGCCGCGGTCGCGATGTCGGGACGGGTGCCGTCGCCAGTGGCGACTCGTGCGCCCATGCATCTTGCCCGTCGCAGCGAGACCAAACTCCCCCATCAACCATGCAGGAATGCGCGCCATGAACGACACCAACCGCCTGGCCCTTGCGACGGCGCTCGTGCAGCAGGACAACCCGCTGCTGCCGATGTACCAAGCCCAGCGCGCCGCCTTCCTGCGCGCCGGTCCGACCAGCTACGAGCAGCGCATCGACTCCCTGAAGCGCCTGCGCCAGGCCATCGTCGATCATCACGAGCAGATTCTGCAGGCGGTGAATGCCGACTTTGGCCACCGTTCGCGCCACGAGACCTTCTTTGCCGACGTGATCGGCCTGCTGGGCGAGATACGCCACACCCGCAAGCACCTCAAAAAATGGATGCGCCCGCGCCGCGCGGGCTGGAGTCCGCAGTTCCCGCTGGCCAAGGCGCGTATTCACTACCAGCCGCGCGGCGTGATCGGCATCATCGGCCCCTGGAACGTGCCGGTGCTGCTGACGCTCTCGCCGCTGGTGGGCGCCATCGCCGCCGGAAACCGGGCGCTGGTCAAGACCTCCGAGTTCTGCCCGCGCACGGCCGAGGTGGTGACCGCCATCGTCAGCCAGGCCTTCGGGCCCGACGAGGTGGCCGTGGTCAACGGCGGCGCCGAGGTGGCGGGGCATTTCTCGGCCCTGCCGTTCGATCACCTGATCTTCACCGGCTCGACACAGATCGGCCGCATCGTCATGCGCGCGGCCAGCGAGAACCTGACCCCGGTGACGCTGGAGCTGGGCGGCAAGTCGCCGACCATCATCAGCGACGACTACCCGCTCGACATCGCCGCCGGTCGCATCGCGCAGGGCAAGATGCTCAACGGCGGCCAGGCCTGCATTGCGCCGGATTACGTGTTCGTGCCGACCGGCCGGCGGGATCAGCTGATCGCGGCGCTGCGCACGGCGCTCGCGCAAAGCTATCCGACCATTGCCGGCAACACGGATCTGACCTGGATCGTCAACGACCGTCACTTCCAGCGCCTGCAGGCGCACGTTGCCGACGCCCGCGCCAAGGGCGCCGAGGTGGTTGAGATCAATCCGGGCGGCGCTACGGTGCCCGCGGGCGAACGCCTGATGCCGCTGACCCTGCTGCTGGGCGTCACCGACGACATGACGGTGATGCAGGAGGAAATCTTCGGCCCGCTGTTGCCGGTCAAGACCTACGACGACCTGACCGAAGTCATCAGCTACGTGAACAGCCACCCGCGCCCGCTGGCGCTGTACCACTTCGACGACAACGCCAGCCGCACCGAGCGGGTGCTGGCACAGACCGTGTCCGGCGGCGCCTGCGTGAACGACGTGCTGTTCCATGTGGCGCACGAGGGTCTGCCGTTTGGCGGGGTCGGCCCGAGCGGCATCGGCCGCTATCACGGCTTCGACGGCTTCGTGACCTTCTCGCACCAGAAGAGCGTGCTGTATCAAAGCCGCTGGTCGGTGCAGTCGCTGATCCGCCCGCCCTACGGGCCTGGTCTGGAGCGGGTGATGCGGCTGGCGCTGCGCTGGTTGTAGCGGTTTGGGCAGGCGTCCCCCCACGCCGGGCGGGAGCCTGGGGAAGCGCTGAATAAATCCATCCTGGATTTTTCAGCGCCGGTACCCAAAAACCTTGTGGAAGCGCAGCTTTGCTGCGCGATGATCGCCCGGCTGTGCCGGGCTCCCACAGTTTTCCGATGACCGACAAAATTCAGAGGCTTACAGCCACTGAATTTGGCAGCGCGGCCTTGCGCTGCGCACTGAATACCTCAGCGTTTCCCTAGAACCACCGCCGCCGCTTGAAGAACAGCAGCATGGCGCCGGCGATGCCCAGCATCACCAGCCACAGGATCGGGTAGCCGTAGTCCGCGCGCAGCTCCGGCATGGCCCAGGGGCTGGTTTCGTTGACGCTGAAGTTCATGCCGTAGACGCCGACCAGGAAGGTCAGCGGGATGAAGATGGTGGCGATCACGGTCAGCACCTTCATCACTTCGTTCTGGCGGTTGCTGACGCTGGACAGGTAAATGTCCAGCATGCCGGCCAGCATGTCGCGGTAGCTTTCCACCAGTTCGATGATCTGCACCGTGTGGTCGTAGATGTCGCCGAAGTAGATGCGCGTCGGTTCGGCGATCTGCGGCGTGTCGCCCCGCGACAGATTGGCCAGCACGTCGCGCGCCGGCCACACGGCGCGGCGGATCAGCAGCATCTCGCGCTTCAGGACGTGCAGTTCGCGCAGGGCGTCGGGGCCCGGGTGGTCCAGCAGCTCGGCTTCCAGGTCCTCGATGCGCTCGCCGAGTGTCTCCAGCACCGGAAAGGCGTGATCGACCACCGCGTCCAGCAGCGCATGCGCCAGGCGATCGGTGCCGCAGCGGCGCAGGCGGCCGGATGCGTCCACCAGGCGCGCGTGTACGCCGGCAAACAGGTTCTCGCTGCCGTAGTACACGCTGACCACGAAGTCCTGTCCCAGGAACAGGGAAAAGTCGTCGACGACCGGGTGCGCTTCGTGCTGCGTCAGGCAGCCCATCTCAAGGAACAGGTGATTGTCGAAGTGATCGAGCTTTGGCCGCTGGCCCTGGTGCATCACGTCCTCTAGCGCCAGCGGGTGCAGGTGCAGCGCCTCGCCGACGCGGCGCAGCTCGCTCACTTCCGGCTGGCCAGCGAAGTGCAGCCACAGAATCGCACCCTGCGGCCGCAGGCTGGCCGGATCGTCCGGCACGCCGCGGCTCTCGTGCAGTATTGCGGTGGCGTCGTAGACCACGCAGTAAACGATGGTGCTGGGCGCCACCGGCAGGGGTATCAGTTCGCCGGGGGCGCTGCCGGGCGGGGCATATTTCTTGCGGAACAGTGCGATCACGTCATGACTCCGTGTTGCATGGCTGTTGGGCGCGCGTCTTGTCACGCCTGCTTATAACCAACTCGCAAAAAGGTTCTTCCAACATATAAGGCGGCCCTCTATGATGGCGGGCTATCCGCACGTCTCGACCGCCATGAACGCACCTGTAACCACCTTGAACACCCCGCTGAGTCCGGCCCAGGCCGAGCGCCTCGATGCCCTGGTCCGCGAGCTGGGTCCGGCCCAGTTGCAGTGGCTGAGCGGTTATCTGGCCGCGCGTGCCGAACTGGGTGGCGGCTCACCGGTGGCATTGGCCGCCCCGGCCCAGTCCCAGGCCAGCCTGACTGTGCTGCACGGCTCGCAAAGTGGTAACGGCGCGAAACTGGCGCGGCACCTGGCGGAGTTGGCACAGGCGCGCGGCCTGCCAGTGACGCTCGCCAGCATGGCGGACTATAAGCCGGCCCGCCTGCGCGACGAGCGCATGTTGGCGCTGATCGTCAGCACCCACGGCGAGGGCGAGCCGCCCGACAGCGCGCGCGAGCTGCACGAGTTCCTGCACGGCCGCAAGGCGCCGCGCCTGGAGGATCTGCGCTACAGCGTGCTGGCGCTGGGCGATTCCAGTTACGAGTTCTACTGCCAGACCGGCAAGGATTTCGACGCCGTGCTGGAAAAGCAGGGCGCCCGGCGTCTGCTGCCGCGGGTGGATTGCGATGTCGATTACGACGACGCGGCCGCCGCCTGGATCGAGACGCTGCTGGGCGAAGTCAGCGCCGCAGCACCGGGCGCAACGACGGCGGTCAAGCCGGCCGCCGGTGGTGCCGCCCAGCACGACAAGCGCCATCCCTACCAGGCCGAGGTGCTGGAGAACATCAACCTGAACGGCCGTGGTGCGGACAAGGAGACCCGCCACATCGAGCTGGCCGTGCCCGGCCTGAGCTACCAGCCGGGTGATGCGCTGGGCGTGCTGGCGCGCAACGACCCGGCGCTGATCGAGGCGCTGCTGGGCGAACTCAAGCTGCCGGCAACGGCGCAGGTCGGGGCCGGCGTGCCGTTGGCGGATGCACTCGGCCAGCACTACGAAATCACCACCCTGACGCGGCCGTTCCTGGCCGCCTACGGCGCGCTGGCGGACAGCGGCAAGCTGGCCGGCCTGCTGGCGGCGGGCAACGAAGACGCCCTGCGGACGTACCTGGCCGGCCGGCAGATCATCGACGTGGTGCAGGAATTTCCGGTGCCAGGGCTTACGGCGGAACAGTTCGTCGGCCTGCTGCGCCGCCTGCCGCCGCGTCTGTATTCCCTGGCGTCGAGTCTGGCCGCCTGCCCGGACGAGGCGCACATCACGGTCGCCGCGGTGCGTTACGAGACCCTCGGCCGCCAGCGCCTGGGCGTCGCCTCTGGCTGGCTGGCCGACCGCGTGCAGCCGGGCGACACGGTGCCGGTGTTCATCGAGCACAACGACAACTTCCGCCTGCCGGCGAGTCCCGATGCGCCGCTCATCATGATCGGTCCGGGCACCGGCGTGGCGCCGTTTCGGGCCTTTTTGCAGGAGCGCGAGGCGACCGGCGCTGGCGGGCGTAACTGGCTGTTTTTCGGCGACCGGCATTTCCATACCGATTTTCTGTACCAGACCGACTGGCAGGCCTGGCACAAGGGCGGATTGCTCACGCGCCTGGACGTCGCCTTCTCGCGCGACCAGGCCGACAAGGTATACGTGCAGCAGCGCCTGCGCGAGCGCGCCGCCGAGGTCTACGCCTGGCTGCAGGACGGTGCCCACGTTTACGTGTGCGGCGATGCCACCGCAATGGCGGCCGATGTGCACGCGGCGCTGCGCGACATCGTGGCCGCCCAGGGCAAGCTCGACACCGACGCCGCCGAGGAATACCTGCGCGAGCTGTCGCGCAACCGGCGCTACCAGCGCGACATTTATTGATTGGCAGGCCACGCATGAACGCACCCGACCCCACGGCCCCGCCCAACGAGGTGGAGGTCATCAAGAGCCACAGCCGGCTGCTGCGCGGCACCATTGCCGACGGCCTGATCGACCCGCTGACCGGCGCCATCGCGGCCGAGGACAACGCGCTGCTCAAATTCCACGGCAGCTACCAGCAGGACGACCGCGACCTGCGCGAGGAGCGCCGCCGCCAGAAGCTGGAGCCGGCCTACTCGTTCATGATTCGCGTGCGGATGCCCGGCGGTGTGTGCACACCCGCGCAGTGGCTGGCGCTGGATGAGGTGGCCGGCCAGCACGCCAATGGCACGCTGCGCCTGACCACCCGCCAGACCTTCCAGTTCCACGGCATCCGCAAGCCGCACTTCAAGCCGGCCATGCAGGCCATCAAGGCGGCCGGCCTGGACACCATCGCCGCCTGCGGGGACGTGAACCGCAACGTGCTGGCGGGCGCCAATCCCTATCGCTCGCCATTGCACGCGGCGGCCAGCGAGCTGGCGCGCGCCGTCAGCGAACACCTGCTGCCCAGAACCAACGCCTACCAGGAAATCTGGCTCGACGCCCCGGCCGTGGACCCGGCCACCGAAGTCGAGCCTATCTACGGCCCGCTGTACCTGCCGCGCAAGTTCAAGATCACGGTTGCGGTACCGCCCGACAACGACGTCGACGTCTATGCCCACGACCTGTCGTTCATCGCCGTGGCCGACGGCGACCGGCTGGTCGGCTGGAACGTGCTGGTCGGCGGTGGCATGGGCATGACCCACGGGGAGAAGGCCACCTTCCCGCGCCTGGCCGACCTGATCGGCTTCTGCACGCCGGACCAGGCCATCGCGGTGGCCGAGCAGGTGGTGTGCGTGCAGCGCGATTTTGGCGACCGCAGCAGCCGCCGCCATGCGCGGTTCAAATACACCATCGACGACCGCGGCGTGGACTGGTTCAAGGCCGAACTGGAACGCCGGCTGGGCTTCGCGCTGGCGCCGGCGCGGCCGTTCAGCTTCGACCACAATACCGATGCGTTTGGCTGGCAGGCCGGCCAGGATGGCCAGTCGCACTACACGCTGTTCGTCGAGAACGGCCGCATCGCGGACCGCGGCGCGCGGCGTTTGCGCACGGGCCTGCGCGAAATCGCCCGCATCCACGCCGGGATCTTCGCGCTGACCAACAACCAGAACGTGACCATCGCCGGGGTCAGCGCCGGGCAGCGGCGGGCCATCGAGGCGCTGATCGCCGAATACGGCCTGGAGCGCGAGGTCTCGCTGCTGCGCCGCAACGCCATGGCCTGCGTGGCCTTCCCGACCTGCGCCCTGGCCATGGCCGAGAGCGAACGCTACCTGCCGGACCTGATCAGCCGCCTGGACGAGGCGGTCGACGCCTGCGGTCTGGCGGACACGCCGATCACGATGCGCATGACCGGCTGCCCCAACGGCTGCGCGCGGCCGTACATCGCCGAGATCGGCCTGGTCGGCAAGGCGCCCGGCAAGTACAACCTGTACCTGGGCGCCGGCTTTCACGGCCAGCGCCTGGGCAAGCTGTACCGGGAGAACATTGGCGAGGACGCCATCATCGAGGCGCTGACGCCGCTGCTGGAGCGCTACGCGGCCGAGCGCCAGTCAAGCGAGCATTTCGGCGATTTTCTGGTGCGCGCGGGCGTGGTGCCGGCGGTTGCCGCCGGGCGTGAATTTCACGCCTGAGCGGTGCGGCGCCAGCGTTGGCCGCCTGCAACCGCAGATGACCCGCGGCGAGGCGATCAAAGCCCGACGTCCGGGATGGCCTCTGCGGGCGGCGAGAGTGTTTCGTCCTCGGCGGCCGGCCGGGCCGGGCCGTGCAGGCCGCACTCGCGCGTGCTGTCCTGTTCCCACCACCAGCGCCCGGCGCGCGGATCTTCCCCGACCGTGATGGCGCGGGTGCACGGCGCGCAGCCGATGCTTGGGTAGCCCTGGTCGTGCAGGGCGTTGTAGGGAATGGCGTGGGCGCGGATGAAGGTCCACACGTCCTCGTGCGTCCACTCGGCCAGCGGGTTGAACTTGAGGATTCCGCGCTGCTCGTCCCACTCGCGCTCCGGCAGGGCGGCGCGCTTCAGGCCCTGCTCGCGACGGCGGCCGGTGATCCAGGCGAGCTTGCCGACCAGCATCCGGCCCAGCGGCTCGACCTTGCGAATGCCGCAGCAGGCGCGGCGCAGTTCGACGCTGTTATAGAACGCGTTGACGCCGTGCTCCTGGGCGAAGCTGCCCAGTGACTCGGCGTCCGGGAACCACCAGTCGATGACCAGTCCGTAGCGCTGGCGCAGCGCGTCGGCAACGGCGTAGGTCTGTTCCGGCAGGCGCCCGGTGTCCAGGCTGGCGGTGGCGATGTCCGGCGCGTGCTCGGTGATCAGGTGTGTCAGCACCACGCCTTCGGGGCCGAAACTGTTGGTGTGGATTGCCGGGCCGTGCGCCTGCGCTGCCTGCAGGATGGCGATGGCGTGGTCGATCTTGTCTGGGGAGGCCATGGGCAGTATCGGTCGTATGGGGACGTTCGACCCGCCATGGTACGGGTGCTTGATATGACTGGAAATTATTGATTGATCATATTTTTATTCCATTAAACGCTTTTCGGCTCCTGGTGCGTGGCGGGCACGCCGTCAGGGGCAGATGCTCCGCCCGTCAGTACCGCCATGATTTCGTCTTTGCGCCGCTGGGCGTCGGCGTAGCCAAGGTCCATCAGTTCGCGGCAGAAAGCGCCGTCGAACAGCAGATAGCTGGGCAGGGGGCTGAGTTCGCCAAACGCGCCGATGCCGCGAAACAGGCGCCGCACCGAGGGCGGGAACCGGTCCGTGTGGCGGGCGGCCATGTGGCGCAGGTCACGGCTCGGGCTGATCGCGCAGGCGTCCACCCGGCGCAGGCGGCGGCCGCAGTGCAGCGGCGCCTGTGCCTCGTTCAGGCCTACAAGTTCGTTCAGGCGCTGCAGGCGATCCAGATTCGGCCCGATGCCGTCCATGAACAGGGAATCGAGGATGTAGCCGGCGATCTTGCCAAGCTGCGGGTAGGCAGGCGGCTGCGGCACGGGTACCGGGTCGGAATTGCGCGTCGAGATCACCAGCAGGCGCTGGGCGCCCAGGTTGATGGCGGCCGACAGGGGCGTGTGGTCGCGCATGGCGCCGTCGCCGTACCAGTCGTCGTCGATGCGTACCGCCTCGAACAGCAGCGGGATGGCGACCGAGGCCATGACGTGGTCGAGCGTCAGATCGACCGGGCGGCTGAGCATGCGTTCGCGCTGCCAGGACGGCGGATGACCCACGGCCTGGTAGAAGGTGACACCGCGCCCGCTGCCGTAGCCCGATGCGGTGATGGCCACGGCATCGAGCAGGCCGCGCTCGACCTGCAAGCCGATGCGTGCAAAGTTGACGTGGCGTTCCAGCAGGGCGCGCAGCGGCTGGCAGTCGAGCAGGGCGCGCGGATTATTGCGCCCCAGTCCGCCCCGGATCAGCGCCACCAGCCAGTGCAGCGCGCGGCCGTACAGGGCGCGCCGGTCGCAGCGGTAAATGTCGCCGACCTGCAGACCCCGCCACACACCGGCCAGGTATTCCAGGCCACGGCCAAAGCTGCCGGCGCGCGCCGCCAGCACGCTGGCGTTGATGGCGCCGGCCGAGGTGCCGGTGATGATGGCAAACGGCGTGCGCCGCGGCCGGCCCAGCCAGTCGCTGACTGCCAGCAGTACGCCCACCTGATAGGCCGTGCGTGCGCCGCCGCCGGTCAGCACCAGGCCGACGCCCGCCGCAACGCGTGGTCGCGTCACGCGCCCTCAGCCGGCCGCGAGCCGGTCCAGCCACGCGTCCAGCAGCCGCCGCGCCGGCCCGAAATGCGCCTGCCCGGCCAGCATCTGACCGGCACTGTGCACGCTGGCGCCGGGCCGCAGACGGGCGCCGAATTCATTGGCCAGCGCGGCCACGCCGGGCGGGTCCATTTCGGGGTGAAACTGCAGGGCGAGCGCCCGGCTACCAACGCCAAAGCCCTGCTGCGTGCAGATGCGGCTGTGCGCCAGGCGCACCGCGCCGGCCGGCAGGTCGAAGGTGTCGCCGTGCCAGTGAAACACCGTCAACGGGCCGGTCAGTGCAGCGCCGAACGGGCTGTCGGTGCAGCCGGGCGCCGGCTCGATCGCAAACCAGCCGATTTCCTTCTGTCCCGACGGATACACCCGTGCACCCAGCGCCGCGGCCATCAGCTGCGCGCCCAGGCAGATGCCCAGCACGCGCTTGCCGGCATCGATGGCGGCGCGGATCAGGGCGATCTCGCTGGTGATGAACGCATGCTGGTCGGCTTCGTAGACGCCCATCGGGCCGCCCATGACAATCAGCCAGTCGAAATCGTCCAGCGCCGGCAGTGGGTCGGCGGCATGCAGCCGGGTGCAGGACAGGGCGTGGCCGTGGTGCGCGGCCCAGGGCGCGATGTAGCCCAGGCCCTCGAAGGGCACGTGTTGCAGCCAGTGGATGCGCAGCGTGGGCATGGGTTTGCGGGTCCGGGTGCTCGTCGCAGGGCTCAGGCTGCGCCCAGGAATGCGGTCAGCCGGCCCAGCGCAGGCGCACGGCCGGACGTTGGGCGCTGTGGTGTTCGATGGCAGGCATGGCTACTCCGGCGCGGCGCGTGGGGTCTACGGCCCGCATTGTGCCGGTGATCGTGCATGCCGCGCCGGTTGCATCGGCCCCGCGCCGCCGCGTTTACGCGGTCACCAGCTTCAGGCCGACCAGGGTCAGCACCACGGCGATGGCCGGTCGCACGACGCCTTCCGGCGCCCGGGTGCTGTAGTGGGAGCCGATCAGCACGCCGGGGACCGAGCCCAGCAGCAGCCAGCCCAGCAGCGCTAGGTCGACGTTGCCCATCAGCGCGTGGCCGCTGCCGGCCAGCAGGGTCAGCGGGATGGCGTGCACGATGTCGGTGCCGACCAGGCGCGCCGGCGTCAGGCGCCGCGGGTACAGGTAAACCAGCATCACCGTGCCCAGGGCGCCCGCACCGACCGAGGTCAACGTGACCAGAAAACCCAGAATGGCGCCCGCCAGCACCGTCAGCGGCGGCTGGGCGCGCTTGAACCGGGTCGGCTCCGTGCCGCGCAGTTGCAGGCCCCAGGCATGCATGCGTTTCTTGAGCAGCATGGCCACCGCCGTCAGCAGCAGCACGATGCCCAGCGCCTTCAGGATCAGGCCGTTCTTGCTTTGGCCAATGCCACTCGCATTGAGCCAGGCCAGCGTCAGCAGGGCGGCCGGCAGGCTGCCCAGCCACAGCCGGCGCAGCACCTGCCAGTCGATGCTGCGGCGGGCGTGGTGCAACGTGCCGCCGACCATTTTGGTGGTGGCGGCAAACCAAAGGTCGGTGCCGACCGCGGCGGCCGGCGCAAAGCCGAACAGCAGCACCAGAATCGGCGTCATGAGGGAGCCACCGCCGACGCCGGTGAGGCCGACCAGCGCCCCGACGCCAAAGCCCGCAACGATGTTTGCCCACTCCATGGCCGGGCTCAGCCGATCCGCCCCAGCTGGCGCAGGCGCTCGATGACCCGATCGGCCGCCTGATCGGCATCGCACTCCACCGTGTTGACGCGCAGTTCGGGGCTTTCCGGCGCCTCGTAGGGCGAGTCGATGCCAGTGAAGTTCTTCAGTTCGCCGCGGCGGGCCTTCTTGTACAGGCCCTTCACGTCGCGGCTTTCGGCCACGTCCAGTGGCGTGTCGACATGCACCTCGATGAACTCGCCCTCGTCCAGCAGGCCGCGGGCCAGGGCCCGCTCGGAGCGAAACGGCGAGATGAAGGCGGTCAGCACGATCAGGCCGGCGTCGACCATCAGCTTGGCCACCTCGGCCACGCGGCGCACGTTCTCGACCCGGTCGGCGTCGGTGAAGCCCAGGTCCTTGTTCAGGCCGTGGCGCACGTTGTCGCCGTCCAGCAGGTAGGAGTGATGACCCAGCGCGAGCAGCTTTTGCTCGACCAGGTTGGCAATGGTCGACTTGCCGGCGCCGGAAAGACCCGTGAACCACAGCACCGTCGGCTGCTGGCCCTTGATGGCGGCGCGCGCGGTCTTGTCCACATCCATGTGCTGCAGGTGGATGTTGTGCGCGCGGCGCAGGGCAAAGTGCAACATGCCGGCGCCGACCGTGCCGCTGGTGAGGCGGTCGATCAGGATGAAGCCGCCGGTGTCGCGATTCACTTCATAGGCATCGAAGGCCACTGGCCGGTCGAGGGCGATGTTGCACACGCCGATCTCGTTCAGCTCCAGCGTCTTGGCCGCCAGGTGTTCCAGGGTGTTGACGTTGACCTTGTATTTGGGCTCGGTGATGGTGGCGGTGACCGTGCGCGTGCCCAGCTTCAGCAGGTACTGACGGCCGGGCAGCATCGGCTCATCGGCCATCCAGACCAGCGTGCATTCGAACTGGTCGGCCACTTCGGCCGGCGCGTCGGCGGCGGAGATGACATCGCCGCGCGAGATGTCGACCTCGTCGTCCAGCGTGAGGGTCACCGACTGGCCGGCCACCGCCTCCGGCAGGTCGCCGCCATAGGCGACGATGCGCGCCACCCGGCTCTGGCGCCCGGACGGCTGCACGCGCACGCGATCGCCGGGGCGGATGCGCCCGCCGGCCACCGGGCCGCAGAAGCCGCGAAAGTCCAGGTTCGGGCGGTTCACCCACTGCACCGGAAAACGAAACGGCGCGTCCTGCAGGCGCGTTTCGTCGATCTCGCAGCTTTCCAGGAATCCCATCAGCGTCGGCCCGTGGTACCAGGGCGTGCGCTCGCTGGGCGCGGTCATGTTGTCGCCCTTGAGCCCGGACAGCGGGATCGAGGTGATGTCGGTCAGGCCGATCTGCGCCGCAAAGGCGCGGTAGTCCGCGTCGATGCGCGTGAACGTGTCCTGCGAGAAATCCACCAGGTCCATCTTGTTGATGGCCAGCACCACCTTGCGGATGCCGATCAGGCGCACCAGGTAGCTGTGGCGGCGGGTTTGCGTGAGCACGCCCTTGCGGGCGTCGATCAGGATCACCGCCACGTCGGCGGTGGAGGCGCCGGTGATCATGTTGCGCGTGTACTGCTCGTGGCCGGGCGTGTCGGCGACGATGAACTTGCGCCGGTCGGTGCTGAAGAAGCGGTAGGCGACGTCGATGGTGATGCCCTGCTCGCGCTCGGCGGCCAGGCCGTCCACCAGCAGCGCGAAGTCGATGTCGCCGCCCTGCGTGCCCCATTTTCTGGAGTCCGCCTCCATGGCGGCGAGCTGGTCCTCGAACAGCATCTTGCTGTCATACAGCAGGCGGCCGATGACGGTGCTCTTGCCGTCATCCACGCTGCCGCAGGTGATGAAGCGCAGCAGGCTCTTGCGCTCGTGCTGGGCGAGGTAGGCGTCGATATCGCTGGCGATCAGGTCCGATACGTGTGCCATCAGAAGTAGCCCTCCTGCTTTTTCTTTTCCATCGAGGCGGCGGTGTCGTGATCGATCATGCGGCCCTGGCGCTCGGAGGTGCGCGTCAGCAGCATCTCCTGAATGATGGCGGTTAGCGTGTCGGCTTCGGATTCCACCGCCCCGGACAGCGGGTAGCAGCCGAGCGTGCGAAAGCGGACCTTTTTCAGCATGGGCGTCTCGCCGGGCCGCAGCGGCATGCGCTCGTCATCGACCATGATCAGCGTGCCGTCGCGGTCCACCACTGGCCGCTCGGCGGCAAAGTACAGCGGCACGATCGGGATGTTCTCCCGATGGATGTACTGCCACACGTCCAGCTCGGTCCAGTTGCTGATCGGGAACACGCGGATCGACTCGCCCTTGTTCTTGCGCCCGTTGTAGAGGTGCCATAGCTCCGGGCGCTGGTTTTTCGGATCCCACTGATGCTGGGCGGTGCGAAACGAGAAGATGCGCTCCTTGGCGCGGGATTTTTCCTCGTCGCGGCGGGCGCCACCGAAGGCGGCGTCGAAGCCGTACAGGTCCAGCGCCTGTTTCAGGCCCTGCGTCTTCCACATGTCGGTGTGAATCTGCGAGCCGTGGTCGAAGGGGTTGATGCCCAGCGCCTTGGCCTCCGGGTTCTGGTAGACCAGCAGTTCCATGCCCAGCTCGGCGGCCATGCGCTCGCGCATCTCGTACATGTCGCGAAACTTCCAGGTGGTGTCGACGTGCAGCAGCGGGAATGGCGGCGGCGCGGGGTAGAAGGCCTTGCGCGCCAGGTGCAGCATCACGGCGCTGTCCTTGCCGATGGAGTACAGCATCACCGGCCGGTCGGCCTCGGCGACGACCTCGCGCAGGATGTGAATGCTCTCGGCTTCCAGGCGCTGCAGGTGGGTCAGGGTGGTCATGAAAAATCCGGTGGGTGGCTGGCGTTCAGCGGCCTGCGCGCGGGTGCGTCGGCAGCAGCGCCCATAGTCTGAATCGGCGGCTGTGGCAAGCATTCATTTCGCGCTTTACACACAGTGGCCAAAAAATCCTATCGCTGGCTGGCAAAAATCGCTCTTGGCTCGTAATGTGAGTTTGAAATTCATCGCAACTATATGTTTTATATAAAATATGATGATTTGATTAAAAGCTGGGCAATCTGTTGCCGGCCCCGCATCCATGCGCGCTTGGGGGCCTTGTTCTGGCAGTACTCCACAAAGTTATCCACAGATTCTGGGGATAAGCCCGCGGGCGCCGCTCAATCCGAAAAAAATGCCGCCAGCGCCCGGCACATTGCGTCGTGATCGGCCGCCCCGGCGCTCTCGCGCAGGCTGTGCATGGCCCACATGGGATTGCCTACGTCCACGCTGCGCAGCCCCAGGCGCGAGGCTGCCAGCGGGCCGATGGTGCTGCCGCAGGCCAGGTCGCTGCGCTGCACATAGCTTTGCCAGGGCACGCCGGCTCGCTCGCAGGCCAGCTGGAACACGCCGGCCGACAGGCTCTCCGACGTATAGCGCTGGCTGGCGTTGGTCTTGATGACCGGACCCTGGTTCAGGTGCACGCGGTGCTGGTCGTCGTAGGCGCCGGCATGCCCGGGATTGAACGCATGCGCCATGTCGGCGCTGACCAGCATGCTGCGCGCCAGCGCCCGCCGGTAATCTTCGCGGCCAAGGCCGCGGCACAGGGCGATACGCTCGAGCACGTCGTCCAGGAAGCTGCCGTCGGCGCCCTTGGCGCTGGTCGAGCCGACTTCCTCGTGATCGAACAGGAAGCATACAGCGCTCGATTTCGCTCCGGCGGCGTCGGTGTCCAGCAGCGCCATCAGGGCTGCATGGCACGAGCCCAGGTTGTCGAGCTGCGAGTCGGCGATGAATTCCTGCTGCCGGCCGAAGAACGCGCCCGGCTGGGTGTCGCACACGTTCAGCTCGAAGCCGAGCAGCTCACCTGGATCGACGTCGAGCGCGTCGGCCAGCAGCCGCGCGAGGTGGTCCGCCGCCGGCAGCCCCTCCTGCACGGCGCCCAGGATCGGCGGCAGCGCGTTTTGGCGGTCCAGCTTCAGGCCGTCCTCGTTGACCGTGCGGTTCAGGTGGATGGCCAGGTTCGGAATCCGCAGCAACGGCGCGGCAAAGCGCACCAGCCGGCTTTCCACGCCAAGCGGCGTGCCCGGCGCGCGCAGTGCCACGCGGCCGGCCAGGCTCAGGTCGCGGTCGGTAAAGGTGGCCAGGATCGGCCCACCATAGATCTCCACCCCCAGCCGCAGCCAGTCGCCCGTCGTCTGCCCGGCCTGCGGTTTCACGCGCAGGCCCGGCGAGTCGGTGTGCGCGCCGACCAGGCGCAGGCCAGCCTCGGTGAGTGGCGCGCTGCCGATGCGAAACGCCGCCAGCGTCGAGCCGTCGCGCACCACGTAGTGCCGCGCGCCGGGCGCCAGCTGCCACGGGTCGGCCTCGTCCAGGCGCCGGTAGCCGGCGGCTTCCAGCAGCGCGGCGGCGCTGTCCACGGCATGCCACGGACTGGGGCTGGCGTCGATGAAATCGAGCAGCGCCTGGGCGCGGGCATGGGCGGCGGGCGAAACGGGGAGCAGCGGGCTTGGCATGGCGACGGCGGTCTGACGGTGCAAGCCGTGCATTGTAAGCAGCACTGTCACCTCTGGCCGGAGTATCGTTGCGCGCGGATTGTCACGGGCTTTGAATCATCCTGATAAAAACGCGTCCGGCTGGCCGGCCCGAAAAACGGGCAACCGGCGTGACCGGTCGCATCCGAGGGGGAAACATGGACGCAATCGCTGCCGAGCCAGCGCACGGGCGCACGGGGCGCGTGACCGCGCGCGTGGTCGGGCTGTGCCTGCTGGTGATCGTGCTGGACGGCTTCGACATGCTGGTGATCGCGCTGACCGCACCGGCCATCGCGGCCGACTGGGGGCTGTCGGCGCATCGTCTGGGGCCGCTGTTCGCGGCCGGCATCCTGGGCATGATCGGCGGTTCGGTGCTGATCGCGCCGCTGGGCGACCGCCTGGGCCGGGTGCGCGTGTTGATGCTCAGCTGCGCGCTGTTCGGGCTGTTTGCCGGGCTGACGACGCTGGCGAGCGGTTACTGGAGCCTGCTCGGGCTGCGCCTGCTGACCGGGCTCGGCCTGGGTGGGGCAGTGCCCAACGCGACCGCGCTGATTTCCGAGCACGCCTCGCCGCGGCGTCGGCCGTTGCTGGTCAGCGTCGGGCTGGTGGGTTTCTCGCTGGGCGGCATGCTGTGTGCCGGGCTGGCGGTGCCCCTGCTGCCACGCTTTGGCTGGCGCGCGCTGTATCTGGTCGGCGGTGTGTTGCCGTTGCTGCTGATTCCGGTGCTGGGCCGCTACCTGCCCGACACACCGGCGACGGTACGCGATTCGCCGGTGGGCGAACGTGGTGGCGTGCGCCGTCTGCTGGCGGCGGATATGGGTCCGGACACGCGCCGCCTGTGGCTGGGTTTTTTCATCAACATGATGGTGATGTTCTTCCTGGCCAACTGGGTGCCGTACCTGGCCGGCCAGGCCGGTTTCTCGCCGCGCCAGGGTTCGCTGGCGGCGCTGGCGCTGAACCTGGGCGGTGTCGCCGGGCCGCTGCTGCTGGCGCTGGGGTGTCAGTACCTGGACGCGCGGCGGGTAATCGGCACTGCCTTCGTGCTGGCAGCCGCCAGTCTGGTGGCGGTGGGTTATGCCACCGGCAGTTTCGGTGTTTATCTGGCGGCCGCAGGGCTGGCCGGGTTTTTTGTGTTCGGCGCGCAGATCACCCTGCATGCCCTGGCTGCGGCCGCGTATCCGACGGCGCTGCGCGCCACCGGCATCGGCTGGGCGCTGGGCTGCGGGCGCGTGGGCTCGGTGTTCGGCCCCCTGCTGGGTGGCGAGATGCTGCGCTCGGGGGTGCCGCTTCAATATTACTTTTCGGGGTTCGGTCTGGTGGTCCTGCTGGCCGCCGCGGCGACCTTCACCCTGAGCGGGCAGGTGGCTAGCGCGCAGTAGCGGCGTCACCAAGGCAATCGTCGGACTGTCTGTCAAAAGGAGTGCCGCGTGAATCAACCGGTCAAGACCTGGGACGTGGCCGCCCGCGTCAGCGATGCCCGTCTGGGCGCGCTGCACTGGCTGGTGCTTGCGCTGACCTTCGCGGTGGCGGCCACGGATGGCCTCGACGCGCAGATACTGGGATTCACGGCGCCCAGGATCGCCGCCGAATTTGGCATCGGCAACGACCGCCTGGGGCCGGTTTTCAGCGCGGCCATGATCGGGATGACCGTGGGCGCGTTGCTGTTTGGCACGCTGGGCGACCGGTTTGGTCGCCGCCGCACCATGGTTTTCTGCGTGGCGCTGTTTGGCGGCGGCACGCTGCTGACGGCGCTGGCCGGCGGCGTCACCGAATTGATGCTGCTGCGCCTGCTGACCGGGCTGGGCCTTGGCGGCGCGCTGCCCAACGCCGTGACGCTGGTCGCCGAGTGCGCGCCTGGCAGGCATCGAACACTGCTGATCACGCTGATGTACATCGGTTTTTCGGTCGGCGGGCTGCTGGGTGGGGTCATCGCGGGCAGCCTGGTAATCGATCATGGCTGGCGGGCGATGTTCCTCGTTGGGGGTGGTTTGCCGCTGGTGCTGAGCGTCATGCTCGCCGCCCTGTTGCCGGAGTCGCCGCAGTACCTGACCCGGCAGGCCGGCACCGGTGCCAGGCTCAGCCGGCTGCTGACGCGCCTCGACCCGGCGGGCGCCTACGGCGCGCACGATCGCTACACCTTGCCGGAGCTTGCGGACCGGGCCGACGTGGGTGAATTGTTCCGGCACCGGCGCCTGCGGAACACCCTGCTGCTGTGGCTGGCGTTCTTCATCAACCTGCTGGTGCTGTTCTTCCTGATGAACTGGCTGCCCAAGCTGCTGGTGGACCGCGGTGTACCCCTGGCGCAGGCGATTCGCATAACGGTCACTTTCAACATCGGCGGTGTGCTGGGCGCACTGGTGCTGGCCTGGCTGTCGGCGCGCTACAGCCCGCGCCGGATGCTGGCGGCGTTCTTTGCCCTGGGGGCGCTTGCCATCATGGCGGTCGGCCTTGGTGACGGCCGCTTCGCGCCGGTGGCGGCGGCCTGTTTTGCGACCGGCCTGTTCGCCGGCGCGGCTCAGGTCGGCCTGTACCCGATCGCAACCCAGGTCTACCCGAGTACGGTACGGGCGACCGGAGTCGGCTGGGCCCAGGCCTGGGGCCGCATTGGCTCGATCTTCGGGCCGCTGTCGGGCGGCTGGCTGGCGGTGCTGGAACCGCATTTCGCGGTGTATTTCCTGGTCTTTGGCGCGCCGTTGCTGGTCGCGGCCGCGGCCATCGCCGCGATGCGGGATGCCCCGCCGTCATCGGCCGGGTAATCACCGGAGCGTTCGCTCAAGCAGTTGGCGGCGGTAGCCGATAAAAAAGACAGCCCCGCCACACGGTCCCGGCAGGGCGTTCCCCGGGCTGTGCAGGAGTTCGGTTGCCGATGCGTACCGTTTATCTGGGGCGACAGCCCATATTCAATCGCGACCTCAAGCCGGTCGCTTACGAATTGCTGTATCGGGGCGGTGCCACGGACCACTCCGACAAGAGCGACGTGCGCGCTTCGGCCAATGTGCTGATCAATGCCTTTCTGGAAATGGGTGTGCAGCGGGTGGTCGGCAAGGCCAGGGCATTCATCCACGTGACACCCGAAATTCTGGACGACGATTTGCTGCGCCTGTTCGATCCGGCGCAGCTGGTGCTCCAGCTGATGCCGGACGTGGCCTTCGATGACGCATTGCTGGTCACGCTCGATCGCCTGCGGGCAGCCGGCTATGGCATTGCCGTGGATGACCTGCTGGTGCACGAGGGCACGCTGCCATTGCTGGAACGGGCGCATTTCGTGAAAGTGGACCTGACCGCCGTGCCCGCGGACGAGCTGGAGGAACATGTGGCGGCATTGCGCCGCTTTGCGGTCGCGCTGGTGGCCGAGAAGGTGGAAACCCACGAGCAATTCGCCCAGTGTCAGGCGCTGGGTTTTGATTTCTATCAGGGCTACTTCTTCGCCCGGCCCAAGCTGGTGACCGGTCGCACCATGGTCGAGGATCGCCTGAGCGTGTTGCAGCTGCTGGCCATCCTGCACAACCCGCAGTCCGATTTATCCGCGGTGCAGGCGGTCGTCCAGCGCAGTGTGTCCCTGAGCTATCGCCTGCTGCGTTACGCCAATTCGGCCGCCTTCAACCTGCCACGCCAGATCAGTTCCATTGCCCACGCGACGGTGGTGCTCGGCCAGCGGCGCCTGCGTGACATGGCGACCCTGCTGGCCCTGTCCGGTATCAGCGACAAGCCACCGGAGCTGACCCGCACCATTCTGGCCCGCGCCCGATTGTGCGCGATGCTGGCCCCGCCTGGACGCGGCAATGCCGACACCGCATTCACCACCGGCCTGTTTTCCGGTCTTGATGCATTGATGGACCGGCCGCTCGCCGAATTGCTGGCGGACTTGCCATTGAGTGAAGAAACCCGGCTTGCCATATTGGAACAGCGCGGGCCGTTCGGCCGCATCCTGGCCGCGGTGCTGGCTCTGGAGCGGGGTGATTTCGAAACTGATGCGCTCGGCATGCTCGATCCGCAGCCGACGTCGCAGGCATATCTTGAAGCAGTGGATTGGGCCAATCAGACGGTAGATGAAATGCATGCCGCCTGATTCAAATCGTGGGTTGTCGCTTGTCTTGCGCCTGGGACCATTGTTGCCATGCGTATTGTTGGATATAGTGGGCGCTTGTTTTTTCTGTTCAGGAGCGAGCTCACCATGGCGGTTAACCTTAATAACTATTCCCTCACCGATCTGCAGCAGCTGATTGCCGATGCCGAGACCACGCTGGAGAAGCGTCAGCGCGAGAAGCGCGCCGAGGTGGTGGCCCAGATGCGCAAGCTGGCGGCGTCGGTCGGCATTGATTTCGAGATCGTGGCCGGCGAAACCAAGAAGCGCGGCACCCGCGTGGTGGCAGCGGCCAAGTACCGCAATCCGGCCAATCCCGGGCAGACCTGGAACGGCCGTGGCCCCAAGCCGAAGTGGTTCAAGGAAGCGTTGGCGGCCGGCAAGACGGCGCAGCAGCTGGCGATCTGAGCCCAGCGGCCGATTCGCCGGCAAGACGGCGCGGCTGGAATGAAAAAGCCGTTGCGACCATCCGTCGCGACGGCTTTTTTATGACCGGTCAGGCACGCGCCAGAGAGGCATGACGGCGTGCATCGGGATGCCCCACCCGCGCCCGGTCAGCGACTCGACAAATGGCTGTGGGTAAGCCGCCTGTACCGTACCCGCACGCTGGCTACCGATTCGGTGCACGGCGGCAAGGTGCGCGTGAATGGCCAGCCAGCCAAGCCGTCGCGGGCCGTGCGGCCCGGCGACGAAATCAGTCTGCTGCGGGGCGATGAGCCCATGACGGTCATCGTGCGCGGCACGGCCGCCCAGCGGGTGCCCGCCAAGGACGTGCCGGCTTTGTACGAAGAAACCGCCGACAGTCTTGCGGCGCGCGAGGCGAATCGGGCGCAGCGTGCGCTGACCGGGCCGGCCGGATACGCCGGCAAGGGACGCCCCGACAAGCATCAGCGACAGGCCTTGCAACGCCTGCGTGATGCGCAGGATAAATAATCAGCACTTCTTGCGTAATGTCCGTTGGCTGGCCGGGATGTCCGGCCCCGGTCAGTCCTTGCCGCGCCCGCCCGGCGTGTAAATGGGGGAGGGTAGATACGCCACTTTGGCGTCGTCGGCGAGGCTGCTGATTTTATTCACGCCTTCCTTGTCCACCTCGTCGATACGGACCACCGCGTGCAGCGGAATGAAAGTGGTTTTGACGTGTTCGAATTCGGCTTTCAGGCGTTCCTCGGACGGGTCGATCAGCAGACCGCTTTTCTGGCCGAACACGAAGCCCCCGACTTCTATGAAACCGAACATTCCGCCCTGGCTGACTTCCGTGGCGTGCAGCTCGTACAGCTTGCCCTGGTTGTGGAAGATCACTTTATAGATGCGTTTCTTGCGAACGGCCATGGGGACGGTTTCTCGGCAGATGAATCGGTTGCGGATTATAGGGATGCGCACCGGGCCGGAGCGGCGCGGGTGACCGGGCGGCTCATATCGCCCCCCGGTCCAACAGCTCCAGCAGGCCAAACAGGTCGTGGATTTCGGCATCGGCCGGCGGCCCGCCCGGCCAGGCCTGCGCGTCGCGATTCACCCACACCGTGCGCATGCCGGCGGCGCGGGCGCCGTGAACGTCGCGCTGCGGGTCGTCACCCACATGCAGCACCTGGCTGGCCGGCACGCCGGCCGCCACGCTGGCGGCGTCAAAAATCGCCGGGTGTGGCTTGGCGACTCCCACTTCCCGGGCCGTGATGCAAAACCGCAGCAGCCCGTGCAGGCCGATGCGCACGATATCGGCATTGCCATTGGTGAGGCCACCCAGCGTCAGGCGGCCGGACAGCTCGGTCAGCACCGGCAGTACATCCGCGAACAGCTCGACCTCGTTGCGCGCCTGCCACATGACGGCAAAAGCCCCGTCGGCGGCCTCGCGGCCGTAGCCGCAGTGCTGCGCGGCCATCGCCAGTGATTCGCGGCGCAGGGCGCTGAGGTCGTGCGCCAGCTCCGGCCGGGCATCGACCATGCCGTCGCGCAGGGCGCGCAGGTCAGCCGGCGTATAGCGCTCGGGCAGGCGCGGGTAGTGCTCGGCCAGCCAGGCGTGCATGCGCTGCTCGGCGCGCTCAATGACCGGATCGATGGCCCACAGCGTGTCGTCCAGATCAAACGTGATGGCAAGAATCGGCGGCGCGGGCATGGCACTTGATCGCAGGGGGGGCAGCCCACAAGATGGCGCCGATCACACCCGCTTTCAAGCCGGCCCGCGGCCGGCGCTCCCGGAGGAGACATGGCGAAGGACAAACCGATGGCGCTGGACCTGGCCGAGCCGGCTCCGCTGCCCAGGGAGCTGGCGGCGCAGTACGCGACAGCAAAGGAGCGCCTGGGCTTCGTGCCCAACGTGCTGCGCGGTTATGCGCATGCGCCGGACCGGCTGGCGAACTTCATTGCCATGCGCGACGGCCTGATGGCCAGCGACTCGGGCCTGACCAAGGCCGAGCGGGAGATGATCGCGGTGGTGGTGTCGTCCCTGAACCGCTGCCACTACTGCCTGACCAGCCACGGCGCCACGCTGCGCCGGCTGACCGGCGATCCGCCGCTGGCCGACACGCTGGCCATGAATTTTCGCGCCGCCGGGCTGCCGGACCGCCAGCGGGCGATGCTGGAGTTCGTCGAGCGCCTCACGCAGGCCCCCGAGTGCATCGAGGACGCCGACCGCGATCTGCTGCGCGAGCAGGGCTTTGGCGAGCGCGACATCTGGGACATTGCCGAGGTGACCGGGTTCTTCAACATGACCAACCGCCTGGCCGCCGCCACCGGCATGGAGCCCAACCGCGAGTACTACGACCTGCACCGCCGATGAACACCATGCACGCCATCGAAGTCACCACCCCCGGCGGCCCGGAAGTCCTGCGCCTGGTCGAGCGGCCGCTGCCCGAGCCGGGCCCGGGCGAACTGCGGGTTAAAAACGCCGCCTGCGGCGTCAATTTCATCGACATCTACCAACGCACCGGCTTTTACCCGCAGCCGCTGCCGTTCCATCCCGGCCTGGAAGGCGCCGGCACGGTCGACGCCGTGGGCGAGGGCGTGACGCGCTACCAGCCTGGCGACCGGGTGGCCTACCCGAACGCCACGGCGGCCTATGCGCAGTTCACCTGCCTGGCGCAGGAGCGCGTGGTGCGCGTGCCGGATGCACTGGACCTGGAACTGGCCGCCGCCGCCATGCTGCAAGGCCTGACCGCCCACGCGCTCACCCACGCCGCGTACGCCATCCAGCCCGGCGACACGGTGCTGATCCATGCCGCCGCCGGTGGCGCCGGGCAGATGCTGGTGCAGATGGCCAAGCTGCGCGGGGCACGGGTGATCGCCACGGTATCGACGCCGGCCAAGGCGCAGGTTGCCCGCGCCCGCGGCGCCAACGAGGTGATCCTGTATTCGAAGGACGATTTCGTGGCCGAAACCCGGCGCCTGACCGATGGTGCCGGGGTGCATGCGGTCTACGACTCGGTCGGTGCCAGCACGTTTCTGAAAGGCTTCGACGTGCTGCGTCGGCGCGGCACCATGGTGCTGTTCGGCCAGTCCAGCGGGCCGATCGAGCCGATCAGCCCGCTGCTGCTGCTGCAGAAAGGTTCGCTGTTCCTGACCCGGCCGAGTCTGTTCGACTACATCGCCGATGCGGACGAACTGGCTGCCCGCGCGCGCGACCTGTTCACCTGGCTGGCCGATGGCCGGGTCACGCTGCACATCGACCGCCGCCTGCCACTGGCAGATGCCGCCCAGGCGCACGAACTGCTGGCCAGTCGGGCCACCAGCGGCAAGCTGCTGCTGATTCCCTGACCCGGCTTTTACAAGCCGTCAAACCTGGCGATTTTGCAGGAGCGGGCCATGCCCGCCACCGCCGCAGTTTCGGACTGGCGCACGGGTGCGATTGATCGCGTCGTTGCGGTCGCGGGCATGGCCCGCTCCTACCAGGCTAATCGACAGTTCGGCGGGTGAAGCGACGGGAACTCTTTTGAGCCCCCGCTAACCGAAATACCGGTCGTAAGGGAAATCGCTGCCCAGCCTGGCCAGCCCCGCCTTGCACCAGGCGTCGATGTGCGCCTGCTGGGCGGGCGTCAGCATCTCGCCGGAGTTGCCCTTCTTGCCGCTGCGGATCATCGAGCCGCCCGGCCGGGCGAAGGGCGACACTTCGCCCGGGTAGAACTTGTGGTCGATGGTCTTCATGTGTTCGAACGAGCTCAGGCGCTGCACGCGCTGCGCCTCCGCCTCGGTCAGGCTCACGCCCATCAGGTCCGCCATGCGCTGGATGGTGCCGGCCGGGTCGTCCTGCAGGTCGTTGTAGGTCAGAAACAGCACGTTCGGCCGCTCGCGCCAGGCACAGTAGCCGGCTGTGAACTCGTACCAGGGGTGGAACACCGCCTGCTCGGACGTGCAGTGCCGCACCCAGGTTTCGACCGACGGGATCAGGCTGCCCAGCAGCATGCTGCCAAAGAAGTGGTAGCCGGAGACGATCACTTCCTTCGGGTCGCGCACCAGGCAGATGTACCCGGCCTTCTCGCTGTAGGGCACGAACTGCGCCCGGGCGTGGGTCTTGATCACGCGCAGGCCGGATCGGGAGCGCTGCTGCGGGCGCGGGTCGTTCAGCCAGACGGTGGTCTCCTGGTCCGGGCAATCCACCCACGGCACCACGTCCAGGATGTCCTCGAACTCGCCTTCGCCGTGCTCGGCGATCTGGTAGGCGGTGTGCATCGCCCAGTTGGTGCCGCTCTTGAAATACGAGCACACGAACACGTCGTGCTCGGTCGGCGTGTAGCCGGTAAAGGCCTTGGCGATGGCCTTGTCGAACAGGCCGGCCGCCATCGGCTTGAAAAAGCGCTGGAACAACGGAAACTCGAACCGCAGCACCTGCGACAGATCGAACACCCGCCGCAGCAGCCAGGTGACAGGGCGCATTTGCCGGCGCGTGCGCGCCATGGCGGCCAGCGTGTTGCGGCGGCGCTCGACGACGTCGGCGAATTCGTAGCCGGGCGAGGCGGGGTTGGACATCGACGGTGTTCCTCGGTGCAGGCAGTTGCAGGCAAACGAATGCGCAGGCGATGCGCGCTGCCACGCAGCGTGGCAGGCCGCAGCAACATCGACGGGGTCAGGTCGGCGGAACCGCAGTCAGCGCGTCAGACCGCCGACGTGCCCTTCGCGGCGTTGGACGTTGGCGTCCTTGGGGCCGCGACGCCGACCAGCGCGCTTGACTTTTGGGCCCCAGCGCTACGACGTTACAACGCTTTGGCATTTTGGAGCCCCCCATGAGTAGCGAGACTGTTCGTTCCACCCTTTACCTGGACCCTGCGCTGCATCGGGCGCTGCGCCTGAAGGCCGCCACCGCCCATTGCAGCATGTCGCAGATCGTGAACGACGCCATCCGCAACGCGCTGCGCGAGGATCAGGAAGACCTCGCCGCCTTCGCGGAACGCGCGGGGGAAAAGACCCTGAACTGGGAAGACTTCCTGGCTCAGATCAGGTCCGATGGCGCGCTGTGAACTGAGGTTCAGGCTGTCGTTGTGTCGCAAGAGCGCGACCAGCGCTCAAGGCAGGCCGCTGGCCCATCTTGCCAAGAGCGCCTGAACGGCACATTGGCGAGGCTGCGGTACTCGATGTGCGACGCCTCCACCATTCGTAGGCGCGTGGCACGGAATGAAAGTTTCCGACGCCTTGCGGTGCAAGTGGCGGCTTGTTCGAACCTACATTTTGCTTCCGCTTTGTCGAGGCCGTGGGCATACTGCGGAACGTGATGCTAGAGACACCCTTACCTCGCCCTCCCGCAATCGAGCACGATGCGGCCCGCTGGGCGCCGGAGCCGCAGGCCGAGTTCACGGTCGTAGACCTGTTCGCCGGAGCGGGAGGTATCTCCGAGGGGTTCCGTCAAGCTGGCTTTTCGGTCATCGCCGGGTCGGATAACGACCCTGATGCCACCGCGACCTACAGACTCAATTTTCCGGAAGCACGCGTCACTACGGGCGATTTGCGCGCCCCGGCCGTCAAGGAACAAGTTCTTGATGCCGCGAGGACCGCATCGGTCCTTGTCGGCGGGCCGCCTTGTCAGGCGTTCTCGCAGATGCGCAACCACACGCGCATGATCGACGATCCACGCAACGACCTGTATCGGGAATTCGTCCATGTGCTGGGCGAGGTGAAGCCGATGGCGTTCGTCATGGAAAACGTCACCGGCATCGATCAGATGGGCGCACGCGAACAAATCGCGACCGACCTGTCGCTTGACGGTGATTATCGGGTTGTTCCTCAAGTCGTTGATGCGGCTGACTTCGGGGTGCCCCAGACGCGCAAGCGCTTGTTGTTCGTGGGTGTGCGATCGTCGATGGGAGTGACCCCGCCGATATTGCGCGGTACCGGTGCTACGGCCGCTGTCTCGTTGGCGCGTACCGAGGGCGCGCACGGATCCCATTATCAGGTGGTGGTGCAGGAGAGCCTGCTGGGCATGAGATTCGCCGAAGCGCTCGCTGACCCTGAGAATTTGCTGGTCGTGACAGTTGCCGACGCTCTGTCCGATCTGGTCGACCTGCCGGTCGGGAACCGAACCGATGTGATTTCGTACGGGCGACTTACCGCTTGCTCTTCCGCGTACCAACGCCAGATGCGGATCGGCGCCGGGGACGTGCTGACAAACGCGCAGGTGCCGCGGATCAATGCGGATACGGAAATTCGATTGAATGGAATCCCACAGGGTGGGAACCATCGCGATCTTTCGGAACAGCTATTGGACAGATACATCACTGGCCAGCGATGGGGTCAGGACAATGGGTCGGGCCGGCTGTCGCGCCGACATTTCTATGCCTACCGGCGGCTGCATCCGGCGATATGGGCGTGGACACTTAATACCAAGGGTGACTCGGTTTATCACCACCAGCACCCGCGTGGCCTTTCCGTGCGGGAGTTCGCGCGGCTACAATCGTTCCCCGATCGCTTTACCTTCACTACTGATCGACGGCAAGGAATGATCGATGGGCGCCACGATGGTGGCCCTGCGCACTCTCGTTACCGGCAGGTGGGTAACGCGGTACCACCACTTCTAGCGCGTGCAATGGCTATTGCTCTGCGCGCCGACTTGATGACGGCGCATGAGCGTTACGCTTCGCGCGTGACGGCGGCCTGACGTGAACGACACGTCGGAAGACTCCTCTGCGGAGCCGGAAAAAGCTGTTACGACCGCCTTTGGCCAGAAGAATCGCCTGCGCCTGATCGGGCAATATTTCTCCTCCTGCGACGTGCCCAGCATTGACGCCGCAGCTGCTTGGACCCACGTCTACCGGATGCTCTTGTGGACCGATCAGACGACGGGGCTCGCGCATTGCTACGAGAGCGACAAAAGTCAACCAGGCAAGCCTTGGTACGCGCGGTCGCTCGCCTTCCACGCCTGGCTGTCGGAAGCGTTGCGGACGTCGCCGTCACAGGTGGCCGAACAAATCGACTGGATGTTTCAAAAGGCGGCAACCGACCTCGCGGCCGAGGTCGTCAGACGGCATGGCCCGCTCAAACTAGTGGCCGCCAAGCAGATGCGACCGTATGCCGGTCAGGGCTTTCCGGGGCCGGGCGATGACCCGGAGCTGGTCTCGATCGTGAGGCAGGTGCTCGGTGAGCACCTTGGTAGCGAGCCGTCCGCAGAAGAATGGCGAATGCTGGTGCAGCGGATTCGCCAGTACCTGACGCTCGACAACAAGCGCAAAAACCTGCTCGGGGAGGGTTTCGAGGACGTCCTGAGCGCGATCATCCAACGTTCCTCCCCCGCGGTCTCAGCGGGGGTGTTCACCCGCTGTGTGCTGCATGACCTTCCCGGATTCAATCGGGTACGACGCGGCGAGAAAACAAACAAGGTCGACGTTGCGATCTTGCGGCCATCCATGCGAACGCTGGTGACCGTCAAATGGAGTGTGCGTGCGGACCGCGAGAAACAGTTCGCCGCTGATTTCGGCGATTACGTGAATGCCGAGTCAAACGGCGAGCCCTTCGAATACGTATTCGTCACCAATGAGTTCGACCCGGCTCGACTCATGCGTGCCTGCGAGAAGCTGGCTGTCAACGCGCCGATGTTCACGCGGGTTGTGCATATCAGTACGGATGCGCTTCGGGCAACTTACGGTAGCGGTGGCGAGGAGTCGATGCGCAAGGTCATCGGCTATATCGACACGGGCCGCCTGATCAGCCTCGAGCGCTGGCTGACGATGCTCTCGTCCTGACGCAGGAACGCCGACCAGGCCAGTTCAGCAGCAAGGAATCGACGTCATTGATATGAGCGGCGACGATTGCGCATGTCGGGTTTCATGCACCATCACGCCACCCCGGCCGCAATCAACGCATCAAGCTCAGCCTTGAGTCGCGGCAGGATTTCGTCGTAGCCGAAGCTGCCGACCAGTTCGCCGCGGCGTTTGAAGTTGACCTGTTTCGGGCCGCACCACAGGCCAAGGTCGGCGTCGTCGGTCTCGCCGGGGCCGTTCACGCGGCAGCCCATGACGGCGATGGTCAGGTGGTGGTCTTTGGCATACGTGGTCAGGTCGCGCACCTGCTCGGCAAGGTCCACGAAGGCCTCGTTCTGCACCCGCGAGCAGCTGGGGCAGGAGATGATGTTCAGACCCTTGCCGAAATCCACCACCGAGCGCACGCGGCCGGCGGCGATGTCGGCCAGGATCTGTTGGCCGGCGGTCACTTCCTCGGCCTTGCGGGCGTTGGGCAGGGTCAGTGACACGCGGATGGTGTCGCCGATGCCGGCGCCGATCAGCTGCTCGAAGGCGATGCGCGTCTTGATGATGCCGTCCGGCGGCAGGCCGGCCTCGGTCACGCCAAGATGCAGCGGCACGTCCGGGCGCTGCGCCGCGAAGCGCTTGTTGAGCTCGATCACTTTGGCCGGGTCGGAGTCCTTGAGCGACACGCAGTAGCGGGTGAAACCGATCGAATCCAGCAGCTCGCAGTGCTCGGTGGCGCTGAGCAGCATCGGCGAGATCGAGTCGTGCGCGTCGAAGAGCGCCGCCCGCTCGGGGTCCAGCGAGCCGGCGTTCACGCCCACGCGCAGCGCGCAGTCGTGGCGCGCGGCGATGTCGGCCAGGTAGCGCACCTTGTCCTGCCAGGGTTTGTGCTTTTCGTGGTGGTACAGGTGGCCGGGGTTGTAGCGAATCTTGTCCACGTGCGGCGCCACCCGCTCGGCCATGCGGTAGTTCTCCTGCAGGTCGATCGACAGGTTGGCCTGCGTCTGGGCGCGGATGGCGGGCAGCGCGTCGGCGTCCCTGGGCGTGTCGACCGCAATCCGCACCACGCCGGCACCGGCGGCGACCAGGTCGTTGGCCTGCGCCACGGTGGCGGCGATGTCCTGCGTTTTGGTGGCGCACATGCTCTGCACGGCGACGGGGTGGCCGGCACCGATGGTGATGCGGCCGATGCGCACCGGGCGCGACGGGTAACGGGCGATGGGCATGGCGGGTTCTGCGCGGGCTTGACGGAGGCGGTCAGTATACTGGCGGGCCATTTGCGCCCACGGAACGCCATGCTGTACCGGTATCTGGAAAGCAGCGCCGAACATCGCCGCGACTACATCACCCGCATTCCGCACAGCGCGGCGCTGGGCATGGACATGGTCGCGGTTGGTCCGGGTCGCTGCGTGCTGCGCCTGCCGTTTCAGGCGCAGCTTGCCGACAGCCACGGCGGTCTGGCCAGCGGCGCGGTGTCGGCGCTGCTGGACAATGCCGGCGGCGTGGCGGTGTTTTGCAGCCTGGCGCGCGCCACGGATTTTTCGACGCTGGGCCTGCGGGTGGAATTCATCACGGCGCCCGCCGCGGGCAGGGATGTGTTCGCCCGCGTCGAGTGCCTGCGCCTGGAAGGGCGCCAGGCGCACATCCGCGGCGTGGCCGATTGCGGCGATATGGATCAGCCGGGGCCGCCGTTCGCCACCGTCAGCGGCGTGTTTTTTCTGAAGCCGCACAGCCAGCCACTGCATGACCTGGAGACCCTGGGCAATGTCTGAGCCGGTCGTCGCGGCGGCCGAGGTGCTGGCCGCCCTGCCGTACGCGGCCTACCTGGGGCTCGAGTGGTTCGCGGACGACGTGCTGCGTCTGCCGTTTCGGGGCGATCTGGTCGGCAATTACCGCATCGGCGCCCTGCATGGCGGGGTGGTGGCGGCGGCGCTGGAATGCGCGGCGCGCTTGCTGCTGCTGCGCCAGGGCGCGCCGGCCGCCACCACGGTCGATTTCACGGTCGACTACCTGCGTCCGGCCCTGTCGCGCGCTGTGTACCTGCGCGCTACCGCGGTGCGCATCGGCCGGGCGGTGGCGACGGTACGGGTGGATGCCTGGCAGTCCGACCCGGCGCGGCCAGTGGCCGCCGGGCACGGCAATTTCCTGCTGACCGTGAGCTGAGCATGGCCGCGCCGGCCGTGCAGGCGGTGATCTTCGATTTCGACGGCGTGGTTGCCGAGCGCGGCTTTCGGGCGGCGCTGCGGGCACTGGCGGCGCGCTGCGCTCTCGACTATCCGCCGCTGCCGACGCTCGCCATGCAGGCGCTGATCGACAGCGGCTATCTCACCGGCCGCGGCAGCGAGCTGGACTGGTGGCAGCACTTGCAGGCTGGCCTGGGGCCGCTTGGCCGTTGCGAGCAGTTTCGCGCCGATCTGCTGGGCGCCTCGGTGATTCGGCCCTGGCAACTTGATCTGGCGGGGCGCCTGGCTGCGGCAGGCTACCGCACCGCCGTGCTGTCCGACCATACCGACTGGCTGGACCGGATCGAAACCGACCAGCCCTTCGGTCACGCCTTCGGGCGCGTGTTCAACAGCTATTACCTGGGCGCCAGCAAGCGCGAGTCGGCGGCGTTCGTGGCGGTGGCGGACACGCTGGGCGTGGCGCCCGAACAGGCACTGTTCATCGACGACAACCCGGACAACGTGGCGCGCGCCACGGCGCTGGGCATGACCGGCATCGTCTACCGCGAGCGCGAGGTGTTCTTGCGCGATCTGGACGCGGCGCTGGGCGGCGTTCTGGCCGGCACCTGACCATGGTCGAGCGTCGCCAGTTCCTGCGCCGTGGCCGGCCGCCACTGGCCCGGTGCCAGACCGTCCAGGCGCAGCGACCCGATGGCGACGCGGATCAGGCGCAGCGTCGGGTGGCCGACGGCGGCCGTCATGCGCCGCACCTGGCGGTTGCGGCCCTCGGTGAGGGTCAGTTCCAGCCAGGCGGTCGGGATGTGCAGACGCTGGCGGATCGGCGGATCGCGTGGCCACAGCTCGGGCGGCTCGGGCACCAGACGCGCCTGCGCCGGCCGGGTCGGGCCGTCGTTGAGCTGCACTTCGTCGCGCAGGGTCTGCAGGGCGGTTTTGTCCGGCACGCCTTCCACCTGCGCCAGGTAGGTCTTGGGCAGTTTGTGCGCCGGATCGGCAATGCGCTTTTGCAGCAGCCCGTCGCCGGTCAACAGCAGCAGACCTTCGGAGTCGTGGTCCAGCCGCCCGGCCGGGTACAGGCCCGGCAGCGGCAGAAAGCGCGCCAGCGTCGGGCGGCCTTCGGCGTCCGTGAACTGGCACAGCACGTCATAGGGTTTGTTCAGCAACACCAGCCGCGGTGCGGCCAGGGAGGATCGGTCATGAGGCATGGCTTGTGGGCACTAGCGCTGGTGGTCGGGCTGGCGCAGGCGACGCCGCTGCGCAGCACGCTGGACGATCAGAAAGCGCTGGCAGTCACCGTCTACAACGGGGATCTGGCGCTGGTGAAGGATACCCGCCAGGTCGAGCTGCCGGCTGGGCAAAGCGTGCTCGAACTGCGCGACGTGAGCGCGCAGATGCGCCCCGAGACCGCCCTGCTGCGGGTGGCGGACGGCAAGCCGATCACGCTGCTGGAGCAGAACTTCGACTTCGACCTGCTGACGCCGGCCAAGCTGCTGGAAAAATACGTTGGCCGCGAGGTGCGCGTGCTGCGCACGAACCCCACCAGCGGCGCGGATACCAGCGAGACCGCGACCGTGCTGGCGACCGGCGACGGCGTGGTGCTCAAGATCGGCGACCGCATCGAAACCGGTCTGCCCGGCCGGCTGGTGTTCGACGCCGTGCCGGACAACCTGCGCGATCGCCCCACGCTGGCGGTGAGCCTGGACAGCGCCGGTGCGGGCCAGCGCGCGCTGGAGCTGTCGTACCTGACCGGCGGCCTGACCTGGCAGGCTGATTACGTGGCCGAGCTCGCCGCCGACGAGAAAAACCTGGCCCTATCCGGCTGGGTCACGCTGACCAACCGCAGCGGCACCGCGTATCGCAACGCCCGCCTGCAATTGGTGGCCGGCGACGTGAACCGCGTGCGGCCGGCCATGGCGCGCGGCATGGTCATGGCCGAGGTGGCGGCCAAGGCCGATGCCGGCGCCATGCAGGAAGAATCCCTGCTCGACTACCACCTGTACACGCTGGGCCGGCCGACCACGCTGGCCGACCAGCAGACCAAGCAGGTGGCGCTGCTGAGCGCCCCGACCGTGCAGGTGAGCAAGGAATATCGCCTGGCCGGTGCCGAGTATTACTACACCGCCCAGGCCGGCGAGATCGGCCGCGCGCTCAAGGTGGCCGTGCTGCTGCAGGTCGCCAACACCAAAGCCGCTGGCCTTGGCCTGCCGCTGCCGGCCGGCGTGGTGCGTGTCTACCAGCGGGATGCGAGCGGCGGCGTGCAGTTCGTCGGCGAGGACCGTATCGACCACACGCCCGAGAACGAAACCGCGCAGATCAAGCTCGGCGACGCCTTCGACGTCACCGCCCGCAAGACGCAAACCGACTTCAAGGCATTGGCCGCCGGCAAGGACGACCGGCCGCAGTTCGAGAGCGCTTACAAAATCGAGCTGAAAAACGCGAAGAAGACGCCGGTGACGGTCACGGTGCTGGAACCGGTCCCCGGCGACTGGCAGGTGCTGGAAAGCAACCTGCCGCCGGACAAGGCGGACGCCCACACCGCCCGCTGGCGCGTGACGGTGCCGGCTGGCGGCGGTCAAACGCTGACGTACCGGGTGCGGGTGCGGTTCTGATTTTATGGAAGCGAGGGACGATCGAATGGTGCGCAAACTGATCTTCGCGGCGGCGGCGCTGGTGGCCGTGCCGGCCTGGGCCGACCTCACCGCCGTGTACGCCATGGCCGGCGGCGATGAATTGCGGGTCGAATACCGCGACGCGGCCAATTTCCGCGTCGGCACCGACGCCCGGCATTACCAGTTGATGCTGGACGGGCGTCTGTATGCCGTGGTCGAAGGACAGCTGATCGACGTCGACAGCGCCTCGCGGCAGATTCGCGCCATTGGTGCGGATACCTTCCTGGCCGGCTTGCTGGGCGATGCCACGTCCGACGTGCCGACCGACGTCAGCGTGCGCCCGCTGGGCCGCCAGGAAACGGTGGCCGGCTATCGGGGCGAGGTCTACGAAGCACTGGCCCGCACCTCCAACGGCGAGCAACGGGCGGAGCTGGTGGTGACCGACAATCCGGATTTGAAATCCGTGCAGGACGCCATGATGAAAGTGGCCAAGCAGGCGGTGGCCGCCATCGGTGCCAAATCCAGCCCCTACGCCAGGCCCCTGGAGCAGGTCGAGCAGCAGCACCTGGGCGGCCTGCTGCGTTATGGCGAGGAACTGCGGCTGGTGTCGCTGGACCGCGCGCCGATCGCCGCCGGGCGGATCGACCTGCCCTGACAGGCCAGCGGGCGGCCGAGGTCTGATTCGATCCGTGCCGGCGGACAACTAAATTGTGGCGGGGCGGTCGAAGCACGGGTCCCCATCGCGCAGTCACGTCGACGGTGCGATTCCAAGCCTCACCCGAGTCCGCACATGCCGCTACTGAACCCCGCCGCGCTGGTCCTGAATCGGGTTCGCGCGGCTCGGGAAAACCCGCCGCGCGGGCTGCGTTTCGCGCTGGTCGGCCTGCTCGGGTTCGCCGTGGACATGGCGGTGTTTGCCGGTCTGCTGCGTATGGGTCTGTCCGCGACCTGGGCCTACGGCGGCGGTTTTCTCGTGGCAACGGTCTGCAACTACGCGGCCAATGGCCGCTATACCTTCGCCGATCGCGCGGCAGATGGTCAGCCCTGGCAGCGGCTGGCAGCTTATGTGGCGGTTTGCATCCTGGCCCTGGTGCTGCGCGAGGCGGTGTTCTCGGCGCTGCACGATGCCGGCGCCGCAGCGCTGCCGGTGGCGGCACTGGCCGGCGTGATCGTGGGTGCGCTGGTCAGCTACGTGGGGATCGCAGGCTTTGTTTTTCCGGCCCGCGACAGCCGCGCCCTGGAATCCGCCCCGGCCTGGGGCCGACTGGCGCTGGCGGTGGCCGGCTACTCCGTGCTGCTGCGCGCGGTCTACGGCGTCACCATCGAACTGACGCCACAGGAAGCCTACTACTGGCTTTACGGTCAGCATCTGGCGCTGGGTTATCTGGACCATCCGCCCATGATCGCGTGGCTGATCCGCGCCGGTACCACCCTGTTCGGGAATCACGAGGGCGCGGTGCGACTGTTCCCGCAGCTGTGCTGGCTGGTCTCGGCGGCGTGCCTGTACCTGCTCACGCGCCGCGCCCATGGGCGCAGCGCGGGCGCGGTGGCGGTGCTGCTGCTGGCCACGCTGCCGGGATTTTTCGACTTTGGCTTCGGGGCGACGCCGGATGCGCCGCTGCTGGCCGCCTGGGCCGGCGCGCTGCTGGGCTGCTACCGCGCGCTGGTCCAGAACCAGTCGCGCGGCTGGTACATCGCCGGTCTGGCCCTGGGGCTGGGCATGCTGTCCAAATACTCGATCGCGTTGCTGGGCTTGCCGATACTGGCCTGGCTGCTGCTGGACCCGCCCAGCCGCCACTGGCTGCGCCGCCCGCAGCCGTACCTGGCGGCGCTGCTGGCGCTGGCGCTGTGCACGCCGGTGCTGGTGTGGAATGCGCAGCACGAGTGGGTGTCGTTCTGGTTCCAGAGCGTACGGCGCCTTAACGAACACGACGGCGCACATCCGTTGCAGTTCCTGAGCATCCTGCTCGGACTGCTGACGCCGATCGGACTGGTCGGTGTGGCGGCAGCGCTGTGGAGCGGCGGCTTCAAGCGCCCGCAAGCCCGTTTCGCGTGGCTGTTCACCGTGCTGCCGCTGGTGGTGTTCGCCGCCTATAGCCTGCAGGCCAGCACCAAGTACAACTGGACCGGGCCGGTATGGCTGGGCGCCATGCCCGCCCTGGCCGGCGCTATCGCCGCCTGGCGCCCCGGCGCGGGCTGGTTGCTGGGTCAGCCGCTGTGGCGCGCCACGGCGCTCGGCTGCCTGGTGGTCATCGGGAGTGTGCTGGCGCTGGTCCAGGAGGGCATCGTGCCGGACACCACCATGCTGTCGCCGGTGGCGTGGAGCGAGATGGTGCAGCAGGTCGAGACCATCGAGGGCGAGGTGGCACAGGAAACCGGACACGAACCCCTGGTGGTGGGCATGAACAAGTTCTTCATTTCCAGCGAGAACGCGTTCTACGATCCGGACGGCGACGGCATTCCGGAAACCTCCGGCCGCCAGTTGGTGGGTCTGGACAGCCTGATGTGGGAGCAGTGGGCGCCGGCGAAGGCCGCAAGCGGCCGCGACGTGCTGCTGGTCAGCTTCAGTGTGAACAGCCTGCAGGAGCCGGCCGTGGCCAGCCAGTTTTCCCGCCTGGGTCCGGTGCAGCGGCGCGAGGTGTTCCGCCACCAGCACCTGGCGGCGGTGTTCTATTACCGCGTTGGTTACCAGCACGGGTAGCACGCCTGCGGCGCAGCGCGGCGTCGATCGGGGTGCTGGGCGCTGGCAGGAGCACGGCAGGCCGCCTGCGCCATCAGCCGCCTGATCGGACGGGTCAAGCCAGTCTTTGCGGCCGTCCGGATCAGGCCGGCTCGGAATTCACCCGCAGGTCGCGCACCATGCGGATGGCCGCCGTGCCGTCAGCGTAGAACGCCGGCAGACGGCCGCGTTCGCGGTACTGGTGGGCAAAGCAGAAGGCCCGGCCGGCGCCGTTGCTGGCTTCGAGCTTCAGCTGCAGCGTGAACAGGCCGGCGGTGCTGGCGGTGGTCTCGACCCAGCCCAGCAGCGCGCTGCCGATGCCGATGCGCCGGTAGTGCGGATGCACCACCAGCAGCGCCAGCTGCGCCTCGTCGCTGAGCAGGTCGAGCACCGCTGCGCCGGCCAGGTAGCGGCCCGCCGCCGCCAGCACCAGCACGCTGTTGGGGCTGCGGATGCGCCGGCCGATGCGCGCCGCATCCCAGCGCGCGTGCTGGCTTTGCGGGGCGGCCAGACGCACCAGTTGCGCCACCGCGGGTGCATGCGGCGCGCGGGCGGGCAGCAGACGCAGACGGGTTCCGGACATGGCGGGCGGTGGTTGGGGCGGGCCGGATCGGCGCGGCAGAGTCTAGCAGTGGGCGGCGCGACGCTTTGCCGCCCACTGGCGACGCATCAGCCCGATGCCAATGCTGCCGCCCAGCAGGTCGCGCAGCAGGTCGGTGCCGGACACGTCGCGGCCAGGCACATAGCTCTGGTGCCATTCGTCCAGTACCCCGTAGCCCAGTGTCAGGACCAGGGCGAGCGCCGCCATGCGCCAGCCGCGATGCCTGGGCAGGGCCAGGCACAGGCTTGCCCCCAGCAGCGCATAGGCGGGGATGTGGGCGAAGTTGCGCAGCGGTGCGGATACGAGCAGCAGCGGACTGTCGGGCGCCGTGCCCGACAGGCTGGACGTGAGGAAGATGGCGGCGATCACGATCAGCGGACTGAGCCGGCACAGGCGCTGTGCGGCGGTCATGCCGGTAGCGCCAGGTTGCTGGGCGCATCGGCGTCGCGGCTGCCGGCCATGGCGCGGCTTGCGCCTTGCAGATTGCGGATTCGCCGCATGGTCGCCGGACGTGTACGCGGGCCGCCGGGCGGCAGGCCTAGCCCGGAGGCCAATGCATGGCCCGCCCGGCCAGCACGTGCAGGTGAATGTGGAACACCGTCTGTCCGGCCAGGCGGTTGCAGTTCATCACGGTGCGAAAGCCGTCGGCCGCGAAGCCCTGCGCCTGCGCCAGGTCGCGCGCGGCCAGGTACATGCGCCCGACGGTATCGGCGTGGCGGGGTTCAAGGTCGTTCAGGGTCGCGATGTGCTCGCGCGGGATGACCAGCGCGTGAAACGGCGCCTGCGGGTTGATGTCGCGGATCGCCAGCAGGTGCTCGTCGGCGTGCAGCAGGTCCGGCTGGATGTCGCCGGACACCATCCGGCAGAACAGGCAGTCGCTCATGATCCGGCCTCAGGCGCTGGCTGAGCGCCTGACCGGTTCGGCAGCCTGCTGACCGCCCAGGCCGGCCTGCATCAGGCGCATCCATTCGCGGTACTGGCCGTGGTAGAGCGTCTCGTCGGTGGCGTCGGGGCCGCTGCTGTTGGGGTGGATGCCAAGCTCCCTGGCAAACGCGTCCGGGCCGTTGACGAGGCGCGTCATGCCGCGGTCGTAGCCCTGCTGCCACTCCACGATGCGCGCCTCGTAGCCGGCCTGGCAGGCCTCGAAGATGGCCAGGTCGTCCGGTGTGGCCATGCCGGTGGCGTTGAAGAAATCCTCGTACTGGCGGATGCGCCGCTCGCGCATGGACGCCGACTCGCCCTTGGCGGCGATGCAGTAGATCTTGACCTCGGTGAGGTCGTGCGAAATCGGCCGGAACACGCGAATCTGCGACGAGGCCTGCTCCATCAGCTGCACGTTGGGGTAGATCAGCAGGTTGCGCTGGCGCTTGAGCATCCACTCGGCCATGGCACCGCCGACGCGTTGCTCGACCTCGTCCTTGTGCTCCCACAGCGGGCGGTTCTGGGGCATCGGGAAGTCGATCCAGATCAGCGCGTGGCCGCGCTGCAGGTCGTAGCAGCCGCTCTTGAAGCCCTTCATCATGGTGTCGTCGTAGGCCACCTTGATCTTGTCGTCGCTACCGGCGGCGGCAGCCTTCATGCGCCGGCTGATGACGCCCACGTAGTTGGCGTGGATGGTGGTGAAGTGGTAGCCGTCGATGCCGTTCTCGGCCTGCATCTTCCAGTTGCCGCGGTAGCGGTAGGTGGAGCAGCCCTTGATGACCTCGGCGCCCTGCGGCGACATGGCATCCAGCATGTCCACGAACGGACCGGCGTCGGCCAGGTGCTCGCGCAGCGGCGGCACGTCCGGGTTCAGGCTGCCGAACACGAAGCCCTTGTAGCTTTCCAGGCGCGCGATGTGGCGCAGGTTGTGGTCCTGCTGCTCGAAGGCGGGCGGGTAGGCGCCCGAGTCGTGGTCCTTGATCTGCATGTTGCGGCCGGCCGAGTCGTACACCCAGCCGTGGTAGGGACAGGTCAGGAACTTGCTGTTGCTCTTGCTGGTGCGGCACAGCGTGGCGCCACGGTGGGCGCAGGCGTTCACGAAGCAGTGCAGCTTGCCGTCGCCGTCGCGGCTGACGATGACCGGCTGGCGGCCGATGTGGGTGGCGAAGTGGTCGTGCGGGTTGGCCACCTGGCTTTCGTGGCACAGGTAGATCCAGGTGGCCTCGAAGATGTGTTTCATCTCCAGCTCGAACAGTTCCTGGTCCGTGAACAGCCGCCGGTTGACCTCGAACAGGCCGTCCTGCGGGCGGTCGATCAGCAACCGGTCAAGCTCGTTGGGGTTCATGGGATTCGCCTCCGTCTGGGGATCGGGTGTCGCGCTGGCCGCGCATGGAATGGCTGGAATTGTGCCATGAGCGTCCGGTCGGCACTGATCGACCGGACGCCGCGCCCGGGCCCCCGCCGGTGCGCGCGCTAGAATCGCGCACTTTTTCGCGCCGGATTACGCCTCATGACGCTGCTGTGGATCGTGCTGTTCACGCTACTGGGCGGCGCCGCCAGTGCCGGCGCTGCCGGCGCCCTGCTGCTGGTGCCGGACCGGTTGCGTGAGCGGCTGCTGCCGTCGCTGGTCAGCTACGCGGTTGGCGCCATGCTGGCGGCGGCATTCCTGGGGTTGCTGCCGGAGGCCTTCGAGTATCCGGGCACCACGCCGCAGCAGGTCACCGGCGTGCTGCTGGGCGGCATATTGCTGTTCTTCGTGCTCGAGAAATTCGTGCTCTGGCGCCATTGCCACACCGACTCGTGCGACGCCCACGGCAGCCATCCGGCGCCTGTCTCGGCCCGGCCGTGGCGGGCCGCCGGCACACTGGTGCTGGTCGGCGACAGCGTGCACAACCTGATTGACGGCGTGCTGATAGCGGCGGCGTTCCTGACCGACACGCGGCTTGGCGTGCTGACCGCGCTGGCCATCGTGGCGCACGAGATTCCGCAGGAAATCGGCGACGTGGCGGTGCTCGTGCACAGCGGCTACTCGCGCGGCAAGGCCATGCTCTACAACCTGCTGACCAACCTGCCGACGCTGGTCGGCGGCGTGGTGGCCTTCTTCGCCCTGGAGTCGCTGCACGGTGTGCTGCCGTACGTGCTGACGCTGGCGGCGGCGAGCTTCATCTACATCGCCGTGGCCGACCTGATCCCGGACCTGCACCGCCGGCCGGAGCTGGCGGCCACGGCGGCACAGGTTGCGCTGATCGGCGCCGGCATCGGCACCATCGTGCTCAGCCACGCGGCGCTCGAGCACTGGCTGCACTGATCGACCGGCCGGGGTTCAGGTTGGCTCGATCTCGCGCAGATGCCGGCCGACTGCCAGGGCCGCGCCGGCAAAGCCCAGCGCCCCGCCCAGCAGCAGCAGGCCAAGGCTGCCCAGAACGCCCGGCGTCGCCAGCGCAAGGGCCGAACCGTACAGTCCGGCCAGGGTGCGCACCGGACCGCCCAGGCCAAGGTTCACCGCCATCAGCAGCAGCACCGCCACCAGTCCGCCGCTGAGCCCCTGCAGAACGCCCCAGTACAGGAACGGCCGGCGAATGAAGCCATCCGTGCCGCCGATGAGCTTGGTGATTTCGATCTCCGCCCGCCGGTTGAAGATGGCCAGGCGGATGGTGTTGCCGGTCACCAGCACCACGCCGGCGCCCAGCAACCCGGCGAACACCCACACCGTGCGCTTGCCCAGCTCCAGCAGCGCGTTCAGGCGTCGCACCCAGTCCAGGTCCGACTGCACGTCGTCCACCTGCGGCAGCGCGTGCAGGCGGCTGGCCAGGCGTTCGAGCGTCGCCTCGTCGGCCGGGGCCTTGGGCGTGAGCACCAGCGCGGCGGGCAGCGGGTTCTCGCCCAGCAGCGCCAGCGCCTCGCCCAGGCCCGAGCTGCGCTCGAACTCGGCCAGCGCCTGGGCGCGGTCGATCAGGGACACGGTCGCCTGCCCGGCCAGGTCCTTGCGCAAGCTGCCGGCCAGGGTGCTGGCGTCGGCGTCCGGCAGATCGGTCTTCAGGTAGGCGGTCAGGCGCGCGTCGCCATCCCAGCCGGCCGTGGCCTGGCGCAGCGTGGACAGGCCCAGCAGCAGGCTCGCCGGCAGGGCCAGGCTGACGCCGATCACCAGCGCCGTGAGCAGCGTGTTCATGCGCTGGCGGTACAGCTGGCCAAGGCTGCCGATCAGTGCCTGCAGGTGGCGTTCCAGGTAACGGGGCACGGGACCGCTCTACTCGTCGCTGACCAGACTGCCAGCGTGCAGGGTCAGCGTACGGGCGTCCATTTCCTCGATCAGGGCGTGGTCGTGGCTGGCAATCAGCACCGCCACGCCGACCTGGTTGAAGTCCCGGAACAGGCGCATGACCTCGCGCGACAGTTCCGGGTCGAGGTTGCCGGTCGGCTCGTCGGCCAGCAGCAACGGCGGGCGGGCCACCAGCGCGCGGGCAATGCCGACCCGCTGCTGCTCGCCGCCGGACAGGGCCTGCGGGGTGCTGCGTTCCTTGCCCAGCAGGCCGACCTTGTCGAGCGCGGCGCGCACCCGGCGGCCGACTTCGGGCCCGTGGTGACCGGCCACGATCAGCGGCAGGGCGACGTTGTCGGCCACGCTCAGGTCCGCCAGCAGCTTGTGGTCCTGGAAGATGATGCCGATGTTGCGGCGGTAGTACGGCAGGCGGCGGCGACTCAGGCGGGCCAGGTTCTGCCCGTTGACCAGCGCCTGGCCGCGGCTGGGCTTCTCGATGCCGGCGATCAGCTTCAGCAGCGTGCTCTTGCCGGCGCCCGAGTGGCCGGTGACGAAGGCCAGCTCGCCGGCTTCCAGGCTGAAGCTGATGTCCTTGAGCGCGTCGCCGCCGTTGGCGTAGCGCTTGCTGACGTGCTCGAAGTTGATCATTCGGGCGTGCTGTCGCGGCTCAAGAGCGCATCCACGAAATCCCGGGCCACGAACGGGCGCAGATCCTCCGCGGCCTCGCCAACGCCCAGATAGCGGATCGGCAGGCCAAGCTGGCTGGCGATGGCCAGCACCACGCCGCCCTTGGCGGTGCCGTCGAGTTTGCTCAGCACCAGCCCGGTGACGCCGATGGCCTCGCGGAACTGGCGCGCCTGGACAAGGGCGTTCTGGCCGTTGCCGGCGTCGAGCACCAGCAGCGTCTCGTGCGGCGCCGTGGGGTCGAACTTGCCCATCACGCGGCGAATCTTGCGCAGCTCGTCCATCAGCCCGGCCTGCGTGTGCAGGCGTCCGGAGGTGTCGGCAATCACCACATCGGCGCCACGACTGCGGGCCGCCAGCAGCGCGTCGTAGATCACGGCCGCCGGATCGGCGCCCGGCTGCTGGGAAATCACCGGCACGCCCAGGCGCTCGCCCCAGACCTTGAGCTGCTCGACCGCCGCGGCGCGAAACGTGTCGCCGGCCGCCAGCACCACCTGCTTGCCTTCGCCCTTCAGGCGCTGCGCCAGCTTGCCGATGGTGGTGGTCTTGCCGGCGCCGTTGACGCCGGCCATCAGGATCACGTGCGGGCGGGCGGCATGGTCCGGGGCCGCCACTTCGCAGGGCGCCAGCAGCGCCAGCATGCGGGCCTTCAGTGCCGCCAGCACGGCCTCGCCATCGGCCAGCTCGTGGCGCGCCAGGCGGTCGTTCAGGTCATCGATCAGGGCCGTCGTTGCCTGCACCCCGGCGTCGGCGCCCAGCAGCAGGGTTTCGATTTCCTCGACCGTGAGGGCGTCGATGCTGCGCCGGCCGAGCACCAGATCGGCGATGCCGCCGCCCAGGCGTTCGCGGGTGCGCGAGAGGCCCTGACGCAGGCGGGCGAGCAGGCCCGGCCGGGAGGAGTCGGTCATGGGAGGGGGTGCAACCGTGCAGGCAATTCGGTGGTCAAAGGCCGCGTTGGCCTTGCCCGGTTATGCTAACACCGGCGCCGCGGCTGGCCGTGGCGCCACCCCATCGACAGGAGCTTCCCGGTGAAACGCATTCTCAGCGCCCTGCTGCTGCTGCTGGCGGGTGCGCCGCTGCACGCGGCTGACCCAGAAAAAACGCCGCCGCCGGCCGCCCCGACGACCCAGGAGCAGACCCTGGGCAACGGCCTGAAGGTCATCGTGCGCGAGGACCACCGCGCGCCGGTGGCGGTGACGCAGGTCTGGTACAAGGTCGGCAGCAGCTACGAGCCGGGCGGCCTGACCGGTACCTCGCACGTGCTCGAACACATGATGTTCAAGGGTACGGCGCGCCTGAAGCCCAACGAGTTCTCGCGCATCATTGCCGACAACGGCGGCGAGGAGAACGCCTTCACCGGCAGTGACTACACGGCCTATTTCCAGACCCTGGCGGCCGACCGGCTGGAGGTGTGCTTTCGCCTGGAAGCCGACCGCATGCGCAACCTGCGCCTGGACCCGGCCGAGTTCGCCAAGGAACTGGAGGTGGTCAAGGAGGAGCGCCGGCTGCGCACCGAGGACCAGCCCCAGTCGGCGCTGTACGAGCTGTTCAATGCCACCGCGTATCTGGCCCACCCGTACCGCAACCCGGTGATCGGCTGGGACGACGACCTGGCCCACATGACCGTTGCCGATCTGAAGGACTGGTACCAGCGCTGGTACCAGCCCAGCAACGCCACGCTGGTGGTGGTCGGCGACGTCGATCCGGCGCGTGTGTTCTCGCTCGCCCGGCGCTATTTCGGCGGTCTGCCGGGTGGCACGGTGACGCCGCCCAAGCGGCAGATGGAGCCGCCCCAGCGCGGCGAGCGGCGGGTCGAACTGAAAGCCCCGGCCGAGGTGCCGTACCTGATCATGGGCTACCGGGCGCCGTCGGCCACCGCCGATGCTGCCGACTGGGAGCCGTATGCGCTGGAGGTGCTGGCCGGCGTGCTGGACGGCGGCGAGAGCGCGCGCCTGGCGAGCCAGTTGCGCCGCGGCCAGGAGATTGCCGCCAGTGCCGGGGCGGGCTATCGATCGTTCCAGCGCGCGCCCGGTTTGTTTCTGCTCGAAGGCACGCCGGCCCAGGGCCACACGGTCGAGGAACTGGAGCAGGCGCTGCGGGCGCAGATCCGGGCACTCGGCGAAAAGCCGGTGCAGGCCGACGAGCTGGAACGGGTCAAGGCGCAGGTGGTGGCAGCCGAGGTCTACCAGCGCGATTCGGTGTTCTATCAGGCCATGCGCATCGGCATGCTGGAGACGATCGGCCTGAACTGGCGGGTCGGCGACGATTACGTGCGGCGCATCCGTGCCGTCACGCCCGATCAGGTGCAGCAGGTGGCGCTGCGCTACCTGGGCGAGGACAAGCTCACCGTAGGCGTGCTGCGCCCGCAGCCGGGCGCCTTGCCCACGCGTCGGCCCGCGCCTGCAGGAGGCCGTCATGACATCGGCAATTAACGTGCGACGAGCCGGACACGGGGCGGCAACAATGACGACAACAGCCATGCAGCGCCTGGCCCTGGCAGTGATCCTGAGTCTGCTGGGCACGGCTGCCAGGGCCATTCCGCTCATCCAGACCTGGACCACCAGCAATGGTGCTCGGGTGCTGCTGGTGAGCACGCCCGATCTGCCTATCGTGGACGTGCGGGTGGCTTTCGACGCCGGCGCCGCCCGCGACGACGCCACGCCAGGACTGGCCAAGTTCACCAACGGCCTGCTGTTCGACGGCATCGCCGGCATGGATGCGCAGGCCATCGCCAGCGGCTTCGAGCGTCTCGGCGCCGAATACGGGGCCATGGCCGAGCGGGACATGGCGGTGGTGTCCCTGCGCTCGCTGGCCGACCGGCCGCTGCTGGACCCGGCCGTCGACCTGCTGGCCAGGGTGCTGGCCGGCGCGCAGTTTCCGGAGACCGCGGTGGCACGCGGCCGGCGCACGCTGGAAGTCGCCCTGGCGCAGGAGCGCGAGCAGCCTGGCGAAATCGCCAGCCGGGCGTTCTATCAGGCGGCCTACCGCAGCCATCCGTACGCCAGCTGGCCGGACGGCGAGCCGGAGGCGCTGCCGCTGCTCACGCACGACGCGGCCGAGGCGTTTTACCGGCGCTATTACGTGGCCCGCAATGCCGTGGTGGCGGTGGTCGGCGACCTCGACCGACCGGCGGCACAGGCGCTCGCCGAACACCTGCTGGCCGGCTTGCCGGCCGGCGAGCCGGCAGCCGCGCTGCCGGCGGTGCTGCCGCTGGCCCAGGCCGGCAACGAACGCATCCATCATCCCTCGGCGCAGGCGCACATCCTGCTGGGCGCGCCGGTGCTCACGCGGGATGATCCGGACTACTTCCCGCTGGTGGTCGGCAACCACGTGCTGGGCGGCTCGGCCCTGGTATCGCGCATCAGCAACGTGATTCGCGAGCAGCGCGGCCTGGCGTACAGCGCGTACAGCTATTTCGTGCCGATGCGCGCGGCCGGGCCGTTCGTGATGGGCCTGCAGACGCGCGGCGACCAGGCCGGCGAGGCGACTGCCCTGCTGCGCCAGACGCTGGACGAGTTCGTCACCGAGGGGCCGACCGCGGCCGAGCTGGAGGCCGCCAAGCGCAACCTGACCGGCGGCTTTCCGCTGCGTCTGGACAGCAACAAGGACATCGTCGAGTACCTGGCCATGCTCGGTTTCTACCGGCTGCCGCTGGACTGGCTGGATCGCTACGTGGAGCGCGTCAACGCGGTCACCGTGGAGCAGGTGAGCGATGCCTTCGAGCGGCGCGTGAACCCGGAACAGATGGTGCTGATCCGCGTCGGGGGCGACGCCGGGCCCGCCGGGCAGTGAACGCGCCGCGTAACGAGGTGCGCATCATCGCCGGCCGCTGGCGTGGCCGGCGGCTGCGCTTTCCGGCTGATGCCGGCATCCGGCCGACGCCGGACCGGGTGCGCGAGACACTGTTCAACTGGCTGCAGGGCGACATCGACGGCGCGCGCTGTCTGGACCTGTTCGCCGGCAGCGGCGCGCTGGGCATCGAGGCGCTGTCGCGCGGCGCCGGCCGGGTCGTGCTGGTCGAGCGGGCGCCGCGCGTGGCGGCCTATCTGCGCGAAACCATCGCCCAGTGGGACCTGCGCGGCGGCGAGGTGCAGCAGGTCGACGCGCAGAGTTTCCTGCGCAGCCCGGGTTGGCATTTCGATCTGGTGTTTCTGGACCCGCCGTTCGCCGACGGCGCCCTGGAGCCGCTGCTGGCCGCGCTGGCGCAAAGTCGGCACTTGGCGCCCGGCGCCCGCGTCTACATCGAGCACGCGGCCCGCGACGGTCTGCCGGCGCTGCCGCCGGGTCTGGAGCCGTGGCGCAGCAAGCGGGCCGGGGAGGTCGGCTATCATCTTCTGGCGTGGGAGGGCAGCGCATGAGGGTGCGCGCGTCCGGTGCCCGGGCAACACAGCCACGACACGGGGAGCACATGGCGACAGTGGTTTATCCCGGATCGTTCGATCCGATCACCAACGGCCATGCCGACCTCATCCAGCGGGCGGCGCGGCTGTTCGGTCAGGTCATCGTCGGCGTTGCCCGCAACATCAACAAGCAGCCCCTGTTCAGCCTGGAGGAGCGCATCGACCTGGTACGGGCCGCCATCGGCGACCTGCCCAACGTGCGCGTGATGCCGATCGACGGCCTGCTGGTGGACTTCGTCACCGGCCAGAGGGCGCAGGTCATCCTGCGCGGCCTGCGCGCGGTGTCGGACTTCGAGTACGAGTTCCAGCTGGCCACCATGAACCGCCACCTGCGCCCGCAGGTGGAGACGATTTTCCTCACGCCGGCCGAGCAGCATTCGTTCATTTCATCCAGCCTGGTCAAGGAAGTGGCGCGCTTTGGCGGTGACGTGTCGGTGTTCCTGCATCCGACGGTGGCCGCTGCCCTGCGTGAGCGGATTGCGGTCGGCTGAGCGGCCGTGCGCGGCCGCCCTGGGGCGCGCGTGGCGACGCGCGCTGCTGTGGCTGGCGGTGTGCGGGTCGCTGTGCGCGATCACGGTCAGCCGGGCAGGCGTCGATGAACCGCCCGACGCTGCGGTAATCGCTCAGCGCCTGGCGGCCGTGCAGGCCGACCAGTCCCTGGCCGAAGCGGACCGCGCCGCCATTGCGACGCAGCTGCAGGCCGCCCAGCGCTCGCTGCAGGAAGCCGCCGCGCAAGGCGCGGAACGCCAGGCGCTGATCCGCAGCGTGCAGCTGGCGCCCGGGCGCATTGCCGCCCTGCGCAACCAGCGCAGCGCGCCGCTGCCAACACCCCCGTCGGGCACCGACCTGGCCAGCCTGGGTGCGGCTCTGGCCGAGGCGCAGGGGGCGCTCGAGGCGGCGCTGGGCGAACACGACACGCTGGACCGCCGTGTCCAGTCGCTCACGCAGGCGCCGATCACCCTGCAACCCGAGCTGGCCCAGGCGCGCGCCGACCTGCAGGCACTCGACACCCCGGCGACAGGCCAGGCGCCCGGCGGCGCTGCGCTGGCCGAGGCGACGGCGCTGGCCCGGGCAAGCCGGCGCAGCGCCCTGCTGGCCGGCATCGCCCTGCGCGAGGAACAACTGCGCACGGTGGAGGTACGGCGCGAACTGGCACAGGCCGAGCGCGACGCCGCCGAACGGCGTGTTGCCGCGCTGCAGGAGCAGGTCGCCGAGCTGTCCGGGCGCCTGAGCGACGCCCGTCAGGCGCTTGCCCGCCAGGAACTGGCCGATGCCGAGGCGCTGGTGGCGAGCACCGCCGACGCCGATCCGCTGGTGCGTGATGCGGCTGCCCGGCAGGCGGAACTGACCCGTGAACTGGCCGGCGTGCTGCAGGCGGACGATGTCACCGGCGCTGCCATCGAGCAGGCCCAGGCGCGCCAGGGCGAGGTCGACAATCTGTACCGCGCGGCCCAGGCGCAGCTGGATCTGGCCGAACTGAGCGGCGCCCTGGCGCAGGCCCTGCATGACCAGCGCCTGCGCCTGCCCCGTCCGGGCGATTACCGGCGCGAGGCAGCGGCGCGCAACCGCGACATCGGCGAGGCGCGCCTGCGTCAACTGGGCCTGGCCGAGCAGCGGCGGGCATTCGGCCTGCCCTACCAGCATGCGGACGACCTGGTGCAGCAGCACCAGCCGCCGCTGGATGAGGCACAACGTGTGGCGCTGCGCCAGCAACTGGGCGGCCTGCTGCGCGCACAGGCCGACCTGATGGGGCGCCTGGACAACGCCTACGGGCGGCGCATCGCGTTGCTGAGCGAGCTCGACCGGCGCCAGCAGCAACTGCTGCAGGTGGCGCAGAACTACGCCAACCTGCTCGACCGCCGCCTGTTGTGGACGCCCGACGTGGACCCGCTGGGCCTGGCTTGGCTGCGCGCCTGGCCGCCGGCCGCGCAAGAACTGCTGCAGGCGGCGCGCTGGGCCGAGCTGCCGGCGGCGCTGGTCACGACGCTGGTCACGCGCCCGCTGGCGGCGCTCGGTCTGCTCCTGCCGCTGGCCTTGTTTGCGCTGCGGGGTCGCCTGCGGCATCGCCAGCAGGCCGATGCCATGCGCCTGGCCGATATTCACCGCGACAGCGCCTGGTTCACCGCGCTGGCGCTGGTTTACACGGCCCTGCGCACCCTGCCCGGGCCGCTGCTGATGTACGTGCTCGGCCGCCTGCTGGCATCCAGCGCCGCCGAGGCCACGCTTGCCGATGCCAGCGGCGCCGCGCTGTCGGGCATGGCGCCGGCGGTATTCGTGCTCGGTTTCATGCGCGAGCTGGCGCGCAACGGTGGCGTGCTGGATGCGCATTACCAGTGGCAGGCCGGGGCGCGCCAGATCGTGCGCCGACAGGTGGTTCATCTGCGCCTGCTGGCGGTGCCGGCCGGCCTGCTGGTGATCTTTGCTGAGCGCTTCGGGCAGGCCGCGCCACGGGCCACGGTCGGGCGGCTGGCGTTCGTCGCTTTCTCGCTCGGACTGGCCATGTTCCTGTGGCGCACGCTGCACCCGCAGCGTGGTGCCCCGGCAGCGTACCTGGCGGCGCGGCCCGACAGCCGCCTGTGGCGCTGGCGCCGCGTGTGGCATCCGCTGGCGGCCGGCAGTGCCCTGCTGCCGGCGGTGCTCGCCCTGCTCGGTTTCTATTACGCGGCCCTGCAGATACAGGGACGGGCGGTGCAGACCGGCTGGTGCTTGCTCGGCGTGCTGCTGGTGTATTACCTGGTGCTGCGCGCCCTGGCGGTGATCCAGCGTCGGTTGCGGCTCAGGCAGGCTCTGGCACCGGACGTGCCGGCCAACGAGGAGGACGCAGCCGACGACGCGCTCGACATCGAGGCGGTGGACGAACAGGCGCGCAGCCTGCTCGGTTTCGCGCTGTCGGTTGCCATCGGTGGCGTGCTGCTGTGGGTCTGGGCTGACCTGCTGCCGGCCCTGCAGTCGCTGGATCAGATCGTGCTGTGGCGCTACCGGCTCGGTGGCGAGGCCGGCGCGGCATCCGGTGTGGTCACCCTGCTGAGCCTGCTGCTGGCCGGGGGCGTTGCCGCGGTGACCGTGCTGGCCTCCCGCAACCTGCCGGGGGCGCTGGAAATCGCCGTCCTGCAGCGCCTCGACATGGACGCCGGCGCGCGTTACGCGGCCATTACCGTCACCCGCTACGTGATCGTCACGGTCGGCGTGCTGGTGGCGGTCAACCTGCTGGGCGTCGAATGGGCCAAGGCGCAGTGGCTGGTGGCGGCGCTGGGCGTGGGCATCGGCTTTGGCCTGCAGGAGATCATCGCCAACTTCATCTCCGGCCTCATCATCCTGGCCGAGCGCCCGTTTCGGGTCGGCGATATCGTCACCGTGGGCGGCGTCAGCGGCAATGTGGCGCGGATCCGTATCCGCGCCACCACCATCACCGATTTCGACCGCAAGGAGCTGATCGTTCCGAACAAGACCTTCATCACCGAACAGTTCGTCAACTGGAGCCTGTCCGACCAGGTGCTGCGCGTGGTGGTCAAGGTCGGCATTGCCTACGGTGTCGATACCGCGCTGGCCCACCAGACATTGCTGGACGTGGTGCGCGCCAACCCGCGGCTGATGAGCGATCCGGCGCCGCAGGTGCTGTTCACCAGTTTCGGCGACAGCGCGCTGGAATTCGAGGTACGCGCCTACGTGCGCACGCTGCAGGATTCGGTGCCGGCCCGGCACGAGTTGCACATGGCCATCAACCAGGCGCTGCGCGAGGCCGGCATCGAAATCCCCTTCCCGCAGCGGGACGTGCACCTGCGCAGCGTATCGGCGCAGGCCGCGCAGGCGATCGGCGGCGCGCCGGATGCGGACTTGTCCGGGGACTGACAGCAGCCCGCCACGGCGCGCGCACGGCGCCCCACGCCGACGAGCCGGCTGCGCAAAGCACAGCGCACGGGAGGTTTCGCCGACTACGGTGGCGTAAAGCCAGCCTCGCACTGACTTCGCACGGCCAGTACGAAAACCGTGTCAATGGCCGCGGCGTAGCGATACAGCGCTACGTACCCGCGCGGGCCTCGACCGATCACCAGCTCGCGATTGCCCATGGGTTCCGGCCGGCCGATAAGGGGATTGCGTGCCAGCACATCGATTGCAGCGATGATGTCCCGCACGCGCGATGCGGCATCCGCCGCCTCGTATTCGCCAAGGTGACCCAGTATCCGGTCCAGGTCATCGGCAACTTCTGGTGCCAGTTCGATCCGCGACACCTTCAGGGTGCCAGTTTGCGCGCCGCCGGTCGCGAGGGTCGCTTGCCTTCCATGCTTTGCTCAAGATAGCGCCGCACTTCCGACCACGGGATGGTCTCGCCGGACGCCACGATGCTTGCATAGCGCTGGTTTGCCGTCTCCGTGAAATCCTGCCGCAAGGCCTCCTGCTCGGTTTTTTCCGCTATGGCTTGCAGGATGAAGCCGTGGGTGGTCGCACCCGATCGCGCCGCCGCCAGACGGACGCGCTTCTTGAGTTCTTCCGGCAGGCGAATGGTTGTGGTGGACATGGGCTGCTCCCGAAGCAATGGATGTAGCACTGGGTTGCTACATCATCGCAATCTTGGCGGCTGAAAGTCCAGGCACAGGTTGCAAATCGCCTTGGGCGCCGCTCGACTTCCCGCCGTTGACCGCGGCAGTGGCACGCGCTGGCGATGCATCGTCGGGTGCCGCGTGGGCACGTTGCGCGTTGCGCGCCCTCAGGTTGGCCACACCCGGCCTACCCCCCGCGCAAGCTTTGCGCCGGTGGGGTGGCCAGCACCCGGCGGGCGCCCAGGCGACCGGTCAATGTCACCAGGCCGGTCGCCAGCATCACCGCGATCAGCAGCGTGCCGGCGTTCGGCCGATACGGAATTTCAAGATAGCGCGCGCAGGCCAGCGCGCCTGCCGCCACGGCCGCGCCACTGCCCAGCAGCGCGGCGGCCCCGCCCAGCAGCGCAAAGCGCAGGTTGTAGACGGCGCCCAGCTGCCGGCGACTGGCGCCCAGCGTGCGCAGCACGGCCGCTTCGGTCAGCAGGCGGCTGCGTTCGGCCAGCACCGCCGCCAGCAGCACCGCCAGACCCGCCAGCAACGTGAAGCCGGCCAGGAATCCGGTGGCGCGCGACAGTTGCGCGACCAGGCCCTGCAGGGTGCCGGTCATGGCGTCGAGGTCGATCACGGTCAGGTTCGGGAAGCGCTGCACCAGCGTGCGCAGCAGGGTGTCCGCCTGTGGCGGCTCCACCCTGTAACTGGTGACGTAGGTCGCCGGCAGGGCGTCCAGCGCACCGGGCGAGAACACGACGAAGAAATTGCTTCGCAGGGTCTCCCAGTGCACCTCGCGCAGGCTGGTGACGGTGCCGCTCACCTGCTGGCCGCTGACCTCGAACGTGAGCCGGTGGCCAATGCCCACTCCCAGCGCAGCGGCCCATTCCTGTTCGAGCGAGATTTGCGGTTCGGGCGCCGCGGTGTTCCACCAGCTGCCGGCCACCAGACGGTTGCCGGGCTCGGGGTCGGCGCGCCAGGTGAGGTTGTTCTCGCGTTCCAGAAAGCGCCGCGCGCGGTCGCTTTGCGGCGCAGGCGGCGGGTTGCCGTCGATGGCGGCCAGGCGCGCCCGCACCATCGGGCGCAGGTCGACATCGCGGGCCCCGCCAGCGGCAAGCAGCTGGGCCACGGTGTCCCGCTGGTCGGGCTGGACGTCGATCAGAAAGCGGTTGGGCGCGCCCGGCGGCACGCGCATCTGCCACTGGCGCAGCAGGTCGGTCTGCACCAGTGCCGGCGCCAGGATGGCCAGGACGCCAAAGCCGAGCGCCGCTACTGCCAGCACGGTGTGTGCCGGCGCCCGGCCGAAGGCGGCTGCCGCGTAGCGCCAGGCGAATGGCCCGCGCTGCGAAAGCTGCCGGGCCACGCCCGCGAGCACAAGCGCACCGAAACCGAACAGCAGCGCGGCCGCGAGCAATACGCCGCCACCGAGCAGGCCGCGCTGCGCGCTGCCGCTCAGCCACGCGTAGACGGCGCCGCACAGCAGCAGCGCCAGCGCCAGGCCAGCGCCCTCGGTGCGCGCAAAGCTGCGCTCCACGTCGCCGTCCGTCGGCGCGCGCAGCACCGCTGCAGGCGGCGTGGCGCCCAGCCGCAGCAGCGGCGGGGTGGCCACGGCCAGCGCAACCAGCAGCGCCAGCAGCACCGCCACGGGCAGCATGCGCAAATCGGCCGGTGGCAGGTCGGCCGGCACCAGGCCGCTGAGCAGCAGGGGTAGCAATCGTTCCAGCACGCTGCCGGCCGCGGCGCCAAGCAGTCCGCCCAGCAGGGCCACCGTGGCCACCAGGCCGGCATAAGTCAGCAGCACCAGTCGCCGGCTGGCGCCAAGTGCCTTGAGCGTGGCCGCTGCAGGCAGGCGTTTTTCCGTGAGGTTGGATGCCGACAGCACCACCGCCGTGGCCGCCAGCACCACGCCGGCAAGAGCCACCAGACGCAGGAAATCGGCCGCCTGACGGGTCATGCTGCGCGTTTCGTCGAGGCCCTCGTCGGCCGTCTCGACGGTCGTGTGGGCGGGTACGGCGGCCTTGAGCGCCGCCTCCAGGCGGCCGGCCGCATTCGGTGGCGGGTCATACAGCAGGCGGCTGCGCAGGCGGCTTTGCGGCGACACCAGGCGCGTGGCCGGCAGATCGGCAAGGTTCATCAGCACCCGCGGACCGATGCTGAAGGCGCCGGCCACGCGATCCGGTTCGCTGGCGATGACGCCGGCTACGGTAAACGCGCTGTAACCGAGCTCGATGCGATCGCCCACCCCGATGCCCAGCTGCGCCAGCAGCACCGGCTCCACCCATACCGTGCCAGGCATCGGCGCGCGCCGGGCGCCCTGGCCTTCGATCAGCAGTTCGCCCAGCAGTGGGTAGGCGGTGTCCACGGCCTTGAGCTCCACCAGCCGCAGGCGCTCGCCCGCGGCCGCCATGGTGGGCAGTTCCAGCACGGTCGTGGCCGGCTGTAATGCCGTCGGCAGGCTGGCCGCGACGGGCCGCAAATCGCGCTGGGCGGTAATTCGTACCGAGCCGCCGAGCAGTGCCGCCGCGCGTGAATCGATGGCCGCCTGCACGCGCTGGGCGAAGCCGCTGACGCTGACCAGTGCCGCCACGCCGACCGCCACCGCCAGCAGCATGGCCAGCAGCAGCGGATCGGGCCGGCGCAGCTCGCCGCGCAGCAGGCGGCCTGCGGTGCGCAGCTCAGCCATGTTCGGTCAGCCGACCGGCGTCGAGCGCCAGGCGCCGGTCAACGCGGGCGGCGAGCGCCTCGTCGTGCGTGACCACCACCAGCGTGGTGCCGGCGGCATGGTTCAGATCGAACATCAGTTCCAGCACCGCCGCCGCGCTGGCGCGGTCCAGGCTGCCGGTCGGCTCGTCGGCAAACAGTACCCGTGGCCGGCCGACGAAGGCGCGTGCCAGCGCCACCCGCTGCTGCTCGCCGCCGGAAAGAGTCGCCGGATAGTGCCCGGCGCGCTGGGCAAGACCGACCTGGTCCAGCATGGCGCGGGCACGCTCGCGGGCATCGCGCTGCCCGCGCAGCTCCAGCGGCAGGGCCACGTTGTCCAGCGCGCTCAGGTTGCCCAGCAGCTGGAAATTCTGGAACACGAAGCCGACCTGTTCACGGCGCAAGGCCGCGCGGGCGTCCTCGTCCAGCGCCGTCAGTTCGGCGCCGGCCAGCCACAGTTGCCCGGCGCTTGGCAGGTCAAGGCCGGCCAGCAGGGCCAGCAGCGTGGTCTTGCCGCTGCCGGACGGGCCGACGATGGCGCAGCGCTCGCCAGCCGCGATGGCCAGATCGACGGGCTGTAGTATGTCGAGCCTTCCCTGCGGCGAGGCTACCCACTTGGCGACTCCCTGGGCGCGTATCACCTGCGTCTTTCTCCTGTTGATGGCCGGCTGCTCGCGGGCGGCGACGCCGCTGCCGGCCGGATCGATCCTGGTGCTCGGCGACAGCCTGAGCGCCGGCTACGGCCTGCCGGATGGCGCCGCCTGGCCGGCCCGGCTGGCCGTTGCGCTGCGTGACCAAGGCCTGCCCTGGACACTGGTCAATGCGGCCATCAGTGGTGACACCAGCGCTGGCGGGCTGGCCCGGCTGCCGGCCTTGCTGGCACGGTACCGGCCGGCGCTGGTGCTGATCGAGCTGGGCGCCAACGACGCCCTGCGCGGCCAGCCACTGGATGCCACGGCGGCCAATCTGCGCGCCATGGTCGAGGCCGCGCGCGCAGCCGGCGCCCGGGTCGGCCTGATCGGCATGCAGATCCCGCCCAACTTTGGCCCCGTCTACACGCGCCAGTTCCGTGATCTGTACCGGAAAGTGGCCGAGGACACCGGCACGCCGTTACTGCCGTTTTTGCTGGAGCCGGTCGCGAACGACCCGTCGGCCTTTCAGGACGACGGCATCCATCCGGTCGCCGCAGCGCAGGGGCCGATCGGTGCCCATGTCGCCGGCTGGCTGAGCGCTGCCTTCGGCCTGCCGGCGCTGGCGGCGGGCCGGCCGTGACGGTCAGCCGCGGGCGCCGGCCGCCGGCTGATCCGGCAGGGTGATGTTCAGCTCCAGGATGTCGCAGTCACCCAGGTGCTCCACGTCCACCTTGACGGCGCTGTCGTCCACAGTCACGTAGCGGCGGACCACTTCCAGCAGGTCGCGCTGCAGGCTGGCGAAATACGGCGGCCGGCCCGCTTCGCGCCGCTGGTGGGCGACCACGATCTGCAGCCGCTCCTTGGCCAGCGAGGCATTGGCCTTGTTGCGCCCGTTGCGCAGGAAATCGAAGATTCTCACGCGCGGGCTCCGAACAGTCGCCGCAGCAGGCCGCGCTCTTCGGTGATGAAGCGCAGCGGTTTCTCCTCGCCCAGGAAGCGGGCCACGGTGTCGGCGTAAGCCTGCGCGGCGTCGCTGGCCTGGTCCAGGATGACGGGCGTGCCGGAGTTGGACGCCGCCAGCACGCTCGGGGATTCCGGAATCACGCCCAGCAGCGGAATGCCCAGAATGTCGCCCATGTCGTCCAGGCTAAGCATCTCGCCCTTGCCGACGCGCTTTGGCGAGTAACGCGTGACCACCAGATGCTCGCGCACCCGCCCACCCTGCTCGGCGGCGCGCGTCTTGCTGGCCAGCAAACCCAGGATGCGGTCCGAGTCGCGCACCGAGGACACCTCGGGGTTGGTGACCACGATCGCCTCGTCGGCGAAGTACATGGCCAGGTGCGCGCCTTTCTCGATGCCGGCCGGCGAGTCGCAGACGATGTAGTCGAACTCCCTGGCCAGCTCTTCCAGTACCCGCTGTACCCCTTCCAGGTTCAGCGCGTCCTTGTCGCGGGTCTGCGAGGCGGCCAGGATGGCCAGGCCGTCGACCCGCTTGTCGCGGATCAGGGCCTGATTCAGCTGCGCCTCGCCGTGGATGACGTTCACGAAGTCGTACACCACGCGCCGCTCGACCCCCATGATGAGGTCCAGGTTGCGCAGCCCGACGTCGAAGTCGATGACCACGGTCTTGTGCCCGCGCAGGGCCAGCCCGGTGCCGAACGCGGCGCTGGTGGTGGTCTTGCCCACCCCCCCCTTGCCGGACGTGGTGACGATGATGCGTGCCAAGTCGATGTCCTCTGTGTGCCTAGCGATGAGCCATTACAAGGGCGCGGTGACCAGATCCTCGCCGTCCAGGAACACCTGCGCCGCCCGGCCGCGCAGCGCCGGGTCGATGTCCTCCGCCACCTGAAAGCAGCCGGCGACGGCGATCAGCTCCGCCTCCAGCGCGCGGCAGTAGATGCGCGCCTGCGTGTTGCCGCGCAGGCCCGCCAGCGCCCGCCCGCGCAGCGGCCCGTAGACGTGGATGTGGCCGTCGGCCAGCAGTTCAGCGCCGGGGCTGACGGCGGCCAGCACGATCAGGTCGCCGCGTGAGTACACCTGCTGCCCGGAGCGTACGGTCTGGGTGATGACCCGCGTCGGCGCGGGCGCGATTTGGGCTGCCGCCTGCGGTCCGGCCGCGTCGTTGGCCGCGGCGGGCGGGGGAGGCGGCTCTTCCTCGGCCGGTGGCGGTGCCGGCTCGATATCCGGTGGCAGGCGGCCTTCACCCAGCACGCCAAGCCCGATGGCCGCCGCGGCAGTGGCCATGGTTTCGCCGCCGCCGCGCACCGCGACCGGCACAAAGCCCAGCCTTGCCACCAACGCGCGCAGGCCGGGCAGGTCCAGCGCCGGCGCGTCGGGCAGGTCGGCCAGGTCCAGCAGCAGCGGCGCGCGGTCGAACAGGGCCGGCGCCTGCGCCACCTTGGCGGCCAGGCCGGCGTCGATTGCGGACAAATCGGTGCTGAGCGGCTTCAGTATGGACAGCGTCACGAGGCTGCCCTTGAGCCGGAACGGTGGACTCGCGGCCATCTAAAAAATCAGGTTGGAATGCGCCGCGTGTCGACGGCTTGGCTACCTTAGCAGAGGGTGCGGTGGGCGCCTAGCCGACGGCAGCAAACAGTGTCGGAATGCCGGCCGGTAGTGGCCGCATGGCATGGGCCGTTACCGAACCGCAAGATCGATTCCGGCGCAGGCTACCCGCGCCAGCAGGGCGATTTCGTCTTCCGTGATGACGTACGGCGGCATGAAGTAGACGACGTTGCCCAGCGGGCGCAGCAGCACGCCCTCGCGCAGGCCGTGCTGGTAGACGCGCAGGCCGCGGCGTTCCTGCCACGGATACGGCGCGCGGGTGGCCTTGTCCTGCACCAGTTCGATGGCCAGGATCATGCCGGTCTGGCGCACGTCGGCGACGTGGGGGTGATCCACCAGATGGGCCGTCTGGCGCGCCATGGCAGCGGCCAGCGTGCGGTTGCGCTCGAGCACCGGTTCGCTGGCGAAGATGTCCAGCGTGGCCAGCGCGGCGGCGCAGCCCAGCGGATTGCCGCTGTAGCTGTGCGAGTGCAAAAAGGCGCGCTGGCTGGCGTAGTCGGCATAGAAGGCCTGATAGACAGCGTCCGTGGTCAGCACGGCCGCCAGGGGCAGGTAGCCGCCGGTCAGGCCCTTCGACAGGCACAGAAAATCGGGCGCGATGCCGGCCTGCTCGCAGGCGAACAACGTGCCGGTGCGCCCGAAGCCGACCGCGATCTCGTCGGCGATCAGGTGCACGCGGTAGCGGTTGCACAGGGCGCGCAGCCCGGTCAGGTAATCGGCGTGGTGCATGCGCATGCCGCCGGCGCACTGCACCAGCGGCTCGACGATGACCGCGCATACCTCGTGCGCGTGGCGTTCGAGCAGCGCCTGCATGTCAGCCAGGCGCCGATGCGCGACGTCGGCCCAGCGCTCGCCCGGCTCGCGGTCGTAGGCGTCGGGGGAGGGCGCGGTGATCGGCGCGCGCAGCAGCTCGGCGTAGGCGTCCCGGTACAGGCCGACGTCGCCCACGCCCAGCGCGCCCAGCGTCTCGCCGTGGTAGGCGCCGCTCAGGTTGATGACGCGGGATTTGCCGGTGATGCCGCAGTTGCGCCAGTAGTGGTAGCTCATCTTGAGCGCCACCTCCACGGCAGACGAGCCGTTGTCGGCCAGGAAGCAGCGGGTCAGCGACGGCGGCGTCAGCGCCACCAAGCGCTCGGCCAGCAGCAGCGCCGGTTCGTGTGAAAAACCGCCGAAGATCACGTGTTCGAGCAGCCCCGCCTGTTTGGCGACGGCGCCCGAAATGGACGGATTGGCGTGCCCGAACAGGTTCACCCACCAGGAGCTGATGGCGTCCAGATAGCGCTTGCCGTCGAAGTCCTCCAGCCACACCCCGGCGCCGCGGCGGATCGGCACCAGCGGCAGCCACTCGTGATCCTGCATCTGCGTGCACGGATGCCACAGCACGGCCAGATCGCGGGCAACGAAATCGGCGTTGTTCATGGCGCGATTGTAGGAGTGGAGCCGGTGCGCGACCATGCCGCGTGCGCCCGGGCGCCGGTCGGTCGGCGTGAGTGCCGCAAGCCCGCTCGCTGACCCGGCAAGCCGGCAAGCGCCAACTGCTAAACTGGCGGCCCGTTTTTTTTCCGGAGCCGCGCCATGCGCATAGCCGACGACTGTGTCGTGACCCTCGCCTACACCTTGCGCGACGATTCCGGTGAGGCGCTGGACAGTGCCACTGCCGCCGATCCGTTTGCCTTCGTGCATGGTCGCCACTCGGTCATTCCGGGCCTTGAAAAAGCCCTGACCGGACGCGGTGCCGGCGACAAGCTGGACCTGACCATCGCCCCGGCGGATGCCTATGGCGAGCACAGTCCCGCACGGGTGCAGGTGGTGCCGCGCGATCGCTTTCCGGCCGACATCGACATCGAGCCGGGCATGCAGTTTCACGCCAGCGACGAACACGGTGGGCGCATGGCGGTGCGCGTGACGGAGGTCAACGAGGACGGCGTGGTCATCGACGCCAACCACCCGTTGGCCGGCCAGACGCTGCATTTCGCCGTCGAGGTGCTGGGCGTGCGCGCGGCAACGGCCGAGGAACTGGCGCACGGCCACGTGCACGGCGCCGGCGGCCATCACCACTGAGGGCGCGAATTTCCGCTACTGGATGCAGTGCGCGTCCCGGCCGCGGGCGGCTGGGCCGCGCTGGGCTGGCCTGCCTGGTCGCCGTGTTGGCGTGGCCGGGCCTGCTGGCTGCGGAGCCGGTCGCCCAAGCCCTGCAGGCTGCATTGGCGGATCAGGCGTCGGTGGCTGCGCCGACGCTGTTCACGCGCGATGTGCTGCGCCCGTTTTACGCCGGCCGTGGCTTTGCGCCGCTGTGGTCCGCGCAGCGGGTGGATGCGGCACGCGGCGCCATCGCGGCGGCCCGGACACACGGCCTGAGCGCGGCTGACTACCACCTCGCCGCGATTGACGCCCTGCGCGCCGACCGCACGCCCGCCGGGCAGGCAAGGCTCGACCTGCTGCTGACCGACGGCCTGTTGCTGTTCGGTTCGCACGTGCGCGCCGGCAAGGTGGAGGCGGGCGGGCTCACGCCGCGCTGGCAGTTGCTGCTGGCCGATGCCGATCTGCCAGGTCGCCTGCAGGCGGCGGCGCCGGACGCTTTCTTGAACCAGCTTGCGTCGTCGCTGGCCGGCTACCCACGCCTGCAGCAGGCGCTGGCCCATTACGAGGCCATTGCCGCGGCGGGCGGCTGGCCCACGCTGCCGGACGGCCCGACGCTGCGTGCCGGTGATCGTGCCCAGGCGGTGCTGGCGCTGCGCGCACGGCTGGCGCGTGAGGCGATGGACGGCGCACCCGACGACACGGCCGGATCGTTGTTCGACGCCGCGCTGGAAGCGGCCGTGCGGCGCTTCCAGGCGCGCCACGGGCTGGATGCCGACGGCGCCGTGGGCAGTCGGACACGCGTGGCGCTGAACACGCCGGTGACGGCCCGCATCGCGCAACTGGTCTCCAACCTGGAGCGTCGGCGCTGGCTGGGCGCCGCGCCGGGGCGCCGGCAGGTGCGCGTGAACGTGGCGGCGTTCACGCTGGAAGCGGTCGATGGCGATACGATCCCGCTGCGCATGCGCGTGGTGGTGGGGCGGCCGTACCGGCCGAGCCCGGAATTCTCGGACCGTATCCGCTACCTGGTGCTCAATCCGTACTGGGAGGTGCCGCCGAGCCTGGCGGCGAAGGACAAGCTGCCGCTGATTCGCCGCGATCCGGGCTATCTGGCCCGCGAGCACATGCGGGTACTGCAGGGCTGGGGCGAGCGCCCGCGCCAGATCGATCCGGCCAGCGTCGACTGGTGGCACGTGGCGACTCCCCTGCCGTACCGCCTGCGCCAGGATCCGGGGCCGTGGAACGCGCTGGGGCGGATCAAGTTCATGTTCCCGAATGTGCACGACGTGTACCTGCACGACACCCCGGCGCGCGAGCTGTTTGCGCACGCGGAGCGCGGTTTCAGTTCCGGCTGCATCCGGCTGCAGGACCCGCTGGCCTTGGCCGACTGGCTGCTGGCGGACGTTTCGGGCTGGTCGCCCGAGGCGCTGCGTGCGGCCATCGACAGCGGCGACACGCGCACCGTGAACTTGCGCCAGCCGGTGCCGGTCTACCTGCTGTACTGGACTGTCTGGGTGGGCAGCGACGGGGCGGTGCAGTTTCGCCGCGACATCTACGACCGCGACGCGCCGCTGGCGGCTGCGCTCGCCGCATCCTTTCAGGAACACTGAGCCCATGACCCGTTCTCACACTGCGCGTTTCCGGCCGGGCCGGGCCGTCCTTGGCCTGGGCGGATTGCTGATCGCGCTGTGCGCCCAGGCACAGCCACTGACGCTGGCCATGCTGAGCCCGCCGGGGCGTTCGCCCGCCGGTGCCGGCTTTGGCGTGCGCTGGGGTGCCGAGCGCTCGACGCTGGCGGTCAATCCGCTCATGGCGCAGGCCGGGCAGACCGTGACGCTGCAGGTGGACGGCGCGCCCGCGGCGGGTTTCACGCTCGATGCCGGTGGCGGGGCGGTGCAGCGTCTGGCGCCCGGTCAGTGGCGCTGGACGGCGCCCGGCAAGCCAGGCGCCTATACGCTCGAAATCCGCCGCGCGGATGGCGCCAGCATGCGCTTCACGGCCCTGGTCGCGGTGCCTGGCCGGGCGCTGCGCGGCGGCCTGCTCAACGGCTACCTGATCGGTGACTACCCCAGCCATCCGGACGGCCAGGCGCTGTATCGGCCGCCCGAGGGTTTCATCGAAGTCAACGCGCGTACCAGCGATCTGCCGCTGACGCCGCATTTGCGGCTCGGACAGTTCGTGTGCAAGCAGGACGCGCGCGGATCGCGTTACGTGGCGCTGCGCGAGCGGCTGCCGCTGGCACTGGAAGCGGCGCTCGAGCGCTTTGCCCGTGCCGGCATCGCCAGCAGTGGTCTGACCGTGATGAGCGGTTATCGCACGCCCCACTACAACCGTGAACTGGGCGACACCCGTTTCAGCCGCCACCAGTGGGGCGACGCGGCGGACGTGTTCATCGACGAGGACGGCGACGGGCGCATGGACGACCTGAACGGCGATGGCCGCCACGACCAGGAGGACGCCCGCCTGCTGTTTCGCATCGTCGATGCCGCGCAGGGCGATCCGGACTGGCAGCGCTTCACCGGCGGCCTGTCGGCCTATGCGCCAAACGAATACCACGGCGCATTCCTGCACCTGGACACGCGCGGCTTCAAGGCGCGCTGGTAGTCCGGGGCGGGTTGGCGCTGCGCCTTGCCCGTTCGCGCCGGGGCGGCGCTCCCACACGGGGCTCTCATCGGGTGATGTTGTGGGGGGCGGCTTCAGCGGCGCGGCATACGGGGAAAACCCCTTTAGGGAAGCGCTGAATAAATCCATCCTGGATTTCTTGAGCGCCCGCGCTCAACAACCTGGTGGGAGCGCAGCTTTGCTGCGCGATGATCGCCCGGCACAGCCGGGCTCCCACAGTTTTCCGCTGGCTTACAAGATCAGTGGCTTACGGCTGCCGATTCTGGCAGCGCATCCCTGCGCTGCGGGAACCGCTGAATACTTCAGCGGTTCCTTAGGTCCGCCCGAAGCGCTCCTTGGCAAACGCCACCCGTTCGGCCACGCTGGCACCGCTTCGACCGTGCGCATCCACCGTGGCCAGGCGCGGCAGCAGGCCGGTCTGGTTGGCAATCTGGATGTTCAGGCCCGGGCGGGCGTTCATCTCCAGCATCATCGGTCCGAAATCGCGGTCGAGCACGAAGTCCACGCCCAGATAGCCCAGGCCGCTGATGTCGTAGCAGCGGGCGGCCAGTTCCAGCAACGTGTCCCACTGCGGCACCTGCACGCCGCTGACCGGGTGGCCGGTGTCGAGGTGCTCGTCGACCACCTCGTTGCGCCATACGCCGCGGCCGGTGATGCCGCTGCCGACGTCGATGCCGGCGCCAATCGCCCCCTGGTGCAGGTTGGCCTTGCCGTCGGACTGCGCCGTTGGCAGGCGCACCATGGCCAGCACCGGGTAGCCCCTGTAGACCACCGTGCGCAGGTCCGGCACACCCTGGTAGGAGATCGGCTCGAACACCGGGTCGACGTGCACGCGGTATTCGATCATCGCCGCGTCCGGCTGGCCGCCCAGGCTGTACAGGCCCGACAGCGTGTTCGAGACGTGGTGTTCGAGTTCGTCTTGCGTCAGCTGGGCGCCGCTGGCCTTGCGGTAGCGGCCCTTGCGCTGGCTGACGATGACCAGCACGCCGTTGCCGCCGCTGCCGTTGACCGGCTTGACGACGAAATCCTCGCGGCCCTCCAGCAGCTTTGGCAGCGTCAGCACCTGATGCTGGATGGCGATTACCCCGTACAGCGGCGGCACCTGGATGCCGGCCGCCTGGGCCAGCGTCTTGCTGCGCACCTTGTCGTCCACCAGCGGATACAGGCGGCGCGGGTTGACTCTGGCGATGAAGTCGCCGTTGCGCTGGTTGATGCCCAGCACGCCACGCTCGCGCAGTGCCCGCGCCCGCCGCCAGGGGCCGGGAATCACGGCGCAAACGCCCGGAAGCGGCGCAGTTCGGTCAGGCGATAGCCGGTGTAGCGGCCCAGCGCCAGCGTCATGGCCAGCACGATCAGCAGCAGCTCCGGAAACATGAACAGCAGGTGCTGCACCTGCCGGTTGGTCATCACCAGATACGCCAGCACGGCGGCAAACAGGCTGCCGGCGGCCTGCTGCAGGGCCTCGCTGGGGCCGGCCTCTTCCCAGCCGACCGACATGCGCTCGATGGTCATGGTCAGGATCACCATCGGGAACAGGGCCACCGACAGCCCGGCGCCGATGCCCAGCTGATAGGTCAGCACGCTCAGGGCCGCCATCATCAGCACCACCACCGTCAGCACCGAGGCCAGGCGCGGCACGAGCAACAGTTTCAGCCGCTCCAGATAAAAGCGCGCCGCCAGCCCCATGGCGACGATGCCCACGAACAGCAGCAGGCCGTTCAGCAACCGCGTCTCACGAAACGCCAGCGCGATCAGGATCGGCGCGAAGGTGCCAAAGGCCTTGATGCCGACCACGTTGCGCAGCAGCACGATGATCAGCGCCCCCAGTGGCATGGTCAGCACCACCCGGTACACCATCTGCATCTGCACCGGCAGGCTCAGCAGGGAGAACTGAAGGGCTCTTGAGCCGCGTTCGGCGGCGCGCTGGCGGGCTGCCGTGAGGGCTTCGTAGGTGTTCTCGGTGGCCGAGAATTCGAGCCGCAGATGACGCACGCCGTCGCTGTCGCGCAGCGGTGGCGCGCCACGCGACCAGACCAGGAAACCATCCGGCCGGCCGGGTAGCCCGGTCAGCGGATCAAACGACAGCCAGTGCTCGCCGTCATGGACTTCCAGCCGGGTCAGCAGCGGCAGGCGCTGGCCCTCCTTGTGCAGCAGAAAGCCGTACTCCGGGCGGGCGGCAATGCCGGCCGTGGCCAGGATTCCGGCCGCCACGACGGCGCGGCGCTCCGCCGAGCTGTCGCCCGCCAGCAGCAGATTGATGTCGCTGTTGTCGCGGGCCGCCAGCCGGATCAGGGTCTGGGCGGTGAAGGTGGCGATGTCCGCCGAATGGGCGCGTATCTGTCCGACCAGGCCGGCTACCACCACCGCCTGGGCATCGCTGAATTGCGGGGGCTCGACGCGCTGGGGGCGCGAGGCTGGCCGGGTGCTCTCGCGGGCCGGATAAACCACCGCCTGGTAGTACAGCTCCTGCTGGCCGCGCCCGCGGCGCAGGCTCCACAGCGCCTCGCGGTCGCCGTCGCGCACTGCGGTGGACAGGCCATAGCCGCTGGACACGAACGTTTCGTCCAGCAGGCCGAAGCCGGGCGGGCGCAGTGGCACCGCCAGGCGCACCTTGATCGGCTTGTCGGGCTGCGCCGTGAAGCGGATGCGCGCCTCGACCGTCCATGCCTGGATGGCATTGTCGGCGCGCAGCGGCACGCCAAGCGCCAGCCACTTGTACAGAAACAGGCCGCCGCCGACCGTCACCAGCAGCAGGCACAGGACCAGCAGGTGTCGATTCAGGGCCTTACTCCGCCCGGGGCGCCGACTCGCAGTTCGGGTCCTGCATGAATGTGCGCCCCGGATCGACTACCGCGACATGCGCCAGCGCCTTGCGGCCGAGCAGCAGCGGGTAAATGAAGCGGCCGCGGTCGGCGAGGCTGACATCGATGCTGCGCATCTCGTCGCCCAGACACAGCGACACGCGCACGACCGGCCGACGGTCGCTGGCGCCGCTGTGGCGTTTGATGCGCACATGGCGCACGACCGGTTGTTCCATGACCGCGGACTGTTCGAGGCCCGGCAGGCTGACCCGAAACCGCACCCAGGGCTGGCCGTCGCGGTCGAACGGCTCGATGTCGAGGGCATCCAGAGAGGAACTGCGCGCACCGGTATCGAGCTTGGCCTTCAGTTTCAGCGGTTGGCCGTTCAGGTGCAGCTGCACGAACTCGACCCAGCCGTAAACGCCACGCGCCGCCGCGGGCGCGGCAAAGCCGGCAGCAAGCAACAGGGACAGGGCGGCCGTGGCCAAGGAATTGCGCATGAACTGGCGAGGCGGTTCGACGGGCGGGGATGGCCGGTGGCAGGCCTGGGCGGGCGGCATTCTAGCAACAGCAGTCGCGGGCCACCGGTCCGAGCCGGGTCAACGAAACGGATTGCTCGCCTGCAGCGCCAGCAGGCGCTGGTGCAGGCCGGGGTGCTCCGACAGCACACGGTATTCCAGCAGCTTGAGCACGCTGCGCAGCGATCGCCACTCGTCCAGCAGCGGCTGCGGGCCGGTCAATAGCTGGCGCGCCTCGTGCAGGGCGGCGCGCAGGTACTCGGGCGCCGGCAGGCGGTCCACCTCGTGCTCCAGGGCGGTCACGATGCGCTCGAACTCGGCCTGGTCCAGCCACACGCCAAAACAGGCGTCGCAGTAATCCACCGTCACGCCGGTGTGGCCGTATTCGAGCGCGTGCAGGCTGCCGTCGCCGGTCGGGCAGCGGCCACTGCGCGGCGCGTGGCGAAACTGCTCGGCGTCGGACCACAGTTCCACTTCCAGAAACGCCAGGTCCGGATCCGCCGCGTCACGGGCGGCGCGCAGGGCGTGCGCCTCGAACCACAGGCCGCGGCACTGCGGGCAGCGCGCCACCGGCACCTGTTGCAGGACAGTGGCGGCGAGCGGTACGGCGCAGCGTGGGCAGTCGGCAGTCATGGCGCGATCTCCGGGAAAAGCTCAGTCGGCCAGCACGGGATAGCCACGGCCAGCGTAATCGAAACCGTCCAGCTCGAAATGACGCCGCTCGAACGGCGCGTGGCGATTCAGGTAATAGGCGCGGATCTCGGCGATGCGCGCGCCTCGCAGGCGGTACCACTCGGCGCCGCGCATCAGCTCCGGCGCGCCGCCGGGCGGGGTCCAGCGCAGGGTCCATTCGATGACCGCCTCGTCGCCCTGCACGATGCCGTGATCCACCGTCCAGTGGCCGGCGATGCGCGGCTGCATGCGCGCCCAGTGCTCGGCCAGGGCCGCCGCGCCGCGCACCGGCACGTGGTGGGTGAAGTAATGCACCACATCGTCGCAGAACGTGGCCTGCATGGCCGCCCGGTCGGCGCTGTTGCAGCCGGCGTAGTAGCGACGGATCAGATCGAGTGGGTGCCCGCGAGTCACCCGCGCGGTCCGGCGATCAGCCAGATGATCAGGCCTGCCACCGGCAGCAGCAGGATCAGCACCACCCAGCCCACCTTGGCACCGGTGCCGGCGCCGCTCTGAACCACGTTGATGACCGCCCACACGTCGGCAATCAGGATGAGCAGGCCAAGCAAGCCGCTGACTTCGATACCCATGTTGCGGTCTCCTTTTTTGGGGAATGTTGCAGCCAATGTTTCCTAGGTTAACCTTTCGCGCCGCAGCCACGGCGGCTGCCACGCAGGAGGAGCGCGCCCGGTGGACCCGCGTCACAACCCGTCCGAAACCGCGCTGGAGAACCGCGACCGGGCAGCTCTGGGCGCGCTGTTTGGCCTGCCGACGGGGCTGCTGTTGCTGACCTTCGCCTATGCCACCACCCGCTACGTGGTGTTTGGACCATGGAGCGTCGGCCATGTCCCACTTTATGTGCTCAACAAGGCGATTTCGTGGACCGCGCTGTGGCTGGTGGCGCTTGCCCTGACGCTGGGGCCGCTGGCCCGCCTCGCGCCAGGACGCTTTGCGCGGCACCTGTGGCGGCGGCGCTACCTCGGCATCATGGGCTTTTTGCTGGCGTCGCTGCACGTGGTGATGTCGCTGGCCGTCCTGAATTACGCCTACTACCGGCAATTCTTCCGACAGGCCTTCGAACTGACGGCGCTGGCGGAGTTCTCCATGGCGATGGGCGCGCTGGCCTGGTTTCTGCTGCTGGCGCCCCTGGCCGGCTCGCTGCCGGGCGCGCGCGAGCAGATGTCGGCGCGTTACTGGCAGTACCTGCAAAAAATCGGCGTGCTGGGGCTGCTGCTGGGCGGGCTGCACCTGAGCTATGGCGTGCCCGGCTGGCTCACGCCGGCCGCGTGGTACGGCGGGCTGCCGCCGATCACGCTGTGGTCGGCGGGCGGTGTTGCCGTGGCGCTGGTCCTGCGCGCCCTGGCATGGCGAACTCCTGGGGATGCGACATGAGCGCGGCAGGACGAGTCGGACCACTGGCCGCGGCACTGGTCGGCAGCGCTTCGCTTGTTGCCGGCACTGCCGCACAGACCGGCGAGGCGCCCGTGTGGCAGCTTGCCATTGCCCACGACTTTCGTTTGCCCGGCGACGATCCGCCGGTACACGCCTATCCGGCGGCGACGCTGCGTTTTGACGACAGCGGCTGGCTGCGCGCTTTTCGGGACGACACCGGGGGCGTGAGCTGGGATTTACCGGTCGGCCACGCCGGCAACGACGGGTTGATCGCCTGGGGGCGCTGGGGTCACGGCCGCACCGGGGGCGACGGCCGGCACGGCAATCAGGACATCACCGGCGGCGAGGGTGTGCGCAACGCGATTTACTACGTGGCCGGTGTGCCGGTGGAAAAAACGCCAGGCAGCGCGGCACGCTACTCCATTCTGGGCGGGCAGGTGACGCCGACCGCCGGCGAGGGCGGCATGGCCGCGACCACGTTCCTCGAAAACGGCGCGCTCGACGTCGATTTTCCCGCCGGTCGGGCAACGCTCAAGCTCGCCATCACCGTGCCCAGCGGTCGCTACGAGCTGACGGCGCAGGATCTGCGCGTCGTGAACGGCCGCTTCGTGACGGCACCGGACAGCCGCCTGGTGGTCACCGGCGTGCTGTGCTTTGCCGGTTGCACGGCGCGCCTGGAAGGCTTTCTGGCCGGTCCGCAGGGCGAGCGGGCCGGCCTTGCCTACCACATCGACATCGAGGCCCTGACCGAGGACATGAACGGCGTGGTCGCCTGGCGGCGTGACTGACGCGCTGGCGCGTTCCACCGTCACCGGTCTGGTCTGGCCGGCGCTGCCGGACAGTGTCGGCGCCAGCCTGCTGGCAGTGCACTACCAGCTTGCGCAAAGCGAATGGTGGCCGGCGTCGCGGCTGGTCGCGGCAAGCCAGCGCCAGCTTGGCGTGCTGCTGCGCCATGCGCGGGACACCGTGCCGGCCTACGCCGAATGCCTGGCCGGCCTGTCGCTGGACGATACCGATTCGGCTGCTGCCGGCTGGCCCGATGTGCCGCTGCTGCGCCGCGCGCAGGTGCAGGCGCTGGGCGACGATCTGCACAGCCGCGCGGTGCCGGCCGACCACGGGCAGGTCATCGAATATCACACGTCGGGTTCAACCGGCCGGCCGCTGCGGGGCGTCGAAACCGAACTCAGTCATTTCTTTTTTGGTGCCCTGAACCTGCGCGAGCATCTGTGGCAGCGGCGCGATTTCGGTGGCAGGTTTGCGGCCATCCGCACCAACGTGTCGCAGGCCCAGCTGCCCGGCTGGGGCCGCGCCATCGAGGCGGTTTTCCGGACCGGCCCGGCGCTGACCCTGCCCATTCATACGGCACTGGATACCCAGCTCGACTGGCTGCTGGAGCACGATCCGGACTATCTGCTGACGCATCCGAGCAATCTGCGCGGCCTGCTGCTGCTGGCGCAGGAGCGGGGTGCCAAACCGGCACGACTGAAGGGACTGGGCAGCTTTGGCGAGCAGCTTGCGGACGATCTGCGCATGCTGTGCCGGCAGGTCTGGGACGTGGCGCTGGCGGACGTCTACAGCTGCGAGGAGGCCGGCTACATCGCCCTGCAATGCCCGCAGGTGCCCGAGCACTACCACGTGCAGGCCGAGAACCTGCTGGTCGAGGTGCTGGACGCGGCCGGCCGGCCGTGCGCGCCAGGCGACAGCGGCGAGGTGGTGCTCACCACGCTGCACAACTTCGCCATGCCGCTGATCCGCTACGCGATCGGCGATTACGCCCAGGTCGGCCCGCCGTGTGCCTGCGGTCGGGGCCTGCCGGTGCTGCGGCGCATCCATGGCCGCGCGCGCAACCTGCTGCGCCTGCCAGATGGCAGTCGCCACTGGCCGTCGTTTCCGGCCCAGGACTGGCTTGCCATCGCACCCGTACGGCAGTTTCGCCTGCGACAGACGGCGGCCGAATGCATCGAGGTCGACCTGGTCACCGCCCGGCCGCTGGAGGCGGCTGAAGCGGACGGCTTGCGCCGGATGCTGCAGGGCCGGCTGGGCCATCCGTTCCAGATCGTGCTGCATCCGGTGGCGGACATCCCGCGCCCGGCGGGCGGCAAGTTCGAGGATTTTGCTTGCCAGATCGATGGCGGGTCAGCGTAGCGGCGTGCCGGACCCCGCGCAGCAGGCAGCAACCCGACCCTGTTAAACTGCCCCGTCAATACTCCGACCGTCCAGGTTTTTGTCCATGGCCCGTATTACCGTTGAAGACTGCCTCGAGAACGCCGAAAGCCGTTTCGATCTGGTGCTGATGGCGGCCCGCCGGGCGCGCCAGCTGTCGCTGGGCCGGGCGCCGCTGGTGGAAGCGGAAAACGACAAGCCCACGGTGATCGCGCTGCGCGAAATCGCCGCCGGCAAGATCGACCGCAGCGTGCTGGAGCCCGAGGAACTGCACCTGTTCCTGACCGCGGAAGAACTGGCCGCGCAGCGCGCCACGGCCGGCTGGGAGCAGGCGCTGGACGCCGCCGCCCACGTCGACCTGACCCACCCGCGTACCGAGGGGTCCGCCCCCGTGGCGGACGAGGCGCCCTGAGCGCACCGGCACAAGCCATCCAGGCCAGCGGCATCGAGTCGCTGGCCCGCAGGCTCGCCGCCTACCTGCCGCCGGACGACGTAGCCGCCGTGCGGCGCGCCCATGCCTTCGGCGCGCAGGCGCATTCCGGCCAGCAGCGCAAGACCGGCGAGCCCTACATCGCCCACCCGCTGGCGGTGGCCGAAATCCTGGCTGACCTGCATGTCGATGGCGGCACGCTGTGCGCGGCGCTGCTGCACGACGTCATCGAGGACACCGCGGCCACCCGTACGCAGATTGCCGAGCAGTTCGGCGAGGAAGTGGCGTCCCTGGTGGATGCCGTCACCAAGCTGACGCAGATTCGCTTCGAGACCCGCGAGCAGGCGCAGGCGGCGTACTTTCGCAAGATGATGCTGGCGGTGGCCGGCGACCTGCGGGTGATGCTGATCAAGCTGGCCGACCGCCTGCACAACATGCGCACGCTGGGCCACCTGGCGCCCGACAAGCGCCGCCGCATCGCCCGCGAAACGCTGGACATCTACGCCCCGATCGCCAACCGGCTGGGCATGCACCAGCTGCGCAGCGAACTGGAAGAACTCGGCTTCATGGCGCTTTATCCGCTGCGCAGCAGGGTGCTGGACGAGGCCCTGCGCCGGGCCCGCGGCAACCGCCACGATCTGGTCGGCAAGATCGAAAGCCGCTTGCGCCAGAGCCTGGACGCCGCCGGCATCCGCTACCGCCTGGCCAGCCGCGAGAAGCACCTGTACAGCGTCTACCAGAAGATGCGCCAGGACCGGATTCCGCTCAGCGAGGTGTACGACGTGTACGCGCTGCGCATCGTGGTCGAGACGGTCGACGACTGCTACCGGGTGCTGGGCCTGGTGCACAACACCTTCAAGCCGCTGCCGCAGCGCTTCAAGGACTACATCGCCATTCCCAAGACCAACGGCTACCAGTCCCTGCACACGGCCCTGTTCACGCCGTTTGGTGTGCCGGCCGAGATCCAGATCCGTACCGAGGAAATGGACCGCGTGGCCAACGAGGGCGTCGCCGCACACTGGTCCTACAAGGATCCGGACGGTGGCGGCAGGCCGCAGCAGCGCGCCCGCGAGTGGCTGCAAAGCCTGCTGGAATTGCAGCGAAACGCCGGCGATCCGCAGGATTTCCTGGACTCGGTCAAGGTGGACCTGTTCCCGGACGAGGTCTACGTGTTCACGCCCAAGGGCCGCATCCTGGCCCTGCCGGCGGGTGCCACGGCGGTGGACTTTGCCTACGCCGTGCATTCCGACATCGGCAATTACTGCGTGGCGGTGCGCATCGACCGCCGCCTGGCGCCCCTCAGCAGCGTGCTCGAAACCGGCCAGACGGTCGAGATCATCACCGCCCGCACCGCCACGCCGCATCCGAGCTGGCTCAGTTTCGTCGTCACCGGCAAGGCGCGGGCCGCCATTCGGCATTTCCTGAAGAACATCGATCACCAGAAAGCAGTGGAGCTGGGCCGGCGGCTGCTCGAAATCGAACTGGCGCGCCTGGGCACGCCGATGGCGCAGGTGCCGGAGCACAACATCGCCGGCCTGCTGCGGGAATTCAGCGCCAAGGCGATGGACGACCTGCTGGAGGACGTGGGCCTGGGCAAACGCCTGGCGGCGGTGGTGGCCACGCATCTGGTCAGCGGCATGCCGCTGACAACGGGCCGGCCACAGCGCTCCGGCCTGCGCCGGGCGCTGGCGCGGGTGGCGCCGCGCTGGCTGGTGGGCGGCAGGGATGGTCACAGTGCGCCGCTGGCCATCAAGGGCACCGAGGGCCTGGTGGTGAGTTACGGCAAGTGCTGCCGGCCGATTCCGGGCGACCCGATCCGCGGCTACGTCAGCGCCGGGCGCGGGGTGGTGATTCACGTCGACGGCTGTCCGAGCACGGCCGAGTTCGCCAAGCAGCCCGACAAGTGGCTGGATGTCGAATGGCAACCGGCCGGCGACGCACGTTTCCCGGTCGATATCCGCGTCGAGGTGGTCGACCAGCGTGGTGAGCTGGCCACCCTGGCCGCCGCCATCGCCGACATGGACTGCAACATCGCCAACGTGCAGCTGAACAACCGTGACGGCATCCACGCGGTCGACGATTTCACGCTCGAAGTCCGCGACCGGGTGCACCTGGCGCGCATCATGAAACGCCTGCGCACGCTCAAGTCGGTGCGCCGCATCATCCGCAAACGAGGCTGATCCATGTCCTTGAACGCCGTCGCCAGTGACCGCGCCCCGGCCGCTATTGGCCCGTATTCGCAGGCCATCCGGGCCGGCGGTACGGTCTACCTGTCGGGCCAGATACCGCTCGACCCGATCACCGGCGAGCTGATTGCTGGCGACATCGAGGCGCAGACCGTGCGCGTGTTCGAGAATCTGAAGGCGGTCGCCGAGGCGGCCGGTGGCAGCCTGCGCCAGGCGGTCAAGGTCAACATCTACCTGACTGACCTGTCGCATTTCGCCACCGTGAATGCCGTCATGGCCCGCTATTTCGAGCAACCCTATCCGGCCCGGGCGACGCTGGGCGTAGCGGCGCTGCCGCGTGGCGCGGCAGTCGAGGCCGACGCCATCCTGGTGCTGGGCTGACCCGCACTGTCCGACACGCGCATGGCGACCGCCGCAGCCAGCCGGCCCGCTGCCGCGGCGTCGGCCCTGGCTACGCTGCCGGGCGTCGGGTCTGCTCTCATCGGTCGCCTGGCGCTGCTGGGCATCACCCAGCCGGCCGACCTGTTGCTGCATCTGCCGCTGCGTTACGAAGACCGCAGCCATCCGGTGCCGATCGCCAGCCTGCGCGAGGGCCAGCACGCGCTGATACGCGGCCGCATCGAGGCGGCCGAGTCCGGCCAGGGCCGTCGGCGCGCATTGCTGGTCAGCCTGACGGACCAGCAGGCCGGCATCACGCTGCGGTTCTTCCACTTCCGCCCGTCGCAGTTGCAGCAGCTGCGCCCGGGCCTGTGGCTGGAATGTTATGGCGAGGCGCGGCCGGGGCCGTTGCGGCTGGAGATGGTCCACCCCGACTACCGGCTGCTGCCCGGCGGCGCCGATGAGCCGCTGCCGGAGGCTGCGCTCACGCCGGTCTATCCCACCACCGCGGGCCTGACGCAGGCCACGCTGCGGCGCCTGATCGGCGCGGCGCTGGCGCGCTGCGAGCAGTTTTTGCCGGAGCTGCTGCCGGCCGGCCTGCGCACGGCGCAGCAGCTCCCGGATCTGCCGACTGCGCTGCGTTGCCTGCACCAGCCGCCAGCCGCGGCAGCACTCGACCAGCGCCCGGCGGCCATGCACCGGCTGGCGCTTGAGGAACTGCTGGCGCATCACCTGAGCCTGCGTCAGCGTCGGCGCCAGCGCCAGACCCGCCAGGCGCCGACCATTGCCGCCAGCGGGGCGCTGCGCGAGCGGCTGTTGGCGTCGCTGCCGTTTGCACTCACCGGCGCCCAGCGGCGTGTCATCGACGAGACCCTGGCGGATCTGGCCAAACCGCATCCCATGCTGCGCCTGCTGCAGGGCGACGTCGGTTCCGGCAAGACGCTGGTGGCTGCAGCGGTGGCGCTGCAGGCGGTCGAGGCCGGCTGGCAGGCGGTCATCATGGCGCCGACCGAGCTGCTGGCCGAGCAGCACTTTCGAAACTTCTGCCGCTGGCTGCCGCCGCTGGGCATCGACCCGGTGTGGCTGGCCGGTCGCCACGGCGGGCGCACGCGGGCTGGCATCCTGGAAGGCATCGCGTCCGGCCGCGCGCCGCTGGTGGTCGGCACGCACGCGCTGTTCCAGGACGATGTGCGCTTTGCGCGCCTGGGGCTGGTGGTGATCGACGAGCAGCACCGCTTCGGTGTGCACCAGCGCCTGGCCTTGCGCGCCAAGGGCGACGACGGCACGCTGGCGCCGCACCAGCTGATCATGACCGCCACACCGATCCCGCGCTCGCTCGCCATGACCTTCTACGCCGACCTCGACACCTCGGTCATCGACCAGCTGCCGCCCGGACGCACGCCAGTGCACACGCTGGCCGTGCCGCGTCGGCGCAAGGACGACCTGCTGGCCGCGATTGCCGCTACGTGCGCCCGCGGCGAGCAGGTCTACTGGGTCTGCCCGCTGATCGAGGAGTCCGAAGCACTGGCCCTGTCAGCCGCCACCGCGACCGCCGAGGAGCTGACCGCAGCGCTGCCGCAGCTGCGCATTGGGCTGCTGCACGGGCGCATGAAAAGCCGCGACAAGGAAACCGTGATGGGCGCCTTCCAGCGGCGCGAAACCGATCTTCTGGTTGCCACTACGGTGATCGAGGTCGGCGTGGATGTGCCCAACGCCACGCTGATGGTCATCGACCATGCCGAGCGGCTGGGGCTGGCCCAGCTGCACCAGCTGCGCGGCCGCGTCGGGCGCGGCAGTGCCGACAGTCGCTGCGTGCTGCTCTACCAGCCGCCGCTGTCCGGCGAGGCGCGGGCACGCCTGGCGGCCATGCGCGAGACCAGCGACGGTTTCGAGATCGCCCGCCGCGATCTTGACCTGCGCGGCCCCGGCGAGCTGCTGGGCACGCGCCAGACCGGCGCCATCACCCTGCGCGTGGCCGATCTGGAGCGCGATCGCGGCCTGCTGACACGCCTGCCGGAGCTGGCCAGCCGCCTGGAACAGCAAGCGCCCGCCGCGGTGCCCCGGCTCATCGACCGCTGGCTGGGCCGCGGCCTGGCCTACGGCGAGGTATGAGCCGATGAGCGCCTGGCGCTGGTTGGCCGCGCGCCTGACAGCCTATGCCCAGCTCACGCGCCTGCACCGGCCGATCGGCAGCCTGCTGCTGCTGTGGCCGACCTGGTGGGCGCTGTGGCTGGCCAGTCATGGGCTGCCCGATCCGAAATTCCTGGCCGTGTTCACCGCCGGGGTGCTGACCATGCGCTCGGCCGGCTGCGCCATCAACGATTATCTGGACCGCGATTTCGACGCTCATGTGGAGCGCACCCGCAGCCGGCCGCTGCCGCGCGGCGCCATCCGGCCGGCCGAGGCGCTGGCGATCTGTGTGCTGCTGCTGATGGCCTCGCTGGCGCTGGTGCTCACCCTGAACCGCCGCACGCAGGAACTGGCCGTGATCGGGGCGTTGCTGGCCGTTACCTATCCGCTGGGCAAACGCCTGACGCATTTGCCGCAGGTGTATCTGGGGATTGCGTTTGGCTGGGGCATCCCGATGGCCTTCGCGGCCGTGCAGGACAAGGTGCCGCCCATCGCCTGGCTGCTGTTGATTGCCAACGTGTTCTGGACCGTCGCCTATGACACCTTCTACGCCATGGCTGACCGCGCCGACGATCTGAAAGTCGGCATCAAATCGTCGGCCATCCTGTTTGGGGAGGATGACCGCCTGATCATCGGGGTGCTGCAGGCAAGCGCCCTGGCCACGCTGGCGCTGGTCGGCTGGCAGGCGCGGCTCGGGCCGTGGTTCTTCGGTGGGCTCGGGCTGGCGGCGCTGACCGCCGTGCACCACCAATACCTGACGCGGCGGCGTGAACCGGCCGCCTGCTTCAGGGCTTTTCTGGCCAACAACTGGTTCGGTGCGGCGGTGTTCGCCGGCATCGCCAGTCACTACTGGATGACCGCGTGAGTCAGGATTTGCGGGATTTCATCACCCGCCTGGAGGCACTGGGCGAACTGAAGCGCATCGCCGTGCCGGTCGATCCGCGCCTGGAAGTCACCGAAATCTGCGACCGCGTGCTGCGGGCCGGCGGGCCAGCCCTGCTGTTCGAGCACCCCACCGGCCACGCGATGCCGCTGCTGGCCAATCTGTTTGGCAGCGTGCGGCGGGTGGCGCTGGGCCTGGGGCGCGAGAGCGTCGCCGATTTGCGGGAGCTGGGCGAGCAGCTGGCCATGCTGCGCGAACCGCAGGCGCCCAGTGGCCTGCGCGAGGCCTGGCGGCAATTGCCGATCTACCGGCAGGCGCTCGCCATGCGGCCCCGGCGCGTCGGCAGCGGGCCCTGCCAGGACGTGGTGTCGGAAGGCGAGGCGGTGGACCTGGCGGCCCTGCCGATCCAGACCTGCTGGCCGGACGACGCCGGGCCGCTGCTCAGCTGGGGTCTGGTGGTCACCCGCGGCCCGCACGGCGGGCGGCAGAACATCGGCATCTATCGGCAGCAACTGATCGGTCGCAACCGGCTGATCATGCGCTGGCTGGCGCACCGCGGCGGGGCGCTCGACTACCAGGCGTGGCGGGTGGCGCGCCCCGGTGAGCCGTTTCCGGTGGCCGTCGTGATCGGCGCCGATCCGGCCACGCTGCTGGCGGCGGTGATGCCGATTCCGGACGGCATGTCGGAATACCAGTTCGCGGGCCTGTTGCGCGGCGAGCGCACCGAGCTGCTGACGTGTCATGACAGCGGCCTGGATGTGCCGGCGCGGGCCGAAATCGTGCTCGAAGGCGTGATCGAGCCTGGAGACGCGGCGGACGAGGGCCCGTTTGGCGATCACACCGGCTACTACAACGAGACCGAACGCTACCCGGTGCTGACCGTGCAGCGCCTGAGCCGCCGTCGCGACGCCATCTATCACAGCACCCATACCGGCCGCCCGCCGGACGAGCCGGCCATGCTGGGCGCGGCCCTGAACGAGCTGTTCGTGCCGCTACTGCGCCGGCAGTTCCCGGAGGTGGTGGACTTCTACCTGCCGCCGGAGGGGTGTTCGTACCGGGTGGCGCTGGTGTCGATCCGCAAGCAGTACGCGGGCCACGCCTCCAGGGTGATGTTCGGCGTCTGGTCCAGCCTGCGCCAGTTCCTGTACACCAAGTTCATCGTGGTGGTGGACGAGGACATCGATGTGCGCAACTGGCAGGACGTGGTGTGGGCCATCAGCACCCGCGTCGATCCGGCGCGCGACCTCCTGCTGGCCGAGCGCACGCCGATCGACACGCTGGATTTCGCCTCGCCGCAGCCGGGGCTGGGCTCCAAGATGGGCCTCGATGCGACCAGCAAATGGCCGGGCGAGACGTCCCGCGAGTGGGGCCGGCCGATCGGCATGGACGCCGCGGTCAAGGCGCGGGTGGATGGGCTGTGGTCCGCGCTTGGGCTGTGAATCAGGGCCAGGCTGACTGCGGGGACGCTGGCGCAGGCACCTGGCCGGCACTTGCGCCACGTGGCGTTCCGGCCCGGCAGTTGCGGGTGCGTATAATCACGCCGTTTTTTGCCGTAACCACGCCCGGCCTTGTATGCCGTTACAGCCCTTTGCCATGGATGTCACCGTGACCGAAACGTCCGCCGTCGTGCAGCGCGTCGACTCCTTCAGCTACGACGACCTGCTGCGCTGCGCCCGCGGTGAACTGTTCGGGCCGGGCAATGCGCAGCTGCCGCTGCCGCCGATGCTGATGTTCGATCGCATCGTGCACATCAGCGACCACGGCGGCCAGCATGGCCGCGGCGAGATTTGCGCGGAACTCGACGTGCGGCCGGACCTGTGGTTTTTCGGCTGTCATTTCCAGGGCGATCCGGTCATGCCCGGCTGCCTGGGCCTGGATGCCATGTGGCAACTGGTTGGGTTCTATCTGGGCTGGATCGGCGGTCCGGGCCGTGGCCGGGCGCTGGGAGCGGACGAGGTCAAGTTCGGCGGCGAGGTCACGCCCGCCGCGCGCCTGGTCAGCTATCACATCAATATCAAGCGTGTGATCCAGCGCAAACTGTTCATGGGCATCGCCGATGCGACCGTGGCCGTGGATGGCACGCCCATCTACGCCGCCACCGGCCTGCGGGTGGGCCTGTTCACCAACACTTTCGAGAGCACACCGTGAGACGCGTCGTCATCAGCGGGCTGGGCATCGTATCGAGCATCGGCACCACCCAGTCGCAGGTCGCCGAGTCCCTGCGCGAGGTCCGTTCCGGCATCGAGTTCAGCGAGGAGTATCAGCAGCTGGGCTTTCGCAGCCACGTGTACGGACCGCTGCGCATCTCGCCCGAGGAGCACATCGATCGCAAGCTGCTGCGCTTCATGGGTAATGCGGCCGCCTACTCGCACATTGCGATGGTCGAGGCAATCGTCGATGCCGGTCTGACGGAAGCCGACGTGTCGAACCCGCGCACCGGCCTGGTCGCCGGCTCCGGCGGCGCCTCGACCGCCAACACCGTGCTGGCGGCCGATACCCTGCGCGAGAAAGGCGCGCGCCGGGTCGGGCCGTACATGGTGCCCCGAACCATGTCCAGCACGGTTGCCGCCTGTCTGGGTACCGCCTTCAGGATCAAGGGTGTCGGCTATTCGATCTCGTCCGCCTGCGCCACTTCCGCCCACTGCATCGGCAACGCCGCCGAGCTGATCCAGGCCGGCAAGCAGGACATCGTGTTCGCCGGTGGCGGCGAGGAGCTGCACTGGACCGAAACGGTGCTGTTCGACGGCATGGGTGCGCTCTCGTCCGCCTACAACGCCCGCCCGTCGGTCGCCTCGCGTGCCTACGACGCCGATCGCGACGGCTTCGTCATCTCCGGTGGCGGCGGCATCGTGGTCGTGGAAGCGCTCGATCATGCCGTGGCGCGCGGCGCCAAGATCTACGGCGAGCTGGTGGGCTACGGCGCCACGTCGGACGGTTTCGATATGGTGCAGCCATCGGGCGAGGGCGCGATGCGCTGCATGCGCCAGGCGCTGGGCGACATTCCGCTGGGCGACATCGATTATCTGAACACGCACGGCACCAGCACGCCGGTCGGCGACAGCCGCGAGCTGGAAGCCGTGTGCGAGGTGTTTGGCGCCGACCTGCCGCCGTTCAGCTCCACCAAGTCCCTGACTGGCCACTCGCTGGGCGCCGCCGGCGTGCATGAGGCCATCTACTGCCTGTTGATGATGCGCGGCGGTTTCATTACCCCGTCGGCGCACATCGAGCGCCTCGACCCGGCGGCCGAAGGCCTGCCGCTGGTGCGCGAACGGCGCGACGGTGTGCGGCTGGATACGGTCATGTCCAACAGCTTCGGCTTCGGGGGCACCAACGCTACGCTGGTGCTGCGCCGCTACAACGGTTGAAGCTCAAACCCGGATGGGGCCAATAAGAAAGGCGGGACCGGCATAACCGGCTCCGCCTTTTTTTATTCGTCGCGATCAGTGCGACAGTTATTTCTTGGCTTGCGCCACCATGTAATCGACCGCTGCCTGTACCTGCGCGTCGCTCAGGTTCATGAAGCCACCCTTCGGGGGCATGGCACGGATGCCCTGCAGTGAGTGCTGGTGCAGCACGTCGATGCCCTGCGCAATGCGCGGCCCCCAGTCGGTGGCATTACCGAACTTCGGCGCGCCCGCCACGCCGGAGGCATGGCAGGAGAAGCAGGCCTGCTGATACACGGCGGCGCCATCCACCGGCCCGGCGTCTGCCGCGGCGGTGGCAGCCATGCCACCTGCGGCGCCGCCCGGTGGCGTAGCGGCGTTGCCGACCTGGACCTGACCAACCGGCTTGATGCGCTCGTTGGCCAGCGCGGCGACGGTCGGGTCGAGCTTGGCCGGGCGCAATGCTCCTACGGTGAACACGGCGATACCGGCAATCAGGAACGTGAAGGCAACCAGGGACAACAGGACAACCGTGAAGGCGCTGGCGGAATTGTCGCCAGCCGGGGCGGAATGGGCGTTCACAAAAACTCCTTGCAGGAACGGGGGCGGCGGGGGAGCGCTGCCGGTGCAGCTGGCTGGATTATAGCGGCCGCCGCAGCACCTGTCGGCGCTGATCGCTACTTGCCGTTGCCGGCGCCCGAACTGCGGCCGGCCCCGGACATCCTGTTAAACTGCGCCCACCCGCGCCCTTAGCTCAGCTGGATAGAGTGTTGGCCTCCGAAGCCAAAGGTCAGAGGTTCGAATCCTCTAGGGCGCGCCAGTACCCCGTGTCGATGGTCTTGCCCAGGTCCGCGGACGCGCTGTTCGCGGCCGGGCTGGCGCGACTTGATTCATCATTTCCAGGGTCGTTGTCCGCGTGCCGCTGTACCCATGCTGATCTTCGACCAGTCCCGCCCGGGCCGGGCCAATGGCACCCAGGTCGCCTGCGCAGCGCCCCCTGACGACCTGCCCGCCGGGTTGCTTCGCTCGACTCCGCCGCCGTTGCCGGAAGTGTCCGAACTGCAGGCCGTGCGTCACTACACGCGCCTGTCGCAGAAGAACTTCTCGATTGACACGCATTTCTATCCGCTCGGCTCCTGCACCATGAAGTACAACCCGCGGGCGGCCAACGAGCTGGCCCTGCGGCCGGTGCTGCGCGACCGCCACCCACTGGCGCCGGCGGCGACCGGGCAGGGTTTCCTGGGCTGCCTGTGGGAATTGCAGGAAATCCTGGCCAGCGTCACCGGCATGGCCGGTGTGTCGCTGACGCCGCTGGCCGGGGCGCAGGGCGAGCTGGCCGGCATTGCCATGATCGAGGCCTATCACCGTTCTCGCGGTGATACGGCGCGGCGCGAAATCCTGGTCCCGGACGCCGCCCACGGCACCAACCCCGCCACGGCCGTCATGTGCGGTTATCAGGTCCGCGAGATCCCCACTGACGCCCAGGGCGACGTGGACCTGACCGCCCTGCGCGCCGCCGTCGGTCCGCACACGGCGGGGCTGATGCTGACCAATCCGTCGACGCTGGGCGTGTTCGAGCGGCAGATTCTGGACATTCAGCGCGTGGTGCACGAGGCCGGCGGCCTGCTGTACTACGACGGCGCCAACCTGAACGCCATCCTGGGCCATGCCAGGCCGGGCGACATGGGCTTCGACGTGGTGCACCTGAACCTGCACAAGACCTTCGCCACGCCGCACGGCGGCGGCGGACCGGGCGCAGGTCCAGTCGGCGTCAGTGAGCGCCTGCTGCCGTTCCTGCCGGTGCCGGTGGTGGCGCGGGACGGCGAGCGCTACCGCTGGCTGACCGAGGCCGACCGGCCACAGAGCATCGGCCGCCTGTCGGCCTTTGCCGGCAATGCCGGCATTCTGGTGCGGGCCTGGGTCTACATCCGCCTGCTGGGCCGCGAGGGCATGCGCCGCGTGGCCGAGTTCGCCACGCTGAACGCGGCTTATCTGCAAACGCGTCTGCGCGAGGCCGGCTTCGAGCTGGCTTTCCCGGATCGGCGCGCCAGCCACGAATTCATCGTCACCCTGCGCCGGTCAAAGCAGGATCTGGGCGTCAGCGCGCTGGACATCGCCAAGCGCCTGCTCGATTACGGCTACCACGCGCCGACGGTGTACTTCCCGCTGCTGGTGCCCGAATGCCTGCTGATCGAGCCGACCGAGACCGAATCACTCGACATGCTGGATGGCTTCGTGGCAGCGCTGGTGGAGATTGCCCGCGAAGCGCGCGAGCAGCCGGACCTTCTGCATGGTGCGCCCCACACCCTGCCGGTGCGGCGTCTGGACGAAGTGCGCGCCGCCCGCCAGCCGGACCTGGCCTGGCGTCCGGCCTGAGCGCCGGCCCTTCATCAGCGGAGAGACTGCATTGCGGGCACTGATCTGCGGCTCGATGGCCTACGACACCATCATGGTGTTCCAGGACCGCTTCAAGAACCACATCCTGCCGGACCAGGTGCACATCCTGAACGTGTCCTTCCTGGTGCCACAGATGCGGCGCGAGTTTGGCGGCTGCGCCGGCAACATCGCCTATAACCTCAAGCTGCTGGGCGGCGACCCGCTGCCCATGGCCACCGTGGGCGAGGACTTCGCGCCCTACCGCGACTGGCTCGACAAGCACGGTATCGACCGCCGTCATGTCACCGAAGTGCCCGGCAGTTACACCGGCCAGGCCTTCATCACCACCGATCTTGACGACAACCAGATCACGGCCTTCCACCCCGGCGCCATGAGCGAGTCACACCGCAACTCGCTGGCCGACGTGGAGGCAGTGGACATCGGCATCGTTGCCCCGGACGGCCGTGACGGCATGCTGCAGCATGCGCGCGAGTTTGCCGATGCGGGTGTGCCGTTCATCTTCGATCCCGGCCAGGGCCTGCCGCTGTTCGACAGGGCCGAGCTGCTGGAATTCATCGATCAGGCGACCTGGATTACGGTCAACGATTACGAAATCGAACTGCTGCAGACGCGTACCGAACTGTCCGCCGGCGACATCGCCAAACGCGTCGAGGCGCTCATTGTCACCCGCGGCAGCAAGGGCTCCAGCATCTATGCCGGGGGCCACCGCATCGACGTGCCGGCCGTGAAAGCCAGCGCCGTCAACGACCCGACCGGTTGCGGCGATGCCTACCGCGCCGGCCTGCTGTTCGGCCTGCTGCACGGACTGGACTGGCCGACCACCGGCCGCATCGCCTCGCTCATGGGTGCCATCAAGATCGAGCACCACGGCACGCAGAACCACCACTTCACGCGCGACGACTTCGAGCGCCGCTTCACCGCCGAATTCGGCCACGGTTTCTGATCCCGTTCGGCGGCCACGAGGTCGCACGCGCTACCTGTCCGGCACGCGGGTCGGGATGATCGAACCGGCCACAGGTGACCGCCGTCATCGCTCCTCTCCTTCGTCGTAGTTGATTCTGATCAAACGTGGCCCGCTTGCCGGCTGGACCTGCACCCCGGACACAGGTTCTAAATTGGTCTTGGCCGCGTGTTGGCGCACTGCCGGACGACGTGTCACTGGTTTTGACCGGGCGTGGATGGTGCCGATCCGGACAGCCTGGCGCGGCGTGCGGACATTGTTGGCGGCGCGCAGTCCAAACCGCTGACGCATCCGGCCAGGCCGGCCGAATTCTGGCCTGGCGTCGGTGTACATGAAGGCGGGTACCGGATCCTGCCTTTGCAAACAACCGGGGCCAACGGCCCCGCAGGAGTGATTGCGATGAAAGCACGACGTCTGGTAATGGCCGCGGTGGGCTTGCTGGTGCTGTCTGGCACGGCTTTGGCGCAGGGCGGCATGGGCATGGGTGCGTGGGGTGACGGTGACGCCAAGATCACCAAGGAGGAGTTCTTGAAACACGCCCAGGAGCGCTTCAAGCGCATGGACGTCAACAAGGATGGCGTCATCGACGCAACCGATCGAAAGGCCATGCGCGAGCGCATGCGCGAGTGCCAGGAAACGATGGGCGACATGGAGCCAGGCATGATGGGCCATGGCCGGACGGGGTCCGGAATGATGGGGCCAGGCATGATGGGCGGAGCGGGCGAAACGCCGGCCAAAGAAACGCCTGCCAAACCAGCTCAGTAGCAGGGCCGCGGCTGGGGCGCCAGTGGGCCCCCCAGCCGCGTTACGCAGCCAACGACGCGACGGGGATCCAATGGCAGCAGTCGATCCGGTCTGTGGCATGACCGTTGTCGAACAACGTGCCGCGGCCACTGCCGACCATGCAGGCCGGACGTTTTATTTCTGCTCCGCCCGCTGCCACGATCGTTTCGTGGCTCAACCGCAGGCGTTTCTGGCACAGCCCGCCGCACGAGCCGCGCATACGCACGGCACGGCCGCGCCCCGCAAGGCCGCACCGTCTGCGCCGCCCGCTGTACAGCGATCCATATACACCTGCCCCATGCACCCCGAGGTGCGTCAGGACCACCCCGGAGACTGCCCGATCTGCGGCATGGCGCTCGAGCCTCTGCTGCCGGTCGCGGGCGATGCCGACGATACGGAACTCAGGGACATGACCCGTCGCCTGTGGGTGAGCGTGCCGCTGGCCACCCTGGTGCTGATCATCGCCATGGGCAAGATGCTGCCGGGCGTCGGTGATGCCTTGGCAGGACTCGCCACGCCGCGCGCCTGGGTCTGGCTGGAGCTGGTGCTGACCACTCCGGCGGTGCTGTGGGCGGGGTCGTTTTTCTTCACCCGCGCCTGGCGTTCGCTGGTGACGCGCCATCTGAACATGTTCACCCTGATCGGGCTTGGCGTCGGCGTGGCCTATGCCTACAGCCTGATCGCGGCGCTTGCGCCGGGTCTGTTTCCGCCGGCTTTTCGCGGCCATCACGGTCTGCCGGAGGTCTATTTCGAGGCGGCGGCGGCAATCACCGCGCTGGTTATCCTGGGTCAGGTGCTGGAGCTGCGCGCGCGCAGCCGCACCGGCGCCGCGATCAAGGCCTTGCTGGGGCTGGCGCCCAAAACCGCGCGGCGGCTCGACGCGGACGGTGGCGAACACGACGTACCGCTGGATCAGGTGCAGGTGGGCGATCGCCTGCGCGTGCGGCCGGGCGAGAAGGTGCCGGTCGACGGGCTGGTGCTGGAAGGCGCGAGCGCGATCGACGAGTCGATGCTCACCGGCGAGCCCATGCCGGTGGCAAAGACAGTCAGCGATCAGGTGATCGGCGCCACCGTGAACGGCACCGGTGGACTGGTGATCCGCGCCCAGCGGGTGGGCGCAGACACGCTGCTGGCGCAGATCGTGCACATGGTCGCCCAGGCGCAGCGCAGCCGGGCGCCGATCCAGAAACTGGCGGACACCGTGGCCGGCTGGTTCGTGCCCGTGGTCGTCGCCGTGGCGCTCGTCACCTTTGGCGTGTGGGCGCTGGTGGGACCGCCGCCCGCGCTCGCCTATGCACTGGTGAATGCCGTGGCGGTGCTGATCATCGCCTGTCCGTGTGCGCTGGGGCTCGCCACGCCCATCTCGATCATGGTCGCCACCGGTCGCGGTGCCAGCTTCGGCGTGCTGTTTCGTAACGCCGAGGCCATCGAGGTGTTGCGCGACATCGACACCCTGGTGGTGGACAAGACCGGAACCTTGACGCTCGGACGGCCCGAATTGGCGGCGGTCGAGGTTGCGCCCGGTTTTGCCGAAGGCGAGTTGCTGACGCTTGCTGCCAGTCTGGAGCGCGGCAGCGAACACCCGCTCGCGGCCGCGATTGTGCGCGGTGCCCAGGCGCGCGGCGCGGCCCTGACGCAGGTCACGCAGTTCGCTTCGGAGACCGGCAAGGGCGTGCGCGGGCAGGTGAGCGGACGCTCCGTCGCACTCGGCAACGCGGCCCTGCTTGGCGATATGGGTGTGTCGCTGGGGGTGCTTGGCGAGCGCGCCGAAGCCCTGCGCGTGGCCGGCCAGACGGTAATGTTCGTGGTGGTGGACGGCGCGCTCGCCGGGCTGGTGAGTGTTGCCGACCCGATCAAGGAGTCCACGCCCGAAGCCATCGCGGCGCTGCATGCCGACGGCCTGCGCATCGTCATGATGACCGGCGACAGCGAAACCACGGCGCGGGCGGTGGCGGGCACGCTGGGCATCGACGAGGTGATTGCGGGCGTATTGCCGGGCCAGAAAGCCGCCAAGGTACGCGAGCTGCAGGCTCAGGGCCGTAAGGTCGCCATGGCCGGCGACGGCATCAACGACGCCCCGGCGCTGGCCCAGGCGCAGGTCGGTATCGCCATGGGCACCGGTACCGACGTGGCCATGGAAAGCGCCGGCGTGACGCTGGTGAAAGGCGACCTGAACGGCATCGCACGGGCGCGCAAGCTGAGCCGGGCGACCATGGGCAACATCCGCCAGAATCTGTTTTTCGCCTTCGTTTACAACACGCTGGGCGTGCCGATTGCGGCCGGCGTGCTGTATCCGGTGTTTGGTCTGCTGCTGTCGCCCATCATCGCCGCGGCGGCCATGAGCCTGTCGTCGGTATCGGTGATCGGCAACGCGCTGCGCCTGAACCGCGTCCCGTTGTGAGGCCGCAGGTGTAATCCTGCGGCGTCGAGGTCGATGTTCACGCCGGCCGCTCTTGTCAAACGACCGTTAACTGGCCACTATCAGTGCTGTTGTGAGTTGCGCCCGCCGGGCGCGCAATAGCGGCTACCGAGGAGAAGCACCATGGGCGCCACCGAGCAGCCATTCATCACCCAATACCCCACCGACGTGCCGGCCATGGGCGACGGGCCGCTGCCGGTCGAGCCCTACGTCAGCCGGGCGTTCTTCGAGCAGGAGCGCGAAAAGGTGTTCAAGCGCGCCTGGCTGGAAGTGGCGCGCGAGGAGGACATCCCCAATCCGGGCGACTACCAGGTGGTCGACATTGAAGTGCTGGGCTGGTCGCTGATCCTGACCCGCGGCACGGACGGCCAGCTGCGGGCGTTTCACAACATCTGCACCCATCGCGGCAACAAGGTGGCGCAGCACAAATCCGGCAACGCCAGGGGCTTTACCTGCGGCTTTCACGGCTGGGTGTTTGGCAACGACGGCGAGCTGAAGCACATGGCCGGTGAGGAATACTTTCCACCCGGTACCGACCGCTGCAAGCTCGGCCTGTTGCCGGTGACGCTGGATACCTGGCGCGGTTTCGTGTTCATCCACCCGCAGGCCGAGCCGCCGCAGGGGCTGCGTGAGTTCCTGGGCGGCATGGCCGATCAGCTCGATCCGTTCCCGTTCGAGCGCTGCACCCGCATTGCCCGTTACGAGGCGACACCGCGCGCCAACTGGAAGGTGGTGCTGGACGCCTTTCAGGAAGCCTTCCACGCCATCATGGTGCACCGCGCCTCGTTGCCCGGCTCGGCGGCAGCGCCGCAGAACCCGAGCGCCGCGCTGACCTCGGCGCGCTTTCACGGCCCGCACCGGTCCCTGTCGGCCTGGGTCAATCCCGGCTACCGGCCGCCCGAAGTCGGCATGATCGTTGGCAAGTACGGTCCGACCTTCGCCACCGCCAAGGACCAGTTTCCGGGCATCAACCCGAACGGGGACGACAGCTGGTGGTTCGACATCAACGTGCTGTTCCCGAATTTCTTCTGTGACACCGGGCCCGGCTGGTACTTCACCTACAACTTCTGGCCGATTTCCGAGAACCGCACCCGCTGGACCATGGACATCTACCAGCTCAAGGCCGAGCACGCCGGTGGCCTGCTGGCGCAGGAGCACACCAAGATCCTGCTGCGCGACGCGGTACTGGAGGATTTCAGCACGCTGGAGGCCACGCAGCAGATGATGGAGACCGGCGTGCTGTCACACATCACGATCAGCGAGCTCGAAATCGCGCTGCGTCACCAGATGCACATCATCGACCAGTGGATGGCGGCGTGATGGCTTCCGAGCCGATGTTGCCGGCGCCGTTCGCCGCCTGGGAGCCGTATGCCGCCACCTGGTGCCTGGCCACCGAGCACGCCCGCCGCGAGCGGCGCATGCACAGCACGCAGGCGCAACTTGAGCAGTTCTACAAGGCCGTGAAGCCACGTTTGGACGAGGCCATTCAGTACCTGAACGGCTTTCAGCTCGACCAGTTGCCGGCCCGCGAGCGCAACCTGCTGAACCTGACTCTGTCGCTGGTGGAAATTTCGGTGGCGGTGGAGCTGTTCTTCAACCCCTGGCCGCTGGACGCCTATCCCTGGCACGAGTTCACCGTCGCCTACTGACGCGGCGCGTGTCGGGCGGCGACGGCGTTACGGATCAGCGGCGCCCGCGCGGAGCCTTGGCGATGCCCAGCCCGGCCACGTTCGGGCGCTGATTGCTGGCCAGCCAGGTCTCGATGCTGCCGGCCGTGGTCGGGGCGTGCAGCAGGTAGCCCTGGATCAGGTCGCAGCCGCGGTCTCGCAGGTAGCGCATCTGGGCCGCCGTCTCCACGCCCTCGCCAACGATTTCCAGCCCCAGGTTGTGACCCATGTCGATGATGCCGTTGGTGATGGCGGCGTCGTGGGTGTTCTCCGGCAGTTCGGCGACGAAGGAGCGGTCGATCTTGACCGTCTGCACCGGCAGGTGCTTCAGGTAGCCCAGGGACGAGTAGCCGGTGCCAAAATCGTCGATCGAGATGCGCACGCCCAGGCCGCGCAGGCGGCTCAGGACCTTCGCCGAGGCTTCCAGGTCGCGCATCAGGGTGGTTTCGGTGATTTCGAGCTCAAGGCGCTGCGGCGCGTGGTCGGTTTCCGTCAGCGCACGCGCCACCGAGTCGACGAACTCGGGCGCCGACAGCTGGTGTCCGGACACGTTCACGGCCATCCGCAGCGGCGGCAGGCCACGCTGTTGCCACAGCTGGTTTTGCCGGCAGGCCTCGCGCAGCACCCATTCGCCGATCGGCCCGATCAGGCCGGTGTCTTCTGCCAGCGGGATGAAGTCGGCCGGCGACACCAGGCCGCGCTGCGGATGCTGCCAGCGGATCAGGGCCTCGACGCCGGTGACCAGGCCACTGCCCAGGTTCATCTGCGGCTGATAGAACAGCATCAGTTCGGAGCGTTCCAGGGCCTTGCGCAGGTCGGTTTCCATGTCCAGGCGCCGCCGCACGGCGACACTCATGTGGGTCTGCCAGAAATGGTGCTGGCCGCCGCCGGCCGACTTGGCCTGGTTCAGGGCCGTCTCGGCGTGGCGCACCAGGCCGTCGACGTCCCGGTCGTCGGCCGGGTACAGGGCGATGCCGATGCTGGCGCTGAGCACCAGTTCCTGGTCCCCGACGTGCAACGGTATGGCGATGTTGGACTGAATCTTGTTCGCCACCGTGGTGGCGGTGTCCGCGGTCTCGATCTCGAAGGCCAGAGCGAATTCGTCGCTGCCCACGCGGCCGAGCAGATCATCGGACCGCAGCTGGCGCCGGATGCGGTCGCCCAGTTGCACCAGGACTTCATCCGCCACGTCGTGGCCCAGGCTCTCGTTCAGGACCTTGAAGCGGTCCAGGTCCAGGGCCACCACGGCCAGCTTGGTGGTGCTGCCGGCCCGCTCGAGCAGCTGGCGCAGCCGTTCCCGGAAGCCGGCGCGGTTTGGCAGGCCGGTCAGCACGTCGTGATACGCAAGCCGGTGCGCGTGCCGTTCCGAGGCCCCGGCCTGCAGCAGACGCGTGACGCGCCGTCGCAGCACGCCAAAATTGATCGGCTTGGTGATGTAGTCGGCGGCGCCGGCCCGAAAGGCGCGTTCCACCGAGATCTCGTCCGCCAGGCTGGTGATCATCAGCACCGGTGCGCGCTGCGCCTGTGGCAGGGCGAGCATCTGACGGCAGGTGGTAAAGCCGTCCTGGCGCGGCAGGCGCGCGTCCAGCAGCACCAGGTCCGGCCGCACGCGCGGGTAAAGCTGCATGGCCTCCTCGCCGTCGCCGGCCTCGATCACGCGGTAGCCTTCGAGGTCCAGGATGCCGCGCAGGGCAAGGCGGGTGCTGCGGTCATCTTCCACCAGCAGGACCGTGAAATTCGATTGCGGCACTTCGGTCGACTTGCCATCCAGTTGGCCGGACGACCAGCCCGCCAGCGCCTCGCGAGCCGCCACGTGCTGACGGTCGAAGTCGTCGCTCAGCAGCTCCAGGCCGGGCAGGTCAGGTTCGCTTCCGCTGGCCAGGCGCTCGACACGCAGGGCCAGATCGGCCAGCAGTTCCGCGCCAACATTGCTGGCGCTGCCCTTGATGGTGTGTGCCAGGTCGCGAATGCGCGCCGTGTCGCGTTGCGCGATGGCGCCACGCAGTTCCACAAGGTAACGCGCCGAATCGGAAATGAAGGTGCGAATGACCGTCGGCAACGCATCGCCGATGGCGTCGCGCAGATCCGACAGCAGGGCAGTGTTCAGAACCGCGGTGGCGGCGGGCGTGTCATTGGCCGAAGGGGCAGGTTCGGGCGCTGTTTCGATGGCACCGGCGGGCGTCCATTTCTCCAGCAACTGCTGCACGCCGGCCAGTTGCATCGGTTTGGGCAGGGCATCGTCCATGCCGGCGGCATAGCACTGCTTCAGCAGCGCGGCGTCCGAACTGGCGGTCATGGCGATGATCGGAATGCGCTGTCCGGCCGATTCGCTGGCGCGGATGCGACGGGTGGCTTCCAGCCCGTCCACGCCGGGCATGTTGCAGTCCATGAATATGGCTGCATAGGCACCGGTCGCCCATTCCGTGACGGCGCCCTGGCCGTCGCTGACCACCTCCACCTGGCAGCCGCAGGCCTCCAGCAGGCCTTTGGCCACCAGCTGGTTGGTGGCGTTGTCCTCGGCCACCAACACGCGCGAGCTATTTGCCAGCTGGCGGATGTGCGGCGCAAAGACCATATCAGTGGCCGGCTCGGGTGCCAGCTGCGCCAGGTCGAACGGCAACGTGAACCAGAAGCTGCTGCCAAGGCCCGGCGTGCTCTCGACACCCATCTGGCCACCCATCTGTTCGACCAGCTGGCGGGTGATGGTCAGGCCCAGTCCGGAACCGCCAAACTGCCGTGTGGTCGAGCTGTCGGCCTGCGTGAACGACTGGAATATGCGCTCCAGGTCGTCGCCGGCAATGCCGATGCCGGTGTCGGTGACGCGGAACATCAGCTGGACGTCCTGGTCGCTGCGCGCCACGACATCGATCTGCAGCGTCACCTTGCCGGCGGGCGTGAATTTGATGGCGTTGCCGACCAGATTGGTCAGCACCTGGCCGATTCGCACCGGGTCGCCCATCACGCCGGACGGCACCGTGGCTGCGACGTCGACCTGCAGGGCGATGTTTTTGCCCCGTGTTTGCAGTTCGAACAAGGCGGCGATCTCGCGCGCCTTGGCCGGCAAGTCGAACGGTATGTGCTCGATTTCGACCCGACCCGACTCCAGGCGCGAGAAATCCAGGATGTCGTTGATCAGCGTCAGCAGGGTATTGCCGGACGCCTCGGCGATGGTCAGGCGTTCCAGCTGCTTGGCCGTCAGGGGCGATTCGCGCAGCAGTTGCAGCATGCCCAGCAGACCGTTGAGCGGCGTGCGGATCTCGTGGCTCACGTTGGCGGTGAACTGGGCCTTCAGGCGCGCGGCGCCCAGCGCCGCATCGCGGGCACTCCGCAGTTCCTGCTCGCGGTCCTGCAGCCGGTCCATCATGCTGTTGAAGGCATGCTCCATACGCTGCACGTCGGCCGGCCCGGACAGTTGCGCGCGGGCGGTGATCTCGCCCGATTCGGTGCGCGCCATGACCCGTGCCAGGGCCTGGATGGGGTGCGAAATGCGCCGCAGGATGAGCAGCAGCAGCGGCAGCAGCAAGCCGGCCGTGATGACGGTCATGGTGGCCGTGGACAGCACGATATCGCGGGCACCTTCCCGCAGCGCCGCCTTGCTGATCGCGACCGTCACCTGGCCCTGGTACTGGGGCGGCGGCATCGCTTCGCCAAAAACCGTCAGATCGTGGCTGGCGCTGCCGACGAAGACCGGCGCCCCGAACAGCCAGTAAGAGTCGTTGTCATCCAGTACGCGGGTGGTCTCGTCAGCGCTCCACGGCGCGATTGCCGGGCCTTGCTTGTCGCCGGTCAGGCCCTGCCGCAGCAGGGTCGAGCCGTCGGCATTGAACACCGACACGCCGACCACGTTTGGAAACCGCAGCAGGCTGTCGGTGGCGGACCGGGCGTTGTCCGGGGACCCGTAGAGCAGCGCCAGTGTGGCCTGTGCCGCGTAGCGCTCGGTCAACAGCCGGCCCTGGTTCAGCAGGTCGTCGCGCGCCCGGTTGACCGCCAGCCACGAAACGCCGGCGGCGGATCCCAGTGCCAACAGCATGACTCCGACGACGCACACCAGCATCACCAGCGTGTCGCTGCGCAGCGCGGCAATGCGTTTCTCGGCCAGCTTGACAGGGTTCATGGCAGGCGCCGTGTGGGGCTTTCCCGGTCAGCGGGCGGGCAGCACGAGATCATAGTCACCAGGTTCCAGGCTGATATTCAAATGTTCTGCAGTTCGCCGGTTGATGGCGCGCCGCAGGCCGTGGTTGGGCTCGAAGCGCGCCGGTGCACCGTTGGCAAGCGTAAGCGCGAGTTTCGCCAGATCGCTGCCCATCGCCTCATTGTCCGGGAAAAGCGCAAAAAGCACGCCATGCGCAACATGCTGAACCGAGCCCGAGAAAACGACAATATTGTTCGCCCATGCCCGGTTGAGAATATCCGGCAGGGTCGAATCCTCGCCGACCAGGGCCGGGTCCTGGCTTAGCCACACCGCTTCAGTAGCGCTATCGGCACGGTCCAGAATTTCTTGATAGCGCTGGGCCGCGCTTCGCGCGTCGTCGGTCGCGATGGCGTCGAGTTCCAGCCTGTAGCGGCGGGCGTCGGCTTGCGCGCGCTCCAGCAGCCAGCCGCTGCGGGCGGGCCGGTACAACCAGTGCACGGTGCGAATGCCCGGCCGCAGACTCAGCAGTTGCTTGAACAGCGCGCCGGGATCGGTTTCAAGGCTGATGCCGGGTAACGGCGGCTCGCCAGCTGGCGCGACGATCGCGCCGGTCACCATCGGCAGGCGCGCGGACAGCGTGCCGGCTGCCTCCACCGCCGTGCTGCCCAGCGCGATCACGACGCGTTCGTCGGTCACTGTCAGCGGTGGCGCGCTCCCGGCGCCGGGGGCGGGTATCTGTACCAGGCGCACGCTGGCTGTCTTGCGGATGCCGTCCAGCATCTGGTACAGGACGGAACGATAAGGTTCGCGCACGTCCGGCACCACGGCCAGCACATCGGCCGCCGCCACCGCCCACGCCATGCTGGTCATGACCAAGAACGCACACAGGCGCATGGCCAGCCCCGACCGAAGCCTGCCGTGTGTGCCCCGGCGGATGATTGCTGGCATGGGAAGCGGGTGGTTCAGACGCAGGCGAGGCCGGGCCGATCAGTGAAACGCCTTGCTGAGTTCCAGGAACACGTTACGGCCGGCCATCGGCAGATCGTGCGGGATGAGTGCGGAGGCACTGGGCTCGCGAACATCGGCGTCGAACAGATTACGTGCAGATAATCTCATACCCCAGTCGTCGCCGAACAGGCGCTGTCCGCGCAGCGTCAGGTCGAAGCTGACGTAGTCGTCAACCTTGGGCCGGTTATCGCCGGGCGCGCGCTTGCGATCGAACACGCCAGTCCCCTGCCCGGACACACTCCACTGGGGGTTGAAGGTCCAGTCCGCCCGCACGTATGCCAGGTGCGTGGGCGCGAAACCCACGTCATGGTTGGTCTCCTCGTCGGTCGACTTCTGGTACGCGTAATTCCCCGAAAGACGCAGACGCCGGGCCGCCTGCCAGGCAATTTCGGCCTCCAGCCCGTAGCCGGTCTGACGGCCGGTGTTCTGGGCCGTGGTGCTGGTGGCAGGGGCCGGCGCCGGAGCGAAGCGGATGATCTTGTCCATCTTGTAGTGATAGACGTTTACGGCACTGCGCAGGCCGCGACCGGGGTCCCAATTGAAACCAAGTTCCAGCGTGTCGATGGTTTCCGGCTGCAGGGATGGGTTGCCCAGATTGGACGGATTGTTGACGTTGTAGAGCTCCTGGAACGATGGCGCGCGAAAAGCGCGTCCATACAACAGCTTGGTGGTGAGCGCGTAGCTGGTCTGCCACACCAGCGCCAGGCGCGGGTTCACGGTGGTGCCGAAATCGGAATAATCGTCCACCCGCACACCGCCGGTCAGCGTCCAGTCGCGCCGGAAGTTCCATTCGTCCTGCGCAAAGACGTACCCGATGGTGCGGTTCTCCTCGCGCACGAAGGCCGCGATGTCGGTCACGTCGACCAGGCCGCCGAGCGGAAACGGCACGGTGCCGAACGGCGGTCCAACATCCACCAGCGTGTAGTTGCGGCTTTCCTCCACCTTGTACAGGTCTTCCTTGCGATAGCCACCGCCCAGGCGCAGGCGGTGCCGGGCGATGCCCGTATAAAGCCCGCTCAATTCGCCCCGGTAGTGGCGTTCGTAAACGTCCGGGTTGCCGAGCACTCCATTGGGAAACATGCCGCCGAAGGCACCCGGCGGGAACAGTTGCAGCCGGGCCAGGTTCTCGACGTCGTAGTAGCTCACGGTGCCGGTCAGGCCAAAGTTGCTCCCAAACCGCGGATTGTCGTAGTTCAGATCTGCGCTCAGGCGCCGGCCATCGCCGCGACCGACGTTGTCCAGGGCCTGCGCAATGCCGACGCCGACGCCACTGTCGTTGATTTCCTGAAAACCACCGCGCAGGCGCCAGTAGCCGCGGCTGATGTCCGCTCGCGCTTCGGTGTTGTCCCGGTTCAGTTGCGTCGGTCCCGGCGCCAGCGAGGCGGCGCTGCCAAACAGTCCGTCGAGCGCGGTCTGCGCATCGGCATCGATGTGTCGGCGCGGGCCGTCGCTGTGAGAGCGTTCCAGATAGAAGTACGCATCGAAACCGCCGACATCGCCGCCCCATTGCAGGTATTGGTCATTGCGGTCGAAGGATCCGCCGCGCGCGCCGATCTCCAGGCCGCGGACGTCCGCGGCGGACTTGGTGATGATGTTGATCACGCCGGAAAATGCATCCGCCCCGTATAGTGCCGAGCCTGGGCCACGAATGACTTCGATCCGCGCAATGCCGGTTACTGGCATGCGACCCCAGGAGGCGCCCAGCGACCCGTCAAAAACGTTTTTGATCGAAAGACCGTTGACTAGGACCAGCACCTGCGGATTGGTCTGAGTGTCGATGCCACGGATCGAAAAGATCGGTTTGTAGCCGACAGCGGAGACGCCGACATGCATGCCAGGCACTGTTTCCAGGACTTCGTTCAGTTCCGTGGCGCCGATGGCGGCAATGTCCTCGGCCGTGATCACGCTGGCGATGGCCGGGCTCTCGCGCAGCGGCTGCGCAGTGCCGGTGGCGATGCTGACCATTTCGGGACTGCCATAAAACTCGGCCAGTGCCGCCTCGTCGGCTGTTTGCCCGCTGACAAGCGGTGCTTCGCCGAGCAGCGTAGCCGCCAGCACAGTGGCCGCAAGCCCACGTGAACGAACCATTCGCCTTGTCGCGCTGTGCATGATGTCGCTCCCTCCCTCAACGGCTGTGATGTGCTTCACCAGGCCCGACGCTGCGGTCCGCTGTAGCGCAGGCGATCGCAGCGCAACGGAAACAGGGCGCCCTGCGGGTGCTGCGCCGCGTCGAATTCGCAATGGATCAGGCCTGCTGTGAAGGCGAGCAAGGTCAGCCGGAAATACTCTTGCGGCGATAGCCCCTGGTCCGCGCACAGGCCGCCCGCGATGGCCGCTACATTCATCCCCATGCGATGACGCTTGAGAATGTCCGCCACCTCGAATGCCAACACGGTATGCACTCCGCCCCACAGGCCGAGCCGGCGCGCCAGGCGCTCGGCCGGGGCCAGCCGCTCGTCGACGCTGCGCAGGGGCCGGCCGTAGCCCGGCACGCCGCGGTGGGTCTTCAGTTCGCGGGCGACAAAATCCTCCAGCCGTTCGCCACCGTCGCGCGCCACGCGCGCCCGCTGCAGGAAATCGAACACACCGATCATCGGCCGCTGGCCGTAGATGGTGGCATCGGTCACCGCAATTGCAGCGCCCAGCGACAGCCCCGGCGTGCTGCGCACGCTGCCGCCCAGGGCCGCCACGCGGTTGTTCCAGATGCGCGGCTCGGGGTAGCTGGCGGAGATTTTCCACAGACCCTGGAACAGTTCGAGCTGGGCGGGGCTGAAGCGCCGACCGGTGATGCCGTACATCAGCAGGTCCATCCAGCTCAGGTCTTCGAGCGCGTTGAGCAGGTCGTGGCCGCGAAATGTCACTGTCCCGTCGGCCACCGACACGGCGCCAAGTTCCGTCGGCCAGTGGTCCTCATATTGGTGCAGTATTGAATCCGAAGTGTTCATTGGCCGGGCAGTGACTGTTGTCGGAGCGCCTTCAGGCGCGAACGCCCTTTAGCGGTGCTGGCCGGGGCGCGGGAAGATTCGTGGCTGAAGCTCCCGCAAACGGACGGCCTTCTTGTAGGGGCGGGCCATGCCCGCGACCGCAGCGGTGAGCCGTGGCGAACCGGGGTGACCGGTTGGAATGTCCCCGTTGCCGGGGGTATTGCGATCGCGGCCATGGGCCGCTCCTACAGCCGATCCTGTCGCATTTCCCACCGTACCGATGGTCATCCGGGTCGAATTGCTTGCGGCGTTGATGCTCACGCTTCCGGTGTATCGGCACCTGGCCCCACATACTTGACCGCGCCGTGAAAAAACGGAAAGCGCCGAAAGCCGTATTCCTTTTGCTCCAGCGCGTGGACGGCCGCGCCCGGCAGGCGCAGCAGCAGGTACAGCATCTCGCCTTGTTCAGCACCGAGGCCAAGATCGCGGCAGGCGGCGGCGGCGACGCCGGACAATGCGAGTGGGACACCGGCAGCGTTTTGGAGCGCCTCCCGGTGGGTGGCGAGCCAGGGCAGGTGGGGGCCGGCAGCAATGGCTGCCAGCGCTGCCAGCGTTTGCAGCACCGGTGTTGCGCAGCTTGCGCCGTGCGGGTCGAAGCCTGGCGCGTGTTCCATCGGGGTCCAGATGTCGGCGCGCTCGGGTTGTGGCGGATCGGCCAGGAACGACTGCCAGGCCGCCACATCGCAGCCCAGCCGTTGCCAGGCTTCCATCGCGACTCGCACTTCGTGTCCGCCGCCAAGGTTGCCGGCACCGACGCCCAGTGCCGCCATCAGTGCCGCAGCGGCGGGTGAGCCACCCACGCCGGCGCACATGGCGGCATGCACGCTCGCTTCCCTGGGGCCGGGATTGGCCAGTGCGATGGCCAGGCGCTCCAGAAGTGCCGCCTGCGTTGGTGTCGGGCGCTCGCCGGCAAAAAGCAGGTACAGGTACTCGACGAAACTCGCCTTGCTCAGCAGTTCGCCATAAACGTCATAGCCGCGGCAGTAACAGGCGGCGGCGGCGAAGGGGTTGTCTATTTCGGGTTGTTCATTCCAGATATGGCTGTGAATAACTTCTGCCTTCCCGGTCAAGGAACTGTCTCCAAAGCCTTCATTCGTCCGCCTAGCGGTAATACTTCCTCCGGATCGATGAGTATGTCCAAAAGGTAAGGGCGGCGCTGTCCACAAATTGCATCGAAGTTCACCGCACGGAGATCCTCCGGGCTGCGAATTCGACATGCCTCTATACCCATGGCGGACGCCATAGCGGCGAAGTCGATGTCCGGGAGTTCAAAGCCGACGCGTTCAGCGCCGGCCAGACGCTGTCCGTGTTTGACTGTCCCAAGTCCACGGTCGTTGAGTACCGCAAATATCACTGTGAGCCGATGTTGTAACGCAACAGTTATTTCCTGGCCATTCATTAGCATGCTGCCATCGCCGGTCAAAACGACGACGGGCATGTCGGGGCTGCCGAGCGCTGTTCCGATGCCGGCACCCAGTCCCCAGCCCATAGAGCCGAATTCACCCGGACAACGATAAAGACTTTCCCACATGCGTCGTTGATCCGCGCGTCGGCGGGGTAAGTCGCTGCGGTCGTTAGCCGCGCTGCCAGAAGTTTGGCGTCGGTCGCTTGCCAGCCGGCGTTCAGATCCACGACGGTCCGGCACGTGCAAATAGTGTATTGCCCAGAAGTTGGCACCAGTGGCATCTGCGACGAAACGCGTGCCCGGAGGGAGGAGATATGGCAGGTCACGCATGACACGTTGCGGTTTTATCGGGGTGGCGTCAGAGTTGTATTTTTCGGGTTCGTCCAGAACGCAATTGGGCTTTGTGCGAAGTGAAACATCTGTTACAGGTACGTGGGAGTAAGCCAATACGGGTTTTGGGCGATGTGTGCCCGCATGGCTATCAACCGGCAAGTCGGTATTACCGTGCGATTCAGCGGGGGCCAGTTGGTGGGCGAATTTTTCGAGTTGTTCGAATACCTGCCCCGGACTGCTATGCACGTGCAATTGAGACATTGGCGAGCCAGAAAAATGTTCGGCGTTGGCGTCGATATGTATCAGTCGGGAGTTTAACAGCGCTGGGCTGTTCCAGTTGGCGGTGGCGAATTCCCCCAGGCTGGTGCCCACAGCGACAATACAATCCACAGCTGGATCGCTCAGTGCGGTAACGGCACTGCCGTGTCCAGCCATGCCAATAACACCCCGAAACTGTCGGTGGTAAGGGCTGATTAGGCCCTTGCCGAAAGGTGTTGCGACGACGATTGCATCCAATTCCAAGGCGAGAGAAAGGATACGTCCCACAGTCCCTCGGGCACCTTCGCCTAGTACGAAAGCAATCCTGCGCGCTGTGGATATTTTCTGCCAAAGTAGCGAAATGGCTGTTTCGTCCACCAACTCGCGTTTTCTTATCAACCCGGCTAGGTCGTTGAATAACACGGGCTTGTGCGCCGACGCACGAGTCACGTCAAGTGGCAGGCTCAGATGCACAGCCCCGCCTGGCTCGCGAAAGGCCGCCAGAACGGCGCTCATCAGCTTGTATTCGAGTTGCTTCGGATGTGAAACAAGGCTGTTATAACGGGTGAAGTGCTTGTATATGCCGACAGTGTCAACGGCCGTGCAGCTCGATTCCTGCAGTCCGCCACGCCCGAAATTTTCGAGCCGGGTCTGGGCAGTTATTGCGAGTAGCGGAATGCCATCCTGATAGGCGCTTGCCACCCCGGTAATCATATTGGTAGCCCCCGGCCCGGTGGTGGCAAAGCACACACCGAGTTTCCTGGTTTCGCGGGCATAGCCGTCAGCCATGAAGGCTGCGCCGGATTCGTGGCGGGCGACCACCAGCTGGGGTCCGCCGCGGCGCATGCCGCGGGCGATGGCGTTGACCAGCGGTTCTATTGCGCCGCCGGGTACGCCAAATACGTACTCGACGCCGATTTGCTGCAGGTAGTGGACGATCAGGTCGCCCCCTTCGAAGGGGGTTTCAGCCGGAAGTGGACTGCCGGCCTTCGCTGGTTCATCCCTGTCCTTCAAACGCATGTATACCTCCCGCAAGCAGCCCCTCGACAGCCTTGAGACACCTTACATTAAAACTTGCTAATAAAGTCCTATGGTTACAGCGGATCGCTGATTTTTTTGTTCAACTGCAGGTGTCCGGTGGTGAGACGGTCGGGGCCGGCCGGTGTTGCACGCCGACCGGGCTCCGGATTCCGTGGATTGATGTTCAGGTTCGGCCATCACAGGTCATCGCAAGAAGCCGGTAGCCGTCGGGTCTGCGGCTCATTGTCTCGCGGGCTTGCTCGGGCCACGTGCGCTGGTCCGCGATGGGTGAATTTGGCCATTCCCTCATCGGCGAGCGGCTGCACCGAAATCCTAAACGCCTGGCACGTGCGCTGTACCCTGGCGCGATTCCAGGTCTTGCCAGCGGCCAAAGGCGCGCTCCAGAGCGGTCTCCAGCTCGGTCAGTGCTCGCTGGGCGGAGCGCTGGGCGTCGACGGGTTGCAGGTAGAAGTCCGCGGCGGCCATGTGCTGGTGCGCGGTGGCGATGCGGATCTCCAGCTTTTCGATGTCCTGCGGCAGGCGTTTGAGCTCCCGCTGCTCGGTTTGGGTCAGGCCCTGCGCTGGCGGCTTGGCCTGAGCAGGGGCGGGTGCGGTCGTCTTGGCCGCCGCGCGCAACGGAGTGGTTTCGGCCCGCCGCTGGCGCAGCCAGTCGTCGTAGTCGCCGACGTAGTGGCGAAAGCCGCGTTCGCCCTCGTGCACCAGCAGGCCGTCGACCACTTCGTTGACGAAGGCGCGGTCGTGCGACACCAGGATCACCGTGCCGGGGTAGTTCAGGATCAGGCTCTCGAGCAGTTCCAGCGTCTCCACGTCCAGGTCGTTGGTCGGTTCGTCCAGCACCAGCACGTTGGACGGCTTGGCGAACAGCCGCGCCAGCAGCAGGCGGTTACGCTCGCCGCCGGACAGCAGCTTGACCGCCGTGCGGGCGCGGTCGGGCGTGAACAAAAAGGCCTTCAGGTACCCCAGTACGTGCACCGGGTGGCCGTTGAAGTCGATGCGCTCGGTGCCCTCGGCCACGCTCCAGATGGCGTCGCGTTCCAGGTCGAGCTGCTCGCGGTTCTGGTCGAAGTAGGCGATTTGCAGGTTCTCGGCGCGGACCAGCGTGCCGCCGTCGGGCGCGCGCTGGCCGAGCAGCACTTGCAGCAGCGTGGTCTTGCCGCAGCCGTTGGGGCCCATGACGCCCAGCACCTGACCGCGTTGCAGTTTGAAGCTGAAATCGCGCAGCACCGTGGTGCCGGCAATGGACGCGTTGACGTGCAGCGCCTCCAGCACGCGCTTGCTGGACTGTTCACCAAATTGCGCCTTGATTTCGGCCCGCTGTTCGTACGTGCGCCGGCTGGCGGCCTGTTCGCGCAGGTCGTCGAGCGCCCGCACGCGGCCCATGTTGCGCGTGCCGCGGGCTTTCACACCCTGGCGCAGCCAGGCTTCTTCCTCGGCCAGTTTTTTGTCGAAGTTCCGGTTGGCGGCCGCTTCCGCGGTCAGGGCCTCCGCCTTGCGGCGCCGAAAATCGGCGTAGCGTCCCGGCCAGCTGTGCAGCGCGCCGCGGTCGACCTCGACGATGCGGGTGGCGATGCGGTCCAGGAACGCCCGGTCGTGGCTGATGAACACCAGCGCCAGTGGTGCGCCGAGCAGGAATTCTTCCAGCCAGGTGACGCCGGCAATGTCCAGATGGTTGGTGGGCTCGTCCAGCAGCAGCAAATCGGGCTGGCTCACCAGCGCCCGCGCCAGCAGCACGCGCCGTTTCATGCCGCCCGACAGCTGGGTGAATTCGGCCTCGGCCGGCAGGGCCATGCGCGTGAGCAGCGAATCGACCTCGACGCCCGCGCTCCACCCTGCGGCCGCTTCGAGCGCATGGGACAGACTGTCCAGGGCTGTCTGGTCGGCGCCAGCCGCAAGCGCCGCGTGGTATTGGTCCAGCAACTGCCCGCGCGCACCCAGGCCGGCGCTGACCACGGAATAGATGCTGCCGCTGATGTCGCGCGGCACGTCCTGCGGTAACTGAGCGACGCGCAGGCCATCGCGGCGCTCCACGCTGCCCGCGTCGGGCGACAGCGTGCCGGCCAGCAGTTTCAGCAGGGTCGACTTGCCGGCGCCATTGCGGCCCACCAGGCACACCCGTTCGCCCTCGTCCACCACCAGGTTGACCCGCTCCAGAACCGGGTCGTGGGTGTAATGGACGGTGGCATCGCGCAGCGTGATCAGCATGGCCGGTGAACGATCATTCGGTTGGGCTTGTTTGGCGCCGGCATCTGCGTCAGCATTGGGCACTGCCCGTTCCGAGGAAGGAGAGCGCGATGGCGTTGCCGCACGAATTTGGCGATCTTGAGCAATGGGTTGCCGACTGGGCCATTGGTGAGGAGGCGGCGCGTAACCGCAAGCGCCTGGCGTCCTCCATGGGTCAGCTGCAGGCGTACTACGACGCGCTGTTGCCGCGCATGGACGCCATTATCCCGCACCTGAACCAGTATTCCCTGCACGCGCTGGCGCCGGCCGAGCAGACGCTGCTCGATCTGGCACTGATGTTCATGGAGGCGGCGCCGGCGGTGGAGATTTACAGGCACCCGGACGTGCCGTGGGGCTTTGTTGCCGAGCGTTTTCACATTCTGCCCGCGTGAGTGGGCCCGCGTTACCCGTGGCTCGTGGCTGTCAGGCTGGAGGAACAACGTCATGAACAAGCCCGATTTCGACACCCTGCATCCGTATGTGCGCCAGTATTCGGACCTTGGCACCGGACCCGTGCCGGTGGCGCCGGTCGTGTCGCCGGAATATTTCGAGCGCGAGCGCGAAACCATTTTCAGGAAAATCTGGCTGAACCTGGGCCGGGTGGAGGACATCCCGAACCCCGGCGACTACGTGGTCAGGGACATCGCCATCCTGAAGGCGTCGATCATCCTGGTGCGCGGCGACGACGGCCAGGTGCGCGCCTTTCACAACGTGTGCCGGCACCGCGGCAACCAGTTGGTGCAGGGCAGCGGCAACGCCAGGGGTTTCGCCTGCGGCTTCCACGGCTGGACTTACGACACGCAGGGCCAGTGCGTGTTCGTGCCGGACGAGGAGGTGTTCTTCAATCTTGACCGCGGCCAGGTGGGCCTGTCGCCGGTGCGCTGCGAGACCTTCGCCGGGTTCGTGTTCGTCACGGTCAATCCGGCCGCCCCGCCGCTGGCGCAGTACCTGGGCGGCTTTGGCGAGCAGATCGGCGATTTCCCGTTCCACACCATGCGCCGCATGCACACGCTCAAGGCCGACGTGAACTGCAACTGGAAGGTGTTCATCGACGCCTTCCAGGAGTCCTACCACGGCCGCTTCGTGCACCGCCTGACCGCCGCCGCGGCCGGATGTGTGGAGGACGATCCCTACGCCCACTTGACCTCGGTGCGCCTGTACGGCCCACACCGCTCGGCCTCGGTACCGTTCAATCCGGGCTACCAGCCGACGCCGGCCGAGGCGCTGTCGTTCAAGTACGCGCAGTCGCTGTGGCTGCACGAGGGCAACAGCGGCGCGCAGCGCACGCCGGGCACCAACCCGGCCGGTCATCCGAACTGGCTGTTCGACATCAACGTGTGTTTTCCGAATTTCTTCGTCGACGTGTCCAACAGCTGGTTCTTCACCTACCACTTCTGGCCGGTGGCGGTGGACCGCACGCACTGGGAATACAACTTCTACATGTTGCCGCCGGCCAACGCGGGCGAACGCATCAGCCGCGAGTACTCCAAGCTGTACCTGCGCGACCTGCTGCGCGAGGATCTGTCGACCGTTGAGACCACGCAGGCGGGCCTGGCCTCCGGTGCCATCGAGCACATGATCCTGTCCGACCAGGAAGTCGCCGTGCGTCACCAGTACAAGGTGGTGGATGACATGGTCAACGGCCGCTGGCGCGGCTAGCCGACGCCGTTTGCCCGGCGGGTACTCAGCCCGCCGGGCCCAGCTGGTCGACGCGCAGGGACAGATCGACTGCGTGCACGTGCTTGGTGAGTGAGCCTACCGAGATGAAATCCACCCCGGTGGCGGCGATGGCGTGCAGGCCCTCGATGCCGACGCCGCCGCTGGCTTCCAGCACGGCCTTGTCGGCGGCGAGTCTTACCGCGTCGCGCATCAGCTCCAGCGAGAAATTGTCCAGCAGGATTTTTTTGACACCCACGGCGAGCGCCGAGCGGAGTTGATCGAGGCTCTCCACCTCCACTTCGACCGGCGTGTTGGGCGGCGCGAGGCGACGGGCGGCCTCGATGGCGGCGGTGATCGAACCGGCCAGCGCGATGTGGTTTTCCTTGATCAGGATGGCGTCGTAAAGACCCTTGCGGTGGTTCAGCGCACCGCCGCAGTAGACCGCGTATTTCTGCGCCAGGCGCAGGCCCGGCAGGGTCTTGCGGGTGTCGAGCAGCTTGGTGTGCATGCCGGCAATGGCCGCCACGTACGCGCGCGTGGTGGTGGCGGTGCCCGACAGCGTCTGCAGGAAATTGAGCGCGCAGCGCTCGCCGGTGAGGATGGCGCGCGCCGGGCCGCGCACCTGGCACAGCGTCTGTCCGGCGGCAAGGTCGTAGCCGTCGCGCATCTGCCATGTGATTTCGACGCGCGGATCGAGCGCCTGAAACACCGCATCGAACCAGGCCTGGCCGCACAGCACGGCCTGGTCGCGACACACGACGCGGGCAATCGCCTGGACGTTCTCGGGGATCAGGGCTGCCGTCAGGTCGCCGCTGCCGACGTCTTCTTCCAGCGCGGCGCGGACCTGGGCCGGGATGGCCGCGAGGGTGTTGGCATCAGGATGCATGGGCAGCTCCGCCGACTAGCAGGGCGCCCATTATCACGCCAGCCGCGAGTTTTGCCGGGTCGGGCAGGCGGCACAGCGGGGGAACCGCCGTGCCGCCGCCCGGACTGCGGTTTACGGCTTGACGCCGCCGACGGCAGCCTGCACCAGCGAGAAGAACACGTCGGTGTTGTCGATCACCCCACCGAACAGACTGGCGCCGCGACCATAGGCCGACAGCGGGATGTCGGATGCGGTGTGTGCCGCGGTGGTGCCGGTCAACTGACCGGTGATCAGATAGCCGCCGGCCTGGTCGCGCAGCGGCCGCCCCAGAGACGCGACCTGGCCATCGTTGGTGTTGATGGCCGGGTGTCCGGACAGGGGGGCGACGCCGTCGAGTGGCTGCTGCGTGTCATGCGCCGGCTGGGCGTTGGTGCGCCAGTCCTCGTAGCGGTCTGCGTTGGCGCCGTAGCCGATCAGCATCTTGTAGTCGATGTCGGTCGTGGCCGGATAGCCATCGGCCTGGATCGTGTAACGGGGGAACTTGGCGGCATCGTACTGGCCCACGACCTGCTGCAGCCCGCTGCCGGTCTTGGTTTGCAGCACGGCGTCGGTGACGGTGGAGGCGCCGATGATGGCGGCACCCGAGCATTCGTGGTCGGCGGTGATGATGACCAGCGTGTCCGCATGGGTCCTGGCGTAGTCCTGGGCGACCCGGATTGCCCGGTCGAACTCGATGGTGTCCAGCATCCAGCGTTCGGAGTCCATGTTGTGCGCCTGCTTGTCGATGGACGCGCCCTCGGCCATCAGGACAAAGCCGTTCGGGCTGTTGGCGTCCAGCACCTGCAGCGCCCTGGCGGTCATCTCGTCCAGCATCGGCTGGTCGGGGAAGCCGTAGTCGTTGACGACGGTGCTGGTGCCGCGCCGGGCGGCAATCTTGTCGAGCGCCACGTTCATGTTGGAGTAGCTGAACAGGCCCAGCAGCTTGCCACCCGCCGCGCCGTCCATCTCGGTCTTGTCGGCGGCATAGGTCCAGCCGGCGGCGGTGAAGTCGGCGATCAGGTCGCGGGCCGGATCCTTGGCCCCGGCCGGCACGCCCCAGCTACTGGTCAAGTCAGCCGGCAGCACGTAATCGGAACTCGCACTGCGCGCCGAGCCCGGCGTACCGGCGGGCAGGAACCACTTGCGCCCGCCGCCCATCAGCACGATCAGGCCGGACTTGTCGGCTTCGTCCAGGTACTGGTCGACGATCCCGGAGCCAGCGCCGCGATTGGCCGTATGCACGGCGTTGGCGGCCGGAGTGGCATCGAAGACATCGGCGGTGGTCACCAGCCCGAGTGTCTTGCCCTGCGTGCGGTGCAGGTATTCCGACAGGTACTCGACGCGGGGATTGTCGAAGGCGTCCGTCGTGTCGTCCGGGAACACGCCTTCCTGGTTGTTGGCCTGCTTGTTGCCATCGACGTAGCTGGCCATGCCGGGTGAGGAATCGGTGACGATCGAGTTCAGCGAAGCAGTCTTGACCATGGCCACGTTCGGGAAGGTGTCCATCGCCAGCGGGCTTCGGGCTTTGCCCTGCGTGTAGCCACTCAGCATGATGCGGGCCGCTGTGCGGTGGGCGGCGCCCATGCCGTCACCCAGCATGATGATGATGTTCTTGACCTTGCGGCCGCCTGGCGTGATAGCGCGCACTTCGAAGTTGCCGCTGGCGCTGATCGTGTCGCCGTTGGCCTGGGTGGCAGTGACGGTCAGGGTGTGCACGCCCGGCGCCATGCTGGCGTAGGCGCGGCGCGAGGCGACGACCGAAGCGGGCGCAAGACCGCCGACCAGGCCGCTGGTGGTGAGTGTCACCGCGCCCGGCACCGGCTCGCCATCGACAGCGAACTTCGCTGCCGTGACGGCCACCCCGTCGCTGGGCTGGATGGTGGCCTGCAGGTCAAAGCGTTGACCGGGCGCAAAGGTGGCGATCATCGGCTCAGCCTGGCCACTGCTGAACAGCTCGCTGGGTGGCGTCAGGCGTGTGACCTGACCGGCGGCCAGGGCATTGCCGGCGGCCAATGCCGCCAGGACGGCCACGCTCAAGCGCGACGGACGCAGGATGGTCGGCGTGGGACGAGGGTTACGCTTCATGTCTGGAATCTCCCTTCGGGTGGTATGGAAAAGGATCGAAGTAAAGCCACTCGGTTTCGGGGGTCAGTGGCCGTAGCGCGCCTTCGTTGCCGCGGCGGCGGTTTGAGCGCCGGCCAGCGGTTGGTCAAGACGCAGGCGCACGAACGACACGCGCCCGTTGGCCTCGTCCTGGTTGCCGACGTCGAGCGTGCCGCTGACCACCAGCAAGCCGGGCTGATGCGACACCAGCTTGTCGGCGTCAGCGGGCGCCATGTGCACGTACAGCGTGGCGGGTGGCAGGTCGTCGGCCGGGCCGTCGGCCACTTCGGCCAGCGTTACCGGCCGCGCGGCGAGCATGAAAAGCCCCGGCGTGGGTTCTTCTTCGCTCACCACGTAACCCAGCACGCGCACCCGTTGCCCGACCAGGGCCAGCAGTCGCGCGGTCGGTTCAAGACCGGTCCGGCCCACCGGCAGGCGCAGGAACTCCTCGAAGCGCAGGTCGGTCACGCCGGGCGGGGCCGGCGGCAGTCCGGGGCGTTCATCGGTTGCCGCGAATGCCGGCAAGGCCAGCAGCAGCAGGGCGCCGAGCGTTGCGGGCAGGTTCTGAATGCGTTTCGTCACGCGACTGTTCCGATGTCCGAGGTCTGGGAAACAGCTTAGCCAGCCGGTATTGCAGTTCCGTGGCATGCCGGGGTCAGGACGGTTGCAGCTGTCCGGCTTGATCGTGCTCAGGGTGGCCAGCGCCAGCGTGCTTGAACCGGGCCGCGGGATGCCCCACCTTGCGTGTCAGATGCGCCGTATCGGCGCGGCATGGAGATCGATCAATGCGTATGGACAAACTCACCAGCCAGTTCCAGAAGGCGCTGGCGGATGCACAAAGCCTGGCGCTGGGCCGGGATCACCAGTTCATCGAGCCGCTGCACCTGCTCAGCGCCATGCTGGCGCAGGACGGCGCGGGCGTCGGCTCGTTGCTGGCGCGGGCCGGGGTGGCGGTGGACCGCCTGCGGGCCGATCTTGGCAAGGCGCTGGACCGCCTGCCGCGGGTGGAAGGCACCGGTGGCGACGTGCAGCTGTCGCAGGCGCTCGGCCGGCTGCTGAACCTGGCCGACAAGTACGCCCAGAAGCGTGGTGACGACTACATCGCGAGCGAAATGTTCCTGCTGGCTGCGGTGGAGGACACGGGCGAGCTGGGCAGTCTGCTCAAGGCCGCCGGTGCCACCCGCCAGGCCATCGAGCAGGCCGTCGATGCCGCCCGTGCGGGCGAGAAAGTCACCAGCGAGAACGCCGAGGAAAGCCGCGGCGCGCTCGACAAATACACCATCGACCTGACCGAGCGCGCCCGCCAGGGCAAGCTCGATCCGGTGATCGGCCGCGACGAGGAAATCCGCCGCGCCATCCAGGTGCTGCAACGCCGCACCAAGAACAACCCGGTGCTGATCGGCGAGCCGGGCGTGGGCAAGACCGCCATCGTCGAGGGCCTGGCCCAGCGCATCATCAACGGCGAGGTGCCCGAGGGGCTCAAGGACAAGCGCGTGCTGTCGCTGGACATGGGCGCGCTGATCGCCGGCGCCAAGTTCCGCGGCGAGTTCGAGGAGCGCCTCAAGGCGGTGCTCAACGAACTGTCCAAACAGGAAGGCCAGATCATCCTGTTCATCGACGAGATTCACACCATGGTCGGCGCCGGCAAGGCCGAGGGCTCCATGGACGCCGGCAACATGCTAAAGCCCGCCCTCGCCCGCGGCGAACTGCACTGCGTGGGCGCCACCACGCTGGACGAATACCGCAAGTACATCGAGAAGGACGCCGCGCTCGAACGGCGCTTCCAGCAGGTGTTCGTGGATGAACCCAGCGTCGAGGACACCATCGCCATCCTGCGGGGCCTCAAGGAGCGCTACGAGGTTCACCACGGCGTGGAAATCACGGACCCGGCCATCGTTGCCGCGGCCACGCTCTCGCACCGTTACATCTCTGGCCGCAAGCTGCCCGACAAGGCGATCGACCTGATCGACGAGGCCGGCAGCCGCATCCGCATGGAAATCGACTCCAAGCCGGAAGTCATGGACCGCCTGGACCGGCGTCTGATCCAGCTCAAGATGGAGCGCCTGGCGCTTGAGAAAGAATCCGACGAGGCCTCGCGCAAGCGTCTGGCGACCATCGACGAGGAAATCACCCGCCTGTCGCGCGAGTATGCTGACCTCGAAGAAATCTGGCGTGCCGAGAAGGCGGCCGTGGGCGGTACGCAGTCGATCAAGGAAGAACTCGACCGCCTGAACCAGGAGTTCGAGACCGCGCGCCGGGCCGGCAACCTGGAGCGGGCCGCCGAGATCCAGTACGGCCGTATTCCGGAACTCAAGCACCAACTCGAAAACGCCGCCCAGGCAGAACATGGCCCGCGCAAGCTGCTGCGCAGCGAAGTGACCGAGCAGGAAATCGCCGAGGTCATCTCGCGCTGGACCGGTATTCCGGTCAGCAAGATGCTGGAAGGCGAGCGCGAGAAGCTGCTGCACATCGAGGACGCCCTGCACGAGCGCGTGGTGGGCCAGGACGAGGCGGTGCGCGCAGTGGCCGACGCCGTGCGCCGCTCGCGGGCGGGACTGACCGCGCACGAGCGGCCGATCGGCTCGTTCCTGTTCCTGGGTCCGACCGGTGTCGGCAAGACCGAGCTGTGCAAGGCGCTGGCTGGATACCTGTTCGATTCCGAGCAGGCCATGGTGCGCATCGACATGTCCGAGTACATGGAGCAGCACTCGGTGGCACGCCTGATCGGCGCCCCGCCGGGGTACGTGGGCTACGAGGAAGGCGGCCAGCTCACCGAGCGGGTGCGGCGGCGGCCGTACTGCGTGATCCTGCTCGACGAGATCGAGAAGGCGCACCGTGACGTGTTCAACGTGCTGCTGCAGGTGCTCGACGACGGCCGCCTGACCGACGGCCACGGCCGCACCGTCGACTTTCGAAACACCATCGTGGTCATGACCTCGAACCTGGGCTCGGACCGCATCCAGGAGATGGCGGGGCAGCCCTACGAGGCTGTCAAGGCGGCGGTGATGGACGTGCTGCGCCACCAGTTCCGGCCGGAGTTCATCAACCGCATCGACGAGACGGTGGTGTTCCACGCGCTGGGCCGCGAGCAGCTGCGCCGGATCGTCGACATCCAGATCGGCGCCCTGCGGGCGCGCCTGGCGGAACGCGACATGAGCATCCACTTCACCGACCAGGCGCTCGACTGGCTCGCCAGCGTTGGTTTCGATCCCGTTTACGGCGCCCGGCCGCTCAAGCGCGCCATCCAGCAGCACGTGGAAAATGCGCTGGCACGGGACCTGCTGGGCGGCAAGCTGGCGGACGGGGATGTCATCCGGGTCGACGTGTCCGGCGAGGGGCTGGTGTTCGGCGCAGCTGCAGTGGCCTGATTGCCGGCCAATCGGGCACGGCGCCAGCCTCTGCTAAGCTGGCGGCCCCGCCGTGGTGGTGGGGCCGCGTTGCCCGGGAGGGGGGACGCGAGGTGTCCGGATCACACCCAGGAGTGCGCATGAGTAACAAGCCTTTGATCATCCTGTCGGCGTTGGCCTGTCTGGCGTTGGCTGGCTGCGGCGAGAAGGGGCCGGCCGAGCAGGCGGGCGCCAAGGTAGACCAGGCCGTCGAGAAGGCTGCCGACGCGGTCGAGCAGACCGGCGACAAGGCCAAGGAAACAGCGGAAAAAGCCGCTGGCGCTGTCGACGAAGCGGCCGACAAGGCCGCGGATACCGCCGAAGACGCAGCCGACAAGGCGTCGGATGCAGTCGACGACATGAAAAAGGACGACGCGGCCGAGTAAGGCGCGCCGTTCTTGCGTGGCGGCGCCGGGTCAACCGGCGCCGCGCGTTTTATCGGGAGGCAGGCCGGACCGCGGTCAGCTTTCGGCAGCGAATTCGATCGGTGCCGACCAGATGGCGAGCACCACACAGCCCTCGTCGCTCACCACCGCATGGTGGCTGCCGGGTGGACTTGCCAGCAGCGTGCCGGCCCGGTAGTGGCCGTCACCGTCGCGCTGCGAGCCTCGCAACACCAGAATGTGTTCGTAGTCGGTATGGGTGTGAGTGGGCACGCTGGCCCCCGGCGCATACCGAAGCAGCGCCGCCGCCGGACCGACGCCCGGTGTGCCGTACAGGGCGTGGAACTGCACCCCCGGGCGCAACGTCTCCCAGTCGAGTCGGTCCGGTTCGGCAGCGCACTGCAGCAGGTCGGCAAACGCCAGCGACTGCGCTGTCACGCGCGCAGGCCGTCGAGCAGCGCCGCCGATTCGGCCACCGCTCCGAACACCCCACCTTGCATCTTGATCATCTTGAGTGCCGCCAGGTGATTGCCGTGATCCGTCGCCCCGCAGCAGTCTGCCAGCAACAGGCACTCGAAGCCACGGTCGTTGGCCTCGCGCATGGTGGTGTGCACGCACACGTCGGTGGTGATGCCGGTCAGCACCAGGTTGCGGATGCCCCGCACATGCAGCAGCAGTTCAAGATCGGTGGCGCAGAAGCTGCCCTTGCCCGGCTTGTCGATGATGGGCTCGCCGGGCAGCGGCGCCAGTTCCGGGATGATTTCCCAGCCCGGTTCGCCGCGCACCAGAATCTTGCCGCAGGGTCCGGCATCGCCAATGCCTGCGCCGATGCGCCGTGAGCGCCAGCGCTTGTTGGCCGGCAGGTCGGCGAGATCCGGCCGGTGCCCCTCGCGGGTGTGCAAGACGTGATAGCCGCCGGCCCGAAACGCCGCCAGCACGGCGCGGATCGGCTCGATCGGCGCGCGCGTGAGCGAGATGTCGTAGCCCATGGTGTCGACATAGCCGCCCGGGCCGCAGAAGTCGATCTGCATGTCGATGATGATCAGCGCCGTGTTTTGCGGGCGCAGGTCGCCATCGAATGGCCAGGGATAAGGATCGGCGTCCAGCAAGCGTTCTGGCATCGTGGCGATTCTCGATTGAGGTGAGGGCGATGGGTGGCCGTGTCGCCCGGGCGACAGGCAAGCAATTTTCGTGCAATGGACTCAACGGCTTGCCAGCCAGGCGCGCCAGCCGCCCAGCGCCGTGATGTCCCGCGCGCCAGCTGTTGCATGGCCTTCGCACAGGAAGCCTTTTACCCAGCGGCCGTCGGCCAGTTGAACGCTGCCGATGGCAAGCGGTGCCGGCACGCCGGCGACAAAGGGGCCGACCGCGGCCAGCGGCAGGGTCCAGACTTCGACTTCGATGCTCGCACCGGCCGCGTCCCGCACCAGGCCGGGGCGCGGCGGCGAGAAGCCTGCCAGTGCGTACAGGCGGTACTCAGGCGCGGTCCGGGTCCGCTCCTGCAGCCGGGCGCCCAGGGTGGTCAGTTCGCCGTTCAGCGGCAGGCCGTGCATGTGGCCACCGCAGACGGCGATGGGGAACAGGGCTTCGCTCTGTGAGGCGTCAGCCAGCGGCGGCGTACCGGCGAGCGGCAGGCCGGTGGCGCCAAGCGTTTCGCTGAGCGCCCGGTGCAGCCGGTCGGCCAGCGTCAGCAGCGCGCGATCGTTGCCGGCTGGTGCCTGCAGGGTGACGCCAAACGGCAGGCCAGAGGACAGGAATCCACACGGCACGGCCACCGCACACAGGTCCAGCAGGTTCATGTGGTTGGTGTAGTAGCCCAGATTCGTGTTCAGGCCGACCGGATCGGCGAGCACCGCGGCGCGGCTATAGGCGGTGCCGATGGTGGGCGTGACCAGGACGTCGATGGCATCCCACACCGGACGCAGGGCCTGGCGCAGGGCGTGCAGGCGGTACTGGGCGGCGAAGACGTCATCGGCGCTGTAGCCGCCGCCGCCCTGGATGATGCCGCGCACCACCGGCAGCAGCGCCTCGGGCTGGGCAGCCAGGAACTCGCCGATTGCCAGATGACGCTCGGCCAGCCAGGGCCCGTCATAGAGCAGCCGGGCGGCTTCGCGAAACGGCGTGTAATCAACGTCCACTGCCTGGCCGCCCAGGGCGGCGAGCGTGTCCAGGGTCCGCTCGAAGGCCGCGGCGCTCGCGCCATCGCCAAAAAACTCGCGCTGGGCCGGCAGCGGCACGCCAACGCGCAGCGGGGCTGCGGTCGGCGGGGCGGCCGGGAATACGCGCGAGAACGGGTCCAGCGCATCGAAACCGGCGATCACGTGCAGCACCGCCTGGGCATCGGCGGCGGTCAGCGCGAACACCGACACGCAGTCCAGAGACCGGCAGGCCGGCAGCACACCGCGGGCGCTGACCAGGCCAGGGCTAGGTTTCAGGCCGACCAGATTGCCAAGGGCCGCCGGCACCCGGCCCGAGCCGGCGGTGTCCGTGCCCAGCGCAAAGCTGACCAGGCCGTGGGCCACCGCCAGTGCCGAGCCGGAGCTCGACCCGCCGCAGATGTAGTCGGCATCGAAGGCGTTGGCGGGCTCGCCATAGGGCGTGCGGGTGCCGCTCAGGCCGGTGGCGAACTGGTCGAGATTGGTCTTGCCGACCAGGATGGCGCCTGCATCCAGCAGGCGCTGCACAGCCGCTGCCGTTGCGTCAGGCGTGTAGGCAAAGGCCGGACAGGCGGCGGTGGTTGGCAGGCCGGCGACATCGATGTTGTCCTTGACCGCGAACGGGATGCCGTAAAGCGGCAAGGTCGCACCAGCGCCTTCTTTTTCCAGTGCCGCCGCGCGGGCGTGCAGGGCGGCATCCGAAACCCGGCTGATCCAGATGGCCCGCTGCGGCGCCGCGTCGAGCTGGCCGATCAGGTCTGCAACCAGCATCCGCGGCGACAGGCGCTTGCTGCGATAGGCCGATCGCAGGCCGTCGATATCCAATCCGATCAATGCCTGACCTCCGCCAGGGCGGACAGGCCCGAACGGTCGGACCTGTCGGCGCCCGCACCAGGGAAAGCACTCAGAAAATCCATTTCACCATGGCTTGGGGCACGTACTCGTTCATGCCGTCGATGCCGAACTTGTTTTGCCATATCTGGTATTCGACCCCCGCCTGAAACTTGCCGGCCCCGATGCCGGCCAGATCGCCCACGTCGACCAGCAGCCGCGGCGCCGTGATGATGTTGCGCTTCAGCGGATGCTCGCCCCACGCGTAATCGAAGAAGCCCTCGAACATCATCGGTATCGGGCCGATCTTGAACGGCATGCCCCAGGCCAGTGTCACCTGCTGACCGGTATCGATGCCGGACTTCTGATTGTTGCGGATGTACCAGTTGACCTGGAAGAACTGGAACATGGGCAGGTTCAGATCCACCGCCAGGCCGTACAGCCAGGTCTGCTTGACCGGTGATTCGGGTATTTCAAGCGTGGACGTGAACAGCACGTCCTTGACCAGGCCCCATGACAGTTCGTGGTCGAAGAAGATCTTGCCGATCGACAGCCGCGGTGAGATTTCCGAGTAATAGCTGCCATCCCCCTTGGTGGTGGTACCGAAGGCGTCGCCCTGGCCGTTCGGATTGGTGATGTCGACGAAGATGAAGTTGTCGCCGTATTTCCAGGCGTCGAAGTGCTCGATGGTGATGATGCTGGCCTCATCGGAGTGGCTGAAGCCGCCGTTGGGGTCGAAGTCGGCATAGCTGGTGCCGTGCAGGTACTGGATGTTGGTGGTGGCGAACAGCGCCGAACCGGCGTGCGCCGCCGGCAGCGCGCAGGCCGCGCCCAGCGCCAGCGCCAGCGTGGCGCTGCGGCGCAGCGGGGTTGTTGCGGGTCCGCCAACAGTGTTGTCAGTGGCGATGGCTGCATCAGCGTTTCGGTTCATGAAAAGGCTCCTGCGAAGGTTATTTGAATGCTTCGTTGTATGCAAATTGGTACGCGAAAGGTGATTGATTGATTGGTTTCCTCGTGGGCTAGGGGCTCAGTCGAGCGCTTCGATGGGGGTCGAGGCCAGGGTCGTCGCAGCGTGCGGCGCGGTCTGCCGGGCGCAGCCATAGAGCAACCCCGCTACCGCGAGGTAAGCCACCGCCACCGTCGGACTCTGGCCGATGCCGATGGCCTCACCGTGCATGAAGCCGAAGAAGGTCAGTACGCTGCCGGCGCCGGCGAAGCCAGCCGCCCTGGCGAAGTTGCGATCGATGATGCAAGCGGTGATGCCGGCCAGAATCAGGCTGCCCAGGATTGCGCCGCCGCCCAACACCTCAAGCCCGTGATACAGCACGCCCGTGCCGGCCAGCTTGGCGTAGCCAACCGTCGCGGCGTTGGTGCCGGCGGCGCCCAGCGCGTTGTCGATCATCAGCTTGCCCCAGGCCGCCACCTGCGGCACCAGCGCCAGCATGATGGCCGGCGCATGCGCCTTGGGGGTCTCCTGAAAGGCCTGAGCACCGATCAGCATGCCGATGTAGAGCAGGATGGGCGAGATCGCCACCACCGGGATCAGCGCCATCAGCACCGCCACGATGCCAAACCAGGACAGCACCAGCACCATCACGCCGGTGGCGGCCGAGTAGCCGATGCGCCCACCGATGGCCTTCCAGCCCGGATGGCCGATGTAGACCGCATTGATGAACGGGTTGCCCAGCAGGCAGCCGATCAGGCTGACCACACCGTCGGCGGTCAGTACGCGCGTGGTCGGGAAGTGGTCGCCGCCGGCCTCGGCGCTTTCCACGTTGTCCATCGCCTCGACCAGGTCGTAGATGCCAAACGGGATGGCGGTGACCAGAATCACGCTCAGATACTCGAAGCCACCGAACACGTGACCAATGGCCGGCATGGGTACGGAGAAGCCGAAGCCGGCGAACGAGGCGCCGAGTTTTTCCAGGCTCATGCCACCAAAGTTGAAGCCGAAGGCCAGGCCGCCCCAGGCGATCAGCGAACCCACGGCAATGGCCACCAGTCCGGCCGGAATGCCCCGCCAGTAGCGCACCCCGCCGAACCAACTGGCCAGCAGGATGGCGAAGCACACCACGCCGATCACCGGGTCCATGTACATGTCGAGTGCCGGGCGCAGCGAGATGAAGGCGATCGATACGCCTGCCAGGGCGCCCAGCAGCGCCGCCCGGGGCGTGATCATCTTGATGTACGGCGCAATGAAGCCGCCGGCCATCAGCACGAAACTCTGCACGAACACCCAGGTCAGGCCGGCTTCCCAGCCCTTGATCGGATTACCGGTCTTGGCCGCGATCGGCAGCATGATCACGAACACCACCACGAACATGTGCGGCACGCTGATGCCCGACGGCAGCGCGCAGACCGTGTCGCGGCCTTCCTTCTTGGCCAGTTGCCAGGCCAACCAGGCGTAGTAGATCGTCGACAGGAACAGCATCAGTCCGACCGCCGGCAGGATGCGCCCGAACACGATGTCGTCCGGCAGCTTGAGCACGTAGCGCAGCAGCGCGGTCAGCGTCAGCACGTTGACCAGGATGTTGGTGCCGAAGCCGAAGAAGGCGTTCCAGTCGCCGCCTGTCCACAGTTTCGGGGTGGTCGTAGTCATGGCAGGCAACCTCGCGGGTGGTGAGTGAGTGGAGTGGAGTGAAACGGGATCAGGCGGCGACGCGGGTCAGCGCGGCGCACACGGTGGCCGAGTCGGTGACCCAGCCGAAGATGCCGCCCTGGGCGGTGATCATGTCGAGCGCAACGCGGTGAAATTCGGGGAAGTACGAGGCAACCGCGTCGCTGACCACCAGGCATTCGAAGCCGCGGTCGTTGGCCTCGCGCACCGTGGTGTGCACGCAGACCTCGGTGGTGACGCCGGCCACGATCAGGCTGTGGATGCCCCGGTTGGCCAGCATCAGCGCCAGGTCGGTCTGGCAGAACGAGCCCTTGCCGGGTTTGTCCAGCACGACCTCGCCCGGCTGCGGGTACAGCTCGGGAATGAAATCGTGGCCCGGCTCGCCGCGGATCAGGATGCGGCCCATTGGGCCGACATCGCCGATGCGCGTCGGGCCCTTGCCGCGGGCCACCTTGGCCGGCGGTGCGTCGGTCATGTCCGGCCGGTGCCCCTCGCGGGTGTGAATGACCAGCATCCCCGCACCACGCGCCATCGACAGCAGCCGCTGGCAGGGGACGATGGCGCTGCGCAGCAGGGACACATCGTTGCCCAGCATGGCGCCAAAGCCGCCCGGTTCCAGGAAGTCGCGCTGCATGTCGATGACGATCAGCGCGGTGCTGGCCGGGTCCAGGCGCAGCGGGTAGGGTTTGGCAGCGATGTCGATCATGTTGGTGGCTCCCTGGTCGCAAACCCGGCTTCCGGCGCCAGGTTCTTGCATACATCGTGATATTCAAAAGGCGTGCCAGCATGCCCGCGCGCCGCCAAGGTACTGAAATACCGTGCTCTTGGGTCATCGCTGTGGACGGTCGGGGATGGAGACGTGATTCACATGCACCACAGCAGCGCCGCTCTTGCATACAATGGTGCACACCCAAGACACCGCCGAGACGCCCATGCCGCCGCGTCCTGCCGCCAGCCCACGCGATATCTACCGTCAGCTCAAGGACATGATCCTGGGCTTCACCCTGTACCCCGGTGCGCGGGTTACGGAGAACGAGCTGGCCGTTCGCTTCGGCGTCAGCCGCACGCCGGTGCGCGAGGCCCTGCAGCGTCTGTCTGCCGAGGGGTATCTGACGATCCGCCCCAAGCAGGGCTGTTTCGTGCGCGACATCGACATCGAGACCATCAACCATTACTACGAGGTGCGCATCGGCCTTGAAATGCGCGCACTGGAACTGGCCTGCGTGTCCATGCCGGACAACCAGATCAAGAAGCTGGCCACCGTCTGGGATCCCCAGCACGCACCAAAACAGCCGCCGCCCATGGAAACCATGGTGGCGCGGGACGAGGGCTTTCACATGGCCCTGGCTTCCGGAGCCGGCAACAGCATCCTGGCGGGCTATCTGAAGGACGTGAACGAACACATCCACATCGTGCGCCGGCTGGACTTCACCGAGGCCACCCGCGTCGAGCATACCTATGCCGAGCACCACGAAATCCTGCAGCGGCTGCTGGAGCGCGACGTGGATGGGGCCAAGACCCTCATGCTGCGCCACATCCGCAAGAGCGCCGACGTGGCCAAGGCCATCACCCTGACCCAGCTGGCTCAGCAGCGCATCCGCGCCCGCGCCAGATAACCGTTTGCCGGGCTATGCTGGGTGCGGGCACCATGCCCGCGCGGAGGGGAGATGGAATACCGGCATATCAGCGTCGCCCCGGTGGCCGGTGCGCTCGGCGCACAGATCGGCGGGGTGGACCTGCGGCGTGAGCTGGATGCGGCGGTCCTGGCCGAGATACGCCACGCATGGTTGCGGCACCTGGTGCTGTTCTTTCGTGACCAGCAGCTCGATTCGGATCAGTACCTGGCGTTTGCCCGGCGCATCGCCGAGCCGGTCGAATACCCCATGCTGCGCGGCCTGGATGGCTATCCGCTGATCGTGCCGGTGGTCAAGCTGGCGCACGAGCGGGTCAACTTTGGCGGCCTGTGGCACTCCGACACGGCGTATCTGGAAACCCCGCCCATCGCCGCCACGCTGCTGGCGCGCGAAGTGCCGCCGGTCGGTGGCGACACGCTGTTCGCCAATATGTACCTGGCTTACGAGTCGCTTTCGGACGGCCTGCGGCGGGTGCTGGACGGCCTGCGTGCCGTCAACAGCTCGGCCAAGGCCGATGTCACCAAAACGCGCGAGGATCGCCTGGCCGAAGGCGGCGCCAAGCTTGTCCCCGGCGCGGCGCTCAACGCCCTGCACCCGGTGGTGCGTACGCACCCGGAAACCGGCCGCAAGCTGCTGTACGTCAACGGTGGCCACACGGTGCGCTTCGAGGACATGACCGAGGACGAAAGCGCGCCGCTGCTGAACTACCTGTTTGCCCACCTGTGCCGGCCGGAGTTCACCTGCCGCCTGCGCTGGCAGGTCGGCACGCTGGCACTGTGGGACAACCGCTGCACCCAGCACAACCCGATCAACGACTACCACGGCCACCGGCGCGTCATGCACCGCATCTCGCTGGGCGCCGACCGGCCGGTCTAGGCGCCAGTGGTATCGTTGCCGCCCCCACAGCTGCATCTGAATAGTCATGCACCGCGCGCTGCGTCTGGCCCATTGCTCGGACATTCATCTCGATAGCGACTATTACGGCGGCGACTGGAACCGCGATCGCAGCCACCGGGATCGGGCCATTTTCGACGCCTTGCTGGATGCCATCCGTGCCGGGCAGCCGGACCTGATGCTGCTGGCCGGCGACCTTTTCGACCACAACCGCGCCAGCGTCGATACGGTCGAGTGGGCCTGCGAGCGCCTGGCGGCGCTGCCGTTCCCGGTGGTGATGATTCCCGGCAACCACGACTGCCTGGCCGAAAACGCCGTCTATCACCGCCACGATTTCGCCGCCGCCGGCCTGCACCTGCTGCTGGACCCGGCCGGACAGACCTTGACCCTGCGCGAGCTGGGCGTGGCCGTGTGGGGCCGTGGCCTGGTCGATCATCATCCCGGCCACCGACCGCTGGCCGACCCGCCGGCCCGGCCCGATCCGGATTTGTGGTACCTGGGCCTCGCCCACGGCGTGCATGTGCCGGCGGCCGGCGAGTCGCGCAATTCATCGCCCATCCACGCCCACGAAATCGAACAGGCGGAGTTCGATTACCTGGCACTGGGCCACATTCACTGTGCGCGGGACGTGTCGGCCGGCACCACGCCGGCCTGGTACAGCGGCGCCCCGCACCCGGTGCTGGGCGAGCCGGGCAGCTTTCTGAGCGTGGACCTGACACCCGGCGCGCGGGCGGGCATCACTGTGTGTCGGGTGATGCCGTCTGGCTGAGCAGCACCGCCCGGTCGTGGGCCATTTTGGGGTCGTGTTCGGCCAGTTCGCGGCACACGGCCAGCGCATCGCCGAAGGTGGAAAAGCTGTTCTGCGCGCCGATCAGGTCCACGATGCCGGCTCGTTCCAGCTTGCCCTGCACGCGCGCGTTGGCGCCCAGCAGCATCACGCGCACGCCTCGCTTGTGCAGGTCGCGAATCACTTCTTCCAGGGTTTGCAGGCCGGTGATGTCGATGAACGGCACCCAGCGCAGGCGGATGATGAGCACGCGCGGGTCGGTGTGGGTGCCCGCCAGGGCGCGCTCGAAATTCTCCACCGCGCCGAAAAAGAACGGGCCTTCCACGCTGTAAACCAGCACACCCGGCGGCAGCCGGATCAATCCCAGGTGCGCGAATTCCTGGCTGAGCTCCTGCTCGGTGGCCTGGCGCACCTCCACGCTGGTCGCCATGCGCCGCAGGAACTGCAACGTGGCCAGGATGACGCCGATGTTGACCGCCACCACCAGGTCGGCGAACACCGTCAGGCCGAAGGTGACCAGCAGGATCGCCACATCGGCGCGGGGCGCACGCTTGACCATCCTGGCGAAGTGCCGCGCCTCGCTCATGTTCCACGCCACGATGAACAGGATCGCCGCCAGCGCCGCCAGCGGCACGTTGACCGCCAGCGGCGCCAGGAACAGCACGATCAGCACCAGTGTCAGCGCGTGCACCATGCCCGCTAGCGGGCTGGTGCCGCCATTGCGGATGTTGGTGGCGGTGCGGGCAATGGCGCCGGTGGCGGCGATGCCGCCAAACAGCGGCACGAGGATGTTGGCGATGCCCTGGCCGACGAGCTCCTGGTTCGAGTCGTGGCGCGTGCCGGCCATGCCGTCCGCGACCACCGCTGACAGCAGCGACTCGATGGCGCCCAGCATGGCGATAGTGAACGCCGGGCCGATCAGGGCGATCACCTCGCCGGCCGTGATCTGCGGCAGTTGCAGCGTCGGCAGGCCCTGCGGAATGCCGCCAAAGGCACTGCCGATGGTGCGCACGCCGTCGAAATGAAAGATCGCCTGCAGCACGCTTGCCACCACCAGCGCAACCAGCGGGCCCGGCACGCGCTTCATGCCCGGCAGCCTGGGCGCCGCGATCACCAGCGTCAGCGACAACAGCGCCAGCGCCGTGGTGGTCGGGTGCAGGTGTGGCAGGGCCTGCAGCAAGGCCCACAGCTTCTGGTGGAAGTGCTCGCCGCCGACCGCTGGCAGGCCAAAAAAATCCCGCCACTGGCCGATCCAGATGATCACGCCAATGCCGGCCGTGAAGCCCAGGATCACCGGGTCCGGAATGAATCGGATGATGGTGCCCATGCGCGCCAGCCCGAGCAGCAGCAGGATCACGCCGGCCATCAGGGTGGCGACCTGCAGGCCGGCAATACCGTACTTGGCCGTGATGCCGGACAGGATGACGATGAAGGCGCCGGTCGGCCCGGCAATCTGCAGCCGGCTGCCGCCCAGTGCCGACACCGCAAAGCCGGCGATGATGGCGGTGTAAAGCCCTTGCTCGGGCTTGGCGCCGCTGGCGATGGCAAAGGCCATCGCCAGCGGCAGCGCCACGATGCCGACGATGAGGCCGGATACCAGGTTCGGCAGCCAGTGTTTGCGGCCGAAAAGTCCGGCGCGGTGTGCTTCGACCAGGGCGATCATGTAAGTCTCGGACCTCCGTTGCGTGTACCAAGAACCCTCGACAGGCCGTCGAAAAAGAATTGTTTATTGCCTTTCAATGACTCAGTGCTTCCCATATGGGCAGGATGCCCTCGATTCGCCGCGGCGTTTGCGTGTGTGGGAGGCCCGCCCTCGGGCCGAATGACTGGCTGGAGGATTCGCGGCGGGGCGCCGCTCCCACAGCGATTGTCGTTGGTGTGGGAGGCCCCTGGGGCCGAATTTGCCCGGCCGGGTTGTTCGGCGGTGTTTTCTTCTGTGGGAGGCCCGCCCTCGGGCCGAATGACTGGCGAGGCGCCCACGTCGCGGCACCTCCCTCACCCTCCGAGCGGCCCGATCAGCAGCGCCGCCAGCACCCGCCGTCCTTCCATGCTCAGCACGTTGTAGGTGCGGCAGGCGGCGAACGTGTCCATGGTCTCGAAGCCGATGCCCCGGGCGTGGAACAGGCGCATCACCTGGGCGCCCGGAAAGCGCAGTCGCGCGCCGCTGCCGTACAGCACGAGCTCCGGGCCGTGCTCCAGTAGTGCCTCGAAGGCAGCCAGCGGCGGCGGTGTCTGGTCGCCGACGGGCCAGGCCAGCGGCGGCGCTTCCGGTTGCAGCAGGCTGGCGCTGGTCAGGATGTGCTGCGCCTGGGCCTCGCCGCGCGTCACGGTCACGCTGCCGGCCGCGTAGCCCTGCACGCGGTAGGTGGCGCCTCGTTCGATGTGGATTTTCATTTAGAATTTCGGCCCTTCCGATTGCGCACCCGACGGTCCGGATTATCGACCCGCACCGGCACCTCGTGCGCGTACCGGCACCCCTCCGCCCCCAAGCCTCCCGGCCCGGACGTTCCATGAAGGACAGCTTCCCGCGTATCGAGCGCCTGCCGCCGTACGTGTTCAACATCGTCAACGAACTGAAGGCGCAGGCCCGCCAGCGCGGCGAGGACGTGGTCGACTTCGGCATGGGCAACCCCGACCAGCCGACGCCGCCGCACATCGTCGAGAAACTGATCGAGGCCGCCCGCCGCGGCGACACGCACCGCTACTCGGTCTCCAAGGGCATTCCGCGCCTGCGCCGGGCCATCTGCACCTGGTACAAGCGCCGCTACGACGTGGACCTGAACCCCGACAGCGAGGCCATCGTCACCATCGGCTCCAAGGAAGGCCTGGCCCATCTGGCGCTGGCCACGGTCGGCCCGGGCGATGCCGTGCTGGTGCCCAATCCGACCTACCCGATCCACCCCTACGGCTTCGTGATTGCCGGCGCGGACATCCGCCACGTGCCGATGCTGCCGGGGCTGGATTTCTTCGCGGAACTGGAAACCGCCATCCGCAACTGCTGGCCGCGGCCCAAGTTCCTGGTGCTGAACTTCCCCAGCAACCCGACCACAGCCTGCGTGGATCTGGATTTCTTCGAGCGGGTGGTGCGCATCGCCCGCGAGAACGAAATCTGGGTCATCCACGATTTGGCCTACGCCGAGATCGCGTTTGACGGCTACCAGGCGCCGTCCATCCTGCAGGTGGCGGGTGCCAAGGACATCGCGGTCGAGGCCTACACGCTGTCCAAGAGCTACAACATGCCAGGCTGGCGGGTCGGCTTCATGTGCGGCAACCCGACCCTGATCGGGGCGCTGGCGCGCATCAAGTCGTACCTGGACTACGGCACCTTCACGCCGATCCAGGTGGCCGCCATCGCCGCGCTGGAAGGCCCGCAGGACTGCGTGCGCGAAATCGCTGCCATGTACCAGAGCCGGCGCGACGTGCTGTGCGAGGGTCTGAACGCCGCCGGCTGGGCGGTGGAAAAGCCCAAGGCCACCATGTTCGTGTGGGCGCGCATCCCGGAGCCGTACCGGGCGCTCGGTTCGCTCGAATTCAGCAAGCGCCTGCTCACCGAAGCCCACGTGGCGGTGTCGCCGGGCATCGGTTTTGGCGAATACGGGGACGAGTACGTGCGTTTTGGCCTGATCGAGAACGAACACCGCACGCGCCAGGCGGTGCGCTCCATCCGCCGCATGCTGCGCGGCAGCGAGGCCCAGCCCGCACAGGCCGGCGCATGAACGCGGTACGCATCGGCCTGCTGGGCCTGGGCACGGTCGGCGGCGGCACGCTGGAGCTGCTGGCCCGCAACGGCGACGAAATCGCGCGCCGCGCCGGGCGGCCGATCAGGGTCACGCACGCCTCGGTGCGGGATGCCAGCCGCCCGCGTGGCCCGCTGGCCGAGCAGGTGCAGCTGCTCGCCGATCCGTTCGAGCTGGTCCACCACCCGCAAATCGACATCGTCGCCGAACTGATCGGCGGCATCGAGCCGGCGCGCGCGCTGGTGCTGGCGGCCATCAACGCCGGCAAGCATGTGGTCACCGCCAACAAGGCGCTGATCGCCCACCACGGCAACGAGATTTTCGACGCTGCCCGCCGGGCCGGCGTGGCGGTCGGTTTCGAGGCCGCCGTGGCCGGTGGCATCCCCATCATCAAGACCCTGCGCGAGGGCCTGGCCGGCAACCGCATCCAGGGCCTGGCCGGCATCATCAACGGCACCTCGAACTACATCCTGACGCAGATGCGCGACGCCGGGCTGGACTTCGCCACGGCGCTCGCCGACGCCCAGCGCCTGGGCTACGCCGAGGCGGATCCGAGCTTCGACATCGACGGCGTGGATGCCGCCCACAAGCTGTCCATCCTGGCCGCCATCGCGTTTGGCATGCCGCTGTGCTTCGAGCAGGTGCACGTGGAAGGCATCCGCGACCTGTCGGCCGTGGACGTGGACTATGCCGGCCAGCTCGGCTATCGCCTGAAGCTGCTGGGCATCGCGCGGCGCACGGACAGCGGCGTGCAACTGCGCGTGCACCCGACGCTGCTGCCGCAGCGCCATCTGCTGGCGCAGGTGGACGGCGTGATCAACTCGGTACTGGTGGACAGCGATGCGCTGGGCCAGAGCCTGTACTACGGCGCCGGCGCCGGCGCCGGGCCGACCGCCTCGGCCGTGGTGGCCGATCTGGTCGACATCGCCCGCGCGCTGACCATCGACCCCGAACACCGGGTGCCGTACCTGGCCTTCCACCACGACCGTCTGGAGGCGCTGCCGATCCTGCCGATCGACGCGGTCGAAACCGCCTTTTACCTGCGCCTGACGGCGCTCGACCGGCCCGGTGTGCTGGCCGATGTGACGCGCATCCTGGCCGACCAGCACATCAGCATCGAGGCCATCCTGCAGAAGGAACCGCCGCCCGGCGAGAGCCACGTGGCGGTCATCCTGCTCACCCACAAGGTCAACGAACGCGCCATGCGCGAGGCCATCGCCCGCATCGAGGCGCTGCCCAGCATCGACGGCCGCGTGGTGAGCCTGCGCCTCGACCACCTGGAGCACTGAGCCGATGAGCGCATACGAAGGCCTGATCGCCCGCTACCGGGACTCGCTGGACCTGCCGGCCGGCATCGAGCCGGTGACCCTGCTGGAAGGCAACACGCCGCTGATCCGCCTGCGCAACATCCCGCGCCGGCTGAACATTGACGCCGACATTTACGTCAAGTTCGAGGGCCTGAACCCGACCGGTTCGTTCAAGGACCGCGGCATGACGGCGGCCGTTTCGGTGGCGGTCGGCGAGGGCAGCCGGGCCATCATCTGCGCCTCCACCGGCAACACCTCGGCCGCCGCCGCGGCCTATGCGGCGCGCGCCGGCATCGTGTCCTTCGTGCTGATTCCGGAAGGCAAGATTGCGCTCGGCAAACTGGCGCAGGCGCTGATCCACGGCGCCGAAGTGCTGCAGATTGCCGGCAACTTCGACGACGGCATGGCGCTGGTCAAGGAACTGGCCGCCACCGCCCCGGTCACGCTGGTCAACTCGGTCAACCCATACCGCCTGCAGGGTCAGAAAACCGCCGCCTTCGAGATCGTCGACACGCTCGGCCGGGCGCCGGACTACCACTGCCTGCCGGTCGGCAACGCCGGCAACATCAGCGCCTACTGGATGGGCTATACCCAGTACCACGCCGCCGGGCGCTGCGCGCTGCCGGTGATGGCCGGCTACCAGGCGGCCGGCGCGGCGCCGTTCGTGCACGGCCACCCCATCGACCAGCCCGAAACCATCGCCACCGCCATCCGCATCGGCCACCCGCAGTCCCGGGACAAGGCCATCGCCGCCCAGCGGGAATCCGGCGGCTGGTTCGCGGCGCTCACCGATGACGAAATCCTCGCCGCCCAGAAACTGCTGGCGATGGAGGAGGGCGTGTTCTGCGAGCCGGCCTCGGCCGCTTCAATAGGCGGCGCCCTGCGCGACCTGCAATCCGGCCGCATCCCCGCCGGCAAGACGCTGGTCTGCACCCTTACCGGCAACGGCCTGAAGGACCCGGACATCGCCATTCGCAGCGCACCGGACCTCAAGCCCGTCAAGGCCGACCGCGCCACGCTGGAAGCGGCCATCCTGCGCCGGCTGGAGCGCGGTCGGTAGGCACCGGCGGCAGAAAAACGATCCGCCACGAACGGCGGGCGGCTTGTGCGGATGGTGTTGCTTGCGAGTGCCGGGCTGCCGGCCACTGGCGCCGTTCGGAATGCCTGGGGCGGGGCCGGTGGCGTCAAACCGACGCCGACAAAAAAACGCCCGGAGAGAAGCCCCGTGCATACACGGACGGCCAGCTCTGCGGGCGTTTTACACAATTGCTTCGTGATTACCCCAAAACCGAATGGGGGGTCACGTCACCTCAGATGGCGACTACCTTGTTGGCGCAGGGGCCTTTCTGGCCCTGGCCTACTTCGAACTCCACCGCCTGACCATCGGTCAGGGTTGCGAAGCCGCCACCACTCTGAATTTCCGAATGGTGCACGAACAGGTCCTTGCTGCCATCTTCCGGAGTGATGAAGCCGTAACCTTTCTCGGCGCTAAACCACTTGACTGTGCCTTTACTCATTTCACTTTCCTGCTTTACATTTAAAAAACTGACCTTGCTGCTCGAATAATCGGCTCACTGCAAATAGTCCGCAGCGAGTGACGTTCGAGGTGTTGCCTGTTCGAGGTGGAACTCACGGCGCCAGCAACACACCTGCGCCCGGGTTCTGAAACTGCTCCACATGGCATCTGCCACGCACACGCCGAACTGGCGGCAAGCATTGCAGCGTTCGCGCCGCGACACAAGGGCGCGCGCAACGCCAGTCGTCGGCCCGCGGCCCCGACAATCGCATGGGCGTTGAGGCTGGGGCGTTTCCAGCACCTGCCCGGACCGGCCCTTCGTTCGCTTGTGCAGGTCCAATTGCCGGTTTTCGCCGCTGGCGGTGAGTGCATCGGGGCACGGTTTCCAGGCAGCGCGGCCGGCAGGAGAGGGTTCTGTCGGCTTGCGCCAACCCGGCAGTGACGGCATCGAAATCGTATTGGCGGCAGACTTTTCGGTAAAAAAATACAGTTCTCGCAGGTCGGGGCAGCAAAGCGTAACCCGAAATTTATGAGCCATTCGCATAGTGCACCGTATACACCCTATGTGATCCTGGCCAGGGTTCGTTCAAGCTGTCCGGCGGGTTACGGCTTCGCCTAACCCGCCCTACGCGGGCTGCCCCCGGCGCCGGAAATCCGCACCCTGCGCGCGCTGGTGGCGCGCCTGGATGCGGTCTTGCAGGACCTGCAGCGGGAGGAAAACCGCTGGGAGAAGGCGCAGGCAACCGATACGCCCGGCCCGGTGCGGGACTCGCTGCAGCGCTCGATTAGTGCCTTGCACGCCGAGCGCGACCGGCTGCTGCGCGCCATCGACGACCACTACGACCAGCATCCGCCGCTCAGGCAGGCGCGCGATCAGCTCAAAACCATCCCCGGTGTGGGCGATGCCACGGCCCGTCGCCTGCTGTGCCTGCTCAAGCGTCATCGGTTTACGTCGGCCCGCCAGGCGGCCGCCTGCGCCGGGCTGATTCCGATCGAATACCAATCCGGCACCCGCGTCCACAAGCGCCCGCGCCTGTCCAAGCAGGGCGACCCGCGTCTGCGCGCCACGCTGTACATGGCCGCCATCGTGGCCGCGCGCCACAACCCGCCACTGCGCACGGTTTACCTGGACCTGATCGGACGCGGCAAAACCAAGATGTCGGCCCTGGGTGCCCTCATGCGTCGGCTGATCCACATCGCCTTTGGCATCCTGAAGCATCAGATGCCCTTCAATCCTGCGCTGGTGTCGAAAATCGCTTGATGGGCGAGACGGTATCTACGGCTCGCTAACCCGCCCTACGCTTGCTCCGGCATTCGGTGTAAACGACGTTGGGCTTCTTGCGTCAGCCCAACCTTGTATTTATCCCCCAGCCTGAGGTTTACAGTTTTCGTCAAGGCCGGACGCCGTGCCCACCCTGGGGCCTTGAGCCCGTGGCGTAGATAGTGCGCCGGCCTTGCGTTTTTCT